>VOFG01003365.1_pt1 | contig 22428 bp, 40 predicted proteins | sample 5384171 | NCBI WGS metagenome assembly VOFG01 (sample SAMN12384726, study PRJNA508395) | human gut metagenome | isolation source: healthy gut F | host: Homo sapiens | reverse complement strand
TAGATTTGTGTCGTTTTTATAGATTTATGCCCCAATGATTCACTGATCATTTCAATCGGCACTCCACGATACTTGGCTGTCGTTGCCCAGGAATGGCGCAGTGTATAAGAAGAGACCGGAGATTTTAACCGTAAAACTCTCGCCAAATCTTTCAAACGATTATTAAAATTCCGAAGAGCAGACTGATATTCACGGTATGCCCTTTCATCTTTCCGTTTTTTTTACTGCAAAGTATATCAAACAGATAGTCCGGACAATCGGGAATGGGTTCCTGATTACTCCGGAGTTGATTTATCATTCCCCTGGCGGTATCAAGCACTTCCACGCTCATGGGAGTTTTCGTCTTGATTCGATTATAGCGCAACACGCTCTGATCTAAAGCTGATTTTTCCAAATGTGCCAAATCAGCAAATGACATTCCACAAAACTGAAACATTAAGGCGGCAATCACCTGCGTTCGACGCAAACGCTCGGATTTCGGATCCTCATACAAAAGTTATACGTAATTCACCGATAGACAAAGCTTTCTTTGCCGAACATCCACGCCCGTATAAACATCATGAAACAACCGAGGTACGTAAGGAGCACTACCCGCTTCTACTCCCCGATTGTAAATACTACGAAGCATACGCATATAAGTAGAAATCGTATTAGGCTTCAACCCACATTCATAAAGATACTGACCATAACGTCGTAAACGTTCTTTGGTGACCTGCCTGAACGACATATTCAACGTACCACAAAACTTACTGAAAGAATAAAGGGCATTCTTATAGACATGCGCCGTAGAATAACGCCCTTCCTTTCGCAAACGACCGATGTAGATCTCTCCACACCGGCTAAATCCATTTTTACTCATCATTTGCATCACTAGTTATTTTATATATATACCATTTGGCATGCAGCAAAAAAACAAATCTTTTTGCAGGTTCAATTTCACTTTCCAGATATTATTTTTAGAATTAACACATGTTTAACCAACGTTAAAATTAGTAGATTATGAAAAGTAAAAAAATGCCAAAAAAGGAAGTAAAAACAACAAAGCAAAAAGAAATGTTCAAACAGTGGGAAAAGCTCCTGGAAGACAGTCAAAGGAAGAAATCATCAGTGAAGAAGAGCTGGAAAACAGAATAGCAATCAGTGGAGATATCCGCCTTTATCTCACCATGCATTTGAGAATCTTTATCGATGGATATTTCCACCATCCTAAGAAGAAAAAGCTGATAAATCTGGCCCAATATATCTATGACCAAAAAGTATTATACATTCACAAGCATGGCGGCTATAAGTTAATGGAACTTAGCAGTATACATGCAGAATTGGCGGCATTGAAAAAGTCTGTGGAAGAAGAGTATATGAAAGAGAAAAAGGAAGAAAGAGAACAGGCTGAAAAGCTTAAAAGCAAGTACTAAGAAAAAATAATGGGACAAGTGAAATATAAGACCTACCTTCGCCGCCGTTTTCAACCGGTCGGAAAACTAACAAGAATTTCTCTCAAAAAATAGTGACGGTATGCTGTTGTCATAGCGTCACTATCCTTTCATTATAGTGACGCTATAACGATAGCATACCGTCACTATCTATAAGGGAAGATTTACGCTCAAACAGAAATTTATTTTTCAAAATTAAAAACAGAAGAAAATGAGACAAAAAATCAGGAAAGGCAAGTTAGAAGCTTGCAAATTAGTATGGAAAAAACGTATTGCCGCCGAAAAGGGTATTTCGGAAAAATGTGCGGAGAGAATTGTACAGGAGTGCATTAAACTAATAGATCATATGTTGTATGGAAATGTAATGATAGCTTTTCATAAACAGGATGGTACGTTCTGCCTGGAAAGAGGAACACTGGTAGGATATGAAAAATTCTTTCATAGAGAATTTAATATCACAGCAAAACAAGAGTCTATTCTCTATTGGAGTGAAGAAGAACAAAAAGGATGGAGAAGATTTATGATCGGAAACCTGATGGAGTGGAGAGCTATTGTATAAGTTAGATTAAAATATATTGAACAATGAATATGATTAATAAAGGGATACCTTATTTTCCGACACCGGCAAACTTCTTTGACGAAGAAGTGATGGAACTATTAGAAGCTAAGTTTGGAGTATTAGCTTCTTACATTGTCATGCGATTGCTTTGTAAAATATATAAAGAGGGATATTATATCTCTTGGGGAAAAGAACAAAATCTTATTTTCGTCCGCAAAGTAGGTGGCGGGATCAAAGAGGACATGATGGAAAAGATTGTCGACCTGTTATTGGAAAAAGGATTTTTCCATAAGGAAACCTACGAAAAATACGGCATACTCACTTCGGAACAGATTCAAAGGGTGTGGTTTGAAGCTACTACACGAAGGAAAATAGATTTCTCCCAACTACCTTATTTATTAGAGACCAAGAAGAAAAAAGGGATGCAAAAAGAAGAGTTGAACGCGGAAAATGCAGACATTTTTGAAACTCAAGAGGAGGTGAGTCAAGAAAATGCAGACATTTCCCGACAAACTAAACTAAAGGAAACTAAACTAAATTCTGAAGAAGAAGAAATTAACGATGCTTCGATTGAAATTCCGGGGTATGCCTACAATCTGGCTACACACAACATAGCAGGATTGATGGAGAGTCTGGACAACCATAAAGTGACTGACCCAAAAGAGAAACAGACAATTCTCCGGTTATCAGACTATGGCAGGAAAGGCACCCAAGTATGGAAACTACTCTCCAATACGGCCTGGAGCAAAATCGGAGCACCGGGGAAATATATCATTGCAGCACTAGCTAGCGGACGGAAATAAACCGACTGATTAAAAGCTGATAAAAAAGGTACGAAAAATCTGTGCTTTTCACAAATTCTTCGTACCTTTACGCTCCGGTAAAACAAGTTCTATCCACATAAAAGATAACAAAATGGAAAACAGAAGTTTAGTAACCATTGCCGAACATTCTAAAGAAAAAATCCTCTACATGCTCGAAATGGCGAAGCAGTTTGAAATGAACCCCAACCGCCGGTTATTGCAAGGTAAGGTAGTAGCAACCCTGTTCTTCGAACCTTCCACCCGTACCCGTCTGAGTTTCGAAACAGCCGCCAATCGCCTCGGTGCACGTGTTATCGGATTTTCCGACCCGAAAGCGACCAGTTCGTCAAAGGGGGAAACACTAAAAGACACGATTATGATGGTTAGCAGTTATGCGGATATTATCGTCATGCGTCACTATCTCGAAGGAGCTGCCCGATATGCCAGCGAAGTAGCACCCGTGCCCATTGTCAATGCAGGTGACGGAGCGAACCAGCACCCGTCACAGACGATGCTCGATCTATACTCTATCTACAAGACGCAAGGAACGCTGGAAAATCTGAATATTTTCCTGGTGGGTGACTTGAAATACGGCCGCACCGTACATTCTTTGCTGATGGCGATGCGACACTTTAATCCGACTTTCCATTTTATCGCTCCCGAAGAATTGAAAATGCCGGAAGAATACAAACTCTATTGCAAAACGCACCAGATAAAATATGTTGAACACACAGATTTTACCGAAGAGATTATCGCTGACGCCGATATCCTGTATATGACCCGTGTGCAACGCGAACGCTTCACCGACCTAATGGAATATGAACGGGTGAAAAACGTTTATATCCTGCGCAACAAGATGTTGGAAAATACCCGCCCGAACCTGCGCATTCTGCATCCGCTACCCCGTGTCAACGAGATTGCATACGATGTGGACGATAACCCGAAGGCATATTATTTCCAACAGGCACAAAATGGTCTGTATGCCCGTGAAGCAATCCTTTGCGATGTATTAGGTATCACATTAGAGGACGTTAAAAACGATATTTTATTATGAGCGAAAATAAACAAGCATTGCAAGTAGCTGCCCTGAAAAACGGAACAGTGATTGACCATATCCCTTCCGAAAAGCTCTTTACCGTAGTGCAACTGCTCGGCGTGGAGCAAATGACAAGCAATATCACTATCGGTTTCAACCTCGACAGCAAGAAGCTGGGTAAAAAAGGAATCATCAAAATTGCAGATAAATTCTTTTGTGACGAAGAGATCAACCGTATTTCGGTAGTAGCACCGCACGTCAAGCTGAACATTATCCGCGACTACGAGGTAGTGGAAAAGAAAGAAGTAAGAATGCCGGATGAACTTCGCGGAATCGTGAAATGTGCGAACCCGAAATGTATCACGAACAATGAACCGATGGCCACTATCTTTCATGTGATAGATAAGGATAATTGCATCGTGAAGTGCCATTATTGCGAAAAAGAACAGAGACGTGAAGAGATAACAATCCTCTGAATAAACGTATAGCCCTATGAAACAGGACTGGAAACCAGGAACGATGATCTATCCGCTGCCGGCTGTACTGGTCAGCTGCGGAAAGGAAGAAAGCGAATATAATATGTTCACAGTAGCATGGACGGGTACGATTTGCACGAACCCGCCCATGTGTTATATATCCGTACGCCCGGAACGACACTCTTATGAGATTATCAAGAAGAAAACATGGAGTTTGTCATTAATCTGACAACAAAAGACATGGCTTTCGCCACTGACTGGTGCGGAGTTCGTTCGGGACGTGATTATCATAAGTTTGATGAGATGAAGCTGACACCCGGACAGTGTACGGTGGTTAGTGCTCCGTTGATTGAGGAATCTCCTCTCTGCATCGAATGCCGCGTAAAAGAGATCGTATCTCTCGGCTCGCACGATATGTTTATAGCAGATGTGGTAAATGTACGTGCGGACGACCGGAATCTGAATCCCGAAACCGGAAAGCTCGAACTGGCCGAAGCTAATCCGCTGGTATATGTTCATGGAGGATACTATGGTCTGGGAGAGAAAATCGGAAAGTTCGGTTGGAGTGTTGAAAAGAAGAAATCATAAAAAGTGGATTGTATAACCATGAATATGCTGCGTAAATTCATCCTTCCCGGTTTGTTAGCTATAGCCTGCACGGCTGTCGGACAGAATTATAACGCAGAAAGAGTAGACCGCCCCAACACAAAAAAAATAAATATCGGTATCAAAGCGGGCTTCAACTCTTCCATGTTCATGGTGTCTGAACTGAAAATTAAGGATGTAACTATCGATGAGGTGCAGAATAACTATAAGATTGGTTATTTCGGTGCTCTCTTTATGCGCATCAATATGAAAAAGCATTTCATTCAGCCTGAAGTGTCGTATAATGTAAGCAAATGTGAGATTACGTTCGACAAGCTCGGTTCTCAACATCCGGCCATCGAGCCTGATTATGCTTCGGTTCAATCGGTATTGCACAGTGTGGATTTCCCTGTTCTATATGGCTATAATGTGGTGAAGAAAGGGCCTTACGGAATGTCTATCTTCGCAGGCCCAAGCTTCGCTACCTATGGGGAAAGCACAATGAAATCACTTTTAAGAATTTCGACCAAAAGGGTATTCACGAAAGGTTGTATCCGTTCAATGTCAGTGCAGTGATCGGTGTAGGCGTCAACATCTCCCGTATCTTTTTCGATTTCCGCTACGAGCAAGGCATAGGAAATATCTCCAAGTCTATCATTTACGACAATATCAACTCCGACGGCAGTACGGGTGTGAGCAACATTATTTTCCGTCGCCGTGACAGCGCGTTAAGTTTTTCGCTGGGATTCATCCTTTAAGAATAAAATATCATTAAATCCCGCTTTTTACTAACATTTTTCTTGTACTTCCTTCATTCTTTATTTATTTTCATTAACTTTGTACGCTTAAAATAAGGTATCTCGAATTAAAAATTTAATCTTATTATAAAAGAATGAAAAGAGACGACTTAATTTTCGACATCATCGAAAAAGAGCACCAACGTCAGCTGAAAGGTATCGAGCTGATTGCATCTGAAAACTTTGTGAGTGACCAAGTTATGCAGGCAATGGGTTCTTGCCTGACTAACAAGTACGCAGAAGGTTATCCGGGCAAACGCTACTACGGAGGTTGTGAAGTTGTTGACCAGAGCGAACAAATCGCTATCGACCGCCTGAAAGAAATCTTCGGAGCGGAATGGGCAAACGTACAGCCACACTCGGGAGCACAAGCTAATGCTGCCGTTTTCCTCTCCAGTCCTGAATCCGGGCGACAAATTCATGGGATTGAATCTTGCACATGGCGGACACCTTTCTCACGGCTCATTGGTAAATACTTCCGGTATTATCTATACTCCCTGCGAATATAATCTGAATAAGGAAACTGGACGCGTTGACTACGACCAAATGGAAGAAGTCGCTTTACGCGAAAAACCGAAAATGATCATTGGCGGCGGTTCCGCTTACTCTCGTGAATGGGACTACAAGCGTATGCGTGAAATCGCTGACAAAGTAGGCGCTATCCTGATGATTGACATGGCTCATCCTGCCGGTCTGATCGCTGCCGGACTACTCGGAGAATCCGGTTAAATATGCACACATCGTCACTTCGACTACACATAAAACACTTCGCGGACCTCGCGGCGGGGTTATCATGATGGGTAAGGATTTCCCTAATCCGTGGGGTAAGACCACTCCGAAAGGTGAGATCAAGATGATGTCTCAATTACTGGATTCAGCTGTTTTCCCGGGTATCCAGGGCGGACCGTTGGAACACGTAATTGCTGCCAAAGCTGTAGCTTTCGGCGAAATCCTGCAACCTGAATTCAAGGAATATGCAAAACAAGTACAGAAAAACGCTGCCGTACTTGCACAGGCTTTGATCGACCGTGGCTTTACCATCGTTTCCGGTGGTACAGACAACCACTCTATGTTGGTCGACTTGCGTAGCAAATACCCTGAACTTGACAGGTAAAGTGGCAGAGAAAGCATTGGTTTCTGCCGATATTACCGTTAATAAGAATATGGTTCCGTTCGACAGCCGTTCGGCTTTCCAGACTTCCGGTATCCGTTTGGGTACTCCAGCTATTACAACTCGTGGTGCTAAGGAAGACCTGATGCTTGAAATCGCAGAAATGATTGAGACTGTGTTATCCAACGTAGACAATGAGAGGTTATTGCACAAGTTCGTGCACGTGTCAATGAGACAATGAAGAAATATCCTCTTTTTGCTTATTAAAAAACGATTTCAAACCAAATGCAGGTATTTTGCTAATAGCTTCACTGTTATCAGCTTTATTTCTTATTTATAAGGTCTGCTCTTTGTGAAAGGAGCAGGCTTTTTTTATTTATTAACGGTCCCGCCCGAACCATCTGTCCATATTTTCGTTTTTGTTACTATAAAAGAAATATATGATGTCATATATCACCCACAACAAGTACGAATTCAACCGTACAGTGTGCAAGAAGAGAAAAGAGAAGCACACTGGACTCTATATACAGTCATCCCCGTCTTTCCACATTTATTTTATAGGGAAAGACGGGGATTTATTTTACCGGCATCATACCGGAATATTTTTTTTGAGGTATATATTTTAGCTCAATCCTTCTATTTCTCCATCCACAATATCAATATGCAATGCTTGCGGCTCCTTAGGCAATCCCGGCATACGAAGAATTTCTCCGGCAATGGCTACAATCATTTCAGCTCCGTTATTGATTACAATATCTTTAATATGGAACTCGAAGTTGTTTACCGCGCCATAAATCTTAGGATCGGCAGAGAATGAATACTGTGTTTTAGCAATACAAACCGGATAATGAGTGATTCCCATTTTCTCGATCAGTTTGATACGGTTGCGGGCAATGCTGCTGTACGTAATGACGCTGGCTCCATAAATATTAGTAGCCACCTTTTCAATCTTCTGCTGTATATTGTCTTCTTCCTTATACGTATAACGCAAAGGTTCGGACGGATTATTTTCGATTGTATCGACCACCAGGCGAGCCATGTCTACTGCCCCATCTCCTCCTTCACTGAACGCATTGTTGATAGCGAAACCTACGCCTAACTGCTCGCAATGCTCACGCAGCAGTTCCATTTCTTCATCGGTGTCGGACGCAAACTTATTGAAAGCTACGATAACCGTCTGACCGAATGAACGAAGATTACGAACATGTTTGTCCAGATTACGCAATCCTTCTTTCAATCCTTCCATATTCGGCTCTTTGATACGGTCGAGACTGACACCTCCGTGCATCTTTAATCCTTGTGCCGTAGCGACAATCACCGTGAGACGCGGTTGGAGTCCACTCTTGCGGCATTTGATATTGTAGAACTTCTCTGCACCGAGATCGGCACCGAATCCGGCTTCTGTAATTACATAATCGCCGAAAGACATTGCCAATTTGGTTGCCAGAATAGAGTTACATCCGTGAGCTATATTAGCGAACGGACCGCCATGTACGAAAGCAGCGGTTCCTTCGGTCGTCTGCACTAAATTAGGATGGATAGCATCTTTCAACAACACAGTGATGGCTCCTGCCACTCCCAAATCTTTCACGGTAAAAGGCTGGTCGTCATAAGTGAAGCCCAACAGGATGTTTTCGATACGACGACGCAAGATCACTCACATCTTTGGAAAGACAAAGAATCGCCATAATTTCCGAAGCAGGAGTAATATCGAAACCAGACTCCTGGGTAATCCCGTTGGATTTAGGTCCAAGACCGACAACGATGCTGCGCAACGAACGGTCGTTCACATCAAGCACTCTCCGCCAAAGAATTTCTTTCAATCCGAAACCTTTTGCCTGGTTCTGATAGAGATAATTGTCGAGCAGTGCAGAAATCATGTTATGCGCAGAAGTGATGGCATGAAAATCTCCCGTAAAATGGAGGTTAATTTTGTCCATCGGAAGCACTTGTGCATATCCCCCACCGGCTGCTCCTCCCTTCATACCGAAGCAAGGACCGAGAGACGGCTCGCGCAAAGCGACAATCGCCTTCTTTCCGATTTTGTTCAGTCCCAGGGCGAGACCGATAGATACTGTAGTTTTGCCGATACCCGCCTTTGTTGCTGTAATGGCAGTTACCAGAATGAGGTTACTTTTCTTCACTTTCTCCTCATCAATCAGTTGTTCGGGAATCTTTGCTATGTAGCGACCATAATTCTCGACTTCTTCACGAGGAATTCCGATGCTTTCGGCAACTTGCTTGATCTTCTTCAACTCAATACTGCGAGCAATTTCTATGTCTGATTTCATACAGAATATGATTAGTTTTATTTTTGAAGTGACAAAAGTATAACAAAAAAGCGAAATAGAGAAATTTAAAGTTCGACGGATATTATATCTCTATTTTTCATAACACAACAAACTCTTTTCTACGCAATAACTGTTGTAAATGGCATAACCTAAAACAACAACTTAATTATGGAATGGATTATCAATCAACTAAGGGTACACCCTGAACTTGCTATCTTCCTCACACTTTTCGCGGGATTCTGGCTGGGAAGACTGAAAATAGGGAAATTCTCTTTAGGTACAGTGACCAGCGTCCTTCTGGTAGGAGTATTGGTAGGACAACTGAATATCACTGTGGATGGCCCGATGAAAGCTGTGTTCTTTCTACTCTTCCTGTTTGCCGTCGGCTACAAGGTAGGTCCGCAATTCTTTCGCGGACTAAAGAAAAGGACGGGTTGCCGCAGGTAGGGTTCGCCGTCTTGATGTGCATCGTCAGCCTCATCGCACCGTGGATACTGGCCAAAATCATGGGCTACCATGTAGGCGAGGCTGCCGGATTGCTGGCAGGCTCACAGACGATTTCTGCAGTAATCGGTGTGGCAAGCGATACGATCAACCAATTGGGCATCAGCGAAGCGCAAAAGGCGACATATATTAATGCTATTCCTGTGTCTTACGCTGTCACTTATATCTTCGGTACAGCCGGTTCGGCATGGATTCTGGCTTCTCTCGGCCCTAAAATGCTGGGTGGACTGGATAAGGTGAAAGCCGACTGCAAGGAGTTGGAGGCCAAAATGGGAACATCCGAAGCAGATGAACCCGGATTTTCCCCCGCCGCTTCGTCCGGTAGTGTTCCGTGCCTATAAGATCACAAATAAATGGTTCGGCAATGGAAAGAAGGTCAGTGAACTGGAAAAGTATTTATGCAAGACATGATAAACGGCTGTTTGTAGAACGGATTCGTCAAAGAGGAGTGGTGAAGGATGTCAGATCCGAACCTGATTCTTCAAAGAACGACGAAGTGGTACTTAGCGGACGCCGGGAATACGTGATTGGAGAAGAAGACTGGATCGGGCCGGAAGTGATTGATGCACAATTACTCGACTTCCCTGCAGAGAAACTTCCTGTAATGGTGACCCACCGGACTTTTTGCCGGAAAACGGTTTCCAAAATCAGGGCGACAGAAGTTTATGCACGGAGTTAGTATCCGGAATATCAAGCGTGCCGGAATCAATGTTCCGGTATTATCCAAAACAGTTGTGGATTCGGGAGATATTCTCGAGCTCACCGGTCTTAAACATGAAGTGGAAGGTGCGCTGCCAAACAAATGGGCTACATTGACCGGCCTACCAACCAGACGGATATGATCTTCGTTGGGTTGGGCATTTTGCTCGGTGGTCTTTTCGGCGCACTGGCTATTCATCTGGGAGGTGTTCCTATCAGTCTTTCTACCAGTGGCGGTGCATTGATAGCCGGACTCGTGTTCGGCTGGTTACGCAGCAAGCATCCTACCTTCGGCGGTATCCCCGAACCCTCGTTATGGGTATTGAATAATGTAGGGCTGAATATGTTTATCGCAGTGGTCGGTATTGCTGCAGGTCCCAGTTTCATAGCCGGATTCAAGGAAGTAGGCGTCAGTCTGTTTATCGTCGGCGCATTGGCAACGGCCATTCCTCTCCTCGCCGGATTGCTGATGGCGAGATACTTGTTCAAATTCCACCCTGCACTGACATTAGGATGTACGGCGGGAGCACGAACGACAACCGCTGCACTGGGAGCTATTCAGGATGCAGTGGAAAGCGATACTCCGGCTTTAGGATATACCGTGACGTATGCCGTAGGCAATACGCTGCTGATTATCTGGGGAGTCGTCATCGTGCTGCTTATTAAACGTAAAACTATATAAATAAATATCATTATGGAAAAGAAAAAAAAACAAATAACCCTGCCATTACGAAAAGTTATGCCAGGAAAATGGAAACGATCAGCCCGTTCGAACTGAAAAACAAGCTTATCGATATGGCGGATGAGAGTGTCAAGAAAATAGCACATACCATGTTGAATGCGGGACGGGGTAACCCGAACTGGATTGCTACCGAACCACGTGAAGCATTTTTCCTGCTGGGACAATTCGGCCTTTGTGAATGTCGCCGGGCGTTTTCACTGGAAGAAGGAATCGCCGGTATCCCTCAAAAGGCAGGAATCGCTGCCCGTTTTGAGGCGTTCCTGAAAGATAATGAAGGCTCCCGGTGCCAACCTGCTGAAAGAGGGTTACAACTATATGCTAATGGAGCATGCTGCCGACCCGGACACACTTACATGAATGGGCGGAATCCGTGATTGGTGACCAGTATCCTGTGCCCGACCGTATTCTGTATTTTACAGAGTTAGATCGTGCAGGATTATTTGGCACAAGAGATGTGTGACCGCCGTCCACCGAAAGGAACTTTCGATCTGTTCGCCACTGAAGGGGGCACGGCCGCCATGTGTTATCTGTTCGATTCGCTGGAAGAGAATTTCCTGTTGAACCAGGGAGGATTCCATTGCACTGATGATTCCGGTTTTCACTCCTTATATAGAGATCCCGGAACTGCGACGCTATCAGTTCGACGTTACCGAAATTTCTGCCGACCAGATGACTCCTGACGGTTTACATACCTGGCAATATAAAGATGAAGATATAGACAAGCTGAAAGATCCGCAGATAAAAGCGTTATTCATCACCAATCCGAGCAACCCGCCCAGCTATGCGCTTAGCCCGGAGACTACCGAACGTATCATCAACATCGTGAAAAATGATAATCCGAACCTGATGATTATTACGGATGATGTGTACGGAACGTTTATCCCTCATTTCCGTTCATTGATGGCAGAGTTGCCACATAATACGCTTTGCGTCTATTCTTTCTCCAAATATTTCGGAGCCACGGGATGGAGAAATGCAGTGATAGCCTTACACGAAGACAACATCTACGACAAAATGATTGCCCGCCTGTCGGAGGAGCAGACAGCAATCTTGAACAAACGTTATGCAAGCCTCAGCCTTTACATCCCGAGAAGATGAAGTTTATTGACCGCATGGTAGCCGACAGCCGGCAGATTGCGCTGAATCATACTGCAGGGCTTTCTCTGCCCCAACAAATACAGATGAGTTTGTTTGCCCTTTCTCGCTTTCTGGATAAAGAGGACAGTTATAAAGCCAAGATGCAGGAAATTATTCACCGACGCCTGCATGCGTTATGGGACAACACGGGGTTCACACTGGTAGAGGACCCTCTACGTGCCGGATATTACTCGGAAATTGATATGCTGGTATGGGCGAAGAAATTCTATGGGGATGATTTCGTTACTTATCTGCAAAAGACCTATAATCCATTGGATGTGGTTTTCCGCCTGGCAAACGAAACTTCACTCGTTCTGTTGAATGGTGGGCAGAGTGGCTTTGCCGGACCGAAACTAAATTCAGCCTGGATGTGCCGAATATGAGTAAAGACTATAATCAACTGTTCCGTCTGAATACGGATGCCACATACTCACAAGGATTCTCTGATGCTTTTTCTCCTTCTGCCTTTTCCAGTTTCGGATACGGGTATGGCTGGGGGCTGTCGTCTTCTCCACAGTTCATGCAAATGGGATCTTTTAAGCTGAAAAACGGTATGAGGATTAATACATACGGAGATTATGACAAAGACGGATGGAGAGTGCCCAACCGTAGTGCCATGCCTTGGGAAAAGAATAATTTCCGGGGAGCATTCGAACTAAAATCCGCAAACGGTAATTTCGGTATACGGATTGAAGTACAGCAAGGGCGGAACGGTCCTTACTAAGTATATGAAGGCTAGGTTTACTATTTGCCTGATTTAAAAGCCTTATCCGCAGCGTACATTGCATCCGCTATCCTATCACACCACTTATCAAACTCCAGATCAGGCGTTTGACTCTCAGGATGTGTAAGCATATAATGCACGGATTGTCTCAGACCGTCCACCATTGATACAGTACAGATAAAATCCGGGACAAGTCTCTTGATCTTCGAATTATCAAAAACGACTGTGGCAGCCTTGTCACCTAATAGTTCCCCTCTGAAATCATAAGTTTCTCCATGTCCGGCAAGAAAATCCGAAGCTACGTGTAACGCATTCAGCGGTTTTCCTAATGCATCGGCAATGGTTTGATAAATCTGATTCCAAGTCATACTCTCATCTGTGGTGATATGGAAGGCATTCCCGATGGCATGAGGGTTTGCCATTAAACCGACATATCCTTTGGCAAAGTCCTTAGAATGTGTCAGTGTCCATAACGAACTTCCGTCACCAGGGATAATCACAGGCTTTCCGTCAAGGATACGCTTTAAGATCTACCACAAAGATATTAATTCTGCCTTTGACTACCAACGTTGTATACAAATTACTGATTCTTATACCTATATTACTGTTTTGCAAATATGATATAGATAAGATATTCTTAAAAGTTTTATCTTTGCCTATGATAAAACTGTAAGCCGTATGGAAGAAATAACAAAAATTGAAACTATTGATCAGTACGACCAATTGTTCGGACTGGAAACTTTGCACCCTTTAGTGAATGTGATCGACTTTTCAAAAGCGACAAAAACAGTAGACTACTATCACATGAATATCGGATTCTACTCTCTGTTTCTGAAAGACATTAATTGCGGAGACCTTAAATATGGGCGTAACTATTATGACTATCAGGAAGGAACGGTCGTCTGTATGGCCCCAGGTCAAGTGATTGGTATAGATAACCGGAAGAAAACTCCTCAACGTACAAAATCGATCGGGGTCTTGTTTCATCCCGACCTGATCCGGGGAACTTCTCTGGGACAGAATATCAAGAATTATTCCTTCTTTTTTCTTATGAAGTTAATGAAGCCTTGCATCTATCCGAACAGGAAAAAGAAATTGTAACGGACTGTATACATAAAATACAAATCGAACTGGAACATGCCATCGACAAACACAGCAAGCAGCTCATTGTCCGCAATATAGAACTATTACTCGATTATTGCATGCGTTTCTACGAACGGCAGTTTATCACACGCAATCAGGTAAACAAAGACATTATCGTGCGGTTCGAACATCTATTGGATGAATATTTCCAAGGGCAGGTAGCACTGACCGAAGGGTTGCCTTCCGTGAAATATTTTGCAGACAAGGTATGCCTTTCTCCTAATTACTTCGGCGACCTGATAAAAAAAGAAACTGGTAAAACTGCGCAGGAATATATTCAGTGCCGTATCATTGAACTTGCCAAAGAACGAATATTGGAAAGTTCGCAAACGGTCAGCCAGATAGCTTATGAACTGGGATTCCAGTATCCTCAACACTTCAGCCGGCTATTTAAAAACATGTCGGATATACACCGAATGAATATAAACAGCAGAACTAAGAACATACACCGGAGAGATCGTTAACGTCATGGGAGATAAAGTACTCAAAATAGGAACCGTGCATCAATGTAATTGTTGCCTGGGAAGTAAGACACTGCATCCGCTAGTCAGTGTCATCGACCTTTCGAAGGCTGACTTATCTCCTCATACGGACATTAAATTCGGATTCTATACGATTCTGTTGAGTGAATGTAAGTGTGAGGCCTATGCATACGGGCACCAATGTTGTGATTTCTCGGACGGAACTCTCGTTTGCCTGACTCCCGGAGAGTCAATCAGTATGAAGGAGAACAACAAGGAATTTCCTTCCAAGGGATGGATATTGGCCTTTCACCCCGACTTGATTTGCGGGACTCGCTCGGACTCAATATACACAATTATACTTTCTTCTCTTATTGTCCGGAGGAAGCACTGCATCTCTCTCTCTACGCGAAAACAGATTATTCTGGAGTTCCTGGAGAGGATTCGGCAAGAGCTTGAGCGCTGCATTGACCGACACAGCAAAAAAATCATTTCAAAATACATTGAACTTTTGCTGGATTATTGTACCCGCTTCTACGAACGCCAGTTTATCACACGTAGCGAAGTCAATAAAAAGGTGTTCAGAGAATTCAATCATCTGCTTGATAATCATTTCAATGTGAAAGTAAGCCTATCAACTGATGTGTTATCCGATGAATATTGTGCTAATCTCCTGCATTTATCGCCTGCATATTTTAATGATTTACTGAAATATGAAATAGGAAACGAGTTCAAAGAGTATATCCAGTTCAAACGTTTCGAGATAGCCAAAGGATGGTTGGTAAATACGGATAAAACGCTCGGCCAGATTGCACAAGAACTAGGGTTCTCTAATTCACAGTATTTCAGCCGCTTATTCAAGAAAATCACAGGGTGTTCGCCAAATGAATTCAGAATGCCCAACTAAAATTATTTAGTTAACGGCAGAAATCCTTAATAAAAATAGAATCGGGAAATAAAACTCTTAATCAATGTTATAAAAGAATATAATAATTATCGGTGCCAATGGATTCACCGGACGCCAAATACTGAATGACCTGTCGAGCAAGGCACAATATAAGGTAACAGGATGTTCCCTTGCATCCGGATATCCTTCCGAAGAATGGAGGCAACTATCATTTCATCACCACAGATATACGGGATGAAGCAGTCGTAAAATGCAACTTTTTAAAGACGTACAACCCGATGTAGTCATCAACTGTTCCGCCTTATCCGTCCCCGATTATTGCGAAACGCATCACGAAAGAAGCCTGGCTAACAAATGTTACGGCAGTAGAACAATTGGCACATCTTTGCGAAAGTTACAAAAGCCGGTTCATTCATTTATCTACAGACTTCGTCTTTGACGGAAAGATAGACGAGAAGTCCGGACAGCTTTTATACAGAAAAAAGTCTCCCTGCTCCCGTCAACTATTACGGATTCACCAAATGGAAAGGAGAAGAAAAAGTTGCCGATATCTGTAGTAATTATGCCATTGCACGTGTAGAGATTGTGTATGGAAAAGCACTGCCCGGACAACATGGAAACATCGTGCAACTGGTGATGAATCGTTTGAATGCAGGACAAGAAATCCGTGTCGTATCAGATCAATGGCGCACGCCCACCTATGTAGGTGACGTATCAGCCGGAGTACAACACCTGGTAGAAAATGCCGCAAACGGAATTTTTCATATCTGTGGCGAGGAATGCCTGACCATCGCAGAAATTGCTTTTCAGGTAGCAGACTACATGAAGCTGGACCGTTCGCTCCACCCTGCCACAACAGAAGAAATGCAAGAAGCACGTCCCCCGTTTCAGTGGGATGAGTATAGCAAAAGCCCGGACTATACTTGGTTACCAGCCACGAAAGCCATCCTCATGGAGGAAACATTAACCGACAAATTAATCAGATTGTTTGCACAAATAAAAGTATGTGCTCTACACAACATAGAAATTTGACTCAGGCATCGAACTGGCAACTAAATAAAAATGATATAAACACATAATATATAAAGGTTAAGGTCTACATAACCATATTTATTTTGAAAATATACAAAAAGTTCATATCTTTGCACCAAAATTAAGAAGACCAATGATGAATCAGAGATTACAATTACATAACGCTGCTTACATTTCATGCGGAAATCCCCAATTTCTGCACGTCATGTTGCGTGCACGTACATTGGTTCAGCGGATTCATCTAAATTCCCCTTTCTTTGATTATAGGAGCTACTTGCCTGATTCACTTCTGTTGCTCACAAGTAGCATTTATCCTGACTTTCAATAAGATAAATTATCTTTTTGGAGAATTATTCTGTGGCTTATTCAAATGTATAACCTGACCTAAATATATACAATATGTTTTCTATTATATCTATCATGTTTATAGGAATCGGAATCGGCTATGGATTGCGTAACTGGAGTATCTTACAAAAAGACTGAAAAGACGATTTCTCTTACAATATTCCTCTTACTCTTTATACTTGGAGTATCTATTGGCTCTAATAGTCTGATTGTGAATAATCTTGGTAAGTTTGGTAAACAGGCGATCATTCTTGCCATATCGGGTGTATTAGGGAGCTTGTTGCTGCCCGGCTGGTGTTACAACTATTCTTCAAGAAAGGAGGCGAACAATGAAAGGAAGTCTGATTGTAATATTATTCTTTTGTGTAGGCTGTATCATGGGAGCTCTCAATAAGTTTCAATTTGACACGCATACTATTTCTATGTACATACTATATGCGCTAATGCTTCAAGTAGGAGTTAGCATCGGTTCCAACAAAAATCTGAAAACAATCATTTCACACCTGCATCCCAAGATGTTACTAATTCCGTTGGGAACTATCATCGGAACATTATTATTCTCTGCTTGGCAAGCATACTGGTAAGTCAATGGAGTGTGTTCGACTGTATGGCAGTAGGAAGCGGATTTGCCTATTATTCACTCTCTTCCATCCTTATCACTCAGTTCAAGGAACCATCTATCGGACTTCAACTGGCAACGGAACTAGGCACTATTGCCCTGCTAACCAATATCTTTCGCGAAATGATGGCACTTTTGCGGTACACCGCTTATCAAGAAGTATTTCGGGAAACTTGCTCCCATTTCAGCGGCAGGAGTCAACTCAATGGATGTATTATTACCTTCCATCAGCAGATATTCGGGAAAAGAAATGATTCCTATCGCTATTTTACACGGTATTCTGATCGATATCAGCGTGCCTGTATTCGTTTCTTTCTTTATAACTGCAAATTCTAAAAGCTTCAACGCCTAGCATCATCGGCTGCGAATACAAATCTGATATCGGCATAGGAGACCTGCGTCTCCTAACGCCGCTTTTATTCCTGCCACTCCGGAATTCTCGTTCTTTTGCTGATACCGACGAATCTTCTCTATCTTTTCTACAGCTACTACTTGCTCCAATTTAATCTTTCCATACGAACATAATGTTCTAAGTGCGTAGCAATTGTTCCCGTCACCAAATCACGAGCTTTGGCTATCTCTTCTATACTCATTCCCTGGCAAAACATCTCATAACTCACCAGCTCATCTGTTTCGTATCTTTCTTCGGTTCCTTCCAGCTTTTTTCCCCTTTACTTTTTTCCGGAAGAAATATCTCTTTGATTTCCGGTCGTTCCACTTTGATTCTCCCTCATATATTTCGGACAATCCCCAAAATTTCAAGTCCATATTTCTCCACTCCTTTCGCTCCAAAATAAGGTACAGCTTCCAAAGCTTGCGGAGTATCCGGCAAAGATTTACAATGCCCATTAATGCTTTCTGTTGCATAATGACATAAGCAGGCATATTGGTTTCACGCGTCTTTTCCGTTCTCCATTCCGATAAAGCACGATAAAGCTCCGGATGCAGAATATCCGTCGGAACTTCTACTTTCACCTTTTGTGAAACTGCTACGTGTACGTTCTACCCGTTCTTTTTCTCCTCTCAATGTTTTAGCGGTAGGAGAAGGAAGAAGAAGTTGTCCTCAAGACTTAACATCACCTTTCGCTTTCAATTTCAAATATTCAGCAACAATAAAAGGTTGCACACCGCATAGCTTTCAATAAGGACTCTTTAATCCACAATGCATCGTCCAACGCTTGCAAACGTTCATTCAGTTGTTTCCGCAACTCCCTATTATCAAGAGGTATATTAGTCTTTGCAAACAAAACACGAATAGGTTCCAGCTCTTTATGAAAATACACCGCACCGGAACGAATCCGTTCTGCAACTCCTGGTCCGGCATAATCTTCATTCCCATTAATCAAACGTGTATACTGATTGCGGAAACGGTGGGCAACTTCCACTATCTTTTCCTTTGATATGAGGCTCCAATAGCTTTATATTCGGTAAGTAATTTAGGGTAAAGTTTATACAAATCTTCATCCAGCATACGAAGCAACCGTTTATAAGCCTGCTCGAGGGAATAGAAATTAAACAAATCACTCAACAAATCGAAGAAATAAGCCTTCTGCATATCACTTCAGCTGCTTGTTTCCCGGTTTATTCCGTTCCACCTCTTTTGTGAAGTTATCAACCACACTGTCACTAATAATAGCCTCCTTACGCAATGGAGACTCCAATACCAAGCCCTCCAAAGTCTTACAACGACTCAAAGCTACATATGTCTGTCCATGCGCAAAGGAATTGCGTGCATCAATAATTGCACGTTCAAATGTCAATCCCTGACTCTTATGTATCGTGATAGCCCATGCCAATCGAATAGGATATTGACGGAATGTTCCTTCTATCACCTCAGTGATTTCCTTCGTTTCCTCATTTAACACATACTTATAGTTTCCCCATTCCTCCGGCAACAACAGAAAATCCTCCTCACTCCCTTTTTCTTTCACATATATCTCAGAATCATTAACGGCTACCACCTCTCCGATCATACCATTATAATACCGTTTTTCCAAAGAAACATCATTTTTGAGAAACATGATCTGGGCACCCTCTTTAATAGTGAGAATTTCATCTGCGGGATATGTATATTCAGGAAAAGTCCCCGTCACTTCAGCTCGAAAATGATAAGGCTTTCCCGGTAGAGAAGCCAATTCACGATCATTTACTTGCTGTGCTTGATTGTTATGTGTTGTCAAACGGATATATCCTTCTTCTTTAGGCGGTTGGAAGCCTTGCTGATAACGACGATTCAATTCGTTCAACACTTCATCATCTGCTTTGTTCTCACGTATTTTATTCAACAGAGAAAGAAAAAAAAGTATCGTTCTGACGGTATACCTTTTCCAGTTCAATTGTCATATAGGTCGTTTCTCTCAATGCACGGCTGGCAAAAAAATAAGGCGTTTCGTAATAATTCCTCAACAAACTCCATTCGCTTTCCCTCACAACAGGAGCTAACTGCTGCAAATCTCCAATCATCAACAGTTGTACCCCTCCAAAAGGCTTTTCGCGATTGCGATAACGACGTAAAGCCGCGTCCACAGCGTCCAGCAAATCTGCACGTACCATACTGATTTCATCAATCACTAATAAATCCATGCTTCGGATAATGTTACGTTTCTCTTGACTGTATCGGTATTGTATTTGCGCAGAGTTAAAAGTCGTTTCCGGCACAAATGGAGCAAAAGATATCTGGAAAAAGAATGAATCGTCACCCCTCCGGCGTTAATTGCTGCAATACCTGTCGGAGCCAATACGACCATGCGTTTGGGGGTATGCTCTCTCAATCGTTTTAGAAATGTAGTTTTTCCGGTTCCGGCTTTTCCGGTAAGAAACAGGTGTGTGCCTGTATTTTCAATGAACTGCCAAGCAAGTTGTAGTTCAGGATTATTTTCCATGAAAGTATATTATTTTGTGCAAAGGTACGGAAAACTATATAGAGATTGAAATAAAAGTACTAAACTTTTCCGCATAAAATAGTCAAATGAGAATCAGACAAAAAGTCCCGGCTGTTTTTCCCGCTAGAAAGCAACCGGGACGACGGATCAAATTAGAACACTAAGTGATGTGCTATTATGTCCGAAAACTACTTCGTATATTTGTTTTGCTTGAATATAAATAAAAATTCAAGACTATTTCCAACGCAAATATATATATATAAATTCCCCTTTTTAAGTTTCACCTTAAAAACGGGATATTGAATCAAAAAAATAATGTTATTAATTGTCGTAATTACTGCATCGAACCACCCACAATATCCAGCAATTCGTTCGTAATCGCCTGCTGGCGACTCTTGTTATATTGCTTGGTAAGGTCTTGAATCAATTCGTTGGCATTGTCCGTAGCTACTTGCATTGCTAATGTACGTGCTGCGTGCTCGGAAGCATTAGAATCCACAGCAGCAGTAAAGAGCTTCTGGCTTAATACAGTAGGTATCAAGTCGGCAATCAATTGCTCAGCAGAAGGTTCTACTATATAGTCATTCACAACTTCACGTTCTTCTTCTTTCTGTTTTTTCCAGTTCTTTACCTTCTTCTACTGCACGTGTAAGGTCAATAGGCAGATAAGTCTCACGAAGTAGAATCTGCACACCCATTGATTTAAAATGATGATAAATCAATTCCACACGGTCAATTTCTCCCGCCACATACATTTTCATTAGAAGATCCGCCAGGTCGGAAGCTTCTTGATAAGTTGGTTTATCGGAAAGTGTCGGAGGTATTTCCCCGGCTGGAATCCCATTCTCTTCACAGCTTCCTCCACCTTCTTTCCTATGGGAAAGATCAAAATATTATCCTGTCCCAGCGTACGGTATTCGCTGACAGTTTGCAATAACATCTTTATGACATTTGCATTAAAAGCACCACAAAGTGATGTATTCGAAGAAAAAAGCAATAATCGCCACACGCTTCACTTCCCGTGCTCGTATGTAAGGAGACTCTATCGGAAGATCAGCGCTCAAAAAGTTAGTCAGAATCTTGTTCAACTTCTTCTGATAGGGCAACATATTCTCAATGGCTCCTTGTGCCTTATGTAGTTTGGCAGAAGCCACCATCTTCATTGCTGAAGTGATTTTTCGGGTACTTTTAGACCGAATTTATTCTGGTTTTTACTTTCAGTGAAGCCATAGTTTTCTTGAATTACAAATATTGTTTAGCGACCATAGCGGCAGTTTCTTCAATAGCCTTAGTCACATTATCATCAATAACACCCGTTCTCAATACATCCAACACATCCTCCTGATGATTCAATTGCAGAGACTCGATGAAACTGCGTTCAAAATCCTGCACGTTGTTCAATGGCACATCACGGAGCAAACCATGTGTACCACAATAGAGGATAGCAATCTGTTGTTCCACAGGCATCGGACTGTATTGCGGCTGAATCAGCAACTGCGCATTCTTACGCCCTTTGTCAATTGTCAATGCCGTAATCGGGTCCATATCACTGCTGAACTTGGAGAATGCTTCCAATTCACGATACTGTGCCTGGTCTATCTTCAATGTTCCTGCCACTTTTTCATCGCCTTAATCTGAGCATTACCACCTACACACAGGGATACAGAGATACCGACATTGATAGCCGGGCGGACACCCTGATTGAACAAGTCCGTTTCGAGGAATATCTGTCCGTCAGTGATAGAAATCACGTTCGTTGGAATATAGGCCGAAACGTCTCCTGCCTGCGTCTCAATGATAGGCAAGGCAGTCAGTGAACCACCCCTTTTCACAATACCTTTCAGGCTTTCGGAAGGTCATTCATCTCGCGCGCCACTTCCTCCTGGTTGATAATCTTAGCCGCACGTTCCAACAAGCGGGAATGCAGGTAGAAGATATCACCCGGATAAGCCTCACGTCCGGACGGACGGCGAAGGATCAATGAGACCTCACGATAGGCAACCGCCTGCTTGGAAAGGTCATCATAAACCACCAGCGCGTGACGGCCGGTATCACGGAAATATTCGCCGATAGCAGCCCCTGCAAACGGCGCGTAATACTGTAATGCAGCCGGATCGCCAGCCGTGGCAGCTACCACAACGGTAT
>VOFG01001639.1_pt1 | contig 22436 bp, 29 predicted proteins | sample 5384171 | NCBI WGS metagenome assembly VOFG01 (sample SAMN12384726, study PRJNA508395) | human gut metagenome | isolation source: healthy gut F | host: Homo sapiens | reverse complement strand
GATGCCCACCAGATGGCCGTCGTCCAGCACCAGAATTTGATCCGCGTACTGCAGGCTGGCGGCGCGCTGGCTCACGATGAACACGGTCAGGCTGCCGGGCAGAGCAGCCAGTGCCTTGCGCAGGGCGGCATCGGTGGCGTAGTCCAGTGCGCTGGCGCTGTCGTCAAGGATCAGAATTTCCGGCTTGCCCACAAGGGCGCGGGCGATGGTCAGGCGCTGCTTCTGTCCGCCGGACAGGTTGCGACCGCCCTGCTCCACAGGCTCGTCCAGCCCAAGGGGCTTGGCTTTGACGAACTCCGCAGCCTGTGCTGTTTCCAGTGCGGCCCACAGGTCCGCATCGGTGGCATTCTTGTTGCCCCACAGCAGGTTGGAGCGGATGGTGCCGCCAAAGAGCTGGGCCTTCTGCATGACCATGGCTGCCTTGCCGCGCAGTTCTTCGCGGGGATAGTTCCGGGCATCGCGGCCCATGATCTCCACCCTGCCCTCGGTGGCATCGTAGAAGCGGGGGATCAGGTTGACAAGGCTGGATTTGCCGCTGCCGGTACCGCCGATGACACCAATGGTCTGGCCGCGCTTTGCAGTGAAGCTGATGTCGGAAAGGCTGGGTGCACCGGCACCCGCATAGGTCAGGCTTACATGCTCAAAGCGCACGGCATCGCCGGATTTTTCGGCGGGCACCTCGCCCAGAAGCTTTTCCGGGAAGGCCATGCCGGGCGTGGTGTCCAGCACAGCCTGCACGCGGCCTGCGCAGGCCAGCGCCTTGCTCACCTGCACGATCAGGTTTGCCAGCTTGACCAGCTCCACAAGGATCTGGTTCATGTAGTTCACCAGCGCAATGACGTCGCCGGAGGCCATGCCGCCCACATTGATCTCGATGCTGCCCACGTACAGCAGCGCCACGATGGCAATGTTGATGAGCACATAGGTCAGCGGGTTCATCAGGGCGGAAATGTGGCCCACATGCAGCTGCATCCGGGTCAGCAGGTCGTTGGCGTTCTCAAAGCGCTCCACCTCGCTGGCTTCCTTATCAAAGGCGCGCACGACACGCACACCGGTGAGGTTTTCGCGGGTCAGGCCCAGCACGCGGTCCAGACGGTTCTGCACCGTTTTATACAGGGGCCGCGTGGCTGCCATGATGCTGAACACCACCACGCTCAGCAGCGGGATGGTGACAACAAAGATCAGCGCGGCCCGGGCGTTGACCGTAAAGGCCATGACCATGGCACCGATCACCACGAACGGGCTGCGCAGGAACAGGCGTAAAAACAGGTTCAGGCCGCTCTGCACCTGATTGACGTCGCTGGTCATCCGGGTGATGAGGGTGCTGGTACCCATGGTGTCCATCTCGGAAAAGCTCAGCGTCTGGATATGCGCAAACAGCGCATGACGCAGGCCGGTGGAATAGCCCACCGCTGCCTTTGCGGAAAAAATACTGCGCCGTCAGGCTGCAGACAAGGCCGATGAAAGCCAGCAGCAGCAAAATGCCGCACCGCACAAGAATATAGTGGAAATCGTGGGCGGCAATGCCGATGTTCACGATATCCGCCATGACCAGCGGCACGAACAGGTCAAACGTAGCTTCCAGCATCTTGAAAAGCGGTGCAAGCACGCTCGCGCTTGTAGTCCTTCAGATAGCCTAGCATCTTGTTCAAGGCGATACTCCTTCTTTTTCTTGCTTTCTTGCATTATAAGGTTTATGAAATCCTAAATCTTATTATAGCGTACAAAAACTTAAAAAGCCATAGAAAATGTTTTATTGCAAAAGTGCTGAAAACCGCCGGGCAAAATGCCGAAAACGGTTGAAACCAGGGTGGGGGTATGCTACAATGATTTTAAATATTGCACAAAAGGGGAAACAGGAATGCTGATAAGTTTGGTCGTTCCGTGCTACAATGAGGAAGAATCACTTCCCATTTTTTATAAAGAGGCCAGTAAGATCGCACAGCAGATGGGAATATCCCACGGAGCAGATTTTGAGTTCATCTTTGTGGATGACGGCTCAAAAGACCGCACACTGCAGATCGCGCGGGAATTGCACCGGAAAGATGCCCGTGTGCGGTACATCTCCTTCAGCCGGAACTTTGGCAAGGAAGCAGGCATTTATGCCGGATTAAAAGCGGCAAAGGGCGATTATGTAGCAACGATGGATGCGGATCTGCAGGACCCGCCCTCGCTGCTGCCGGAAATGCTGGAGCTGCTGTTCTCCGGCGAATATGACTGCGCGGCCACCCGCCGCACGACACGCGAGGGTGAACCGCCCGTTCGCAGCTGGTTTGCCAAAAAGTTTTATCAGATCATCAATAAGCTCTCGGATACAGAGATCGTGGATGGAGCAAGAGACTTCCGCCTGATGAGCCGCAAAATGACTGATGCCGTGCTGAGCATGGCGGAATATAACCGCTTCAGCAAGGGCATTTTCAGCTGGGTCGGCTTTAAAACAAAGTGGATCGACTACAAAAACGTAGAGCGTGTGGCGGGCACAACAAAGTGGAACTTCTGGGGTCTGCTCAAATATTCGATCGAAGGCATTGTGGGCTTTTCCACAGCTCCACTGCTGATGGCGGCGGGCCTTGGCCTTGCCTTTTTGCGTATTGGCGTTTGTAGGCATCATAATCGTGGTGGTGCGTGCACTGATGTTCGGCGACCCTACTTCCGGCTGGCCGAGCCTTGTCTGCATTATCCTTTTGTGCAGTGGTGTGCAGCTGCTGTGTACGGGAATTGCGGGCGCGTACCTTGCCAAAACATATCTTGAAACAAAGCACAGACCAATCTATATTGCTGCTGAGACCGAAGAAGATCTGGACGCGGAATAAGGCGTTTCAGGAAAAATGTATTTTTACGGGGTGCCAGAAGAAGCTGATCTGGCACCCCGCTTTTTTTGAGCAGGGAAAAATGAATACATACAGATAGGCGTTGTACCCAAAGCCATTTCCTGCTATACTAAAATTGACTAGAAACTGGAAGAATGGTGAGCAGATGGCAAAAAGACAAGACGGCGGCATCCGGCTGCGCCCGGTGGGCACCCGCAAGCATCGGCAGAACGCTCCGGCCTACAGCCCGGCGGGCACCGGCTGCCCGGCCTTTGAGCAGGCAGTGGAACATTTATATAAAGGCCAGAACGAAGAAAGCTTTCTGGACGCTGATGGGCGCTTTGAACTATGCACTGGAACTGGAGACCCATGTTCTGGTGCCGCTGCGCACGGCACTGACGGTGCACAACACGCCTGCACCGTGGACGGAGCATCCGGTGCCCACGGCAAAAAGGCTAAGGACCTGCAGCTGTGGACCCTGCGCAACGAGACGGGCCGCACATGGCTGCCTATGTTCACCTCTGCAGCTGCGGCCTGCGCCGACCGCAGCACTTCTGCCCGGCCAATGGCAGATTACACCCTGCAGGACGCCATGGAGCTGGCCCTTTCCACCCCGGGGGGATCGACGGCGTGGTGCTGGACCCGTGGAGCCACTCGGCTACGCTGGACGGCGCGCTGCTCAACGGTTTGCTGCACGCGGGCCATACGCCGGAAGACCCCGGTGATGAGAAAGCAGATGCCGGAAAGGAAGCCGCCCGCAAGGGCAACTGGGCGCAGGCTGTGGAATGCTTTGAAAAAAGCAGCCGAGCTTGGCAGCGCCATGGGACTTTCCCTGCTGGCAGACTGTATTTATAAGGGCCGCGGCACCCGCACGAACCGTGCCAAGGCCCGCCGCATGTGGAAGGAAGCCGCAGACAGCGGCGAGATCTTATCCAACATTGCACTGGGCGATGACTGCGCTGCCCGGGGCGACAATGGCCGGGCACTTTCTGGTTACCGCCGTGCCCGGGAAGCCGCAGCCCATATGCCGGATATCGAGTACACCCCGCAGGTGTGCCTGCGTGTGGCCCAGACCGAAACGCGCTACACCAGCCGCAAAAAGGCGCTGGCACTGGCCGCAGAAGCAAGGCAGGGTTTTGCCATCAAGGCCCGTGAGCACGAGCCGGACGCGGCCCAGTGGCTGGCCGAAGCCGACCAGCTCATCCGGGAACTGACCAGTGAACTGCCTGCACAGCCACAGCCTACGACATGGAATCTTTACAATTGGACTAAAAATCGTCATATCAGGACGGTAAGATAATCAGAAATGATTTGAAAAGCTGCGCCCAAAACGGCACCGGAGAGGAAACAGACGATATGAGCAAAGTGATCGGCATTGATCTGGGCACGACCAATTCCTGTGTGGCAGTGGTGGAGGGCGGCAAGCCCGTGGTCATCACCAATGCGGAGGGCGAGCGCACCACCCCCAGCGTTGTGGCCTTTACCAAAGACGGGGAGCGTCTGGTGGGCGGCGCAGCCAAGCGCCAGATCGCCACGAACTCCGGGCGCACCATTTCCAGCATCAAGCGACACATGGGCTCCGATTACCGGGTGCACATCGACGGCAAAGACCTGACCCCGCAGGAGATCAGCGCCATGATCTTGGCCAAGATCCGCCGCGATGCCGAGAGCTATCTGGGCGAGCCGGTGACCGAAGCGGTCATCACGGTGCCCGCCTACTTCGACGACAGCCAGCGCAAGGCCACGCAGGACGCAGGCCGCATTGCGGGCCTGAACGTGCTGCGCATCATCAACGAGCCTACTGCTGCCGCTGTGGCCTATGGTTTGGATAACGAAGCGGCGCAGAAGATCCTCGTCTACGACCTCGGCGGCGGCACCTTTGATGTGTCCATCATCGAGATCGAGGACGGGACCTTTTACGGTGCTTGCCACCGGCGGCGACACCCATCTGGGCGGTGACGACTTCGATCAGCGCATCGTGGAGTATGCCGTGGCAGAGTTCAAGAAGTCTGATCGCATCGACCTCAGCCGCGACCCCGCTGCTATGGGCCGCCTGAAAGAAGAGGCCGAAAAGGCCAAGAAGGAGCTTTCTGCCGCGCCGTCGGCACAGCTGAACCTGCCGTTCATTGCGGTGGGCAAGGACGGGCCGCATCACTTGGACCTTTCACTGTCCCGCCCGCAGTTTGAAATGATGACCGGCGACCTGCTGTCCCGCACAGTGGCTCCTGTGCAGAATGCGCTGCGGGATGCAGGCATTTCTGCCAGCCAGCTGGGCAAGGTGCTGCTGGTGGGCGGCAGCACCCGGATGCCTGCGGTGGAGCGTCAGGTGAAGGAGCTGCTGGGCTGCGAACCCAGCCACAGCCTGAACCCGGACGAGTGTGTTGCCATGGGTGCGGCTGTGCAGGGCGGTCTGCTGCAGGGCGGCGGCAAGCTGGCGGGTGCTACCGGCGCAGCCGCGCAGGGCCTTGTGCTGATGGATGTGACCCCGCTGACCTTGTCCATCGAGACGCTGGGCGGCGTGGCAACCCCTCTTATTACCCGCAACAGCATGATCCCCACCCGCAAGAGCCAGATCTTTACCACCGCACGGCCCATGCAGACCAGCGTGGAGATCAACGTGCTGCAGGGCGAGCGCCACTTTGCCCGCGACAACAAGAGTCTGGGCAAATTCAAGCTCACCGGCATCCGGGCAAGCTTTTCCTCCAAACCGCAGAGCGAAGTTACCTTCGATATCGACGTGAACGGCGTGGTGAAGGTATCTGCCAAAGACCTTGGCACCGGCCGGGAGCAGAACATCACCATTACCGGCAGCACCAACCTTTCGGAAAACGAGATCCAGCGCGCCATGGCGGACGCTGCCGCCTACGAGGCCGAGGACAGCCGCCGCAAGGAGCGCTTGGACCTGCACAATCAGGCCGAGGTGCTGGCCTACAAGGTGGACGAGGCTCTTTCCAAATGCAAAAAGGAGCTGGACAAGGACGAGAAGAACCGCATCAAAACCGACCTCGCCAACCTCCGCCGCTGCCTGCGCAAGGATAAGCCCGAAAAGATGAATGAAAACGAGGAAGCCGCCCTCCGTCAGGCCAAGACCCAGCTGGAAGAAAGCGCCAACCATCTGATGGTGCTGTATACCAGTGAGCAGGGCAGGCAACGATAACGGAGAAAATAATCTGTAACTTTACCAGCAGGACGGCAGACAGTTTCCTAAGTAAATGATCCGCTGGGGTGGGATTCTGTTGCCGCAGGCAATAGGGTGGGCGATGGAATGGCCCGGTGCATTTGCGTGGAAAGCTATCTGATGGCCTGCATCATAAGAACAACAAAAAAAACCTCCGCTGTGTTTTTGCACAGCGGAGGTTTTTGCTATGTGGAAAAAGTATTACAGCATCTTGGAGAGGAAGGCTTTCAGGCGGGGGTGCTTGGGGTTGGTGAACAGCTCCTGCGGCGGCTCGTCCTCCTGAATTTTGCCACCGTCAATGAAGATGACGCGGTTCGCCACCTCGCGGGCAAAGCCCATTTCGTGGGTGACCACCAGCATGGTGATGCCGGTGTGTGCCAGCTCCTTCATCAGTTCCAGCACCTCGCCCACCATCTCGGGGTCAAGGGCGCTGGTGGGCTCGTCGAACAGCATCACGTCCGGCTGCATTGCCAGCGCGCGGGCAATGGCGACGCGCTGCTGCTGACCGCCGGACAGGCTCTTGGGGTAGGCGTTGGCCTTGTCGGCCAGACCTACGCGGGCCAGCAGCTCGTCTGCGCGGGCAGAGATGGCCTCTTTGTCCTTCAGTTTCAGCAGGGTGGGTGCCAGCTCCAGATTTTTCTTCACAGTCAAGTGCGGGAACAGGTTGAAGTGCTGGAACACCATGCCCATCTTCTGGCGCACAGCGTCGATGTGGGCTTCGTCCACCTCGGTCCTTCAAATTTGATGCTGCCGGAGGTGGGAGTCTCCAGCCGGTTCAGGCAGCGCAGAAAGGTGGACTTGCCGCAGCCGGAAGGGCCGATCAGGCAGACCACATCGCCACGGTAAATATCAAGATCGATGCCTTTCAGCACGTCCAGAGTGGGGGTGGGCTGCTTTGCGCCCTGCTTTTTTCGCCGCCGTAGGTCTTTGTCAGGCCGCGGACTTCCAGAATCTTATCGGTCACTTTGTGCCAGCCTCCTCTCAAACTTGCTCAGCAGCCGGGTGAACAGCATGACCAGCACAAGGTAGATCAGTGCATCACCCAGCAGCGGGTACATGGGTTCGTAGGTACGGTTCATGATGCCCTGCGCCGCGTACAGCAGCTCCTTGCCGCCAATGACCGTGATCAGGGAGGTATCCTTCAGCAGCATGATGAACTCGTTGCCGAGAGCCGGCAGCACGGCGCGGATGGCCTGCGGGATGATGATGACCACCATGGTGGTCATGTAATTCAGGCCCAGGCTGCGGCCGGCCTCCATCTGGCCGGGGTCCACGGCCATCAGGCCGCCGCGGATGATCTCGGACACATAGGCACCGGAGTTGATGCCCAGTGCCAGCGCACCCACCATGGTAAAGTTGCGGCTGTTGGCAAAAATGACCATGCTCATGATGAGCAGCTGCACCATCATGGGCGTGCCGCGGATGATGGTGGTGTACACCTGACACACCGCATTGAAGAAGCCCAGTACCGCGTTTGTGTGGCCGGGTCGCTGCTGGTCGTGGGTCACGCGCACCAGTGCCACCATGCTGCCCAGCACGATGCCCAGTGCCAGCGCAATGGCAGTGACCAGCAGGGTGGTGCCCACACCGTTGATGTACTGCATCCAGCGGTCCTTCAGCATGAAAGGCCTGATAAAACTTGAAAAAAAATTCCTGCCCGAAGTTGAGCTTTGTGCCGCTGTTGAGCAGCTCTTTGAGCAGTTCGTATTGAGCAGCCATTCGCATCCTCACTTTCCTGTTTTGTTTTGTTAAATTTTGTAACCACTTATTTTTCAAAAAAGGGAGGTGCCCCAGTTGGGGGCTGCCTCCCCGTGGTTCGGATGTCAGCCACGCCGGATTATTCAGCGGTGATGTACTTGTCCACGATGGCCTGCAGGGTGCCGTCAGCCTTCAGCTCTTCCAGAGCGGCGTTGACAGCGTCCTCCAGAGGAGAACCCTTTGCCATGCCGATGGCGTAATCCTCCTCGGCGTAGCTGGTATCCAGCACCTTCAGGCCGGGGTTGGCAGCCACGAACTCCTTGGCGGGAGCGTTGTCGATGACCACAGCGTCCACCTGACCGTTGTTCAGGGCCTGCACAGCGGTCAGACCGTCGTCGTAAGCCACCACGTTCTCATCGCCGAAGTCATCGGAGCAGTAGATGTAGCCGGTGGTGCCGCGCTGGGTACCAATCGTCTTGCCGGCCAGATCATCGGGAGAAGCAATATCGGAATCGTTGGGCACGATGATGGACTGGATGCCGGTGGCGTAGCTGTCGGAGAAGTCCATCACAGCCTTGCGCTCGTCGGTCACGGTAACGCCGGCCATAACGATGTCGGCCTTGCCCTGCTGCACGCTCAGCAGAGCAGCGTCAAAGTCCATGTCATCGATCTGCAGCTCCAGACCCAGCTTGTCAGCAATGGCCTGAGCGGTCTCGATGTCGATGCCCTCGAACATCGCCGGCATCGGTGGTCATCTCGTACGGAGGGAAGGCGGCGCGTTGGTAGCCATGGTCAGCTTGCCGGCCTCCACGGTGGTCAGGTCAGCAGCAGCGGCAGCGCTGGTGGAAGCAGCTTCGGAAGAAGCAGCAGAGCTTGCCACGGAGGAAGCCACGCTGGAAGCGGAACCACCGCAGGCGGTCAGAGCCAGAGCGGCAACGGACAGACCGGCAGCAGCCAGAAAGCTGCGACGAGAGATCTTTTTCATATTCAAACACTCCTCAAATGTACTGTATAGTTTGCGGTACCACCGGAACGATGCGATTCATCGAACATCTGGCGAACGAATTTAGTATAGATTGTACAAATTGAAAAGTCAATACTCGTGCAAAAAATCTCATCAATTGAAACCGAATTGAAACAATTATACAAAAAATGCGGAGAAAAAAAAACTGCATATATACAAAAACTTTATACGATATTTTGCGATCTCTTCTTTGCTCCGCTTGGGCACGCAGTAGTCGCGGTTTTCGTCCAGATAGTACTTTACACCGGTCTGCCGGTCAGCGGCACGATGCCGGCCTTTGTGGGCCGGGTAGCCGAACGCCACCATGAATGCCAGCTTCTGCGGTTCTTCAATGCCCAGCAGTTCGGTGAGGGCAGGCTTATTGATCGCGCCCATGATGCAGCTGCCCACGCCCTTGGCCCATGCGGCAAGGGTCATGTTTGCCAGCGCAATGCCGGTGTCGGTGGCAAGGTCGCCGGGGATAGCAGGTATCCTGCACCACTGCTGCGTAAAGGGTAGGCAGCTCGTCCGCTTTGGGCGTGCCCTGCTCCGGCGGCAGAGAGCCAGCCCACTTGACCAGCGGCTGTACCCTTGGCCACCATCTCGGGCTTGTGCACCAGCACCAGACGCACCGCCTGCCGGTTTGCCCCGCAGGAGGACAGCCGCACGGCCTGCACGATATCGTCCACCACATCCTGCGGAACAGCCTTTCTGTGCAAAGCGGCGGTAGGTGCGGCGGCTGACAAGAGTATCCATAACAGACATAAAGAGCACCTCCTTTATATAAGTGTTGTCAAAAGTATAGCAGATGCGGCAGAGTCTTGCAACGCTCCGGCGCAAAAAAGCTGTGCACGTTGGGCAGTGATCTTGCCTTTTGCGATAGGCTGCGATTGCATCCGACAAATGATATATGGTAAAAAATATGGTAAAAAGAAAGGAGGGAGGCGCAATGGTAACTGGCAGCAGGCATCGTGGGTTTTATTCTGGGGGTCAATTTGGGTTTTTGTTTGCCGGGCTGATGCGGGCGGCAAAAGGGGAACATGAGCAGACAGAAGATGAAAACAAGACATGTTGAGAATGAATGAAAATAACGGAGAACAAAAAAGGGCCGCTGTACGGGATGCTGTGCAGCGGCCCTTTCCCTTTTGCCGGGCTTGACGGAACTTACGATTTTTTCTCTTGGTCGCTCCTGTTTTTCTGCATCCGGCGGAAAAAGATGCCAAAAAATCACTTGACAAACAGTTACCGGGGGGGTATTATATAGGAAAAGCAGGCTCCACAAAAAAGTGATGGGGGCATGCAGAAAAGATTGTGAGGTTGATTCTTATGTCTAACATTTCTCGTCGTAAGTTCCTCAAGGGCGCAGGTGTGGCTGCTCTGGCTGTGGCGGCTGCCGGTGTTCTGGCTGGCTGCTCTGATCAGAGCACGCCGGACGTCCCCGAGAAGAAAAAGAAGGTCACGCTGAAGTATTATAGCCGCTCTGAAGGCAAGGTTTTTGGTTCGGTTGATATCGAGGTTGGAGTTCTGGTGGACAGCATCAGCTATACTACCATTCAGGAAAACCGAAACCGGCTGATACTAAGGACTTCTACATTGTAGACACGACTGACTACAAGATTCCTGCAGACGGTACGGTCTGGATCAACATGAATATGAACGAAACTGCAAAGCCTCAGATTATCACGATCAAGTATATGGCGATTTTGGGCACCACTGGTCGCGAGGAGGTTGCAGCTACCACTTCTTGGAATTGGACCAAGACGGTTAAAGTGTATGGCGGCGGCGATGCAGTCGACCTCGATGACGTGAAGCTCGACGGCGGCGGCAAGATTGCTGATGTTAGAGATGTGGTCAACGGTAAAATCGATGAGCACAAAGTTGCAACCGTTTATGTTACGATGTAAGCTGAACTGGCTTTTCATTTTTTTGAAATTTTAAACTTAAAATTTAAGAAGACAACACCAACAGGGTGGCGGCCAACAAGGTTCCGCCCTATTGGTGTTATTTTTTTGTTGAAATTTTACTTGACAAATAGTTACCGGGGGGGGTATTATATAGGAAAGCAGGCTCCACAAAAAAGTGATCGGGGCATGCAAAAAGATTGTGAGGTTGATTTTTATGTCTAACATTTCTCGTCGTAAGTTCCTCAAGGGTGCAGGTGTGGCTGCTCTGGCTGTTGCTGCTGCCGGTGTGCTGACTGGTTGCGGCAGCAGCGGTGGCAACCCGAAGGTCACCCGGCTCCTACCCCGACTACGAAGCCCGTGCAGGTCAATGGTATGTGTTGATAAAGACCTCGTGACGGTTGTTGGCTCCCAGACCATCAATGTGGACATTACCAAACTGGATGTTACCAACCCTGTGATTTCTAGCGAAGAACTGACTCTGCCGGAGAAATATCAGAAGGACTACAGCATCGTGGCAGGTAATTATCCGATCTCCAAAGGTTTAAGGATGGCGAGGATTCGCTGATGGTCATCGTTAGAGAGACCAAAACAACCGCTGGTGCCGGTTGTCTTCTATGTGAAGAGCGCTTTTAACAGCGATGAAACCGATGTTACGGAAAAGGCACCAGCGTGATGCCGATGGCCAGCGCAACGGCTACCTTAAAGGTGCTGATGCCGTTGGAAAGGGCCAACGCATTGTTGCCCTGTATAAAATAATAGGCGGTATAGTAAATGCCCGCGCCGGGCACCAGCGCGAAGATGCCGGACAGCAGGAACACCGTCACCGGCATTTTAAGGGTGATGGCGAACACCCGGGTGAGCAGGGTAAGGGGGATCACCGCCAGCAGGGAGGCTGCGGCACTGTCTGCCCCCCAGCATTACGGCCAGCTCGTAGACGAACCAGCCCACGGCCCCCACCAGCCCGCAGAAGAACAGGCTTTTGCGGGGGCATGCAAACAGGACGGCAAAGCACAGGGTGCCGACCCCTGCAATGAAGAACTGCGCCGCCAGCTCTCCGATCTGTGTACTGGTGAGCATCATGCAACCACCACCCCCGTAAAGAATGTATAAAGGCTCAGCACAAGGCCGGTGCCAATGGCAATGCTGGCGGCGATGAGCAGCGCGTCGATCATGCGGATGGTGCCGGACAGGTAGTCGCCGTGCACGAAGTCGCGGATGCCCATGGTGAAGGCGATGCCGGGGGTCAGGATCATCAGCGCACCGATAATGGCGTGGCTGGCCGAGGTGCCCAGCAGGTTGCAGCCCAGAATGCACGTCCAGCGTGATGAGCGCCGCACAGCTGATCTTGCAAAAGCCGCCGGGCAGGTCGTGCCGGCCGCACAGCAGCAGATACCCGCTGGCAAGAAAGCCTGCCAGTGCCGCCGCCAATGCGCTGCGCAGCGTGCCGCCGAAGATCAGTGCAAAGCAGAACGCGCCGCACATGCCGGAGACCAGCTGCACCCAGTCCTTGGGGAAGGGGATGCGCCGTGCCAGCACAAGGCGGCTCTCGGCCTCGTCCAGCGACATATTGCCCTCGGCGATCTCGCGGGAGGGGCGTTCACTGCCGCCACCCGGCCCAGATGGGTGGTGCGGCTGGGCACATTGCGCACCTCGCTGATCTCGGCGGTGCCCGCACTGGCAAAGATGCCGTTGGTCAGCACATAAACGTGGAACTCCCGCAGGTGGAAGGAGCGTGCCATGATCTCCATGGTCTGCTCCACCCGGAACACTTCCGCACCGTTCTCCAACAGGGCCTGCCCGGCCGCCATGATGAAAGTCCATGATGCGGCGGCGCAGTTCTTCGTCCGGAAAAAAGGGTCTCTGCCGGTCATTGCTGCACCTCCCTTGTGATGAATGTCGTCTTATTCTACCATGTCCGCCAGCCGCATACAAGGGGATATAATAAAAAGCTCTGGAAATACCAGAGCTTTCTTGCGATACGATTACGATATGTTATAATCATTTTGCCGCAGAAAAGCGGCTGAAAGGCACTGCACATACGGCAGGCGGTTGGCCCTCACTTCCGGAAGGAGGTGAGAGGATGCCTATTACTTTGACGTTCCATTTATTTGGATTAACGTTTACGATCAGAGTAAAAAAATGAAAACCGCCACCCCGGCAGGTGACGGTTTTCTTTGAACAAAAGCTAAACCAAAACCAAAAGGGCTGACCGCTTGTCGCAGTGCCTTTTGTAATCATAGTATAGCTTTTTTGAGCGTATTGTCAAGCAAAAGCATCAGACAGTCCACGGGTTGCGGCACCCAGCGTCTGCTTCGCTGTCGCTTGCATCCTGCTGGCCGCGGCCCCAACAGCTCCTCCCTGTTTCTGCCACTGGCAGCAGTCGTCGTTGTTGCAACACCTTAACACCGCCGAAGCGGCAAGACAAGTATATCGAGCGGCAGACTTCGCAATCAGGGGATAAAAATCGCAATTCACAAATCCGGCAGATGGGGTTATTATAAATGCAATATCACAAAAATGGCTGTGAAGAGAAGAGTAAGCTTTCGCATTGAGCCTTACCAGAAAGCCCGGAGGATGGAAAAGGGCAGGAGACAGGGAGCTGAAAATGGTCTCGGAGCCGTGCGGGCGAGGCGCATGAGTGCTAAGTCTGCAACGGGATGCGCCCGTTACAGCGTCCGGCTGTAAGCAGCATTGCTGCCGCAGCATCGAGGCTGTGCCCGCAAGGGCACGGTAAACCAAGGTGGTACCACGGAAGTATGTTATGCCCCGTCCTTGCTGAGCGTTGGGCTCAAGGTCAAGGACGGGAGCTTTTTTCATGCATCCGTTCAAGGCCGCGCACGGAACTGTGCCGTGCGGGCCGCAGTACATTTTATTAAGCAAATAGAGAGGGAACAAAATTATGATTACTCGTCGCGATTTTCTGAAAGCTACCGGAGCTGCAGCTGCTGCAGCTGCCCTGACCGCATGCGGCGGCTCTTCTTCCACCGCATCTTCCGCTGCTTCCGGCACTGCTTCTTCTGCAGCTTCTTCCACTGCAGCTAAGCTGGATAAGGTGAAGGTGGCTGTGCCCAACGACACCACCAACGAGGCACGTGCCCTGACCCTGCTGGAGAAGAACGGCTTCTTCAAGCTGAAGGCAGACGCCGGCCTGACCGCCACCAAAACGACACATCGAGGAGAACCCCTGAACGTCACCGTGGACGAGGTGGAGGCCGCTCAGGTGCCCAATGTCCTGCAGGACGAGGACTACGCCGTCATCAACTCCAACTACGCCATCTCTGCCGGTCTGAACCCCATGACCGATGCTCTGGCAATGGAGGACGGCTCTCTGCTTACGTCAACGTTCTGGTCTGCAAGGACGGCAATCAGGAAACGAGCCGAAGATCAAGGCTCTGGCCGCTGCTCTGCAGAGCCAGAAGGTGAAGGACTTCATGGACGAGACCTACAAGGGCTCCGTGGTGTCCGTTGTGGAGAACCCCACCGACGGCTATGACTCCTTCCATGGATTATGATGCACTGAACGGCGAGACCGTCAGCTGCGCTGCTACTCCGGCTCCCACTGCGAGGTTCTGGAGATCTGCAAGGACATTCTGGCCGAAAAGGGCATCACGCTGGATATTCAGGAGTACGACGACTATGTCATCCCCAACAACATCGTTGAGGACGGCCAGTGCGACACCAACTACTTCCAGCATCAGCCGTATCTGGACAACTTCAACGAGGAAAAGGGGACCCATCTGGTGACCGTCGCCGGCATCCACGTCGAGCCCATGGGCATCTACGGCGGCAAGCAGGACAGCCTGGCACCGATCCAGGGCTAAGCAAACCCCCCAGTCACAGTCACCGCAAGGGTTTGATAAGGAGCTTATTCAACAGCAAGGAGCAATTTCTGTGATCGAGATCAAACATCTTTCCAAGACCTTCCAGATGAAGGACGGCGCAGTGAATGCGCTGAAGGACATCAACCTCACCATCCCGGATGGTTCGATTTATGGCATCATCGGCATGTCCGGCGCGGGCAAATCCACGCTGGTGCGCTGCATCAACCTGCTGGAACGCCCCACCGAGGGCAGCGTTGTCATTGACGGCACCGCTATGGAGACTCTGAACCGCAGCCCAGCTGCGTGAGCGCCGCCGTGATATCACCATGATCTTCCAGCAGTTCAACCTGCTCATGCAGCACACCTGCCTGAAGAATGTCTGCTTCCCCATGGAGCTGGCCGGTGTGAAAAAGGCGGATGCCGAAAAGCGCGCCAGAGAGCTGCTGGAGATGGTGGGACTGCCGGATAAGGCCAACGCCTACCCGGCACAGCTGTCCGGCGGTCAGAAGCAGCGCATCGCCATTGCCCGCGCACTGGCAACCAACCCCAAGGTGCTGCTGTGCGATGAGGCCACCAGTGCGCTGGACCCCAACACCACCCATGCCATCCTGACCCTGATCAAGGACATCAACAAGAAGCTGGGCATCACGGTGGTGGTCATCACCCATCAGATGAGCGTTGTGGAAGAGATCTGCGATCACGTTGCCATTCTGGACGGCGGCGTTGTGGTGGAGGAAGGCTCCGTGCAGGAGATCTTCTCGAACCCCAAGACGCCCGCAGCAAGGCGTCTGGTGGCACCCAACGGCGGCAGCGCTGCACGGGACCTTTCCTGCTTTGCCCCGGACGACCATGTGGTGCGCGTTACCTTTAACGGTTCCTCCACGGCAAAGCCGCTGGTGGCAAGCCTTGCTGCAGAAAAAGGCATTCTGGTGTCGGTACTCAGTGCCGACACCCGTGATCTGAGCGGCCAGTGCTACGGCTCCATGCTGCTCAAGCTGCCCACTGATGTGGAGCAGGCAAAGCAGGCTGCGGCCTATATGCGCGCCAGCCCGGCATTACGGTAGAGGAGGTGACCGGCGAATGAGTATTGCAGATTACGGCTTTGCCATCTGGGAGACCTTTTATGTGACGGTCCTTTCCACCGCGTTTGCGCTGGTGCTGGGCCTGCCGCTGGGTGTGCTGCTGGTGGCCGGTGATAAGGACGGCATTCTGCCGCTGCCCGGCTGGCTGATGCATCATTCTCAACATTGTTATCAACATCCTGCGCAGTGTTCCGTTCCTGATCCTGATGATCTGTGTATTCCCGCTTACCCGTGCCATCGTGGGCACCACGGTGGGCACCAAAGGCCACCATCGTTCCGCTGGTGGTGGCCGCCTTCCCGTTCGTGGCGCGTCTGGTGGAGACCAGCCTGCGCGAGCTGGACGAGGGCGTGGTGGAAGCTGCCCAGAGCATGGGCGCGACCCCGTTCCAGATCATTACCAAGGTGATGATCCCGGAATGCCTGCCCGGCCTGATCTCCAGCATGACCACCGCCCTGACCACCATTCTGGGCTACTCGGCCATGTCCGGTGTCATCGGCGGCGGCGGTCTGGGCAAGATCGCTTTGTCCTACGGCTATTACCGCTACCAGACCAACATCATGATCGTCTGTGTCATGCTGCTGGTGCTGATGGTTCAGGTGTTCCAGACTTTGGGCACCTGCTTGGGCCACCAGAAGCGATAAGCGGCTGCGGAAATAAAAAGTCGCACTTCGTGCGCCAGCTCCCCGGAGAGGGAGCCTCTGGCGAAGGCATTGCCAAAAACTTTCCGAGGGTATTGCCAAAGCCGAAAGGCTTTGACGGAAGGAGGCCTCTCCTCATTTCGCCCCCGAACGGGAAGTAAAATTTAACGTTTCAATTCCCCGCCGGAGGCTGCAGCACTCCTGCGGGGAATTGTGCTATAAAACCCAGTAAAGGAGTATGTAGTATGAATCGTGATACCATCTGTGTGCAGGGCGGTTATACCCCCGGCAATGGCGAGCCCCGTCAGATCCCCATCATCCAGTCCACCACCTTTAAGTACGCTACCAGCGAGGATATGGGTAAGCTGTTCGATCTGGAAGCTGACGGCTACTTCTATTCCCGTCTGCAGAACCCCACCTGCGTCCTTGGTGGCTAAGAAGATCTGTGAGCTGGAAGGCGGCACGGCTGCCATGCTCACCTCCAGCGGACAGGCCGCAAACTTCTTCGCACTGTTCAATATCTGCGAGGCAGGGGACCACATCGTGGCGTCCAGTACCATCTACGGCGGCACCTTCAACCTCATCTCCGTCACCATGAAGAAGATGGGCATTGAAGCCACCTTCGTGGACCCGCTGTGCAGCGAGGAGGAGCTGGACGCTGCCTTCCGGCCCAATACCAAGGTAGTGTTCGGCGAGACCATCGCAAACCCTGCCTTCACTGTGCTGGACATCGAAAAGTTCGCCAAGGCCGCCCATGCCCACGGCGTGCCGCTGATTGTGGACAACACCTTCCCCACGCCGGTCAACTGCCGCCCCTTTGAGTGGGGCGCTGACATCGTCACCCACTCCACAACCAAGTACATGGACGGCCATGGCGCAGTGCTGGGCGGTGCTATCGTGGACAGCGGCAAGTTCGACTGGACGGCGCATGCTGAAAAATTCCCCGGACTCTGCACCCCGGACGAGAGCTACCACGGCATCACCTACACCGAGCGCTTCGGCAAAGAGGGTGCCTTTATCACCAAGGCTACCGCGCAGCTGATGCGTGACTTTGGCTCCATGCAGTCGCCCATGAACGCCTACATGCTGAACCTCGGTCTGGAAAGCCTGCATGTCCGGATGCAGCGCCACTGCGCCAACGGCATGGCCGTGGCAGAGTTCCTTGAGAACCATCCCAAGGTGGCCTACGTGAACTACTGCGGTCTGGAGTCCAGCCCGTACCATGCACTGGCGGAGAAGTATCTGCCGAATGGCAGCTGCGGCGTGGTCAGCTTTGGTCTGGCCGGCGGCCGTGAGGCTGCAAGCATCTTTATGAAGAATCTGAAGCTGGCAGCCATCGAGACCCATGTGGCCGATGCCCGCACCTGCTGCCTGAACCCTGCATCCAGCACCCACCGCCAGATGAACGATGAGCAGCTGAAGGCTGCTGGTGTGCCCGCAGAGCTGGTGCGCATGAGCTGCGGTCTGGAAAGCAGCGAGGATCTCATTGCGGATATCGCACAGGCGCTGGATAAGATCTAAAAGGTGAGTTCAGCATCTATCAGTTCCGGCCCTTCTCGTAAAAACATTTGTCGCGGCCAACCCCGCAGGGCGACAAACGCAAAATAAAAAATAAATTCCTCTGAAGATGGCAAAGCGTCAACGCTGAGCCATTTTTGGATCATCGTTAAAGGAGTACGAACTATGCCGCTGATCATCCCCAAGACCCTGCCCGCCTACGATGCCCTTTATGAAGAAAAACGTCTTTGTCATGCACCGGGAGCGGGCACTGGCACAGCACATCCGCCCGCTGGAGATCCTGATCCTGAACCTGATGCCCACCAAGATCGCCACCGAGCCCCAGATCGCCCGGCTGCTGGCAAACACCCCGCTGCAGGTGCACATGACCCTGCTGCAGACCGCCAGCCATGCGGCGACCCACGTTTCGGCGGCACACCTCGAATCGTTCTATAAGAACTTCAACGAGGTGAAGAACAACCGCTACGACGGCATGATCATCACCGGCGCACCGGTGGAGACCATGGACTTTGAGCAGGTGGATTACTGGCCGGAGCTGTGCGAGATCATGGACTTCAGCGAGACGAATGTCTACTCCACCCTGCATGTGTGCTGGGGCGCACAGGCCGGGCCTGTACTACCACTACGGCGTGCACAAGCAGCTGCTGCCGGAAAAGATGTTCGGCGTGTTCGAGCACCGGGTCACCCGCCCGTCGAACCCGCTGGTGCGCGGTTTTGACGAGGTGTTCTACGCCCCCCACAGCCGCCACACTGGCATCTGCCGGGAGGATGTGGACAACTGTAAGGCCTTGCGCATTCTTGCCGAGAGCGACGCGGCCGGGCCCTTCCTGATGAGCACCGAGAACGGACGGCAGATCTTTGTCACCGGCCACCCGGAGTACGACAAGTACACGCTGGATTCAGAGTACCGCCGCGATGTGGACAAGGGCCTGCCTATCCATGTGCCGGTGAATTACTACCCGGACGATGATCCCAAAAGCCGCCGCTGTTCCGCTGGCGTGCCCACGCCCACCTGCTGTATGAGAACTGGCTGAACTACTACGTCTACCAGAACACCCCCTACGATCTGGGAGAGATCCAGCGCGTGAAGCACGAATAAATGCACAAGAAAACCGGTATTGCGTCAAAATTGCGCGATACCGGTTTTTGTGCTATACGGTTCCTGCGGCCCTTCTCCATTCCCCTAACCGCGGAAAGGAGGTGAACCCCTTGGAAACTCTCTCTACATTTATCCAAACCGTTGCCGCGCAGGTAGTTGCCTACTATCTGTGCACATGGATCGACGGTAAGATCGGCAAGGGCAGCAAACACTAAAAGAAGCCCCCGGTACTGACACTACCGGGGGCTTCGTGTTTCGGCATGAACCCGATGGATTCAATCTCTCTACATTGCCTATCTTTAGTATATGCAGTTTTGGGCAAAAGTCAAGCGATGAAATGTAAATTATTTTTTACGCCTTACCGGCTTTTTTTCTTGCGCACGCTGTAGCCAAAGGTGCCCAGCTTTTTGCCCAGTGCCAGATATTCACCGTGGCTGTAGACGATGAGTTTTGCCTTTTCGAGACACAGCTTGCCGCTTTCGTCCAGCAGGCTTTCGTCCACATCACAGGCCACCACTTCGGCAAGGAACAGGTCGTGGCTGCCCAGCGGGATCACCTGGGTGACTCTGCACTCAAGGTTGACCGGGCTTTCTTCCAGAATGGGGCAGTCGGTCAGCACGCTGCCGGGGGCGGCGTGCAGGCCGCAGGCGGCAAACTTGTCCACGTCGCGGCCGCTTTTCACGCCGCACCAGTCCACCGAACGCACCAGCTTTTCGGTGGGCAGGTTGATGGCGAACTGTCCGCTTTCCTGAATGAGGTGGTGGCTGTAGCGCTCCGGGCGAACGCTGATGGATACCATGCTGGGCTGGGTGCAGATGGTGCCCGTCCAGCCGATGGTGATGAGGTTGGGCTTTTCCAGCCCGCCGCAGGATACCAGTACCGGCGGTTCCGGGTTCAGAAGGGTGCTGCCCTTCCAGCTCTGTTTGCTCATCCGTGATATTTCCTTTCGTAGGGGGCCCAGGTGCGCTCGCTGATGATGTAGCGCGGGCGGGCTTTGGTTTCCATATAGATCTTGCCGATATACTCGCCGATCACGCCCAGACACACCAGCTGCACGCCGCCCATAAAGCAGACGATGCACACGGTGGAGGCCCAGCCTGCCACGCTGCTGCCCATGGCGGCGCACACGATGGCCCAGATGACCCCGATAAAGCTGACAAGGCTCACCACGATGCCCGCCCCGGTGATGATGCGGATGGGCTTTGTTGGAAAGGCTGGTGATGCCGTCAAAGGCCAGCGCCAGCATCTTGCTCAGGGGGTAGTGGCTCTCGCCGGCCAGGCGCTCGTGGCGCTCGTAGGTGACCACATCGTGGGCAAGCCCACCAGCGGCACCATGCCGCGCAAAAATGTTCACCTCCTTGTAATCGGCAAAGCTTTCCAGCACGCGGGTGCTGATGAGGCGGTAGTCTGCGTGGTTGAACACGATATCCGCGCCCAGAGCGTTCATCACATGATAAAAGCCCTCGGCGGTGAACCGCTTGAAGAAGGTGTCGTGTCCCGGCGGCTGCGCACGCCGTACACCACCTCGGCACCGTCCAGATACTTTTTTTTCACCATCTCGTCCATGGCGTTGATGTCGTCCTGACCGTCGCAGTCGATGGAGATGGTGATGTCGCAGCTGCCGCTGTGGTGCGCCTCCATCAGCCCGGCCAGCACGGCGTTCTGGTGGCCGCGGTTGCGGCTCTGGGAGATGCCGATGAAGTGCTCATCCTGCGCGGCAAAACTCTGGATCAGCTCCCATGTTTTGTCGCGGAGCCATCGTTGACAAACAGCACCCGGCTCTTATCGCTGACCAGCCCCTGTGCGGTCAGACTGTGGATCTTTTTCCAGAAACATGGGTGCTGTGATGGGCAGCACCTGCTCCTCGTTGTAGCAGGGGATGACGATCCATAAAATCGGTTTTGACATATTTAAAAATACTCCTTAAAAAATAACAAGATTGCCGCTGACATTACGGCCTTCCAGTGAAAAACTTGCTTTAGAAAAATCGCAGATTTTTCTAAAACTCAAATATAAAAAAAAAAATTGGAATACAAAAGCGCACGCGGCGTATTCAAATGGTCACTGCACCATCTGCTTCAAAGCATCCGGCTCCAGCAGTTTGAAGCTGCTGCGGTAGGTGTCGATAAGCAGGCCTTCCTTCTGCATCTGTGCTCAACTCCCGGCTGAGGGCGCTGCGGTCGCAGTTGAGGTAATCCGCCAGCTGGATGCGGGAGAAGGGGATGCTGAAGGTCAGGCTGTGGGCGCGGGCAGCCTCGCTGAGCAGATAAGCCGCCACCTTGGCCGCAGGCTCTTCATCACCAGCAGGTCGATGCGGTGGGAGAGAGAAAAATATTTATCGCTGATGGTGCGCACAAGGTTCTGCACCACCCGTTGGTGGGCGGGGCTGCCGTCCGAGAGCAGCAGCCGCTCGTAAGGCAGCAACAGCACCTCACAGGGGGCAGGCAGCCAGCACGGTGACCGGGCTGGACAGGCTGGAACCGCCCAGCACGTCCCGAACACCCCGCCCGGCTCTACCCGGGCAATGGGGATGCGCACTCCGCCCGGCGCCGGGCGGTAGGCCTCCAGCTCGCCGGACAGCACGATGCCTACCCGGCGGCTGGGCTCCCCCGCCAGCACAAGGGCTTCGCCCTTGCCGTAGCTGCGCACGCTTGCCCCAGCCGGGACAGCAGCGTGCTGAGCTCCGCAGCGGAAAGACCCGCGAACAGCGTGGTGTTTTGTAACAGCGGCAGATAATTATTCATCGCAACTCCGCAGAAAATAGTGTTCTCCGCAGCCTCCTGCAATTGCGTTGCACACGCAACGGTATTTTTACCCCTATTATAGTAAACTGGAACGCGCAAAGCAAATGATTTTGCAAAATTTTTCAAAAAGGCCGGTTTCCGTCCCCGCAGCGGGGCGTGCCGGGTGAAAAAGGAGTATTTCATGAAAAAATCCTGTCCTTACTGCTGGCGTTCAGCCTTGCACTGAGCCTTGCAGCCTGCGGCGGCAGCGCAAGCTCTGCCGTTTCCAGCACGGCGGTGTCCGAAGCTGCTTCCTCTGCTGCTTCCGAGGAAGAAGCCGCAGCGCCGCTGTCTGCTACCGAGCCGCTGCGCATCGCCGGGCTGAAGGGCCCCACCACCATGGGGCTTGTCAACCTGCTGTCGATGGAGCAGGCCGGTACTGCCGCCATGGACTACGATTTGCAGCTCTACGGCGCTGCGGATGAGATCGTGCCGCTGCTCATCAAGGGCGAGCTGGACATGGCCGCCATCCCGGCCAATCTGGCTGCGACCCTGTACCAGAAAACCAACGGCGGCATTCAGGCTGTGGCAGTGAACACCTTGGGCGTTCTGTACGTGGTGGAAAAGGGCGACACGGTCCACAGCATGGCAGACCTCAAGGGACGCACCATCCTGTCCACCGGCAAGGGCACTACCCCGGAGTATGTGCTGCGCTATCTGCTTACCGCCAACGGCCTTGACCCGGACAAGGATGTGGACATCCAGTATTACAGCGAGGCTACCGAGGTGACCGCCCAGATGGCCAGCACGCAGGATGCCATTGCAGTGCTGCCCCAGCCCTATGTGACCGCCGCCGGGCTGAAGAAGGACGACACCCTGCGGGTAGCCCTTGACCTGACCGCCGAGTGGGACAAGGTAGCAGACACCCAGCTTGATCACCGGCGTGACCGTGGTGCGCAAG
>VOFG01003925.1_pt1 | contig 22441 bp, 38 predicted proteins | sample 5384171 | NCBI WGS metagenome assembly VOFG01 (sample SAMN12384726, study PRJNA508395) | human gut metagenome | isolation source: healthy gut F | host: Homo sapiens | reverse complement strand
CTTAGACCTGTTCCTTTCGGAAGCACAACAGATACAGAACATTGACGAAGCGGAGAGCCGGCAGCCCTCCGCTTTCTGTTTCCCAGGCGGATATTGATGCGGAGCTGCGGCAAAGGAACCATTTCTATCAGGACAGGAAGCTGCAGTGTATGCCTGTACCAGCACCAGCCGGACCCCAAGACCGCCGTTGCTTTTCTGAAAGAAGAATATGGTTCCTACTATGGACACAGCCATACCTTTCTGGACGGAACCTCCCGGTTCTGCGGATTACTCCGGCAAAGGCTGCTGAAATTCTCCTGGGACCATTACCGGGAATCCACCACCATCAAGTGGCCTGCGCTGGAGAAGCGGCTGCGCCAACTGGTTGCCGCTGGCGATTACCTGACCGAGCAGCAAAAGGCGCGTATGCCCGCTGGAACAGGAATACGCCGGATTCGGCGGCGTTCCCATGCCCCAGCCCGGTATGGTTCAAAGAAGCGCCAGCGCCCCACCGTCCAGGAGGTGCTTGCAACCTACAAGCCGCTGGTCGGGACGCCATTTTTGGCGGATCAGGCATACAAAACGCCTGCCGCAATTCCGACCGGGGAAAATGCCTGGATGGAAGGAGACGCCGCCATCAAACGCGCGGTGGATGCCTCGGGGGATTTGCAGCTTGTGAAGCTCTACTACGACAATCCGGACTTCCATGACCAGCTGCCAGTGGGGTGCTGGAAGAAGCCTACCGGCACTGTCTGTGCCAGAGACGCCGGTTCCGCCTGCCGACCCCCAGGCCGCCATTGACGCCGCCCTCCAGGAATGGAACGGGGGATATTGCCAGCAAGCAGGCGGTGGTCCGGTACATGAAGAAGACCATGCCCGCGACAAAGATACGGCGGCATGGCTGAAACAAATATCGGCGATGATCTGCCTGCGTTCCCGGTTCCCGGCGCGGGGATGGACCTGCCCTGGGCAAAGGTCCAGCGCCGGATCGCCCAGCTCATCCGGGAGGACCGGTTTTACACCGAAGCGGAACGCGACAACCTGGACGATATTGACCCCATCGCCATCCGGGAAGCCCTGGCGGAGCGCGGCATCGTAAACGGTGAACTGGTTGACCCGGAAGCATTGGAGCGCGATCCGTTTCTTCAGCAGGTGGCCGCCGATGTGGAACGGATTGCCCAGGAGGGAAGCGGAGGCTTCCACACCGGAAGAACGGCCCCAGGCTCCGGACTTGTCTGAAAGACCTGTCACCCGCAAGGGCGATACCCTTACCATTGGGGGCGGTCCTGCCACCCACGGATCGGTGTTACCGTGCATCCGAGGAAGAATGGGCGCAACCCAGGATACCATCCCCGATTCCGCTGCGCCGGTGCGGGACCCTTGCCCCGCCTTTACCAGGCAGGCGATACGGTCCTATCTGGACGATACCGCGCATTTGTGATCGAGCGCGTGGGCGGCCTGGATGTGCAGCTGCACGCGGGCCCCTCCCTGCGCTATCCGTGTTCCGGGCAGAGCAGGGAGCGCTTTGAACGGCTGCTGCAAACCGATTCCCGCAACGGCGCGATTACCGAGTTCCTCCCCGCCGAACTGGATTTATCCGATACCGACCTGCAGGATGTCCTCACCGGCGAGGGCGGGCTGCTGGGCCAGCAGGACAAGGAAATCCTCTCCGTCTGGTTTGCCACCGGCGAAGGGAATACCCGCATCGCACAAAGCTGTCGGAGACCTATGCCGGAACCGCCGAGACCATGACGCTCCTGAGTGGTGAGGAAGCGGATTATTTTGCTTCTACCACCGGGCTGGAAGTGAGCATCCAGGATAAATTCGGCACGAAGCTGGGGGGCGGGCTGGCAAGAGATCGCGCCCATTCTCCGGGCCATGTATCTGCAGGAGCGAGACGGCTTTTTCCAGGAACCGCCCAGACAGGAACCCGTCCTTTTGGAGGGGACAGCCCTCTTACGCACTGGGGGATGCCGTGGTCCTGGACTTTGGAGACCGTGTGGTGTCCGGCACCCTGGGGTATGTGGGCGATACCGAGGTCCGCATTGACACCGGCCCCATTCCTGGAGACCATGAGACCATGAACCGGGAACAGTTTGAGGAAGCGCTGCGCCGGGACGAGCGAAACGCCCGCCTGTTCCAGCCGGTTGTGAAGGAAACGCCACAGCCGGAACTTACGGCGGAGCCAGAAACCGTCTATCCGGGCGAAAAAAACGGGCTGCCCTATGACATCGTGGTGGAGCGGCTGCACGTTGCGGAACCTGGTGCCCCCGGCTGCGGTCTCCGCCGCTGAAAATTTCCGCATTACAGACGACCAGCTGGGCGTGGGCGGCCCGCTGGAAAAGCAAAGTTCCGGGCCAACATGGACGCCATCCACACGTTGCAGGCCATTGAGCTGGAGGGGCGCACCGCACCAAAAGCGGAACAGGAAACCCTCTCCCCGCTATGGGCTGGGAGGTCTGGCGGATGCCCTTTGACCCGGACAACAAAGCGTGGGAAAGCCAATTTCTGGAGCTGCGCACTGCCCTGTCCCCCGCGGAGTACGATTCTGCCAGGGCCTCCACCTTAAACGCCCACTATACCAGCCCCACGGTGATCCGGGCAATTTATGAAGCGGTGGGCAGCATGGGGTTCAAAGCAGGCAACATTCTGGAGCCGTCCATGCGGTGTCGGCAACTTCTTCGATGCTGCCGGAGGAAATGTCCGCTTCCGTCTGTACGGCGTGGAGCTGGATTCCATCAGCGGGCGGATTGCACAACAGCTTTATCCCCATGCGGAGATTACCGTGGGCGGGTTTGAGACCACGGACCGCCGCGATTTTTGATCTTGCCCGTGGGCAACGTGCCGTTCGGCCAGTACCAGGTCAATGACCGGGCCTATAACAAGCTGGGCTTTCCATCCACAACTATTTCTTTGCCAAAACCCTGGACCAGGTGCGCCCCGGCGGCGTGGTGGCCTTTGTCACCAGCACGGTACACCATGGACGCCAAAGACCCGGCTGTGCGCCGCTATCTCGCCCAGCGGGCCGACCTCGCTGGGGCGATCCGGCTGCCCAACAATGCGTTCCGTGCCAATGCCGGGACGGATGTTGTTCCATTTCATCATCTTTTTGCAGAAGCGCGACCGTCCCTTATCCATCGAACCGGAATGGGTACACCTGGGGCAAAATGAAGATGGGTTTTCCATCAACAGCTATTTCATCGACCACCCGGAAATGATCCTGGGCAGACAGACCGCCGAGAGTACCCAATACGGCAGACAGGACTTTACCGTTGTCCCATTGAAGGGCTGGAACTTTCCGATCAGCTCCATGACGCGGTGAAATACATTCATGGCACCTATCAGGGAAGCGGAACTGCCGGACCTGGGGAAGGGGAAAGCAATCGACACATCCATCCCCGCTGACCCGGATGTAAAAACTACCCTACACCGTAGTGGACGGCGAAGTGTATTTCCGGGAGAACCCCCGCATGGTCGCCCGGACTTAAACGCCACCGCTGCAGAACGTGTCAAAACATGGTTGCCCTCCGGGAACTGCGTCAATGAACTGATTGATCTGCAGATGGATGAGTACACTCCGGATCGTGCCATCACGGAAAAGCAAAATGAACTGAAACCCTGTATGATGCGTTTTCTGAAAAATACGGACTTATCAATGACCGTGCCAATCGGCTGGCATTCTCCGATGATTCTTCTTACTATCTCCTGTGCTCGCTGGAAGTGCTGGACGATGACGGCAATCTGAAGCGCAAAGGCAGATATGTTCCATAAAGCGAACCATCAAGCAGAAATCCAGCACCTCCGTGGATACCGCCACAGAAGCCCTTGCCGTATGTCCATCGGTGAAAAGCCAGGGTGGATCTCGGCTATGGCGGCGCTGGCGGGCGGCAGCGATGGAAGGATCGCAGGCGTGGAGGACTTGTCCGGCATCTTCAAAGACCCGCGCACAGGGCATTTGATCTTAAGCGGGCGGCGATAACTGGAACCGGCTGGCAGACCGCCGATGAATACCTTTTTCCGGCAAAGGTCCGTCAGAAGCTGCAGGAAGCCCAGCGGGCGGCAGAGCGCCATTCTACCTGCCGGGAACGTGGAAGCCTGAAAGCGGCCCAGCCCAAGGACCTGGACGCATCGGAGATCGAGGTGCGGCTGGGGGCGACCTGGATTGACAAGGAGTATATCCGCCAGTTCATGTACGAAACCTTTTGACACGCCCCCGCTACCTGCGGGGGACCATTGATGTGAATTACGCGGCGTTTTACTGCGGAATGGCAGATCACCAGGAAAAAGAATCCATCGCCTACAACAACATCGCGGCCTATACCACCTACAGGACAGACCGTGCCAACGCTTACCGCATCCTGGAGGATTCCTTAAACCTCCGGGATGTTCGCATTTTATGACACCATCGAGGACGCGGAAGGCCAGGGAGCGCCGTGTATTAAACGCCAAAGGAGACCACGCTGGCGGCCCAGAAACATCAGGCCATCCGGGAAGCTTTCAAGGACTGGTTGGAAGGACCCGGGCGGCGGCAGGCGCTGGTGCGCCAGTACAACGAGGAAATGAACGGCATCCGCCCCGCGAGTATGACGGGAGCCACATCGTCTTTTCCGGCATGAACCCGGAGATCACCCTGCGGGAGCATCAGAAAAAGCCCATCGCCCATGTGCTGTACGGCGGCAATACGCTGCTGGCCCATGAAGTGGGCGCGGGCAAGCAGCCTTTGAGATGGTGGCCGCCGCCATGGAATCCAAACGCCTGGGGCTGTGCCAGAAATCCATCTTTGTGGTGCCGAACCACCTGACCGAACAGTGGGCGTCCGAGTTTTTACGGCTGTACCCCTCAGCCAACATCCTTGACCACCAAAAAGGACTTCGAGACCCAACCGGAAAAAGTTCTGCGCCCGGATCGCCACCGGCGATTATGACGCCATCATCATCGGCCACTCCCAGTTTGAGCGCATCCCCATCAGCAGGGAGCGCCAGGAACGACTTTGCAGGAACAGATCTGGGGAGATCACTGAGGGCATCGAGGAAGTACAGGCCAGCGGCGGCGAACGGTTTACCGTCAAGCAGCTGGAGCGGACCAAGCAGGGGCTGGAGGCGCGGCTGGAAAAGCTGCAGGCCGAACACCGCAAGGACGATGTTGTGACCTTTGAACAGCTGGGCGTGGACCGGATGTTTGTGGACGAGGCGCACAATTACAAAAATATGTTCTTATATACCAAGATGCGGAACGTGGCCGGGCTGTCCACATCGGACGCGCAAAAATCCTCCGATATGTTCGCCAAGTGCCGCTACCTGGATGAGATCACCGGGAGCCGGGGCGTGGTCTTTGCCACCGGCACACCGGTCTCCAACAGTATGACCGAGCTTTATACGATGCAGCGGTACTTACAGTATGAGCGGCTGCGGGAAATGGACATGGTGCATTTTGACTGCTGGGCATCCCGGTTCGGCGAGACGGTGACAGCGCTGGAATTAGCACCCGAAGGCACCGGCTACCGGGCAAGGACACGGTTTTCCAAGTTCTTTAACCTGCCGGAGCTGATGAACCTGTTCAAGGAGATCGCTGACATCAAGACCGCCGACCAGCTCCATCTGCCCACCCCCGGAGGTGGAATACCATACGGTGGTGGCAAAACCCACGGAGCATCAGCAGGAAATGGTGCAGGCGCTCTCTGGGCAGGCCGCTCTGGTCCACAGCGGCACCGTGGACCCCTCTGTGGACAACATGCTCAAGATCACCTCAGACAGGCAGGAAGCTGGGACTGGACCAGCGAATCATCAACCCGCTATTGCCGGACGACCGGGAACCAAGGTCAACCAGTGCGTGGCAAACATCCCCGCAGATCTGGCGGGACGGGCAGGCCGACAAGCTGACCCAGCTGGTGTTCTGCGACATTTCCACCCCGACCGCGCCCTCCAGAAAGGTGGCAAAATCGGCAGGCAGCAGCCTGGACAGCCCGAAATCCATGCGCTGGAGACGGCTATCCCTGCCGGAGCCGGAACCGGCCTTTACCGTCTACGAGGACATCCGGCAGAAGCTCATCGCCCAAGGGTGTTCCCCGGAGCAGATCGCGTTCATCCATGAAGCCAATACCGAGGTACGGAAGGAAAAAGAATTGTTTGCCAAAGTACGGACCGGCCAGGTGCGGGTGCTGATGGGCAGCACCTCCAAGATGGCCCGGACCAACGTCCAGGATCGGCTGGTGGCACTCCATGACCTGGACTGCCCTGGCGGCCGGAGATTTGGCCCAGAGAAAAGGAAGGATCGAGCGCCAGGGCAACCAAACCCGCTGGTCCATGTGTACCGCTATGTGACCGAAGGGACCTTTTGACGCATACCTCTGGCAGACGGTGGAGAACAAGCGCGAAATTCATCTCCCAGATCATGACCTCAAAATCGCCGGTGCGCTCTTGCGATGATGTGGATGAAACGGCGCTTTCCTTTGCCGAGATCAAGGCGCTGTGCGCCGGTGATCCCGCATCAAGGAGCGGATGGTTGGATGTGGAGTCTCCGCCTGAAGCTGATTGAAGGCCGACCACCAGAGCAAACAGTTCCGGCTGGAGGATAACCTTTGACCTACTTCCCGGAGCAGATCGAAAAGAACAAAGGCTACATCCGGGGGCTGGAAACGGATATGCAGACGCTCTCCCAGCATCCACACCCGGAGGACGGTTTTCGCCGGCATGGAAATCCGGGCGATACGCTGGTTGACAAAGAAAATGCCGGTGCCGCCCCCTCCTGGACGCCTGCAAAGAGGTGAAAGGCCCCGATCCGGTACAGATCGGGAGCTACCGGGGATTTGCCATGTATGTGAGCTTTCGCGCTTTTGAAAAGCAGTATGAGCTGACCCTGCGGGGGAAATGAGCCATACGGCGGTCCTTGGTACAGACCCGCGCGGCAACCTGACCCGGATTGACAATGCCCTGGCCCAGATGCCCCAGCGGCTGGAAAGCGTCAAGGCCCAGCTGGAGAACCCTTACCAGCAGCAGGAAGCGGCAAAAGCGGAGCTGGCAGGCCCTTCCCCTATGAGCAGGAACTGAGGACAAAATCCGCAAGACTTCTGGAACTGGATATGGAGCTGAACATGGACGGCAGAGGCCGGGCGCAGCCGGAACAGGCGATTGCCAAAACCCTCAAGGCCGTCCGTATTGAGCAAGCTCAGGTGCCGCCGGTTCCCGGCGCACCGGGCAAACCGCATAAAAAAAGAAATGGAGGTACGCTGATTATGACCAACGAAGAATTAAACACGGCGCTTTATCAGAAAATGTTTGCCGAGCAGGAGACCTACCGGAAGTGGCTGCTGGGCAGCCCCGGAGGAAAATCTTAAAACACACCTACGAGTACACGGTCCGGGAGGATATTCTCCTGTCGCTGGAATACCACGACCTGACGGACGCCCAGACCAATGCTCTGATGAAATCCCCCAACCCTTTGGGGGATGTATTCCATGAATTTGAGCAGACCGAGACCAGCTATATGGACACAGTATTCGATTCCATGGTCCGCCGGGCGGATGCGGTGATTCAGGCGGAAGCCGAGCAGCGGCGCATCCTGCGGGAAACGCCGCTCTACCCCTATCCGGCAGGCCATGCCCGCGAGCATGGGGGAGCTGGAACAGTACTGCACTTCCGCAAAGCCAACATCGCCTGCAAGGGAGCCATTGAAGCGGCGATTTCGAGCATTACCGTGATAACCGGCTGGGGAAAGAGGCGGCGCTGGAGGTCATTGACGCTTTCGGCATGGACCGGACGCTCCATGTCCTTGCCGCCACGGTCCGGCACATGGATTGGGACGGGCGCATTTCCCGCAGCAACAAAGAATGGGCAAAAACCGTCCCGGTCTTTGCGGACATGGATGCCTGGGGCAATGACCGCAACACGGAACTGGTTGTGAACAGCCACCCCGGCCTGACCGACCTATTTCTTTCTGCGGCGCGCAAAGAACAGCACCTCCGGACGCCGCTCTGCGATGAGCAGATCAAGGCGGAGGCGGCGCGGCTGCTTTCGGAGCTGCAAAAAACTTCAGGAACCCAACAGCCCCAACCGGACACACTACATGGCGCAGATCGCGCCGGATGTTTTGGCCAGAGGAAATTCCAAGGATATGGACCGGCTCATGGCCATGCTGCCGTTCCGATCCACGACCTTTTCCGGCCTAAGTGGCCGCAAGGGGCAATTTGTGCTGATTTCCAAAGAGGAAAACCGAAACCAGCCACTCAAACGGCTGCGGCGTTCCGTGAAGAAGGGATTGCAGAAAAGCCCCGGTCAGCGCCGCCAAAAAATCCGCCCCCAAAGCGGCGGGAGCCGGAGCGGTAAGCGGTGGCGGCCAAGCGGAACCGGGAGGTACAGCTGAACTTCCGGGTATCGCCCCATGAGCTGGCGCTGATCGAGGCCAAAATGGCTCAAGTGGGCATCACCAACCGAGAAGCCTATCTGCGGAAGATGGCGATTGACGGGTACACCGTGCGGCTGGAACTGCCGGAACTGAAAGAACTGATCTCCCTCCTGCGCTATTCCAGCAACAACTTAAACCAGCTGAGCAGACGAGTGCATGAAACGGGGCGCATTTATGACGCGGATATGGAGGATATACTCCAGCGGCAGGATGCCTTATGGTCCGGGGTGAATAAGATATTGAAGCGGCTGGGCGAACTCTCCTGACCGGGGACTACGCCCCATCTGCGGAGGGAGGACGGTATCGTTTGCCGCTTCCCTCCCGCTTTTTCTTTTGCCCTGCCGCATCCTTGCATTTTCCTATGGGGTGCGGTTACAATAAAACCGTAATCGGAAAGCATCAAAGGAGTTGATCGTATAATGTTCACAAACGAAAAAGGTTTTGGAGATTTTTCAGGATTATTTGAACGAGGATCAGGCAACGGAGGGTGGTAATGACCCGTCATGGATACGCGGTCATGCTGTGGGATCACGCCGGGCAGGATTGGTCCGATGTGGAGTGCTGCCCTACGCCGGAAGAATTATTTGATAAGCTGCTGGATTCCTATGCCTTGTATCAGGAGTTTCTGATGATCCGGGATAAGAGTGACGGCGAAGGGGAAATCAATGAAGAGGAACGGGCGCAGATCCAGGCCATGTGCCTGCCCTATCTGGAGAAGCGGAAGGAGGCCGAAAGAATATGAGGATTTTGGTGAAGCTGCTGGCAGCGCCTGTTGTATTGGTGCTGATGCTGTTTGTATGGGTATGTTCGGCGCTGTTGTACTGCTCCGCCTTTGTGTTCGGGTTGGCCGGTACAATCATCGGGCTGCTGGGATTGGCGGTCCTGGTTACATACTCGGTGAAGAACGGTATCATCCTGCTGGTGATCGCGCTCCTGGTAAGCCCCATGGGGCTGCCTATGGCGGCGGCATGGCTGCTGGGAAAAGTCCAGGATTTGCGGTATGCGATTCAGGACCGGGTTTATGGATGACGATCTCATTCGGATGTGGTATACTTCCTTCAGCGGCAATAGAAAAAGGAACGGTGACAGGGATGGGAGCCAGCAACAAAATATGCCCCAGCTGCGGCAGAAAAATGAAGCAGCAGTTTATCGGGCTGCAGCATTGCAAATGTGGAATGAGCTGGAAAAAGGACATTGGTTTTTGAGCGCACCGGCGATATGGTCTTTGCTCTGGAACGGCAGACGGTGGGCAAAAAAGTGAAACAGGTTCCGGTGATCCGGCGCAAAAAATTGAATATCTATTATGAGACGGCCTGCATTTGCGGGCCGTTTTGCTATGAAGGGAGGCAGTTCCATGGCAACTACACGGATTATGCCGCTGCACACCGGCAAGGGCCGCACGGTGGGCAAGGCAATCAGCGACATCATCGACTATGTGGAGAATCCGGAAAAGACCGACCACGGCAGGCTCATCACCAGCTACCAGTGCGACAGCCGGATCGCTGATGCGGAATTTCTGTTTACAAAGAAGCGGTACATCCAAAAGACCGGCAGGGTGCGCGGCGAGGACGATGTGATCGCCTACCACCTGCGTCAGTCCTTTGTCCCCGGCGAGATCACGCCGGAGGAAGCAAACCGGCTGGGCCAGGAGCTTGCCCGCAGGTTTACCAAAGGAAACAACGCCTTTATCGTATGCACCCACATCGACAAGGCCCATATCCATAATCATATCATTTGGAGTTCGGTCAACCTGGACTGTGACCGAAAGTTCCGCAACTTTTGGGGCAGCACCAGGGCCGTGCGGCGGCTCAACGATACCATCTGCATCGAGAACGGATACTCCATCGTGGAGAACCCAAAACCGCATGGGAAAGAGCTATGGCAAGTGGCTGGGCGACCAGGCAAAACCCTCCCACCGGGAGCTGCTGCGCGTTGCCTATCGACAACGCTTTATCTCAAAAGCCTGCGGATTGGGATGGGCTGCTGAAGCTGCTGCAGGAAGCCGGGTATGAGATCAAGCCCGGCCAAAATCCTCATTCCGCTGTGAGGGCTGGGGCCGTCCTGTCCGGCTGGATACCCTGGGAGAAAACTACTCCAAAGATGTGCTGCTTTCTGTTCTCAAAGGCGAGAAGCGGCATACGCCCCGGAAGAAAAACAGGCCAGCCGGGAGCCGGAGAAGGTCAACCTGCTGGTGGACATTCAGAAAAAAGCTGCAGGAGGAAAGGGAGCCGGGTATGCGCGTTGGGCGCGATCCTTCAACCTGAAGCAGCTGGCCCAGACCATGAACTTTCTCACCGACCACAACCTGCTGGAATATGCGGCACTGGCAGAAAAAACCGCCGATGCCACCGCCCGCTATAACGCCCTGTCCGGATCAGATCAAGGCGGCGGAAAAGCGGATGGCGGAGATTGCCGTGCTGAAAACGCACATCATCAACTATTCCAAAACCCGCGATGTCTATGTGGCCTACCGTGGCCGGGTATTCCAAAAATTTTCTGGCGGAGCATGAGGCCGACATTCTGCTCCATAAGGCGGCGAAGAAAGCCTTTGACGAGCTGGGGCTGAAAAAAGATTCCGACTGTCAAGAGTTTGCAGGCTGAGTATGCAAAGCTGCTGGAGGAAAGAAGAAAGCCTACGGCGAGTACCGGCAGGCCCGCGATGAAATGCGGGAGCTGCTGGCTGTAAAAACGAATGTGGACCGGCTGCTCGGCACCTGGGAACAGGAAGCCGAAAAAAGAAAAGGAACACGATGGGCGTTGAGCCTGCCGTGTTCCAAAGCGTTTCGCAGAAACGCGCAGCCAGCTCCGGCACGGAGCTGTTCAAAAGGGCTTGGGAATCCCCAACAAGCAGCGTTTGGGAGCCGGTGGCTATCCAAAGGCATTGCTTTGCCAACAGCCCGGCGCTTGCGTCCGGGCTGCGCTTTTTCCCTCCCAAAACAAAAACTCCGGTACATCCCAAACGGCTGCATCGGAGTTTACGGGTCAAGATGGTAATCGTCAAATAGCGGCGACTGAAAGAAGTCGCACAGGGTAATGCCCAGTCCCTGGCATTTCATGGATGATCCGCAGCTTCAACCATTCTGTTGTAAAATATTTTTGACTGCGCTCCATGCAGAGAAAAAGGAAACGCTGTCAGGTAACTGGTTCACTTTTACAATCAAAACAGGAGAATAGGGATGCACAAAGAGGTAGATTTTATAGCGGAATACAATGAGGAAATGAAGGAGCTACTGGCGGAACCGCAGACACCCCAAGCGAACGGGAATGGCAGCGCTTTCGGCTGTCCATGGAGCTGGTCAACACCAAGAATCCCAATATACTAGAGTAAAGAATGAGGAACGTTGGAACAGGCTGGAACAGGAATTTTATCCGGCCCTGTGCGTGATAACAAAGGCTCAGGGTGGCCGAGTGGAACTGAGCATAGAGGAAGATTCCTTGACCGGCCAGCTTGTTTTTTTTCGGGGAAGGACTTACGTTAGGCAGTGCCAATCCGGAAGGGCTGGCTGCATTTTGTTTATTCAAGACTGGTACGGTATGCAGGCTAAAGTGCTATCGCAAAGTAACGATCGGGTAGTCGTTGACTATGGCTGTAATGGCCGTGGTATTGTGAAAAACTATAACTTATTTGAGGGTATACAGCTTTGCTTTCTCGACTTTGAAACGGATGGCGTAATGAAGGCTCAGAAGTTTAATCCAGATATTATTCAGATCACGCATTGTCAAACCGGACGCTATGAATGTGAATTTGCCAATCATACTGTGTCGTATTTGCCAGAGGGCTATTTTAGTGTTGCAGCAACAGAGCATTTGCCGGTTTCTTTTTCTTTTCCGCTGGGAAAATATTATGGAGTCAGTCTTGTCATAGACCGGCAGGCACTTTCGGTCGGAACGCGTCGGATGATGCAGACAATTCCCATTGATCTTGATAAGATCGGAACTACACTGGGAATAGAAACAAGATGGTATGTCAGTGAGACCCCGCCACAATTAAAGCATCTTTTTTCAGAATTGTATACTGCGGCAGAAATGGAGCCCATCGGCTATTTCAAAATTAAGGCCATCGAGCTTCTGTATCACATGGATCAACTGACACAAGTCAACGGGTGCGATCTAAAATATTTTGATAAGAAGCAGATACAGACTACAAAAGCTATTCGAGAATACCTTATTTCTCACTTGGATGAGAAAGTTTCCCTGGAGCAGTTGGCAAAAGAGGCACACTTGAACCTCTCCGTTTTTCATCTGGTGTTTTCCCCATATCTATGGAGACACACCGTATGCCTATCTCAAAAAATACAAAATGAATTTAGCAGCCCAGTGGCTTTCGGAAAATAAAATGAAAATCGGGGATATAGCTTTAGAACTTGGATATAGCAATGCCAAGCAAATTTGCTAAAGCGTTCTTCAATCTGTGTATGGGATGCTCCCAAAAGACTACCGGAAAAAATAGATAGGAAGAACGGGCTGTTTTTCAGGTCTTTCCAGAGGAATGGAGCAGAAAAAATTTACGCAAAAAGATATAATGAGCCGGTGCGGTTAGTTTATGCTAACGCATCGGCTTTTATTTAGGAGGTGGTATCCCTGCTGACCATAGATACTCGAATCAAGTTGCTTTTATTTTTACTTATCAACTTCATGGTATTTGGCTTGAAAGATTTTGTCCTTGGCAGCGTGTGTTTTTCCTTTATCTGTATTCTTTCGTGCCTGATGGGGCAGAAAAAGATTGTATTGAAATACATCATCTTTTATGTGGTGATTGCGGCCATACAGCAGCTTTGCGCCTTCCTTCCCCAGGCCATCGAAACTATTTTGTCGATCTTCACATTGTTCATCCGGGTAATGATACCCGTGGTACTCTTTGCTTCAACTTTTATCGCTACAACGAAAGTCAGCGAATTGATTGCGGCCATGTACTCGCTAAAAATTCCTCGGAGCATTACCATTACATTCGCTATGGTATTGCGCTTTTTTCCTACTTTCAGTGAGGAGATCCACAATATTTATGACGCGATGAAGTTAAGAGGCATTGCCCTTTCGTGGAAAAATGTATTCACGCGCCCCATGCTCATTCTGGAGGCAATCGCTATTCCCATCGTGATGCGATCTGCTTCGATTGCAGAGGAATTGTCTGCATCTGCGGTGACGAGAGGGATTGACAATCCAGCGCAGCGGACTTCGTTCATTCAGCTAAAAGTTCATGCTAAAGATTGGATGGCACTGTGCTTCTTTCTCGTTGCCTTTGTTGTGCTGTTTTTCTGCAAATATCAGATATATGGGAGGATATGATGATGATTGATATTGACCATGTATCTTTTCAATATTCCGGTGCTGAACGGGAAAATCTGCAAGATTTTAATTTGCAGATTGAACGAGGGGAATGTGTTGTTCTGACTGGAGAATCCGGATGTGGAAAGACTTGTGTGACCAGACTGATAAATACACTTATTCCCCACTTTTACGAAGGGGAAATGTCCGGGACAGTTCTCATCGATGGAGTTGATACTCGCACGATCCAACCACACGATTTGTCAGACAAGATAGGTTCAGTTTTCCAAAATCCACGCAGTCAGTTCTTTAGCCTGGATACGGACAGCGAGATTGTGTTTGGTATGGAAAATAAGGGAATGCCCTATCAAGTGATGCTGGACCGTTACCAACAGACTATCCGGGAATTACATATTGAAAAGTTAAAGGATCGCAACCTGTTTGACTTGTCCGGCGGGCAAAAGCAGACCATAGCCTTTGCCAGTGTTTACGCATTAAACCCTGATATTTTTGTTCTGGACGAGCCTTCCTCAAACCTGGACCCGGAGGCCATTCAAGAACTACGACGGCTACTTTTGCTGATTAAGGCGCAGGGAAAAACGATTATTGTATCTGAACACCGCCTTTACTTCTTAAACGGGATTGCAGATCGCATTGTCCTTATGGAGCATGGGAAGTTGAAACAATCTTGGTCCGCCAGTGATTTTGCTTTACTCAGTACCGAGCAAATCAAGGCGCTGGGACTTAGAAGCTATACGCCTACAAGGTTAGAGCTTCCCGAAACAACACCCTCTCGAAACGATATCCGGCTGTTGAGGTAACAAATCTTGCGATCGGATATGAGAAAGGGCAACCCGTGGCGCAGCGTCCTGAACTTTTGTGTCTACCCCGGAGAAATTGTCGGCGTGGTAGGAAAAATGGTGTGGCAAATCAACTTTGGCCAGAACCCTATGTGGTTTGCAAAAGGAACTGTGGAGAAGTTCTATACAAAAAACAGTACGGTTCCAAGTAAACGGCGGATTAAGAAAGCGTATCTTGTCATGCAGGACCCGGACTATCAACTGTTTACTGATAGCGTTTACCAGGAACTACTGCTGGCATTGTTCGACCAAAAGGATAAAGATGAAAAACGAATAGATGATATTCTGGATGAGCTGAATTTGACGACTTATAAAGAGCGGCATCCAATGTCCCTATCTGGCGGTCAGAAGCAGCGCACCGCGATTGGCGTTGCGGCACTCCGAGATGCAGAGGTACTTATTTTTGATGAGCCTACAAGCGGCTTGGATTACAAAAACATGGAGAGCGTTGCAGGAATTTTAAGTGCGCTGTCCAAAAGAGGGAAAGCCATCCTGGTGATTTCCCATGACAATGAACTACTGATGAAGATTTGTTCCCGTGTCATTCGCGTGGCTGAAAGGACTTCATCTTAGTTATATACAAATAATAGAAAGGGGCTATCTGTATGAGTGAACAAGCAAAACCTGTCGGGGCATCCGACAAAATGAAAGCAAAGGATTTTATCACGCTGGGCATTTTACGGTGCTATTCTTTGCTGTGGTAATGGTGTGCATCTTTGCCTCCGCAGCTACCGTGGTGACTTTCGCCTTTGGGAGCGCCATTGCTGCAATTCCTGGAGGCATTATCTATATGCTGATGCGCGCTAAAGTGCCAAAGTTCGGGAGCGTCCTTTTGAGCGGTGTGGTGATCGGCCTGATCGAGTTCCTGATTGGTGCAGGATGGGCGGTTGCCGTTGGCTTTTATTGCCGGTGCCGTAATTGCGGAGCTGCTGGCCCGCGCCGGCCACTACAAGAGCTTCTGGCTGAATACCATTGGTTATTCCGTCTATATGACATTCTTTGCGCTGGGCACCTATCTTCCTATGGTCATTATGACCGGCTATGTGGATGATATGTCCACCTCTAACGGCGTGAGTGCCGAGTATCTGACGGAGCTGCATAGCTTTATGAATGGAACAATGGTAGTCATCATCGCTGTTGTGACCTTCGTTGCAGGCATCGTCGGCGCTTTGATTGCAAAAGGCGTGTTCAAAAAGCATTTCCAGAAGGCAGGCATTGTCTAAGGGCAATATAGTTGTGACTAACTCCATGGTATCTTTGGGCTATTTTGGCATCGGAACAGAGGTATGGAGTAGCAAGCAATTTCAAAGGTTGATAAAATGAATGGCGAGGTTAGGGTTGCTAACCTCGCCATTTTCACTTTTAAGGAGGGTTCATGCTATGTCAAGCACAAAGTCGAAACAAGCAAAACCAAAGACGGGTTTGGCACGATGCATGGAATTGGCTTCTGACAGAAAGGGCCTTGTATTCTTAGCTGCGGTTCTTTCGTCACTGGCGGCCATTGCTTCGTTCATCCCGTACATAGCGGTCTATTTTATGATCCGCTCGATTATCGGTGTTTTCCCGAACTTGGATCAGTTGGATATGGGGATGGTCATGAATTATGGCTGGCTGGCGCTCGCCGGGATCGTGGCGAATATCCTGCTGTACTTTCTGGCTATTTTCAGTTCACACATGGCGGCGTTCGGCACACTGTACGAGCTGAAGGTCTTGTTCGCTGACCATATCACCAAAATTCCGTTGGGCTATCATTTGACCATCGGCAGCGGGCGCCTGCGTAAAATCATGGATGAGAACATTGAGAGCGTGGAAGGGTTTATTGCCCATCAGTTCCCGGATTTTGTGGCGTCTGTCACGGCTCCCATCGTCATGGTCATCATCCTGCTGGCCGTTGACTGGCGGTTCGGGCTTGCCTCTCTGGTCGGTATCGTTCTGGCGTTTGTTGCGGAATTTATTGGCTTTGGCAGCGGCGAGATGAAAGAGAACATGGGCAAGTATCAAAAAGCCCTGGAGGAAATGAACAACGCTTCTGTGGAGTATGTTCGTGGAATGTCAGTAGTAAAGGCGTTCAACCAAACGGCATCCTCTTTCAAAAAGCTCAAAGAAGCGATTACTGGATATACAGAGTGGGTCCTGAAATTTTCCCTGGGCTGGCAGAACTGTATGCCCGCCTTCACCACAATCATCAACAATGTTTATCTGATCCTTGTACCTGTCGGAATTTTAATCGGCTCCAGGTCGGATGATTTTGCTGGGTTTGCCATGACCTTCATTTTCTATCTGCTCTTTGTACCCGCAATTTCCGGCGTGTTGAACAAAATCATGTATATCTCCGAGTCGTTCATGCAGATTGATGGGAATGTGGCGCGTATGGATGAAATTCTAAATATTCCTGAAATGCCAGAAACGAGCCATCCCAAGAAGCCCACCAATGATGATGTTGCTTTCAAGAATGTCAGCTTTTCCTACACGGGAGATACACACGAAAAAGCGCTGGAGGATGTTTACTTTGTTGCAAAGCAGGGTCAAATCACGGCCATTGTTGGGCCGTCCGGCGGTGGCAAGAGTACGATTGCCAATCTAATTTCTCGTTTTTGGGATGTATCTTCCGGCAGCATTACCATCGGCGGCGTAGATGTGCGCGATATGGCGGAGGATGACCTGATGCACCATGTCAGCTTTGTGTTCCAGGATATTTTCCTGTTCAAGCAGAGCATTTTGGATAATATCCGTATGGGCAACCCTTCGGCCAGTGAGGAACAAGTGATTGCGGCGGCGAAAGCGGCTCAATGCCACGAGTTTATCTCCAAACTGCCCAACGGGTATCACACGGTGGTCGGCTCCAAAGGCATCCATCTCTCTGGCGGCGAACGCCAGCGGATTGCGATTGCGCGGGCCATTATCAAAGATTCGCCCATCATCGTGCTGGATGAGGCTACGGCGTTCAGTGACCCTGAGAATGAATACCTAATCCAGAAAGCCTTTGAAAAGCTGATGCAGGGTAAGACAGTTATCATCATCGCACACCGCCTCTCCACAATCCGCAATGCAGATAAGATCATCGTCATGGAGAAAGGACACCTGGTCGAAGAAGGAAAACATGACGAGTTGGTGGCCGCAGGCGGACGCTATGCACAGATGTGGAACCACTATACAGAAGCGATTGGCTGGAAAATCAGCGGAAAGGCGGTGTAACTATGAGCAGATTACAAAAAGCTCTCTTTTTATCAGACAAGGGTTACGCAGATCTGAAAAAAGCAATCTTCGCCTGCACATTGACGAACCTGGCTATGCTTCTGCCGTTCTGTGTAACTGTTATGATTTTCAGTGAAATTCTGACGCCCTTTGTCAGTGGCGGCTCCATTCAGTGGAACCATATCTGGATGCTGTGGGGCGCAGGTATTGTTTCGGCCATCTTGGTATTTCTGGCCGCCAAAAATGATTACCGCAAAACCTATATTGCCTCGTATAAGGAGTCGAACACGACCCGGCTGCGGATTGCGGAGCATCTTCGGAAACTCCCGATGAATTTCTTTAACACCAAGGACCTTTCCGAACTGACCACGAATATGATGGCAGATTGCAGCAGCATGGAATCCCTGCTCAGCAGCACGATCCCTCCGCTGATTGCAAACGGCATCACGGTGACCCTGACCTGCATCCTGTTGGCCTTCTTTGACTGGCGGCTTGCTCTGTGCGTATTCATCACGGTTCCGATTGCCTTCCTCATTATCTGGCTCAGCCGGAACCATCAAAAGAAACTGTTTGAAAAGCAGGTTGACGCAAAGCTGGCTGCCTCTGACCAGGTACAGGAATACCTGGAAGGCATGAAGATCATCAAGTCCTGCGGGCTGTCCGGCTCTCATTTCAGTGCGTTGGATAAGGCTCTGCTTGCCATGAAAAAAATCGCCATCAAGGTAGAAATGGCTGTCGGTGTGTTCATGTCCAGTGCCAGTATGATTTTGCAGGCAGGTATTGGCATTACAATCTTTGTCGGTGCTATCCTCCTGACCAGTGGACAAATTGAACTGTTGCCTTTGCTCATGTTCCTGCTGATGGTCACGCGGATTTATGGCCCTATTTTGGCAATACTGGCGAATTTGTCCTCGCTGCTGAATTTGAATGTGGTCACAAGTCGTATGCGTACCCTGCTCACCACTCCTGCAATGGACGGTGACGGGAAAACGGTCCCGAACTGTGATATTGAGCTTTCCCATGTGACTTTTGCCTACAATCAGGAAGATGTCATCAAAGATGTTTCCTGCAAAATCCCCCAAGGGAGCGTGACTGCCCTCGTTGGGCCGTCCGGTTCCGGTAAAAGCACGATTTCCAAACTGATTGCCCGCTTTTGGGATGTTCAGAAGGGCAAGATCACCGTGGGCGGCAAAGACATCAAGAGTATGGAGCCGGAAAGCCTCATGTCTTATATGTCTTTCGTATTCCAGGATGTGACCCTGTTCAATGATACAGTTATGAACAATATCCGGCTGGGCAATCCAAACGCAACGGACGATCAGGTAATTGCTGCTGCCAAAGCAGCCTATTGTGATGAATTTGTCCGGGAAATGCCAGACGGGTATCAGACGGTCCTCGGTGAAAACGGCAGCACCCTTTCCGGCGGTGAGCGCCAGCGTATTTCTATAGCTCGCGCCCTGCTCAAAAACGCTCCCATTATTCTGCTGGACGAGGCAACAGCATCCCTTGACCCGGAGAATGAAGTCCTGGTTCAAAAGGCGATTGCCAAACTGGTGGAAGGTAAGACGGTTATTATGATCGCCCACCGCCTCCGTACAGTTGTAGATGCAGACCAAATCCTCGTCCTTGACAATGGGCGACTGGTAGAGCATGGAACCCACGATGAGCTGATGGAGAAGAACGGTCTGTATCACAAGCTGTTCCACATCCAGCAGGAGAGCCTTGGCTGGGCTGTGTAAATCGGAGCTGAAGGAGGGGCATAGTTGAACGGAGTAGAAATGCTTTTAGTTGCAGTTGGTCTTGCGATGGATGCTTTTGCCGTTTCTGTGGGCAAAGGATTAACTATTCAAGGACAATGTAAAAAAGCGTGTATTGTAACCGGCCTGTATTTTGGCGGCTTTCAGTTGATTATGCCTCTCCTTGGCTTTTTGTGTGGAGAAAGTTTCATTCACTATATTGCACCTATCTCTCGCGCATTATCTTTTATCCTTCTTGTATTGATTGGACTGAATATGTTGAGAGAGACTCTGAAAGAAAATTCAGAAACGAACTCAGCATCAATCGCTCCTACAGTAATGATCCCGGCTGCCATTGCAACGAGTATTGACGCATTTGCAGTAGGTGTTACTTTTGCTGCATTGCAAGTGAATATGATTGTTGCCGTTTCATTAATTGGTAGTACAGCATTTTTGCTTTCAAGCGTCGGAGTTAAGATTGGAAACATCTTTGGCAACCGCATGGAAAAGTGGGCCGGAATTTTGGGCGGATTTATTCTTATTGCAATCGGTGTAAAGATACTTGTTGCTGGATGAGGGAAAGGTTCATAAAAATGTCAAAAAGAAGAAGTGACCGCAAAGATTATAGGGTGTGCAAAGGACAGCTTTCTGCACAATGGATACCACGGGACTTCTCTAAAAACGATATGTAAACAGGCAGGCATGACAACAGGAGCGTTATACCATCGTTTCCCTGGCAAAGATGCTTTATATCGTGCTGTTGTTGAACCCGCTACAAAGAAGCTATTAGAAACTCTGAATAACTGCCCTACTAATGCTGCTTGTTCTATCATGCCTGAACAGGGCCTGATATTGGTTTACCTTTACTGGGATGTGTTCAGAATAGTTGTCCAATGTAGATGTACTTCATATTACAATGAATTTTACAGCGCCATAGAAAAAAGTGTCTATCACCGCATGTCGAAACTAAATAACAACTATGCAGAGGATATTTGCTGGTTGCTATCCAGAGCATATCTGGCAAGTTTTTTCGAGATTATTCGCTGTGATTATGATTTTGAAACGGCAAAAAAATGTATTGGCGCATTGGAAAATTTTTTTGCACCACAAGAAATCCACTGATAGGAGGTAAAGATGAAACTTCATGCGTCCGGGGAGGACTATCTGGAAAGCGTCCTAGTTCTCCAAAAGAAACTCGGTATGGTGCGCTCTGTAGATGTTGCCCGGCACATGGGTGTGTCAAAGCCAAGTGTATGCGTGGCAGTCAATACTCTGAAAGATGGCGGCTTTCTCACAATGGACGAAGATCATTTTCTTCATTTGACCGATATTGGCAGAGAGGTTGCTGAACAGATTTATGAAAAGCACTGCTTCTTTACTGAACAGCTTATCGCCGCAGGGGTTGACCCGAAAGTGGCGGAGGAAGATGCCTGCCGAATTGAACACATCATCAGTAACGAGGCTTTATGCGGCTAAAAGAAACAGCCGCACAAGAACAGGACTAAATAAATACGCACAACTGTCCTACTCTGTCAAAAGTGTTGTGGTACAGATGATTTTATACGCGCAATATTTTTTCACCAAAAAAGATAGAAAAGGCACGAAAATGAATGTAGTAAACGCAATGAAAACTGCTGCTTTTAGTGCAGCGGTTACAACAGCATAATTATTTGGAAAAGGACCCGAAACGAACATTCCTAAAGTTCTTGAACTAATTGACCGCGCTGCTCCCGATGGATGGTATGAAGGCCAAAGGGCAGCTTTCCGTAAGGCGATTGCAGAAAAAAAAGCAACTGGTATCAGTTGATTCTTAAAGCCTATGAACTGGATGCAGGTGTTCGTAAGACCTTTTCCAGAACTTTATTATTAACGCTTCTCTCAAGGGAGGGGCAATTCAGGAAGAACTTAAGGAAAGAGAGGGATGTAATATTCCCTGGGCCATTTTGCTTGATCCTACTTCAGCCTGCAATCTTCATTGCACTGGCTGCTGGGCGGCAGAATATGGGAACCGGCTAAATCTAACCCTTGAAACGATTGACAGCATTATCCAGCAGGGTAAAAGGCTGGGAACTTATATGTATATCTACACCGGCGGAGAGCCAATGGTTCGCATGGCTGATCTTATTAAAATCTGCGAGATGCACCCGGATTGCGAGTTCCTATCTTTTACAAACGGAACTTTGATTGATGCGGCATTTTGTAAAGAAATGTTGCGTGTTAAGAACTTTGTCCCTGCTATTAGTGTAGAAGGGTTTGAAACTGCTACCGATGGACGGCGCGGCAGCGGTGTATTTCAAAAAGGTGGTCAATGCCATGAAGCTTTTGAAGGAACACAAACTGCCCTTTGGTATATCTACTTGTTACACCAGTGCTAACTATGCGGATGTAAGCAGTGACGCCTACTTTGACCAGATGATTGAATGGGGAGCAATGTTTGTGTGGTTTTTCCACTATATGCCGGTAGGCAATGGAGCTGTGTCAGAACTCTTGCCGACACCAGAACAGCGTACCGAAATGTATCATCGAATTAGGCGTTATCGGGACACCAAGCCCATTTTTAGCATGGACTTCCAGAATGATGCCGAGTATGTAGGAGGCTGTATTGCCGGTGGTCGGAATTATTTACATATCAATGCAAAGGGTGATGTAGAGCCGTGTGTTTTCATTCATTACTCCAATGTAAACATTCACGACTGTTCTCTGCTGGATGCACTGAAAAGTCCTTTGTTTAGGGCATATCATGACGGTCAACCGTTCAATAAAAATATGCTTCGGCCCTGTCCAATGCTGGAAAATCCAGAGTGTTTGCGAGAAATGGTAAAAAAACAGGCGCTAAATCCACAGATTACGAAGCGCCAGAAGATGTAGATACCCTCTGTGATCGAACTACTCCCTATGCTGTAAATTGGGCACCAGTATCGGAAGCTCTTTGGGAGAAAAGCCATTAAGTAAAATACAATATTTTTAGTCTATCCTGCCCCGCTAAACGGGAAAAGAAAAAACCGT
>VOFG01001842.1_pt1 | contig 22453 bp, 26 predicted proteins | sample 5384171 | NCBI WGS metagenome assembly VOFG01 (sample SAMN12384726, study PRJNA508395) | human gut metagenome | isolation source: healthy gut F | host: Homo sapiens | reverse complement strand
ACCCAGCTGGCTGAGCGGCAGCTGCGTCAGCCCGGTGTTCTCCGGTGCGCCGGTGCCCATCCCCTCACTGACGAGTACGGCACGCTGGATGTGTACCTTCTGCCCTTCCTCAAGCCCGCCATGGTGCGGCATGTCTGGCCGGACGAGCCTGTGGAGAGCTACAACGATGCCCTTGCCTGCGTGCTGCGCCACTGCCCGCCGGACCCGGCCCACCGCAGCGTGCTGGTGGCCCATCAGTTCGTGGCCGGTGCTGCCTGCTGCGAGAGCGAGGAGGTCTCGGTGGGCGGCGTGGACAGCGTGGACGCCAGCCTGTTCGATGCCTTTGATTATGTGGCCTTGGGCCACCTGCACAGCCCCCAGAAGGTGGGCCGCGATGCCGTGCGCTATTGCGGCACCCCGCTGAAATACTCCTTTTCGGAAGCAGACCAGCACAAAAGCGCCACCTTTGTGGAGTTCGGTCTCAAGGGCGAAGTTTCCATCACCACCGCGCCGCTTACCCCGAAGCACGACCTGCGGGAGCTGCGGGGCAGTTATATGGAGCTCACCGACCGCCGCAATTACGACGGCACCGCGGTGGACGACTACCTCCACATCACCCTGACCGATGAGCAGGATATCCCGGACGCGCTGGCCCGGCTGCGGGTGATCTACCCCAACCTGATGCGGCTGGACTACGATAATCTCCGCACCCGGGAAGATCAGGAGATCACCGCACCGGAGCGCGCCGAGAGCATCACCCCGCTGGAGCACTTCTCGGCGTTCTATCAGCTGCAGAACAATCAGCCGCTGACGGCGGAGCAGGCGGCATTCTGCCAGCAGCTCATTGAGGAGATCTGGAAGGAGGGCGAGGACGCATGAGACCGCTGAAGCTCACTGTGTCGGCCTTCGGGCCTTACGCCGCCGAGACGGTTCTGGAACTGGCAAAAGCTGGGCAAAAGGCGGCCTGTACCTTGTCACCGGCGACACCGGCGCAGGCAAGACCACCCTGTTCGATGCCATTACATACGCCCTGTACGACCATTCCAGCGGCGGCGTGCGCGAAGGCGCCATGCTGCGCTGCAAATATGCTGATCTTAAAACGCCCACCTTTGTGGAGCTGGAATTTGAGGTGAACGGCCAGCGCTATACCGTGCGCCGCAACCCGGAATCAGCGCCCCAAAAACCGCGGCGAGGGCTTTACCACCGAAAAAGCGGATGCCACCCTCACCTATTCCGATCCGTCCGCCGGTGACCAAAGCCAAAGGATGATGACTGCCGCCGTGCAGGAGATCATCGGGCTGGACTACAGCCAGTTCTGCCAGATCGCCATGATCGCACAGGGACAGTTCACCCGGCTGCTCAACGCCTCCACCGAGGAGCGCAGCCGCATCTTCCGCAAGCTGTTCCGCACCCAGCGCTACGCCCGCCTGCAGGAGCGCCTGCAGGCCGAAAGCACTGCCCTCAGCCAGCAGCGCACCGCCCAGAATGCAAAGCTGGACAGCCTGCTCTCCGGCATCCAGTACACCCCCGATGATCCGGACGCCGCGGCTCTTGCCGCGCTGAACGCCCAGACCGAGCCGGATGCCGCGCTTGCTTTGCTGGACGCGTCTGCTGGCCCGCCAGCGGGCCGCACAGGAAAGACAGCTGCCGCCCTGAAGGACACCGAAGCGCAGCTGGACGCCGTGCAGCAGCAGCTGGGTGCGGCCCAGCAGGCCCGGCAGCTGGCAGAGCAGCTGGCTGCAAAGCAGGCTGACCTTGCCGCCGCGCAGCCCGTACTGGAAGCCGCCCGGGCCGAGAGCGCCCGTCATGCAGGCGATGCCGCACAGCTGGACCTGCTGGCCGGGCAGGCCACACAGGCAAAAGCCGCACTTGCTGCCTATGACGAGCTGGAACGGCTCTGCCGCCAGCAAGGCGCTGCCAGGGACGCCGCACAACTGGCCCGGGCGCAGGCCAAAAAAACGCGCCCAGCTGGAAGAGTTGGCTGCAAAGCTTGCTGCCGATGAACAGGAACTGGACGCTCTGGCCGACGCTTCCCACCCGCAGGCTGGCGCTGGAAACGCAGGAAAAGGAGCTGGCCCAGCGCGGCACAGCGCTTTCCACCCCCTGACCCAGCGGCTTGCCGCCTGCCAGCAGCTGGCCCAGAAGGCCCACCGGGCACAGGAGGCCTACCGCACCGCCGCCGAAACCAAGGCGCAGGCGCACACCCGCCGGGATGCTCTGGACCGGGCATTTCTGGACGCACAGGCCGGACTGCTGGCGCAGGCGCTGGCCGAGGGTGCGCCCTGCCCCGTGTGCGGCAGCGTCCACCACCCGGCAAAGGCCCAACTGCCCCGCACCGCCCCCACGCAGGCACAGGTGGACGCTGCCAAGCAGGAAGCCGAGACTGCAGATACCCTTGCCCAGAATGCCAGCGCCGCCGCACAGAGCGCCAATGCTGCCGCAGAGGAAGCCCGCCGCCTCTGCGCCGGGATGCCGAGGACCTTCTGCCCGAACGGTTCACCGCGCCCGACGGCCCGGTGCAGCTGACCTTCAAGGGAATGAGCGCCGTGCTTGCCGAGGAGACCGCCGCACTGCACGCGGCACAGACCGAATGCACCGCAGCCCTGCGCCGGGCTGCAGCCGACTGCGCCCGCCGCACCGCATTGGAGGCCGACCGTCAGGCAAAAAGACCGCCAGCGCCCGGCACTGGAACAGGCCGCCGCTGAAGGCTGACAGCACCGCCGCCGCGCAGAATGCCAGCGCCGACGCACTGGAACAGCAGGCCGCTGCCGCTCGTGCAGCCCTGCCCTACCCGCAGCGGGCCGAGGCACAGGCCGCGCTGGATGCATTGGAAGCCAGCCGCACCGCCCTGCGCACCGGCATGGAGCAGGCTCAGCATTCCCTCAAACAGGCAGAGCAGGCCTATGCCGCTGCCAAAGCCGCTGTGGATGCCCTGCAGACCCAGCAAGCCACTGCCGAAACCGCCGGGCCTGCCCAGCCGCTGGAAGAGCTGACATGCCCTGCAGACCCGGCTCACCGCTGCCCGGAGCGCTCTGCGCGAGCAGGAACAGCAGCTGGCCGCACAGCGGCTGCCCAACCGCGCTGCGGCAGAAAAATACCGCACCGCAGCCGCTGCCGCCCGCACCCAGCTGGAACAGCGCTGGCAGTGGGTGAGTGCCCTTGCCGCCACGGCGGGCGGCACCTTGACCAGCAAACAGAAGATCAAATTGGAAGCCTACATCCAGATGAACTATCTGGACCGCATCCTGCGCCACGCCAACACCCGCCTGATGCAGATGACCGCCGGGCAGTACGAGCTGGAGCGCATCGGGGCCGAGAACCAGCGCAGCCAGTCCGGCTTGGACCTTGGCATCATCGACCACTACAACGGCACCCGCCGCAGCGTCAAGACCCTTTCCGGCGGCGAAAGCTTCAAGGCATCGCTGGCGCTGGCACTGGGCCTTTCGGACGAAGTACAGAGCGGCAGGCGGCATCCGTCTGGACACGCTCTTCCTCGACGAGGGCTTCGGCAGTCTGGATGACGAATCGCTGGAACAGGCCATGCGCGGTACTTGCAGGGCTGACCGAGGGCGACCGGCTGGTGGGCCTCATCTCCCACGTAGGCGCTCTGAAAGACCGCATCGACCGACAGGTGGTGGTGCGCAAAGCCCGCACCGGCGGCTCTACCGTAGAATTGATCGTGTGAAACACCGCAGGCCTCTTTTTCTAAGTTACATCTTTCCGGGGCATCCTATGGGCGGAGGTGATTTTCCAATGACATTCGCTTGACGCCCTTTATCCGCCACGAGCTGGAACACCAGCCCGGCACTGCCGCCGCACCGAAAACAGCTGCACCCGCTGCAGCCCGCCGCTTTCCGGGCAGGGAGCCAGCCGCCCTGAAAACAGCCAGACGACCGTCTGCCCGAGCAGCCCCCTGCCCGGCGACACAGGTGCCGCCGCAGATCGAAACACCGGGCCAGACCCCGCACCCGGACACAAACAGCGCCCCGCAGGGTGTGCCCATGACCAACGGCACCCCGGCCGCCTGTTACCAGAAGAACGCCCGGGAATTTTTGGCCGGGGATGTGCAGACCAGCGTGATGGCCCACTATGCCCCCGGACTGTTCAGCACAGACCAGCACACCCATTCCTGCCATCCGGCCCCGGACGAGGATGCTTCTCAGGTGCTGAGCCTTGTGGACTGGCGTGAGGATGCACCTCTACGGCTAACAAAAATTTTTCAAATTATTTTTGCTCTACCTGTTGAAATCTGCGTCCGCTTCCCTTATTATGGTAGCAAACAAAGATAAAGGCAGGTTTTGCATCATGGCAGAGATCAAATATGAAGTTGTTCAGCGCATTGCAGTTCTCTCGGAGCGTCCCCGCGGCTGGGAGCGTCAGCTGAACCTCATCAGCTGGAACGACGGCGAACCCAAATACGACATCCGCGACTGGTCCCCGGACGGCACCCGCATGGGCAAGGGCATTTCCCTGAGCCACGACGAAATGGCCATCCTCAAGGGCCTTCTGGACGATCTGGAGCTGTAAGCATGGGCGGCCGCGAAGAGTTTTTGCAGATCTGGCAGCAGCACATCACCCGCCCCGGCAGCGAGAAGCTGCTGGACTGGCTGGACAACAAGACCGATTTCTTCTCGGCTCCGGCCTCCACCCGGTTCCACGGGGCCTGTGAGGGCGGGCTGTGCATGCACAGCCTGAACGTCTACCATGCGCTGCACGACACCTTTTTTACCGAGGGCGACAGCGAGGAGACCTTTGCCATCTGTGCACTGCTGCACGATCTGTGCAAGGCCAACTACTACAAGCCCGGCACCCGCAACGTGAAAAACGAAGCGACCGGCCAGTGGGAAAAGGTGCCCTACTACACCATCGAGGACGCGTTCCCCTACGGCCACGGTGAAAAAAGCGTGTTCCTCATCGAGCGGTTCATGAAACTGCACATCGAGGAGGCCCTTGCCATCCGCTGGCACATGGGTGGCTTTGACGATGCGGCCCGGGGCGGCTGCTTTGCCATCTCGGAAGCCTACGACAAGTATCCCCTTGCCGTCAAGCTGCACATCGCCGATCTGGAAGCCACCTATCTGATGGAGCACCGCACCAGCGCTGTGCGCTGAAAAAACAAAAAAAGACCCGGACAGGCACAGCAGTGCGACACTGCAGCCTGTCCGGGCTTTGTTTTGTTTAATTTTTGCGCTCGGCCTTATTCTGGTACATTTTTGCGTCCGCCTGACGGATGGCCTCGGTGAGCGGATGTACACCGCACACCCGCCAACACTGGCCGAAAGCTCCAGCTCCGGGTAGCCTTCCACTCTGGCACTCGCCGCAGCCTCCCGCACGCGCTGTATCACATGTTCCCCGGGCCGGATGTGCGGCACCAGCAGCAGGAATTCATCGCCGCCATAGCGCACCAGCACATCGGTCTGGCGCAGGTTGCTCAGGATGGACTGTGCCACGCTCTGTAGGGCCTTATCGCCCACCAGATGGCCGAACCGGTCGTTGACCTCCTTGAAGTGATCCACGTCGATCATCACTACGCCTTCCACCTGTTCGCTCTCCGCAAGGAAGCACTCGAAGTACTGGCGGGAGTATGCCCCGGTCAGCGAATCCACAAAGGCGCTGCGGTCAAAGTTGGAGCCGCGGTCCAGCAGCATCCGGCGGCCGCCCATATCCAGCCAGCGTCCGTCCGAAAGCTTGGACACCATTTCCAGCACGCAGCCGCGTCCGCCCACTTCCACATACTTTGCCATGACAAAATAAGCCTGATCGTCCTTGAACTCGATCTTGTTCAGGGGTTTTTTGCTGGGCAACACCTTGGCTGAAATGCAGTTTTCACACCGGCCGGCCTTGTTCCACACCACATGGCAGTGACCGGCCCGCTCTTCCAGCGTGCCGTCCGGGTGCAGTGTGAGCACCTTGGCGCGCTCCGGGTCCACCAGACGCACCAGGTCAAAACGCCCTTCAGGCGTTGCAGGACAGCCGCCATCGAGCCTCCGGTCGCTGTGCAGCAGCACCCAGCATCAGCTCCTTTGCATCCGGTCATGGTCTCCGGCGGCATCTGGCCCACCACGCTCACACAGCGGCGCTGCCCGCCGCGGCTCCACTGGGTGCGCAGTACCAGCCGGTGCGGCTGGTATCCGCCGCCGGTCTGCACCTCCACGGGGAATGCTGGCCTGCGGGATCTCCGGCGTTGCCTTTTCCAGCGCTTCCTACAGGCGGCGGCGGTCCTTCAGGGAAAGGAAGTTCAGCCCCTCGCCATGGTCAAAGTCCAGCACCTGGGTGCGCTCGGCGGCGCTGGCGTAGTGGTTGGTCACCGTCACCCGGCCGCTGAGCAGGTCGTAGTCGAACTGGATGCCGCCGCACTGGTCCGCATAGAACTGGGTGTGCTCGCGTTCCAGGTTGAGCAGCCGCTGGCTCGGTCCTCCCGCGGGCAGGGCTTCCGGTGCAGGATCTCCTCCGACAAGCGGTGGGTGTCCTGGTGGAAACTGCGGTCCCACTCGTTGCGCTGCAGCTCCTGCCGCAGCAGCTCCGACGACTCATTCAGGCATTCCAGCAGCAGCGGATTGAAGTCCCGCACTCGCCGTTCAGGATCATGCGCAGGGCCGTGTCGTGGTCGTAGGCCGGTTTATAGCAGCGGTCGCTGGTCAGGGCGTCGTAGACATCTGCCAGAGCCACCACCTGCGCGGCGATGGGGATCCGTTCTCCCCGCAGCCCGTCGGGGTAGCCGTGGCCGTCCCACCGCTCATGGTGCCAGCGGCAGATGGCATAGGCCACCTGCAGCAGGGGTTCGTTTTCCTGCCGATGGTGTTGCTCAGGTCCCCTTCAGGATGCGGGCACCCTTCACCGTGTGGGTCTTGATCATCGCGTATTCTTCGGCGGTCAGGCGGCCGGGCTTGTTGAGGATCTCGGTGGGGATCACGATCTTGCCCAGGTCGTGCAGGGCCGATGCCGTGCTGATGAGCGAAATGTCGCTCTCGTCCAGCTGATACCGGTCGGTCTTGCCCGCCAGCTGGTGCAGCAACAGGTCGGTCAGGGTGCGGATGTGCAGCACATGCAGGCCGCTCTCGCTGTTGCGAAACTCCACCACATGGCTCAGGATGCTGATCATCAGCACGCTGTTGTGCTCTTTTTCGTACACCTGATCGGTCACCAGCCGGGTCAGGCGCTTCTGCTTGGCATACAGCATGAGCACGTTCTGCACCTGGCGCAGCACCATGACCCGCTCAAAGGGGCGGCGCATGTAGTCGGCCACACCCAGGTCGTAGGCACGCTCGATGTTGGCCGTGTCTTTTGCCGCCGAGATCATGATCACCGGGATCTCGTCCAGCCAGGAATAGCAGCGCATGACCTTCAGCACGTCAAAGCCGTCCATCTGCGGCATCATGATGTCCAGCAGCACCAGTGCGATGTCCGTGTGCTCGCGCAAAAGCTCCACCGCCCGGACACCGTTTTCCGCTTCCAGATACTCATACCCGTCGCCCAGGATCTCCATCAGCAGCGCGCGGTTGATCTCAGAATCGTCTGCGATCAGGATCTTCTGTTTCACATTCATGTGCCTTGCTCCTCGCCATCCCCATCTGTCAATGTGCTGCCTTGCCGCAGCAAAAATCCCCTGTTCACACAAAAAAGCTGCTGCACCAGTCCATGCCGGCGCAGCAGCTTGTCGAATCATTCTTGCATCATTTCATCAAACCGGCGCAGCAGCTCCACCGAAAGCTTCTCCAGCTCCGTTTCCGGCTGCCACACGGGTTCCGGCGGCGCCGCAGGCTGTGCGGCCGGTCTTGCACAGCAGGCCACAGCTTCTTCGGGCGGTTCCGGCGTCGGGGCCTGCACCGGCACTTCCGGACAGGCAGGCGTCTGGGCAGCCTGCTGCTCTGCCTTTTCGGCACGGGCCACGGCCATCTGCAGTTCCTCCCCGGGCCTGCTCACAGGCCGCTTCGAGGTCGGCATTTTCCCGCCGCAGAGCGATCATCTGGCGCTCGCAGGCAAACAGCCGGGTCTGGTAGCGGCGGATCTCGGCGTGGGCCGCTTCCAGCTTGCGGGTCAGCTGCTGCAGCTTGTCGCTGCCCTCTGCCCGCACCGATGTTGCGGCCTGCGCCGCCGCCTGCTGGGCAAAAGCGCTGCCGCAGAGCTTTGTTCTCCTGCCTGAGTTGCGCCATGGTCTCCTCCATTCCCTGCTGAGTCTGCCGGGCAAGGCGGAGTTCTGCCGCATACGCTGCGCGGATGTGCGCAATACAATTTTCAACATCCAGTTTCCGGTACCCGAACCATCCGGTCCGCAGCGGAACGTCCTGTTTCAGCATTGCATTGCCTCCCTCCGCTTGCGCGCAAGAGACCCGCCCTCCTCACGGGCGCTGTGCCACGATGCGTTTATTATTTGCCAGCCTTACTTCCGCTTGTTCAGGATGGCCAGCAGCTCGTCGTAGTAACGGTTGTCGCTGCTTTCCTCTTCCACGGGGCTTTGCGGCAGCTGCCGGAGCGGCCGGGGCTGATGCCGGAGCTGCCGGAGCAGCAGGAGCAGCGGCAGTGGCTGCACTGCCGGTGTCGCTGCTGAATACTGCCGACGGCACCGACTGGGCACCGCCCATGGCGTTGTTGATGCTGTTGCGCAGGTCGCTGGCACTCTTGTTGTCGAAGCCGGTAGCAACGACGGTCACGCGCATCTCGTCGGACAGGTTCTCGTCAAACGCAGTACCCCAGATGATGTTCGCATCCGGATGAGCGCTCTGGGTGATGAGGCCGGCTGCGGTCTCCACGTCCTCCAGGCCGATGTCGGGGCTGGAAGTGATGTTGATGATAACACCGTGTGCACCGGCAATGCTGGTCTCCAGCAACGGGCTGGAAATGGCAGCCTTGGCGGCGTTCTCGGCCTTGCCGGCACCCTTGGCGCTGCCCACGCCCATGTGCGCGTAACCCGCGTCCTTCATGATGCTGCGCACGTCCGCGAAGTCCAGATTGATGAAGGCGGGCACATTGATCAGGGCGGAAATGGACTCGACGCCCTGACGCAGCACGTTGTCGGCAGCCTGGAAGGCGTTCATCAGGGTGATCTTCTCCTGGCTGATCATCTTCAGGCGCTCATTCGGGATCACGATCAGGCTGTCCACATGCATCAGCAGGTTGGCAATGCCCTGCTCAGCCAGGCCCATCTTGCGCTTGCCCTCAAAGAGAAGGGCTTGGTGACGATGCCCACGGTCAGGATGCCCAGGTCGTGTGCCACCTCAGCCACCACAGGAGCCGCACCGGTGCCGGTGCCGCCGCCCATACCGGCGGTGATGAACACCATCTGGGAGCCCTTGAGCGCGTTTGCGATCTCGTCCTTGCTTTCTTCAGCGGCACGCTGGCCGATCTCAGGGTCGGCACCTGCGCCGCGGCCCTTGGTGAGCTTGGAGCCCAGCTGGACCTTGACGGTGGCATGGTTCTTGGCCAGCGCCTGCTGGTCCGTGTTCATCGCAATGAACTCCACGCCCTGCAGGCCATCGCTGACCATGCGGTTCACGGCGTTGCCGCCGCCGCCGCCAACACCGATCACCTTGATCGTCGTAACATTTTCGTCCATTTCTTCATCGAGCATCAATGCCATAACTTTGTCCTCCATCCGGATTTTATCGTAGAACTGTGCAGAACGCACAGAAATATCAACCTACACTTATATAACTGTATCGTATCATCTTTTTTGCCGTGAATGCAAGTCAAATTTACGTTTTTGAAGTTCTTTTTTCGGGCAGTCTGCCCCGCGCGGGGTTTCTCGTGCAATTTGCCCACCCAGAGCCGTCAGTTTCTGTGCAAAATCGGCATAGCCGCGGTCAATGAACTCCGTATGGGTGATGCGGCTGCTGCCCTGTGCCGCCAGCGCCGCGATCACCAGCGCTGCCCCGCCCCGCAGGTCGGGCGCTTCCAGCACCGTTCCTGCAGGGTGCCGCCGGGTTCCGCATACAGGGTGCGGCCCTCCACCCGCACCCGGCCGCCCAGCGCCGCAAAGCCTGCCGCGCAGCCGAACCGCCGCTCGAAGATGACGTCCTCGATGCTGCCGGGTCCCTCCGCGCAGAGCAGCACCGCCGCCAGCAGCAGGGGCCGCGTCGGTGGCCAGCGCCGGGTATGCCCCGGTGAACACCCGCCCCCCCGTACAGCCGCCCGAACCGGGTAATAACGGCAGCATCGCTCCGGCGCACAACGCCGCACCCCATTTGTTCCAGAATTTCCAGCACCGGCGCATACAGCCGGGGCGCGCGCAGCCTGCCAGCTCCACCCGCCCCCAGCCGCTGCGCGGGCACAGGCAAAGGTGGCTGCCGTGATCCGGTCCGGCAGGGGCGCAAAGCTGCATCCGTGCAGCCGCCGCACCCCCTGCACCCGCACCGTGCCGGTGCCCGCGCCCCTGCACCCGGCCGCCGCACCGGTTCAGGAATGCCGCCAGATCTTCGATCTCCGGCTCCCGGGCCGCACCCCCAGGGTCGTCTCCCCCCTGTGCCAGCGCCGCCGCCAGCAACAGGGTCTCGGTGGCCCCCACGCTGGGGAACCGCAGGGTGATGTCCGCTCCGTGCAGCCCCGCCGGAGCCGTGAGCAGCAGGCGTTCGCCTTCCAGCTGCGGGCAGGCTCCCATCTGCACAAGGCCTGCCAGATGCAGATCAATGGGCCGCGCTCCGATGCGGCAGCCCCGGGCAGCACGGTCTGTGCCCGGCCCAGCCGGGCCAGCAGCGGGGCGCAGAACAGGATGGATGCCCGCATCCGGCCCGCCGGGCCTGCCGCCAGCGTCCCGCTGCCGGGCACCCCGTCCACCCGCACATCCGCCCCCCTGCCGCTCCGCTGTGCAGCCTGCACTGCGCAGCAGGGCAAGGCTCTCGGCCACATCGGCCAGCTCCGGCACCCCGCACAGCCGCACTGGCCCGCTGCACAGCAGGGACGCTGCCAGCAGCGGCAGCACACTGTTCTTGGCCGCCGGGACCCGTACCGTTCCATTCAGCGGCCGCCCGCCCGTGATGATGTAATCCCCTGCCATGCAAAGACCCCCGTTCTGCCAAAGATACCCCATGGTATGCAGAACGAGGGCCGTCGGTTCCCTGTTTTGTACCCGGACACCGCAAAACGCATTTGTCCGGTCGTTTGTCTGTTTTTTGCGTCTTTGCGGGGCAAACATCCCATTTTGCGGCAGAAATGGCCGCCTTTATGTTTCCCCGCGGGAGACGGACAGCACGATGCCCATCTCGCCCAGCAGCATCATCAGGCTGGTGCCGCCGGAGGAAAAGAAGGGCAGGCTGATGCCGGTGTTCGGGATGGTGTTGGTGACCACAGCGATGTTCAGCACCGCCTGCAAGGCCACCTGCACCACGAACCCCACCACCAGCAGTGCCCCGAAGCGGTCCGGCGCGTGGGCCGCCAGCGTGACGCCCCGCAGCAGCAGCAGACTGAACAGCAGGATCACCGCGCAGGCCCCCACAAACCCCAGCTCCTCACAGGATGGAAAAGATGAAGTCGTTCTGGGGTTCCGGCACGAACAGGTGCTTCTGGCGGCTGTTGCCCAGCCCCAGCCCCACGGCCCCGCCCGGAGCCGATGGCGTACAGGCTCTGGATGGTCTGGTGGCCGTCGCCCAGCGGGTCGGCAAAGGGGTCCAGCCAGGAGCTCAGGCGGCTGGCCGCATAAGGCACCAGATCCGGCATGATGACGATGGCCGCCCCGATGGCCCCCGCCCCGCCCACACCGGCCAGCCCGAACCACCGCAGCCCGGTGCCGCCCACGAACATGAGCACTGCCCCGATGCCCAGGATCAGCACCGTGCCGGACAGGTGCGGCTCCAGCAGCATGAGCACCGCCACCGCGCCCAGTACCAGCGCAAAGGGCACCACCCCCACCGCAAAGCTCTCCATCCGGCTGTGGTTGAGGGAGATGATGTGGGCAAACACCAGCACCACCGCAAATTTGGCGATCTCGCTGGGCTGCAGAGTGCCCAGCCCCGGCAGCACCAGCCAGCGCTTGCAGCCGTTGTATTCCGGCATGAACAGCACCACGACCAGCAGCACCAGCGAGAGGGCCAGCAGCGGCCAGGCCAGTTTGTGATAGATGTGGTAATCCACCCGGCTGGCCGCCCACATGGCCCCGATGCCCATGGCCGCATACAGCAGCTGCGGCCGCACATAGGCCCAGGCATCGCCCCGCCGGTACAGCGCCACCGCGCTGCTGGCACTGTACAGCATCACCAGCCCGAAGCCCACCAGCGTGAGCACCAGGATCAGAAACGGCAGGTCCATGCCGGGTAGCGGACGCAGCAGTCCGCGCCGGGCCCGGGCAGGCACAGCGGCCCTGTGCATCCTCATCACCTCCGGCAGTCCTTTTGGTCTATTGTACGCAGGCCGCCGGGCTGTTAGTCATAGCCGCAGACCCTGCCCGCATAAACTGAGCCGGAAAAGGAGGTGCTGCCATGTCCCGGCCCGAACCCCTGCGCACCCTGCCGGAACGGGCGTTCCGCGCCCCCGTGCCCGGCTGGTGGCGCTGCTTTTGTGCGGCATCTGCTTTGCAGGGCTTATTGCCCGGCTCTACTGGCTGCAGCTGGCCGCCGGGGACTGGTACACCCGGCGGGCACTGGGGCAGCAGCTGCGGGACACCGTGGTGCCCGCCGACCGGGGCCGCATCTACAGTGCCGACGGCGTGTTGCTGGCGGCCAACAGCAGCTGCTGGACCCTGCGGGCCAGCCCGCGGGAGATGCCTGCCGACAAACTGGAGCTGGCCGCCCACGGTCTTGCGCAGATTTTGGAGCTGGACGAAGCCGCCCTGCTGGAAAAGTTCCGGGACCGCGCCTCCAACGACTGTCTGCTGCGCTACCGGGTGGAGCGTTCCATGGCGGATGCCGTGCGGGATTTCTGCGAGGAAAACGGCATCACCGGCATCCGTATCAATCAGGACAGCAAGCGCTGGTACCCGCAGGGGGTTTCTGGCGTCGGTGCTGGGCTTTACCAATGTGGACAACGCCGGAGTGAGCGGGCTGGAGCTGGAATACAACGAGCAGCTCACCGGGCAGAACGGCGTGGTGCTCACCGCCGTGAACGCCTGGGGCTACACGCTGGAGCAGAGCTACGAGACCGAGCAGTTCCCGGTGGAGGGCAGCAGCCTGTGGCTGACCATCGACGCCAACATTCAACATTATCTCGAAAATGCGTTGAATTACGCCGTACAGGAACACCATGTGGCCGCCCGTGCCGTGGGCATCGTGCTGGACGTGAACACCGGGGCCGTGCTGGCCATGTCCACCACCCCGGCCTACGACCCCAACCAGCCCCGCATCCTCTACGACGAAGCCGCCCGCGCCGCCGTAGATGCCCTCCGGGGAGCAGCGGGCGGCCGCCCTGCAGCTGGCCCAGCAGACCCAGTGGCGCAACAAGGCCGTGAGCGACCTGTACGAACCGGGCAGCGTGTTCAAGCTCATCACCTGCGCGGCTGCGCTGGACGCCGGAGCCATCACCCGGAACTCCAGCTTTTATTGCGGGGAGTCCATCTCGGTGGCGGGCACCCGGTTCCACTGCGCCAACCACAAGCGCCACGGGACCCAGACCGTGACGCAGGCGCTGGAAAATTCCTGCAACCAGAGCTTTATCCAGATCGGAGCGCGGCTTGGCAAGGAGGCCTTCTGCGATTACTTTGCCGCCTTCGGCCTGCGGGAGCCCACCGGCATCGACCTGCCCGCCGAGCCGAAAAAGAGCCTGTACTACACCGCCGACCGTATGGGGCCGGTGGAGCTGGCCTCCTGCGCCTTCGGGCAAAGCAGCAAGATCTCCTATCTGGAAATGGCCGCCGCCGTGTGCGCAGTGGTCAACGGCGGAAAACTGATGCAGCCCTATCTCGTATCGGACATTCTGAACCCGGACGGCAGCGGTGCTGGAACACCGGGACCCGGTGTGCAAACGGCAGGTCATCCAGCCGGAGACTTCCGCAGTCATGCGGGCATGATGGAAGCCGTTGTTCTGTACGGCGGCGGACGCAACGCGCAGATCTCCGGCTATCGGGTGGGCGGCAAGAGCGGCACCAGCCAGAAGCTGGACAGCGCCGACGAAAAAGCCCGCATTGCCAGCTTTGTGGCCGTGGCGCCCATCGACGACCCGCAGTTTCTGTGTCTGGTCTGCCTGGATGAACCCCACAGTTGGACCACCGCCGGCGGCAGCCTTTCGGCCCCGGTGTGTGCCGAGGTGCTGGAACAGACGCTGGTGTACAAAGGCGTGCCCGCGCCGCCGCCGCAGACGATGCCCCGCCGAGCAGACCACTGCCCTGCCAGCAGACGGGGACAGTACGGACGGGGCGTGACGATTTCCGTCATCGCCTGCGGCGATGCGTTCCCCCAAGGGCATTTTTAGACGAAATCATTTTTATTTTCCGTACAAAAAAAGCCGCCGCACATCTTCTGCCAACGGCTTTTTAAATGTTTGGGTTTAATTCTGGTGCGGCTGGTCGCGGAAGACGATCTCGCCGGTCTCGCTGTTCATGGAGTCCACGATGGCAAGGCTTTCCAGCTGGATGCCCTTGCTGCGGATCAGCTCGCCGCCCTGCTGGAAGCCCTTTTCCACGGCGATGCCGATGCCTTCCACGGTGGCGCCGGCTTCCTGTGGCCAGATCCAGCAGGCCCATCAGAGCGCAGCCGTTGGCCAGAAAATCGTCGATGATCAGCACATGATCCTCTGCCGTGAGGAACTTTTTGGAGACGATGACGTTGTAGATCTTTTTGTGGGTGAAGGACTGGATCTTGGTCTCGTAGTTATCGTAGTCCAGATTGATGCTCATAGACTTTTTGGCGAACACCACCGGCACATTGAACTCGCTCGCCACCACGGCTGCAATGCCGATGCCGCTGGCCTCGATGGTGAGCACCTTGTTGATGGTCTTGCCGGCAAACAGGCGCTTCCACTCCTTTGCCATTTCACGGAACAGCGGAATATCCATCTGGTGGTTGATAAAGCTGTCTACCTTGAGCACGTTGCCCTCGCGTACAATACCATCCTTGCGGATACGTTCTTCCAGCATCTTCATAGCGAACCAGTTCCTCCAGTCTATTTTCCATCTCCGTGCACTCTCCGGCACACATGTTTTTTTTTTCATATAGTATACCGGATGCATCCTGCTTTGGCAAGAGCTTTTCTTGCCAAAAATTCAGCCTGCATCTGCGGCCCTTGTACTTTTTGCAGAATTGAGTATACTAGAATTAGTATAAATTTTTGGTTGTCCGGCAGCTGTGTGCCGGTACTGCGGAGGAGGAGAGGGAGAACTGTATGAAAACTGGACTTGTGCTGGAAGGCGGCGCCATGCGCGGAATGTTCACCGCCGGCGTTCTGGATGTGTTGATGGAGCACGGCATCGTGCTGGACGGTGCCATCGGCGTTTCTGCCGGTGCAGTGTTCGGCTGCAACTATAAGTCGCACCAGATCGGGCGCACCATCCGCTACAACACCGAATACTGCAAAGATAAGCGCTACGCCAGCTTTGGCAACCTGCTGCGCACCGGCAATCTGTACAGCGAGCAGTTCTGCTACCACACCGTACCGGAAAAGCTGGACCTTTTGACTCCAAGACCTTTCGGGAAGATCCCATGGACTTTTTGTGGTGTGCACCGATGTTCGCACCGGCGACCCCATCTACCACAAGTGCCGCACCGGCGACACCGAGGACATCCAGTGGATGCAGGCATCGGCCTCCATGCCGCTGGCCTCAAAGATCGTGAAGATCGGCCACTACCAGCTGCTGGACGGCGGCATTGCAGATTCCATCCCGGTGCGGTTCTTTGAGTCCATCGGCTACAAGCGCAACCTGATCGTGCTGACCCAGCCTAAGGGCTTTGTGAAGAAGAAAAACAAGATGCTGCCCGTCATCCGGGCGCGTTACCTGCGCTATCCGGCCTTTGTGGATGCCGTGGCCGACCGCCACGAGCGCTACAACGAGACCCTTGCCCATGTTTCCATGCTGGAACAACGGGCAAAGCCTTCGTCGTTCATCCGCCCATGGCCGCCCATCCCGGCGACGGTCTTGTTGTATTCAGGCCCACCGGCAGCAGGATGGCGCAGGCCACGCCGTGCAGGGGTATCATACAGGGCGGACAGGCCGTGTGCCATGGAGTGCACGATGCCCAGGCCCACGTTGGAGAAGCCCATACCGGCGATGTACTGGCCCAGAGCCATGCCCTCACGGCCTTCCGGGGTGTTCTGCACGGCACCGCGCAGGTTCTCGCTGATGAGCTTGATGGCTTCCAGATGGAACATGTCGGAGATCGTGCAGTGGCCCTTGGTGATATAGCCTTCGATCGCGTGGGTCAGTGCGTCCATACCGGTCGAAGCGGTCAGTCCCTTGGGCATCGAGCTCATCATATCGGGGTCCACCACGGCGATCTCCGGGATGTCATTGGTGTCCACGCAGACGAACTTGCGCTTCTTCTCCACATCGGTGATGACGTAGTTGATGGTGACCTCAGCAGCCGTACCGGCAGTGGTGGGCACCGCGATGGTGAACACGGCGTGCTTCTTGGTGGGAGCCACACCCTCCAGAGAGCGGACGTCCGCAAACTCCGGGTTGTTGATGATGATGCCGATGGCCTTGGCCGTGTCCATGGAGGAACCGCCGCCGATGGTCACGATGCAGTCTGCTTCGGCAGCCTTGAAAGCGGCCACACCGTCCTGCACATTGGCAATGGTGGGGGTTGGGCTTGATCTCACTGTACACGCTGTAGGCAAAGTTTGCGGCGTCCAGCAGGTCGGTGACCTTCTTGGTGACGCCGAACTTGATCAGGTCGGGGTCCGAGCAGACGAAGGCCTTTTGTAGCCGCGGGCGGTGAGCTCCGGCACAATGTTCTCGATGGCACCATGGCCATGGTAGGAAATGGTATTCAGAACGATGCGATCAGCCATAAGTCAAATCCTCCAAACTCATTTGCGTCGCCGGTTCCGGCGGCGGCGGTTCTCTGCCTTTCAGCATAGCACATCGTCAAAAAATTTGCAATGCAGAATTGTATGAAATCTCTGTAAATTTTGATATTATCCTCATTTTTCTGGACAGATTGCATCGTTTTGAAGGACCTGATCTCTTACGAAGAGGGCAGCATCGCCAACCTGGACCTGGCCCACACGACAACATGAAATTCGTGCTGATGGCCTTTGACGAGAGCACCGGCCTGACCCCCGCACCGTGCTCCCGGCAACGCCATCCTGACCGCACTGGAGGGCAAGGCCATCATCGGCTACGAGGGCCAGGACTACGAGCTGACCGCAGGCCAGAGCTTCCGTTTTGACAAGAACGGCCTGCACAGTGTGACCGCACAGGGCAAGTTCAAGATGAGCCTGCTGCTGGTGCTGGAGTAAATTTGTTCTGATTTTCAGAGCTGCTACGTATTTTTTTCGCAGCAGCTCTTCTTTTTTAAAAAAAGGGCTTGACAAGCGGGGCAGATCGTGTATCATTGTATCAAGCGCTTAATACAGCAATACAAGGAGACAACAGTATGTCGGAACAGTTTGATTCCAGCCGCCCGATCTATGCACAGCTGGTGGAACGGCTCAAGGCCCGCATCCTGGCAGGCACCTACCCGCCCGGCGGGCACCTGGACTCGGTGCGGGACCTTGCCGCAGCCGCCGGGGTCAATCCCAACACCATGCAGCGGGCCCTGGCCCAGCTGGAAACCGAAGGTCTGGTGCGCACCGAACGCACCTCAGGCCGCTATGTTACGGAGGACACCGAATTGATCGAACAGCTTCGGACCGAAGCCGCCCGGAAACTGGCGGAAGAATTTCTGGTCAAGATGCGCGGCATCGGCTACAGCCCTGCACGCGCGGGCTGCTCTGCTGGAGCAGCTGGACACCACCAAGGAGGATGCACAATGAGTGAGATTCTGACCTGTGAAGCACTGACCAAGTGCTACGACAAAGACAAGACCGCGCTGGACGGCGTGGATCTGCATGTGAATTTTGGCCGCATCGTGGGCCTGCTGGGCCCCAACGGCAGCGGCAAGACCACCCTCATCAAGCTGGCCAACGGCCTGCTGCAGCCCACGTCCGGCAGCATCAAGGTAGCCGGCATGGCCCCCGGCCCGGACACCAAGGCCCTTGTTTCCTACCTGCCGGACGCCGACTGGCTGCCCGACTGGATGCAGGTAGAGCAGCTGGTGGGCATGTTCACGGATTTTTACGCCGACTTTGACCCCGCCAAGGCCTTTGAGATGCTGGACGCCCTGCACATTGCCCGCACCGCAAAGCTCAGGACCCTCTCCAAGGGCAACAAGGAAAAAGTCCAGCTCATCCTGGCCATGAGCCGCGCGGCCCGGCTTTACCTGCTGGATGAGCCCATCGGCGGCGTGGACCCCGCCGCCCGCGACTACATCCTGCACACCATCATCAGCAACTACAGCAAGGACGCAACGGTCATCCTGTCCACCCACCTCATCGGGGACATCGAGCCGGTACTGGACGAAGCCATCTTCCTGAAGGACGGCCGGGTGTTCGCCCACCGCAGCGTGGAGGAGCTCCGCGAGACTGAGGGCATGAGCGTGGATGCATATTTCCGGGAGGTATTCAAATGCTGAGCAAACTTTTAAAGTATGAGTTCAAGGCCACCGGCCGCATTTACGGCGGACTGTATCTGGCCATTCTGGCTGCTGCTGCACTGCTGGGGGCGTTCTTCCGCTTTCCAGCGCTGGCTTCTGATTTTCCCATCGTCGTCGTCACGACCGTTTACCTGATGCTGTGTGTCGCCATCGCAGTCATCACCGCACTCACCATCATCCAGCGGTTCACCCGCAACCTGCTGGGGCGCGAGGGTTATCTGATGCACACCCTGCCGGTCACCCCGGCGCAGCTCATCCTGTCCAAGCTCATCTCCAGCATGGTGTGGCTGCTGTGCAGCATCCTGGTCATCGCGCTTTCCCTCGGTGTATTCTTCCTGTGCGGGATGCTGAACGTCAACGGCATCTTCTCGGACTGGGCCGGTGTCGTGCGCGACTTCCGGCAGCTGGCAGATATTCTGCAGCGCGTTCTGAATGTCAGCGGCTTTATGCTGCTGCTCACGGCCATCGAGTGGCTGGCCACGCTGGTCTGCTCCATCCTGTGCCTGTACACCGCCTGCATGATCGGGCATCAGTTCAAGCAGCATTTTGCGCTGGTGGGCATCGCGGCCTTTGTGGGTCTGAACGTTGTGCAGAACCGCCTTGTGGCTCTGCTGCCCTACACCAACAACACCGTCGGGCTGGATATGGTAGTCAGCGCTTCCGGTGATACCTGGCAGGTCACGACCAATCGGTTCTATCTCCGCGCCGTGCTGGTTTCCCTGCTGGCCGATGCGGTGCTGTGCGGTGTCTACTTTGCCGCCGCCAACTGGCTGATGAAGAACAAACTGAATCTGGATTGATTTCTCTATCACAAAAGGGTCTGCTGCCGTTTCCGGCAGCAGACCCTTTGTGATTGGGGCAGATTCAGCACGCGTCGTACTGCTTTTGCAGGTATTGCAGGCACTGGACCGAATTCTCCGGCGTGGTGTTTTCCAGTGTGGCGAACACCCAGGGCTTTTCCTGCTTGGCAAAGCGCAGGATGGTGCGGTAATCGCCCATGCCGCCCTGCCCGGCACCGGTGGCAGCCAGCTGCCCGCCGGCATCCTGCCGCAAGAAGTCCTTGAAGTGGATCATGGCCACGTCCTTGCCCAGCAGCTCGATGGCTTCGGCAAACACTTCCGCTCGTTGGTCCACGTTTTCCATATTCAGCAGGTTCACCGGGTCCAGCAGGATCTGCAGGTTGGGGCTGCCGATCTCGTCCAGCACGGTGCGGGCGCGGCGGGCGTCATACACGATGTGCTTGACCACCGGCTCAATGGCAATGGTCACGCCGTACTGCTCGGCGCAGCGCACCACCGGCTTGAAGTTCTTGATAAAGGTGGCAAGGGCCGCGTCGCTGCGGCACTCCGGGCAGAACTTGTACTCCGCGTTGGGCGCACCGGTCTCGGTGCCCACCATACCGCAGCCCAGCAGGCTGGCAAAGCGGATGTGGGCGTAGTATTTTTCCTGAATGGCGTGCAGAGCGTCCTCGTCCGGGTGGGCCAGGTTGAGGTAGTTGCCCAGCACGGCAATGTCAATGCCGTTCTGGGCAAACAGACGGCGCAGATAGGCAGCGTAACCAGGGGTGAGGGCGCTCGGCGTGTTGGGCACCTCCTTGAGGGATTTGCTCAGGGCCAGGTGAGCGCAGGTAAAACCCCGCTGACGCACCAGCGGGAGCACCTGCTCCAGGGGCAGCTTTTCGGCGTCGTGCAGACGCAGGCCAAATGGATCATAGAAAACTCCTCCTCGCATTGCTTCTGGCCCGATGATAGCATATCCGGGCGCAAAACACAACAGCAAGCTGCAGCCGTCAGCGGCGCAGATACCGCCCGGTGATGCTGGCCGGGTCGTTACAGATCTGCTCCGGGGTGCCGCAGGCCACGATCCGCCCGCCGGCATCTCCGCCGCCGGGTCCCATGTCGATGATATAATCGGCACTTCGGATGACGTCCAGATCATGCTCGATGACGACCACCGTCGCACCATTGTCCAGCAGGGCCTGGAACACCCCAGCAGCACCTGCACATCCAGCGGGTGCAGACCAATGGACGGCTCGTCAAACACGAACACGGAGTCCGTCTGGGTCTTGCCGATCTCGCTGGCCAGCTTCAGGCGCTGAGCCTCGCCGCCGGAAAGGCCGGGCGTTTCCTCGCCCAGAGTCAGGTAGCCCAGGCCCAGCTGCTGCAGGACCTTCAGCTTCTGGCAGACCGTTTTCATGTTCCGGCAAAAATCGATGGCCGTGTTCACGTCCATGTCCATCAGCTCCGGCAGCGAGGCCGTCTGCCCCGCCGGGCCGGTCAGTTTTACCAGTCCGGCCGCCCGGGCATAGCGGGAACCACGGCAGTCCGGGCAGGGGATGTTCACATCCGGCAGGAACTGCACGTCCAGGCTCACCTCGCCGGTGCCGTCGCAGCCGGGACAGCGCAAGGACCCGGTGTTGTAGGAAAAATCTCCGGCTTTGTAGCCGTGTGCCTTTGCGTCCGGCGACCGCGCAAAGAGCCTGCGCAGGTCATCGTGGACGCCTGCGTAGGTGGCAACGGTGGAGCGGACGTTGATCCCGATGGGGGTCGCATCAATGAGCTTGACGTGGGCGATGCCCTCCGCGTCAAGGGCGCGGACATGCGGCGGCAGTGTCTTGCCGTCGATGCGGGCTTCCAGTGCCGGAACAAGGCTTTCCAGCACGAGGGTGGTCTTGCCGGAACCGGACACGCCGGTCACGACGGTCAGCCGCCCCTTGGGCAGGTCTACTTCCAGCGGCTTCACCGTGTGGAGCTGCGCGGTGGAAAGTTGGAGTGTTCCCTGTGCAAACAGGGCGTCCGCCAATGCGCGCTTTCGCCGCAGGGTGTCCGCCTTTCCGGAGAGGAAGGGCCCGATCTGGGACGCCGGGTCCGCCTCGATGGCCGGGATAGTGCCCTGTGCGATCACATGGCCGCCCTTTGCCCCGGCTTCCGGCCCCATTTCCACGATCCAGTCTGCTTCCTTTAAAATCTGCGTGTCGTGATCCACCAGGATCACCGAATTGCCGTCCGCGATCAGGTCATGCATCACGCCGGTCAGGCCCACGATGTTGGAGGGATGCAGGCCGATGCTGGGTTCGTCCAGCACATAGAGCACCCCGGTGGTGCGGTTGCGCACGGCGCGGGCCAGCTGCATGCGCTGGCGCTCTCCGGTGGAAAGGGTCGAGGCCGCACGGTCCAGCGTGAGGTAGCCCAGCCCCAGGTCCATCAGCCGTTTTGCCGGGCCGGTGAAGGATTCCACAATGTTTTCCGCCATCGGTCGCATCTCTGCAGGCAGGCTGTCCGGCACGCCCTGCACCCAGCCGACCAGCTCCGAAAGGGGCATCCGGCAGGCCTCATCCAACGAGAGGCCCCGCAGCTTGGGGGCGCGGGCCGCTGCCGAAAGGCGGGTGCCATGGCACGCAGGACAAATGTCCTCTTTCAGAAACTTTTCCACCCGTTTCATGCCCTTTTCGTCCTTGACCTTGGCCAGCGCGTTTTCCACAGTGTAGGTCGCATTGAAATAGGTGAAATCCAGTTCGCCTGCCTGATTGGAATTCTTGTTGTGATAGAAAATGTGCTTTTTCTCCGCCGGACCGTGATAGACGATCTCCTTTTCCTCCGCTGTCAGCTCCCGAAAGGGCACGTCTGTCCGCACGCCCATGGCGCGGCACACGTCGGTCATCAGCGACCACATCAGACTGTTCCACGGGGCAACCGCACCCTCGTCAATGGTGAGCGATTCGTCCGGAACCAGCGTAGCGGGTCCACCGTGCGCACCGTGCCGATGCCGCCGCACTGCGGGCAGGCCCCCCTGCGAGTTGAAGGCCAGCTCTTCGGCCGATGGGGCAAGAAACTGCGCCCCGCATTCCGGGCAGAGCAGCTCTTTCCCGGCCGCCACCCGCAGCGACGGGGCCAGATAATGCCCATTGGGGCAGCGGTGGCTGG
>VOFG01003586.1_pt1 | contig 22455 bp, 45 predicted proteins | sample 5384171 | NCBI WGS metagenome assembly VOFG01 (sample SAMN12384726, study PRJNA508395) | human gut metagenome | isolation source: healthy gut F | host: Homo sapiens | reverse complement strand
TAATCACAATACGAGCTGGGTGACCATAGATTATGTTCTCTCCTACACCAATCATCGTAATACGTGGATGTACCATTTGAAAGAATGTTAAGAAGAAGAATAACCACTACCATGATGAGCCACTTTTTAAAACATCTATATCTATTTCTCCATATTTCTTATAAAGATGTTTCTTCTACATTGCTTGGATATCACCTGTAAATAAATAATTATAGCCTCCTGTTGTTACTAACATGACAAAGAATTTTCATTGGTAGAAGGATAAATCACATCACTTTTTTTAAGCATTTTAATTGTAATCAGCTTATTTTCTCTTCTTCCCGATAGAGTCAATGATACGCTTGACTTTATATTTCTTCTTTAACGAATCCAAAGCACTTTTCATATAATCGTGATGAGATATATAAAACTCTATCAATACACGGAACACCTTGAGATTTAAGAAATGGAATAACATTATGACTAGCAATATCATATTCCCTGTTACCCCTGTATCAATCAAATAATTTCTGATTGAAAGGTAGGCGGATCAATGAACATCCCCCTGCCCTACATCAATGGTAGAAAAACCCGGTGTATGGTTTATAGATACTAATATATATGAAAGCTGATCGTAAGTGCAATACACAGAGACATAGAAAACTGAACACTCTTCTTTTCTTCTTTCTAATAAAAGAAAATATAAAATAAGATGACACCAAAAAGAATAATAAATGAGCGTTAGTTTTTTGAAAAATGATTTCTGCATTGAATGAAGTGATAAAGTTCAAGATCATCCGCTGGTAGTCGATCATCATCTTCATAATGAGTATCTATTGGAAAAATGAGAGAGAGGAGCGTTACAATATAGAACAGAGGATATAAAAAGGAGCAAGAAGAACCGTTAAAAAATAAGAAAAGATATTAATGGAGAAGTTGTTAAACCAGGACAATAGAATACCACCCAAATAGATATGAAAAGGAAAAGAGATATGGGAAATGTTTGGTCATAATGACAAGGAAAATAAATAAAGTAAGAGAAGACAAAAGAAATACTAAAAGATGATATAAGGATTTTTTAATAACATTAAATAAAACAAGTAACGATAGTACATCTAACTGATTGAACTTCTCTTTTACAAGATGTATGATGACAAGCATAAAAAAGCACGATGAAGAGATATATTATAAGGTATAGAAAAAGACATAAAAGCCTATGAGTATTTTTGATAATGATATCCGCAATGTCAACACGTACAAACGTTTTAATAAGACTCAAACATTTATAAAAAGTAAAATGTATATGCATACCGAAAGAGCAAACATATGGATAAAGAAAGAAATAGTCTTCTTTTAATGGCTTCATCTTTTATACCTAGAACAAAGAGTTTCTGATAACTTTTAGACTTCATTATTAATTGACAAAAGGAAGGATGGGATGAAACAGAGGTAATATGGGTGATTTTAGCCTTTTGCGACGATATTGTTAGCTTTGAATGAATGATATTCATCATAACCTATCGGATCCTTGCGATGCTTAATTTCAAGAAACCTAAGTTTAACAAGTACTTCATCATTGTATTGAAATGAATGATGCTGTATAGGCTTTAATCTTCCCATAATCAGTGTTTAAAAAATAACATAATTATCTCTTATATCTTTCACCCTTCCAGAAACAATAGAAGGCACTTCTGATGAAGTCACTGGTCTTAATATAATTGGTAATAAAAAAAGAAGAAACAACATCTTTCTTCCAAATCGTTTCACTAGATAAATTAAATAAGCAAGTAGAAATATATAAAATAAAGGATGAACAAGATAAGCAACTGACAGCAATAAGACAAATACAGCATAATACACTAAATGATATCTTATAGGCATAAATAATCACGATAGATGAGATATTTCTTCTCACCGATTCCTTGTATATTCATGATGTCTTCTATCGAATAAAAAAAGGCTGTATCTGTCTATAGTCAATGAACTTCTGTGTTGTTTTCTCTCCACTCCTTTTTAAAGTCATAAAGTCTTCTAAAGTTCCTTTATTAAGCAAAATCATATTTGCTCTTTTTTCTGGTAAATAAAAACGCATTTCTGCTTGAATACTTCTATTCATATTTAAAAAGAATCCATGCAGGCATTCTCTTTAACCCCTACTTCCTTTACTAAATCACTCATCGTCATACCTTCTTTTATAGGTACTTCCCCTGTTTGGTTAAAAAAGCACCTTCTAATGTGATATAGACTTCTGATTTTGTGTAGAGCTGACTTTTTCGGGCTTTTGATAACTATATATAAATGAGGCAATACTCAAAAAAATCAGCCCAATAATCTTAATTTGACGCATAAAAAAAAGAATTGATCTAATTCTCTCTTGTAATATGAAAATGTCTATAAGCAAGATCATGTCGCAATTCTGCCTCTTGAAGTACGTTTGATCGAAGCCTTTTTTGTAATAAGTAAGGTTCATAGACATCTTCTAATGTCATTCTTTCTTCACCGATACTTGCAGCAAGTGCTTCTAAACCAACTGGCCCACCACGGAAACGATTGATAATGCCAAGTAAGTATTTATGATCGACATCATCTAGTCCTAGATTATCTACTTTTAAACGGTCCAATGCCTGCATTGTACGGTCTTTAATAATGATTTCATCACCATAAAACTGTGCAAAGTCTCTTACACGTCTAAAGAGTCTATTCGCAATACGTGGTGTCCCTCTTGAACGTCTGGCAAGTTCCATCTTTGCTTCTTCTTCCATGGTCATACCGTAGACTTTACTTGTACGAGAAATAATATCTCTAAGTTCTTCATCTTTATAATAATCAAGTTTAGCCACAATACCAAAACGGTCACGTAATGGAGCTGAAATATCTCCTGCACGTGTAGTCGCTCCTACTAATGTAAAAGGAGGTAAATCAATACGTACAGAACGTGTTGTCGCATCTTTACCAATCATAACATCCACGCAGAAATCTTCCATTGCTGGATACAGTATTTCTTCTACAACTTTATTCAAACGATGAATTTCATCAATAAAAAGAACATCGCCTGGTTCTAAAGATGTAAGCAAAGCGACAAGATCTCCCCGTTTTTTCAATAGAAGGTCCTGTTGTAATCTTGATATGCGTTCCCATTTCATTCGCAATAATCATCGACATAGTCGTTTTACCAAGTCCTGGAGGACCATAGAATAAAACATGATCGAAGTGTTTCATCACGCATCTTTGCAGCACCTACAAAAACACGAAGATTTTCTTTTAAATCATGCTGACCGACATATTCATCAAAAGAAGCCGGTCTTAAAAGAGCTTTCTTCATCTTCGATATGTTCATTAGTATCTAAAACATCACGATATAAGATTCTCCTTTCATTATTGTGTTAATAAGGCTAATGCACGTTTCACATAGCCATTCGTATCTAGATTTTCACTCGATAATACTTTCATAGCTTTTCTACATCACTCTGTTTATAGCCTAATGCGATTAATACTTCAGTAGCTTCTTCATAATCTGGAGAGCCAAGAGGCTTCATTGCACGTTTATCAAACTTACCATGCAAGTCAAGAATGATGCTGTGCCGCCTTAGGTCCAATACCTGGTATCTTCTTAAGATATGCTATATTTTTACCTTCTATCGCATCAATAATCGCATCAATCTCACCTGTCGCAAGAATACCGATTGCCGTCTTGCAGCCTATCCCTTTCACAAGAATAAGCTTTTGAAACAATTCTTTTCTTCTTTTTTTCTTAAAGCCAAATAAGGTAATATCATCTTCTTTGACCTGTTGATATATATATACTGTTGCATCATCACCCTTTTTAAAATTATAAGGATTAGATACATGTACTTCATAACCTATTCCATGATTATCTATGACAATATGATCTGAATACAAATCTGCAATGATTCCTTTGATATAACTATACATAAAATTCTCCTTTACGCATTCCCTAATTCTATCATATGTCAAAAAAATACCATTTCTAGAAATGGTATTAATTATAAAATTCAAATTCGAAGTCATATAGGCGTACAGTATCGCCATCTTCACAGCCTGCTTCTCTTAATGCATCATCAATACCCATATTACGGATCGTAATGCGAATCTCTGGAAGCCGTCATCTGTAGTAAATGATGCCATCTGTACAAGTCTTTCAACCTTCTTACCAGTAACTTCCCATACACCGTTACCCTTATTATGGATAGTGAATGGTTTTCATCTTCCTTATAAGTATAAAGAACACTTTCCTGTTCTTCTTCCCGATTAAAGAAGTCTGGTGCAGTTTCTAATGCATCAGCAACTGCATAAAGGACAGCATCGATACCTTCATGAATTGGTGCAATGATTGGGAATACTTTCTGATCTCCAAGTTTTCCTTGAACTTCTTTAAGTTTTCTTCTGCTTCATCGCCATCCATCTTATTAGCAACAATAATCTGTGGTCTTTCTAATAAGCGATATTCATATTCACCTAATTCTTTATTAATAGTGACATAATCTTCATAAGGATCTCTGCCTTCGCTACCGCTCATATCAATAATATGCACGATAACACGACATCTTTCGATATGTCTTAAGAACTGATGACCTAATCCTTTACCCTGTGATGCCCCTTCAATAAGACCAGGTAAGTCAGCCATAACAAATGAACGACCATCCTTAACCTGTACAACACCTAAATTAGGCACAATAGTAGTAAAGTGATAATCAGCAATCTGTGGTCTTGCTTTTGAAACAACAGATAATAAAGTAGACTTACCAACACTTGGGAATCCTACTAATCCAACATCTGCAAGTAGCTTTAATTCTACTCTTAAATTGAATTTTTCACCTGGTTCACCATTTTCACAGATTTTAGGTGCCGGGTTACGTGATGAAGCGAATCTTGCATTACCACGACCACCACGGCCACCTTTTGCGATAACGGCACGCTGACCATCTTTTGTAAGATCGGCAATAATATTGCCTGTATCATCATCATAAACACAAGTGCCCACTGGTACTCTGATGACTAAATCATCGGCATCAGCACCATCATCATTTTTTAGCATGGCTTTTTCACCATTTTGTGCTTTATATTCACGATAATATCTTAAGTCTAATAAAGTAGATAATGAGTTTGTTGCAACGAAGATAACACTTCCGCCACGACCTCCATCTCCACCAGATGGACCTCCTTTAGGAACATGTGCTTCACGTCTAAACGCAACTGTACCATTACCACCAGTACCAGCTTGAACATAAATCTTAACGCGATCAATAAATTTCATGTATCCACCTTCTTTCTTCAAAAAAAAGAATCCCATAGAGGGATTCTTGAGATTAACTACTGGGTAAACAGATACCTGTTTCTTGTTTTTTACCAAGTCTTTCGTATTTAACGACACCATCAACTTTAAAGAATAAAGTATCGTCTCCACCTTTACCAACATTAGTACCAGGATGAACCTTTTAGTACCTCTCTGTCTATAAATAATTGAACCAGCTGTGCAAGTCTGTCCATCAGAAAGCTTAGCACCTAAACGCTTTGATTCAGAGTCACGACCGTTCTTAGTAGAACCTACACCCTTTTTAGAAGCGAATAACTGTAAATCTAACTTTAACATAGTATTATACCTCCCTAGTGTTAATTTTAACATATTGTTCGTATGAGTATTCAACAGTTTCTAGAATTTTTATCAAAGTTTCTAGAATAATCTGATAATCTTCACGATTATTGAATATCTCGAAATAAGAGTAACCACTCTCTACATTGGCAAGATTGCCATCTTTCATGAAGCCTTTGGCTTCAAGCATATTGATAAATACCTACTACTGCAGTACTGATTCCAGCACAAGCAAGATCTTTACCCATATTCATTTTGTTCAGCATGCCCTTCAACCTTGATAGATTGAATCTGACCTGCATGATACACGACATCTACGTGAGTCATTAAGCGTTAATTTCTTTGATTGTTAACTTAGTATAAGGCTGTCTATGACCCTGTTTCTTATGATAATGCTTTTTTAGGCTTATATTTGAATATAGTGACTTTCTTTTCCTTCCCCTGTTTTTTCAACAGTTGCAGTAACCTAGCACCTTCTACATAAGGATGACCAACTTTAACACCGTTATCACCAACTAAAAGAACCTTTTCGAAAGTGTATTCAGTGCCTTCTTCAACATCTAACTTTTCTACAAAAATAGTATCTCCGGCTTCAACCTTTAACTGTTTTCCACCAGTTTCAATAATTGCGTACATCAGTGTACCTCCTTCATATTTTTTTCTCTTAGACTCGCCAACCAAGGCAGCACTTGCATTTAATACCTCTTATGTGCGGTTGTAGTCAGAGGTCTACAACGCTGATTATAATATCATTTCTTACCCTTATCGTCAATATTTTTTCAATTTTCTTGAATTCTTGTCTAGGACAGGTACGATTATACACTTCTCTTAGATGTTCTTGTGATACATGCGTATAAATCTGGGTCGTAGATAAAGAGGAATGCCCTAATAGTTCCTGCACAACACGGATATCCATACCTGCATCGAGTAAATGAGTTGCAAAGGAATGGCGGAATGTATGAGGATGAATCTTACGTAAAGGATCATAAAGATACATTGTGCGATCGATAATATTCTCTACTCCTCTATTTGTCAGTTTCTTTCCTCTTCGATTCACAAATACATAATCATGTGTTTCATGATATTCATTCATAATACTGATACGATCATCATTGATATATTGCAGTAACCATTTTTTGCATAATCATGAAATGGTACTTCTCTTTCTTTGCTTCCTTTACCAAGCACTCCCAATCATTTGTCTATTAAAATCAATCTGCGACAAGCGCAATGACACTACTTCACTTACACGAAGTCCTCGACGCATACATGAGTTCTAAAAGAGCTTTATTTCTTACTCCTAGAGATGTATGCGTATCAATTGAGTCTAGATAGCCCATCATTTCATCAACATAAAGGAAATCGGGGTTTCTAGAGCCTGTTTTTAAAGAATGCACCTGTGAAAAAGGATTAGAGACTACACTATTCTGTTGACATAAATATTTAAAGAAAGATCGAAGAGAACTTAAATAATGATTGATTGTTGTATGAGACAAATGTTTCCCATTTAAATAAATCAAATAATTCTGAATTACATAATAGTCTACTTCCTGTAAAGAAATACTTTCTTTACCTATAAATAAGAGAAAATCAGTCAATTCTCTTTCATAGGATTGTAAAGTAAGTACAGAGTAGTTCTTTTGATATTTAAGATAGTGAAGAAAAAGCTTTCTTTTTCATCCATTGATGAATTCTTCCATCTTTTTCTAATGCACGCTGTGCATATTTTTCTTTCTTTTCTTTTTTCTTCACTTTACCTTCTAAATCGGGAAAGAATACCAAAGTTAGCCTTCATCGGCTGGAAATCACTTGGGGACGCATGCGTAATATAGTAAGCCAAAGAGCCCATGACTGTTTCTCTAGGATAAGAAGTTCTTCTCCCTTTAAATATCTCACCATATTCTTACCAGCCACAATACCACTCTGCGCAGATTCTACATATCCTTCTACACCTGTCATCTGACCTGCAAAGAATAAATCTTCTCGATTCTTGAACTGATATGTAGGATTTAAATAAGTAGGTGAATTGAAGTAACAGTTACGATGCATGATACCATAACGAACAATAGAAGCATTTTCTAGTCCTGGAATCATATGAATAATACGGTCCTGTTCACCCCATTTTAAGATGTGTCTGGAATCCTACAATATTATAAAGAGAACCCACTGCATTATCCTGTCTTAACTGAACAACTGCTTCAAAACGCTGACCATCCTTTTCTAGTCCTACAGGCTTCATTGGACCAAAAAGAAGTGTCTGCTTTCCTCTTCTTGCGATTTCTTCAAAAGGCATGCAGCCTTCAAAGAACTTTTCTTCAAAATCATGAGGCTTTACAACTTCTGCATTGATAAGTGCATCATAGAAAGCATCAAATTCTTCTTTAGTCATTGGGCAGTTGATATATTCACCATCACCCTTATCATAACGTGATTTATAAAAGGCTTTATTAAAATCAATAGATTCTTTTGTGACAATTGGAGCCGCTGCATCATAGAAATAGAAATAATCCTGATTACCCATTAAATCCATAATTTCTTTTGCAAGTGCATCACTCGTCAAAGGTCCAGATGCAATAATAGTCGGTCCATCTGGAATACGAGTCACTTCTTCACGATGAACAGTAACAAGAGGATGATTTTCAATAAACTCTGTCACTGCACGAGAAAAGCCTTCACGATCGACTGCCAAAGAACCTCCAGCAGGAACTGCATGGTCTCTCGCCATCTTGATAATCAAGCTGTCATTCATTGTCATTTCCTGTTTTAAAACACCTACTGCATTCTTTAAGCCATCTGCACGTAATGAATTAGAACATACCAATTCTGCAAAATCACTTGTTTTATGTACATCTGTCTTCTTAACCGGTCTCATTTCATAAAGATGTACAGGAATACCTTCTTTAATAAGCTGGTAAGTGGCTTCAACACCAGCAAGTCCACCACCAACGACATTTACTTCCTTGATCATATTTTCCTCCAATGAAAGAAAATGAACTGCATGGGCAGTTCATTATTCTTCTTTCTTTTCTTTTCTTTAATAATTGTTTTACACTTTGGATAATTAGAGCAGGCTTTAAATGGACCAAAACGACCCTTCTTCCATACAACTGGACTGCCACAGTTGGGACATGTTTCACCTGTCTCTTCAAGTTTCTGAGGCTTGATATATTTACACTTAGGGTAATTAGAACATGCTTCAAAACGTCCGAAACGACCCATTTTATAGATCATAGGAGAACCACATTTAGGACATGTCTCGCCTGTTTCTTCATTGATCTTTATTTTCATCAGCTCTTGACATATTTACATTCTGGATAATTAGAGCAGGCAACAAATTCACCAAAGCGACCTTTTCTAATGACAAGATCTCCACCACATTCGGGACATTTTTTCTCCTGTCTTTTTAGGTTCAATCTTTTCCATACCGTCATAGGCTTTTTCTAATAGCGGTTCAAAAGCCTGTTCAAATTCAGTTAAGGCATGAACATAAGTATCCTGTCCCTTTGCAATTTCATCAAGTTCATTTTCCATCTTTGCAGTATAGTCTACATTGATGATTGAATCAAAATACTCAAGAAGCTTCTTATTAGTCAAAAGTCCTGACTCTGTAGGCTTGAATGTCTTCTTTCTAAAGTGACATATTCTCTTGTGACGATTGTATCGATAATAGTCGCGTAAGTAGAAGGACGACCAATACCTAATTCTTCCATCGCCTTGATAAGCTTTGCTTCTGTATAACGTGCTGGTGGTGTAGTGAAATGCTGTTCTTTATCGATCTTCTTCGCATCAATCAATTCATTTTCATCCATATTTGGGAGTAATTCGTTCTTACTCTTGTCATATTCACCATAAACCTTTAACCATCCATCAAACTTTAAGATAGAGCCCGATGCATTAAACTTATAATCATTGTTATCTAATACTAAAGATGTACTTGCAGACTGGCTTGGTGCCATTAATGAAGCAAGCGCACGTGCATAGATTAATGAATACAGCTTATACTGTTCCTGTGTAAGGTATTGTTTAATACTTTCTGGTGTACGATCAATACTTGTAGGACGAATTGCTTCATGAGCATCCTGTACATTTTCAGTCTTCTTAGAAACTTTAACACTTCCTACATATTCTTTACCATATGTCTTTTCAATATAATCCATTGCAGCTGCAGTAAATTCAGTGATAAGCGAATAGAGTCTGTTCTCATATAAGTAATTAAACCGACAGTCTCAGTTCCAATATCAATCCCTTCATACAACTTCTGAGCAATAGACATCGTACGTCTTGCTTTAAAATTTAATTTAGAAGAAGCTTCCTGCTGCAGTGTTGAAGTAATAAATGGTGCATATGAATTTCTCTTCTTTGTCGTTTTTCTTAATCTTCTCGACAGTAAATGTAGGTGTCAATGCATCATAAATGGCTTGTGCTTCTTCACCATTATGGATTTCTAATTTCTTAGTTTTATACTTAGTGAGTTCTGCATTGAATGGAATATTATCCTTTTCAAAATCAGCATCAATCTTCCAGAACTCTTCTGGGATGAATGCATCAATTTCTGCTTCTCTCTCACAGATTAATCTTAATGCAACGGACTGTACACGTCCTGCAGACTTAGATTTAATCTTCTTCTGTAGAAGTTTAGAAAGCTTAAACCCGATAATTCTATCTAAGACACGTCTTGTTTCCTGAGAATGAACAAGAGCCATATCAATCTTGCGGGGATTATCAATCGCTTTTGTAACTGCATTCTTTGTGACTTCATGGAATTCGACTCTTTTGTCGTCTCAGGATCTAATCCTAATACTTCTGCCAAATGCCATGAGATGGCTTCTCCTTCACGGTCCGGATCGGTTGCGAGATAAACATCATCTGCTTTTTGGCACATGCTTTTAATTCTTTTACAACATCTTTCTTATCTTTACTAATAACATAATGAGGGGCAAACTCATTTTCTATATCTACACCTAAGCCGCCTTTGCCAGAGATAGCCAGGTCTCTGATGTGTCCTTTTGATGATGTTACAGCAAAATCATCGCTTAGGTATTTACTAAGTGGTTTAGATTTAGATGGTGATTCGACAATTACTAAATGACTCATACATCTGCCCTCCTTCATCACATTATAATATGGGATTTTTTTATTTTGTCAACATCTTAGTGAGAATAAGAAGCGAAACGCTTCCTATTCTTCTAAGATATCTTCTACATTCATAACTAGTTTTTGCACCTTGCTGAATCAATGCATTACAGCCTTTTGAGTCATACACACGTCCTGGAACTGCAAATACATCCTTGCCCTGTTCCAAGGCAAAACCAACTGTAATCATCGTGCCGCTTTTAAGATCGACCTCTGTAACAAGAAGTTTTTGAGAGAGTCCTGCAATAATACGATTTCGTTTAGGAAAATGATCTTTACGAGGTGGCGTACTTCCAGGGTATTCACTTAAAACAAGTTCATTCTTCAATACATAATACAAATCTTCATTCATCGGTGGATAAGGATAATCGATTCCACTACCAAGCACTGCGACAGTATGTCCTTTGATCGAATAGCTGTGCGGTGGCTGACGCCATCAATTCCCTTAGCCATTCCCGATACAATCACAATATCATTCTTCACAAGTTCTTTTACAAGTACACGTGTCGCCTGAACACCATACTCGCTGCAGTCTCTTTTACCAATAACCGCAATACAGTCTTTATCTAGTAAAGATAAAGAACCATAATAATAGAGTACAAATGGTGGACAGTTGATATATTTAAGCTGTTGTGGATAATCATCACTAATAATAGTCGTATAAGAACTCTTAATCGTTTTAAAGAGTTCTTCTTTAAAGATTCATCCACACGTTCCTTACGTTCTAAGGCCTTATAAATCAAATCAAACTGTCCCTTATACTTCAATGAAAAATAGAGTAGAATATCTTCCACATAATCACCTCCTACTATATCTATTCTTAATAGAAGGCTTATTTTTTCAAAAAAGAGAAAGATCTTTTAATCTTTCTCTTCAAAATCAAAGGATAATTGTTCATTCAGTACTTTCTGTACTGGCGCAAAAGAACGACGATGAATTGGAGTGACACCATACTTTTCTAATGCTTCTTTATGGGCTTTGGTAACATAACCTTTATGTTTTTCAAAGCCATACTCTGGATATTGTTTACCATATTCCTTCATGATGCGGTCTCGAGTGACCTTTGCAAGTATACTTGCTGCCCCAATAGAAATACTTTTCGCATCTCCTTTAATAATAGAAAGATGAGGAATATCTCCTAAAGGCATTGCATCACTTAATGTAAAGTCGGTTCTAATGATTCAACAATACGTTTCATACCAGTACGAGAGGCTTCATAGACATTAAGTGTATCTACTTCTTTCTACTGATAAACCTCTATTTGATAAGCAAGCGCATTTTCTATAATTAAATCATAGAGTGCTTCTCTTTTCTTTTCAGTCAATTTCTTAGAATCATTGATACGTTCATCATAGAAATCTTCAGGAAAAATGACACCACCTACAACAAGTGGCCCAGCCATCGGTCCTCTTCCTGCTTCATCTACGCCAAGTATTCTAGAGTAGCCTGCAACTCTAGCTTCGTTTTCATATTTTAAACGTTCCTGTTTATTCATCGCTAAGCTCCCATGTGATTTTTCCAAGAGAACCGTTCTTTAAATCATTAAAGAATGTTTCCTGTACACGGTCATAATCTGTTTCGCCTCTTAATTTCTTAATATGACGATAATCTGAAATATGATCATATACTGGAATTACCCAATCTGAATCTAGATCAATAGTCAAATTATAACGTTGTTTCAACATGTCTGGATAATGTTTTTGCCAGATAACCTATTGCATGAATAAATAAATCATCAAGTGGAAGAATTTCCATCTTAATAGAGCCACATAATGCGACATTCATTGCTTTATTGATATCTGTGAATTTAGGTTCTAGTACACCCGGTGTATCAAAAAGTTCAAAATCCTTATCAACACGGATAATCTGCTGAGCCTTTGTAACTCCCGGCTTATTTCCTACTGCAGCGGCTTTTCTTTTCAATCTTATTGATAAAAGTAGATTTACCAACATTAGAATACCCGCCACTAAAGCACGAATTGGCTTAGGCTTTAAACCTCTTGCGGCTTCTTTTTCACGCTTTTTCTTTTAACTGATAGCGACACATGTTCACAATCTTCTTTTCTTCCTTGAAGTTCTTTAAATCAACTGCGATGGCGCTATGTCCCTGTCTTTTAAATTCTGCAATAAGAGCTTCTGTTGCCTTAGGATCAGCTAAATCCTTCTTTGTAAGAATATAAAGACGAGGTTTATTCTTGATCATATGATCAAGTTCTGGATTATGTGTTGAAAAAGGAGCACGTGCGTCAACAAGTTCAATCACAATATCTACTAACTTTACTTTACTTTCGATTTCTCTTTGGGCTTTAGCCATATGCCCTGGATACCACTGAATCTGCATTGCTATAAGTTCCTCCTCAATCATTTCTCTTAATATGCTGGATTGGATAAATAATATATCCATTTTTTGCACGAATATCTTCTATATGAACTGGTCCAAAATATCTTGAATCATAGGACATAGGACGATTATCACCTAGAATAAAGTATTCATCGTGTCTTAATTTAATTCTAAAATCTTTTGTATAATGTGTTAAATCATATTTAATCTTTTCTTTTTCATGAAAGGAAGCTTAAGAAAAGGTTCTTCTACTAATTGACCATTAATATATAAATGATCATTCTTGTAGCTGATTTCTTCTCCTGGAAGACCAATAACACGTTTAATGACGTCTTCTTTTAATGCGCTGCTGCGTACATCAACAATATCAAAACGATGAATCTGTTTATAAGATGTCACTCCCGTCATTAAGATAAAAGTCACTATCATGAATAGTTGGCATCATGGATGTTCCTTTCACCTTGACCGGAAGTACGACAAATGTAAATAGACATAATACAAGTAGCGCTATTCCAGGTAAACACAGTTTTTTTAACTTATTCATAATATAGAAAAAAAGAATGGGTAAGCCCCCATTCTCTTATCAATTTCTTTAATTCTAGCAGCTTTACCAGATAATCCACGTAAGTAATGTAATTTAGCTCTACGTACTTTACCAACCTTAGCTACTTCGATATGATCGATGATTGGAGAGTTTACTGGGAATACTCTTTTCAACACCTACACCGTAAGAAATCTTTCTAACAGTGAAAGTTTCACCAATACCATGACCCTTTTTAGCAATACAAACACCTTCGAACATCTGAAGACGAGTCTTATTACCTTCCTGGATCTTTACGAATACTTTTAAAAGTGTCACCAGCTTTGAACTGAGGTACATCAGTCTTGATCTGGCTCTTAGTAATTTCATTTACTAACTGCATGTTCATAATAACATTTCCTCCTACACAAATTTAGTCTTGGAAGCTCATTCGTATATATAACCAGCGGAACTTCTGTGTCTTACGACTTGCCTATTATAGCACCGTCTTTTTTTATAAATCAATTACTTTTTTAATTCTTTTTAGAATTTCTAATTCTTCTTCTGTAAATGGGCGCTTTTCTAATAAATCAGGACGTTTAATCATAGTTTTACGTAATGATTCCTTTAAACGCCATTTACGAATATTTTCATGATGACCACTTAAGAGGACATCAGAACCTTTGCTGCCTTCATATTCATAAGGTCTTGTATACTGTGGATATTCTAATAATCCATTAGAGAACGAATCATCTTCATGACTTGCCCGAGTAATCACTCCATGAAGTAAACGAATCACACTATCCATGACTACCATCGCGCCAAGTTCTCCACCTGTGAGTACATAATCACCAATAGAAAGTTCTACATCTACATAATCACGAATACGTTCATCAAAGCCTTCATAATGACCACAGATAATAACAATATGCTTCTGCTTCAAAGCCAATTCTTCCGCATAAGCCTGATGATGAGTCATACCCTGAGGACTCATTAAAATAACAAGTGAATCCTTTGTGACTACTGTCTTTAAACAATCTAATAATGGCTTACACATAAGTACCATACCCTGTCCGCCACCATAAGGTGTATCATCCACACTCTTATGACGATCTGTCGCAAATTCTCTAAAATCATGAATAGTCACTTCTACATGACCACTATCGATAGCTCTTTTAATAATAGATGTTGTCAAGAATCCTTCAAACATCTCTGAAATAATGAAAGAACATCAATCTTCATCTAAGAAGCCTCCAATCAATGAGACATCAATACGCTTATGTTCAATATCCTTATTCTTTACAAAAGCATCAATATAAGGAATCATTACCTGTTTACCATTCACATCAACACCAATAATAGCCTGTGCCTTTGATATACATCAGTGACCTTACCAATATAAGTGCCATTATTATAGACTTCACAATCTACAATATCAGAAATATAATGCATGCCTTCTGGTAATAAAGAAGTATCTTTAGGGGCATAACAAATACATCCCTTATACTTTTCTACTTCATTATCTGTAAATCCTTTAAAGGCAATCATATCAAAGCCCTTATGGATATAGTGAACTTACTGATTTCAAAATCAAGATATTCTCTTGGTGTCTTCACAAGAATATGGCTGCCAGGGCAGCGCTGTTCTCCAAAATCAGTTGAAGAAGCAATCTTTAAATCACCCTTGATTCCAAATGTATTAATGATTTTACCAATTTCTACAAGCTCCATTTGTACCTCCAAAAAAAAGGAAGTGTACACTTCCTTTATTCCTCACCATATGATTCAAATTTGATATCTAATCTCTTATGCATACCACGTGTACTTACAGACATAAGCTGTCTGATAGAATTAGCCATAACACCTTTTCTACCAATTAATTTAGAAATATCATCATGTGATGCATAAACATATAGAACAATCGCATTATCATCTAATGAAGGCATTTCTCTAACCTCTAACTTATCACGATCATTGACAAGTTCAAGACAGATGTCCTGTAATGCCTTAACGTAATCCATAATTATTTAGCCTTCTTAGATTCAGCAAATTCTTTGATTACGCCTTCTTTAGAAAGGATGTTCTTAACTGTGTCAGAAGGCTGAGCACCGTTACCCTAACCACTTTAAGATTTCTTCTTTCTTTAAAAGAAACCTTAGCTGGGTTCTGTCTTGGATCATAAGTTCCTAACTGTTCAATGAAACGACCATCTCTTTTGGCATTCTTGAATCAGCTGCAACAATTCTATAAAATGGTGACTTCTTAGCACCCATTCTCTTTAATCTTAATTTAACTGCCATTGTATTTTTCCTCCGATTAATTTAATTTGCTTACTTATAATACCATATTCAAATTAGGTGTCAAGTATTTTTTACTTGACACTTTTTTTTTTTGAAAGTCATGATAACTTTAAAGAGATCGCCATCTATTTCTATATCAAATGTACCACCCTCGAGCAACAACAAAAAGCTTTTTGCAATGGCAAGTCCTAGACCACTGCCTGTTTCATGGCGGGATTTATCTCCACGTACAAAACGTTCCTGGATTTCTTCGCTAGAGAAGTTCATTTCTACTTCACTCATATTCTTGAATATGACTGAAACATAGTCCTCTTCCTCATGAATATCAATATAAGCACGACTATGTGGCATGGCATACTTTCAATATTAGTTAATAGATTTTCAAAGACACGGTATGTCTTATCCCCATCTAAGTGTACGACAACATCCTCGACATTCTTAATGACCTGGATATCTTTAGATTCTAAGACTTCAATACATTCAGCTAAGATTGATCAACTAATGCTTGTAATCTTAAATCAATAGGATGAAGGTCAATATTACCGCTTGTTGCTTTAGAAACATCAAAGAGATCCTGGATAAGATTAGAGAGTCTATTTGTATATTTTTCTAACTGGTTTAAATATTCAGTTCTTGTTGCTTCATCAGCTTGTGTATTCTTAAGTAAAATAACATAGTTCTTAATACATGTAAGAGGAGTTTTTAAATCATGTGAGACATTAGTAATAAGTTCTGTCTTCATATTCTGTGATTTTGTTTCTTCCTTCACAGCTGCTTCAAAACCAGTTTTCGTGTTATTTAAGCGATCACGCATACTGTTGAAAATACCTAGATAATCTTCTATTTCTGTATCAAAATGACCATGAGAAAGCTGTTCTGTAAAGTTAAGCATATTTTTATAATCATTCTTTACCTTCATTGTCTGCTTTCTTATATATAAGAAAGAGATCATAACATAAACAATCGCAAAGATTGTCTTACTTGGTGAGAGGACATACAAAATAATAACGAGCAATGCATTACAGATAGTAAATTTCAAGATATCCCGATTGATATTATCCTTCAAATCAAATTCAGTCACTTTATTACCTAGTTCCTTTGTTTTTGCATAAAGGGCATAAGTACATGTATTGTTTCTAAAGTAATCTACTCCATTCATAAACATATACTTAACAGTAAAGCACAACATTGAGAACAAGAAATAGAAAATGACCATACAGAAGAAATAGAGACCATAACTGATAGATGTAGCATAAGCTATATTATGTCTTGCAAGGGCACCTTGAAGTTCTCCCATCATCACAAGAGCACCTGTTACTCCTGATGCCCCCATAAAAAATAAAACTAGTTAATCCAATAATGATAATAACAGTTAATAGCTTCCATTGTTTAATTGTGCGATATGGATTAATAACTTCTTCTACTTCTAATGAATTCATTAAAATATATATAAAGATAACTAAACCCAGAAGAAGAGCAACTCCGAAAGGACTGCAATATCATATTCATCCACAAAATTACGTTCAATATATGTCATAGGCGATTCATACATTGTACAATAATAAGTCATTTCTATATCTTTAGGTAAATTAATACTTACCGATTTAAATCTACATACGTATTATATACTTTAAGTAAAGATCTTTTTCCATCTTTTCCTTCTTCGAGCTTATATCCTGCATCAAGGTTACTAATAATATCACTTTCATCAAAAAAGAGCTACAGTATCCGTGTAAAAAATATTTCGAACGCGCACTAGATTTAAAAAATTCTTCATAGGCGACAGGATAATAAGATTTCTGATTCTTATAATACTGTCTTGTCTTTTTCATTATATGCTTCATAGTGAAATCCATCATCATCCTGTTCCATATCTAAAACAGTTTTGAATATTTCATTCATCGTCGCAGTAGCTGCTTCTTGTGATTTTTCATCTAGCCCATTAAAATTTAAAGGCTTATAATCGAGGATCATGTTTTTGATTCAACTGCCATTGTAAGAAACTGCAGCATATATTCATTTGTATTGTCTGCGACTCTTTTCTTATAACCATCCTGCTGTTTGACTGTGATATAAATCATACAGCTCGGACAAGCCAATAATAAGACAATTAAACCAATAATAAATATACGTCTTTTCTTCATTCTCATCACTCCATCTTTTCTATTTTATAACCGACACCCCAGACAGCCTTTAAGTATTCAGGGTGTTTTAGGATTGGCTTCAATCTTTTCTCTGAGTCTTCTTACATGAACCATGATTGTTTCTGTATTAATGGCTGTTTCTTCCCAGATAGATTCATAGATTTCTTCTGCAGAATACACCTTACCAGGATAACTCATTAATAGTTCTAATATCTGGAATTCTTTCTTAGTGAGTCTAACAGAACGTCCATTCACAAAGACTTCTTTTTAGTCTCCTGGTCTAATACTAAAGCCTCCTACAATAAGTTGATTGTTTGGCTTTTGTATATTTCCCTTTAAATTTAAGATCTGTTCATAGCGTCTTAAATTAGAATTAACCCTTGCAATGAGTTCCATAGGTTCAAAAGGTTTAGTGATATAATCATCTGCCCCTAGATTAAGTCCTGTAATCTTATCAATATCTTCTGTCTTAGCCGTTAAGAAGATCACAGGGATATCTGATACTTCACGAAGCTTCATTGTCATAGTGAGTCCATCCATAACAGGCATCATAATATCTACAATAGCTAAATGAATATCGTTATGTTTAAGGGCTTCAAGCCCTTCTTTTCCATTCTCCGCTTCAATGACTTCATAATTCTGGCTCTTTAAAAAAGATCTTAACTGTTTCTCTAATACCTAACTCGTCTTCTACAAAGTAATAGTGTATGTTTCATTAACTTAACTCCCTTCTTCATAATCAGCGCGTCAATGTACTTAAATAAGCGATAATGCTGATCATAATAACAGGAAATAATAATGAACATAAATGTTTCAAACATATGTATCCCTCCTTCGCTTATAAGTATAGTGACTAAAAATAAAAAAAGATTCATGATGAAATTTTAAATAATTCTAAAGAAAAAACCTCCGAGGAGGTTTTATTTCTTCTTTTCTTATGTCTTGTCTTTTTACGATAAGGATTGAACTGCTGCTGATTCTTCATTGGTCTTTGTGTTGGCATACCAGTTGTAGGATCAATGTTACCTAGCTGCTTCATGACCTTACGTGACTGTTCAAACTGTTTCAATAGCTTATTAACTTCAGTCACAGGCTGACCACAACCCTTGCAATTCTTTCTTTACGTGATGAATTAATCATATCGATTTGCACGTTCCGCTTTAGTCATAGAATAAATGATTGATTCAGTCATCTTCATTTTAGCAGCGGCATCATCATCATTTAAATTAGGAATCTTAGGCATTCCTGGAATCATCTTCAATAAACCAGATAAAGGTCCCATCTTCTGAAGTTTCTTCATCTGATCAAGCATATCATCTAAACCAAAAGTACCAGCCTTCATCTTATTGAAAGCTTTCATACTTTCTTTTCATCATAGACATCCTGTACCTTTTTCTACAAAGGGAAACAACATCCCCCATACCAAGGATACGATCTGCCATACGGTCAGGATAGAAATAATCGATTTCATCTAATTTTTCACCTGTACCGATATATTTAATAGGGACGTGAGTGACATGTCTAATAGAGAGGCACCCCCACCAATGTGCGTCACCATCTAACTTAGTTAAAACGGCACCAGTGATTCCTAGTCTTTCATTGAATGTTGAAGCAACATTCACAATTTCCCGACCAGCTAATGAGTCAACAACTAAAAGAATTTCATCAGATGAGCAATTTCTTTAACGTTTGCAAGCTCCTGCATCAACTTTTTCATCAATCTGTAAACGACCAGCGGTATCGATGATTACTACATCGTTGTGATCATCACGCGCTTTAGCTAAAGCTTCAGTTACGATTGTTTCTACCGGTGTATCAGTGCCTTTAGAGAATACTGGAATATTAAGCTGTGCACCTAATGTCTTTAACTCGATCAATGGCAGCAGGACGATAAATATCACCAGCAACCAATAAAGGCTTCTTACCTTGTTTTTCAGTGATTAATTTAGCAATCTTACCAGCCGTTGTAGTTTTACCTGTAAACCAACCATCATGATGATTGTAGGATCTTTAGAGTAGTCTACAGTCACCATTTCTGTACCAAGTAATGATACTAATTCATCATGAACAATCTTTTAACAAGAACCTGTCCTGGTTTTAATGAACCAATAACGTTCTGACCGATTGCTTTTTTCTTTTGTATTTGCAATAAACTCTTTAACTACCTGGTAGTTAACATCGGCTTCAAGTAAAGCCAAACGGATTTCAGAAGCATCTCCTCCATGTTGCTTCAGTAAGAGTTGCTTGTCCTGTTACCTTTTTAATGTCTCTTGAGTCTATCTGATAAAGATTCAAAAGCCATAATTACCTCCCTAGATATTCTTCAGCATTTCAAGATATTCATCAATATCTTCATGCTTCTTATTCTTTTCTTCTTCAATCTTATTAATTAAATCAAGTCTCTTGCGATGATTTTCAAATATGTAATTTAGATTCATACTTCTCTAAAACTCATCACAGAACGCTTAATATTATCAAAAACAGCATTCTTAGAGACTCCTAAGTCTTCGGCTATTTCTGATAGAGACGATCTTCCTCATAGTAAAGAGTTAGATACTGCTTCTGTTTATCTGTCATCACTCTCTATAACAATCCATCAAGAGGATGACTTTGTTCTTTCTTTTTTAATTCTTCATCCATCATCTTACTCCATCAGATCATTACATAAAAACCATAAATATACTGTTCAGATCGAATTCTGTAAATCATCAATCTTTTCACCTAAACCAATAAGCTTAACAGGGATATTGAGCATATCCTTACTTGAAAGAATAATACCACCCTTGGCAGTACCATCCATCTTAGTAAGGACAATACCAGTAATATCTGTAATCTTAGAGAATTCGACAGCCTGTGAAATACCCTTCTGACCTGTTGTTGCATCTACAACAAGTAATGTTTCCCGAGGTCCTTCTGGCACAACTCTCTGATGATACATTCATCTTTTTTTTTCAAGTTCCTTCATTAAGTTTTACTTTTATTCTGTAAACGTCCTGCTGTATCACAGATAAGTTTTTATCATAAATCGCCTACTGCCTGTTCAAGCGCATCAAATATTACTGAAGAAGGATCTCCCCTTCTTTACCCTTGACATAAGGAATATTTAAACGGTTTGCCCATTCAGCAAGCTGTTCAATGGCACCAGCTCTAAATGTATCACCGGCAGCCACCATAACCTTCCAACACCTTCTTCATGCATGATCTTATTGGTAAGCTTCGCAATAATGGTGTTTACCTGCTCCATTAACACCAACCATCAAGATAACTGTTAAATCATTTTCTGCATAGTTGATCTTAGTTGTCATATATGAATCATTGGCATAGATGACAAACATCTTATCAACGATAATATCATTAATCGTATGAGGATCTCTTGATATTTTCAAGACGTACTTCCTTCTTGATTTCATCCACAATCTTCATAACCATGTTGACACCAACATCACTCATGATCAAGATATTTTCTAACTCATCAAAAATATTCATCGTTGATTTCACGATATCTTGCGGCTAACGCATTAATTTTAGATGAGAAAGAAGCAGATGATTTATCAAGACCAGCAACATACTTCTCATTCTGCTTTGTAGATTTTCCTACAAATGTTTCTTTAATCTTTTGAAAAATCCCATAATGCATCCTCCTAACTGCTTGCATATTCAGTCGCATCCTTAAGCTTAACACTGACAAGCTTTAGTGACACCTTTTTTTCCTGCATTGTAGCCCCATATAATAGGTCACATTCAGCCATAGTTCCTTCACGATGTGTAACAACAATAAATTGTGTCTCATCTGAGAAACTACGTAAATACTTCGCAAACGCTCTACATTCGCAATATCAAGTGCGGCTTCTACTTCATCGAGAATACATAAAGGAGACGGCTTTCACACTAATCATCGCAAATAAGCAGCTTAATGCGATTAATGCGTTTTCTCCTCACGAGAAAGAATGCAGTTTTTGCAGCCTTTCCAGGTGGCTGTGCTTCAATATCAATACCTGTTTCCTAGAATATTATCTGGATCGGTATATTTAAGTGAAGCATGTCCTCCGATAAATAAATAACGGAATACATCGTTGAATGCCCTTATTAATGGCTTCCAAATGAAGTACTGAACTTCTCAACCATAATAGCATCCATATCCTTAATAGCTTTTAATAAGCTATCCTGTGCTTCTAATAATTGTGAACGCTGCGTACTTAATGTCTCATAACGTGTACTTACATCATTGTATTGTTCAATAGATTCCACATTGACATGACCAAGAGAAGCAATACGTTGTCTTAAGTCACGTACCTTATCCTTTGCCTTATCTATATCCAATGGACATATCGGATTTTTCCTGCGCATGTTCAAATGTCATAGCATAAGCATCATTAAGTCTTAATAAGTAGTTCTGAATCTCTGTTTCTAAACGACTCTTAGCAACCT
>VOFG01002209.1_pt1 | contig 22479 bp, 37 predicted proteins | sample 5384171 | NCBI WGS metagenome assembly VOFG01 (sample SAMN12384726, study PRJNA508395) | human gut metagenome | isolation source: healthy gut F | host: Homo sapiens | reverse complement strand
AAGTATTATAAATATCAAAGGGAATGAAGTACTCCCTTGGGAAACCTAAACTGCTTATTCAAGCTGATGACTTCTACGATTTTATGTCGCAGGAAGCATCAGCTTTTTTTTTGCGTTCATAAATGCATTTACTACATTTTTAAGGAGGCTTATTATGCTGACATCTTTATCACTTATCTTTCTGGTTGGGCTCGTCATGGGCGCAATCTGCCAGAAGCTGAAACTGCCAAGAATCATCGGTATGCTTGTTACCGGTATTGTCCTCGGGCCATATGTCCTTGATTTTCTTGACCCATCAATCCTTTCAATATCGGCTGATCTGCGAAAAATGGCTCTTATCATTATTCTTATAAAGGCCGGTCTGTCGCTTGACTTAAAAGACTTGAAAAAGCCGGACGAAGTGCAATTCTCATGTCCTTCATTCCGGCTTCCTGCGAAATCATCGGTTATATTCTGCTTGCCCCTGTAATTCTTGGAATTAACCACGCCGAAGCTGCCGTGATGGGCGCGGTTCTCGCCGCTGTTTCTCCTGCGGTTGTCGTTCCACGAATGGTAATGCTGATTGAGAAACACTACGGAACTGACAAAGCGATTCCGCAGATGATACTGTCTGGGGCTTCATGCGATGACATATTTGTAATAGTGTTGTTCACTACATTTTTAAATGTGGCACAGGGCGGCAGGGCTAATGTTATGGATTTCGTGAATATTCCTGTGTCTATTATACTCGGCATAATACTTGGCATAGTAACCGGATTGGGACTGTATCTGTTCTTTGAAACATCATACGCCCGCAAACATACCGTAAGAAACAGCATGAAGGTTATCATCGTGCTTGGCTTCTCTTTCCTTCTTATTGCAATTGAGGGCTGGCTTGAAGGAAAAGTGTCTGTTTCAGGGCTGCTTTGCTGTTGTCGCTATGGCATGTACTCTTAAGTTTAAATGTGTCCCCGCCGTATCAGCCCGTCTGTCCGAAAAATTTGGCAAGCTATGGCTCGCTGCTGAAGTAATATTGTTCGTGCTTGTCGGCGCGGCTGTCGATATCCGCTACACACTGAAAGCCGGACTTCCAGCCTTGCTTATGATTCTCGCCGCACTTGTTTTCAGAGCTGCCGGAGTGCTTCTCTGCACCGTAAAAACAAACCTTACATGGAAGGAACGCCTTTTCTGTGTAATTGCCTATCTTCCTAAAGCAACCGTTCAGGCAGCCATCGGCTCAGTTCCTTTAGCCGCCGGACTCGCCTGCGGACAGATAGTGCTTTCCGTAGCTGTGCTTGCAATCATAGTTACTGCTCCGCTTGGCGCAATTGGCATCGACTGTACTTATAAGAGGCTGCTGAAAGAGGATAAAACCCACTAAAAGCCATTATACACTCAATATAGTAGGTCATTTCCATAGTTTATGCATATACTTTCCGGCTTGCGACCTACTATATTGTTAAATTAACATATTTTTCGTAGGTCTTTTCCACATTTTACTAAGAACTGTAAGCAATTTGCGAGTGAAAGACCTACTAATCATATCTTCCTGATTGATTAGTAGGTCTTCTCACTTAAACAACTTATAATATTCTCCGCAGAAACCTACTAAACCAACAACTTGCTCTATATTAGTAGGCTTCATGTACCTGTGCATAGTCAGATTCGCTTGCACATATTCAACAAAACATTTTAATTAATCATATATCTTATCAAATATTCCGCCATCAGAGAAAACTTCTGTGTAGCCGCTTCCCAGCCGCCAAAATACCCGATATCCGCCATGTCAATGTCTTTGACAATCCATTTACCATCGGAAGGTATTTCCTTAATATTCCTTGAATCGCTGGAAGACTCGTATTCATTCTGGATGTCTTTGTTTACAGGTCGGTAGAAATTCTGTGCCTCAAGCCTCTGTGCGTCATCGGTGTACAGGAAAGAAAGATAGGCGTCTGCCAACCCTTCTGTTCCATTCATCTGTGTGACCTCTTCAACCTTCGCAACCGTTGGCTGGCACAATACAGATGCGGACGGAACGACAATCTCATACTCGCCCGGATATTCCTGTAATGCGAAAAATGCTTCATTTTCCCATGCAATCAGAACATCCCCTGTCCGTTCTCTGCAAATGTTGTAGAAGAACCTCTTGCACCTGAATCAAGCACTGCCACATTCTTGTAAAGCTTGGTAACACTTGCCTGAACCTGTTCATCATTCTGTCCCTGCTTCTTAAAATAATACCATGCCGCAAGGAAATTCCATCTGGCTCCTCCGAAGTCTTAGGATTAGGGGTAATAACCTTAACCCCATCATTAAGAAGATCATCCCAGTCCTTAATATTCTTAGATTACCCTTTCTTACAAGAAAGACAATCGTAGAAGTGTAAGGCGAGCTGTCATCAGAATAATCATCAATATATCCGTCATCAATCAGCCCTTCGTCCTTATAACATTAACATCGCCCTCAAGTGCAAGCGTGACAACATCAGCACCAAGACCGTTAGCAACCTCTAGCGCCTGCTTTCCAGAACCGCCATGAGACTGGATAACCTCAACCTTCTCACCAGTCCTGCCATACCAGTAATCCTCAAAAAGCCTGTTATACTCCTTATAAAACTCTCTTTGTGGCATCATAAGAAACATTAACAAGTTCCGTCTTCTTCTGCCCACAGCCAGAAAGTCCAATAAAAATCAGGCTGAAAATCATACCTAAACATATTAACTTTTTAAAAATCCATATTTTTTCATCTATACCTGACTCCCACATAAATATATTCCTAAACTAGGCAAAGGAAGCAAGCTTTGCCAAACCCAAACAAAAGCGGCGAAGCGCCCTTTACCGCACGTCTGCCAACACTTCCAACCCCGAAGTAACCCCACGCAGCGGGAAAGAACCCCAGCAGCACTAAACATAAAGCAACGCAGGTGCTTTGGAGCCGCCGGCACTTAGCTCGTCAGGACAGCCTCACAAAGTGAGGCAAATCCTGACAAGCTTAGTACCGCTGCGAGCGACAAGCGCGAAAGCGTGCCTGCGTTGCTTTTATAAGTTCTAGTGCAGCGTCCGTTCTTCCCCCAGCCTACGCATTCTTCTTAATAAACTCAGCCACATCCACAGTAGTGGCGTCAACCCCAGACTCCCAGCCTGCAAGCACTTCTGCGCCATCAATCTTAAGATCAGTGCCTTACTAAGTGCAAGAATAACAACAATACCTGCATTTACAAGGTGAGTCACCACATTTGTATAATCCTCGCCTTCTGCCGGAACATACAGATATACATGCTTGCTGTCAAGAAGAAGCTCCTTCTCAACCTTCTTTAAGAAATCAACATTAATCTTGTCTGAAAGAACAGCCTCAACAACAACAGGCTTCTGGTTGTTAAGCTCCGCTCTGAAAGCTGCGTCAACTTCCTTAACATCGCTTGCTGTCTCATTAACTTCACGGACAACACCGCAGGCACTAGTCATATTAGTAACACGGTCTATGAGAATACGCTCTCCCATAGTCTTGTGAAGGTTGAATTCATCAACAACAATTACATCAGCAAGAGAAATCTTGCATACAGCAATTTCATTTTTTCTTAAGAAGAGTTGCTGGCTTCTCCTCGCCTGTATTGACATCAATAGTATTGACACTCTCAGTAACAACGCCCGGAATAAGTCTTGTTCCAAGCTTGACAAAGAAGTTCTTATTATTAGTAAGAACATCATCGTCCATCCAGAGGATAGTAGCAGTAATCTCAGTTGCAAGCTTTAAGTCAGCACCTTTTGCAAGAACAGAGCCTCTTGAAACATCAACCTCACGGTCTAACTGGATAGTAACCGGCTGGCCGATAGAAGCAGTCTGGGCTTCCTTGTCACCGACATGGATACTCTTTACATGAACATGCTCCTTAGTTGGAAGAGTGATAATCTCGTCACCAACAGATACGCTTCCTGCCTCAATCTGACCCTGGAAACCACGGAATTCATGATTTGGACGGCATACTCTCTGAACAGGCATGTAGAAGCCCTTTTCTTCCTCAGTATCATCAACATCAACTTGCTCAAGATAAGGAAGAAGTGCCTGACCCTTATACCAAGGAATATTTTCAGACTTAGTTGTTACATTGTCACCCTCAGTTGCCGAAACAGGGATAACAACTACATCTGCAAGTGAAAGCTCCTTAGTAAGCTCTGCTATCTGCGCATTAATCTCGTTGAAACGCTTCTCGCTATAACCAACAAGGTCCATCTTATTAACTGCAAATACAAAATGCTTAATTCCCATGAGTGCGCAGATTCTTGCGTGTCTCTTAGTCTGGATAAGCACGCCCTGCTTTGCATCAACAAGGATTACTGCAAGGTCTGCAAATGAAGCACCAACCGCCATGTTTCTTGTGTACTCCTCATGTCCCGGAGTATCAGCAACGATAAAGCTTCTGTTGTCAGTTGTAAAATATCTGTAAGCAACATCAATAGTAATTCCCTGCTCTCTCTCAGCCATAAGACCATCAAGAAGAAGTGAATAATCAATCTTACCTTCACGGCTTCCGACCTTGGAATCAAGCTCTAACGCCTTCTCCTGATCTGCATACAATAACTTTGAATCATATAAAATATGTCCGATAAGTGTAGATTTTCCATCATCAACACTACCGCATGTAATAAATTTAAGTAAACCTTTCATTCTAGAAGTACCCCTCTTTCTTTCTTCTTTCCATGCTTCCTGCTTCCTCATGGTCGACAACACGGCTTGTTCTCTCTGATTCAACCGCACTTAAAGTCTCTTCGATAATCTCGTCAAGAGTTTCTGCGTCTGACTCAACACCGCCTGTAAGTGGATAACAGCCAAGAGTTCTGAATCTTACCTTCTTCATCTGTGGCTTTTCGCCTGGAAGAAGTCTCATTCTGTCATCATCAACCATGATGATATTGCCGTCACGGTATACAACAGGTCTTTCTGCTGCAAAATAAAGAGGTACAATATCAATCTTTTTCTCTCTGGATGTACTGCCAGATATCCTTCTCAGTCCAGTTAGAGATAGGGAAAACTCTCATACTCTCGCCCTTGTGAATCTTAGTGTTGTAAAGCTTCCACATTTCCGGACGCTGGTTCTTAGGATCCCATGCCTGTGCTGTATTTCTGAAAGAGAAAATTCTCTCCTTAGCTCTTGATTTCTCCTCGTCTCTTCGTCCACCGCCAAATGCTTTGCTGTAAAGCCATATTTGTTAAGTGCCTGTTTAAGAGCCTGAGTCTTCATGATATCAGTGTAAGCTGAGCCGTGGTCAAATGGATTAATTCCTGCTTAACACCCTCTTCGTTAGTGTAAGTAAGCATCTCGATTCCAAGCTTCTTGGCTGTATCATCTCTGAACTTAATCATTTCCTTAAACTTCCATGTTGTGTCGATGTGAAGAAATGGAAATGGCGGCTTCTCAGGATAGAATGCTTTCATTGCAAGATGAAGCATAACTGAGCTGTCCTTTCCTATAGAATACAGCATTACCGGCTTTTCGCATTCTGCTGCAACTTCCCTTATAATATATATCGCCTCTGCTTCGAGTGCGTCCAAATGTGATAAATTACCCATGATATTCCTCCCTAATATTTATTAGATTCCTGTCTGTTGACCTCAATCGTCTTAACTGTTCCATCCGGCGAAGTCACCGTCCATGTATTGATGCTTCCATTCTGTCTGAACGAAAGAGTGCTTCCCTTGCCACCGACATCAGCACCCAGAAAGAAATTAATTGCCTCAAAACAACATTCTTTAAGACATGATGTGCGGCCCCAGCAGTCCTTGACATGCTTTATAAATGCTTTTCCATCAGTATCTTTCTTGATAAGGTTGCCGGGACAGGCTTCAACGCACTTCCCGCAGCCAACGCATTTTAACTTATTTATCTGAATGCTCATAGCTGTCGCCTCCTCTCACAAGGTCTCTTATGATTATCTTAATCTCGCCATTCTCCTTGCGGGGTTGACATATTTTAACCAGTCATCACTCTTAGCCGGATAATCCATATTCTCCGCAAAGCTGTGCCAACAGGGTTTCTTTTCTTGCTTTCAAATGTGCTATAACACTTCTGCACACCGTAAGTCTTTCTCTTATCTCATAGATTCTAAGCAAGTCATCTGCATCCTGTGCCGCAAGATTATCAATGCTCTGCTCTAAGAATTTAATCTTCTCATCTGCAAGCTCAAGTCTTGCTTCATTGTATTGATAATCAGTGCTTATGCCACCTGCGTACTGGTCCATAATCTTCTGCATTGCTTCCTCAGTCTGCTCGATATCAACCAGTCCCTGCTTATTATTAAGAAATCTCTCATACTCGCTCTTCTTTGCAAATGCGTTCTCAGACAATTCTGAATCTGCCACCTCATTTACAACAAAGCCCTTTCCTGAGCCTTCAAGCCTTTCAGCTATCGCCTGTCTTTGCAATCTCGCCTTCTGCCAGAGCTCCTGTTACATATTTCTGAGGACATCCGCCTGCAACATCACCAGCTGCAAAAAGCCCGTGAATTGTAGTCTCTCGGTTATTGTCAACCCAGTAACCACTCGCTGTATGGCCTCCGACTATGTATGGCTCAGTTCCTTCTATCTCAACATTTTCCTCAGAAGGACCGCCCGCCGCCTCAAGCCACTTAAGGGTCTGACTCGGTGCCATGTTAAGATATGCTTTGTAAAGGTCTTCTTCCTGCTCCTTGCTTATTCCCTTAGTTCCAAGATAGCAAGGACCTCTGCCCTCTCGGTTCTCAGTAACTGTTCCGTAAAGTCTCTGTGAAGTTGTAAGACCATATTTGTTCTCATAGACTTCGCCTTTGGAGTTGACCTGCTTTGCCTGCACGCCCTGTGCGATAGTTCCTGTCGGAGCAATCGTATCTTTACATCTTAAAGCAATGAATCTCATCTCAAATGTGGTCATCTCCGCACCTGCATTGATTCCCATTGCATATCCGGCTCCTGTATTGAACGGTGGATACCACATTTTATGTCTTGAAAATCCAGGATTGTTAGGTCTGTAAAGGCCTGCCGCTCCGCCAGTAGCCACAAGAACTGCCTTCGCATTTATCTCATAGAACACTGCATCATTGACATCAAATCCGTATGCACCTTTAATCTTGTTATTCTCTACTATGAAATCTGTTATATTCAGGTGATTGATTACCGCTACATTGTCCTGCTTCTTAACTGCATCCGCCAGTATCGGCGATATTCTCACCATTTATCTTAATATTGCGATTTCCTCTCGCAACATAATCTCCATTCTCATCTTTAAGGATTACAAGTCCTAAGTCCTCCATTACTTTAGTGACATGATTGAGTCTTTCCGACATTGAAAGAAGCAAATCCTCTCTTACTATTCCATCTGCGTCCTTCTTACAATAATCAACATAATCCTGTGGAACTCTGCCTTTAGTGATATAAGCATTAATTGCATTAACGCCTGCCGCAAGACATCCGCTTCGTACAATGTTCGCCTTCTCAACAATCAGTACATCAAGGTCTTTCTTCTTTCCAAGCGTAATACCTGCAAAACACCCTGCCGTTCCGCCACCTATAATAAGTACATCTGTGTCAATAATTCTATTCTTCAACCTTCATGTACCTCCTCGCATATTTCTGCATAATCTTCTTGCAAAATCTATTTCCATATAAACATAGTATCTTGGTATGTAAATCATTATATTCTCAATTTCTTATTTGTCAATAGGATTTTGCAGATTCTTGTTATTTGAATTGTGGGGAGCTGGGTAATGGCTCGGTATTAGCTGAGTATTTGGTGGTATGTGCTGGTTATTCGTCATGGTATTAGATGGGTGTTGGCTGTGTGCCTACTAATCCGCCACTTGCTTCAACTTTAGTAGGTCTTTCACGGATGTTATCCTCTCTCCTGCTCTTTATCTTGCTTAATTTTGCCTACTAATCTTCCATTTTCCTCAACTTTAGTAGGTCTTTCACAACTATTTTCTTCCCATCCGCTCATCTTCTTGCTTGATTTCGCCTACTAATCTTCCACTTACGCTCTCTTTAGTAGGTCTTTCCCAGCTGTTATCCTCTCTCCTGTTCTTTATCTTGCTTGATTTCACCTACTAATCTGCTGTAACTTACGCTCTCTTTAGTAGGTCTTTCCCGGCTGTTATCCTCCCTACTGCTCTTTATCTTGCTTGATTTTGCCTACTAATCTTCCACTTCCCTTAGCTTTAGTAGGTCATCCCCAAAAAGAACTTGATTTTATACGAAAAATATATACATAATAAAGCAGAGCAAATATAACACTTAAACAATTGTATACACCATGTCAAAATGGTTATTATATATGTAGTGACAGATATGCGGCTGTCACCTACACAGCAAAGAGATGACAGCCGTATATCCCCATTCTCAAGGAGGCTTTATGATAATAGATTTCCATACACATACATTTCCAGATGAACTTGTTGACAGAGCAGTTGGCACATTAGCCCACAGCGGAGGAATACACAATTATCTTGATGGCAGAGTACATTCTCTTACAGATTCAATGAAAAAAGCTGGAATTGATTACTCCGTACTGCTTCCCGTGGCAAACCAAGCCTAATCAGTGCGACACAATCAATACACTTGCTTTAAAAGACTAATGAAACAAGTGAGACAACCGGATTAATTTCATTTGGGGCAATACATCCGGCTTGTGAGAATTTCAGAGAAATATTGAACTGGCTTTCCAACAATGGTTTCAAAGGCATCAAGCTTCACCCGGTTTACCAGAAAACCAATATAGATGATATGCAGTCATTAAGGCTTATCGAATATGCATCAGCACTCGGGCTTATAATACTTATACATGCAGGCTTCGATGTAAGCTTTCTGGGCTGCGATGAATCAAGCGTAGACAGGCTTACAACAATGATTCAGGAAGTAAAACCAGAAAAACTCGTCCTTGCACACATGGGTGGCTGGGGACAATGGAACGAAGTTTTCTCCATATTAAAGGAAGATTACATGAAAAATGTATATCTTGATACCTCATCATGCATCAAGAAGCTCAATCACAATGCGAGCCTTCCAATAGAAAAATTCAAGAAAATGGTCAACATTCACGGTGCAGACCACATATTATTTGGCTCTGACAGCCCATGGGACGACCAGAAAGACGCAGTAGATTTAATAAAAGAGTGTGGATTTTCAGAAAAAGATACCGATGCAATACTCGGTAAAAATGCGGTTACACTCCTTAATCTATAACACAAATCAAGCAGGCTGTCCCACATAACAGCCTGCTTACAATTTAACCACCAATAAAATCATCCCCACCACATGCACAACAAGCATAGCAGGAACCGTATACTTAAAATACCACTTTTTTGTCTTATGTCTGAACATCTGCATTGCAATAAAAGCTCCAAGCGAACCGCCGATTAGTGCTGTAATAAGAAGAGTCGCCTCCCTTATGCGCCATTTGTTGTGTATCGCTTTCCACTTATCAATTCCATACAAAGCAAATGTTACTACATTAATAATCAATAAATATATTCCTATAATCTTAAGCATTACTTTTCTTTAAATGCATAATCCCAAGTCTTAGCATTGCCTGACTTATTCTGCACAATCGACATCTGCCATTTTGCATCATCTTTATCCGTGCTGTCCTTAACAGTATAAAATGGCGACTTTCCGCTATCCGACATATAGATTATGACGCTGTCTCCTTTCGCATCTGGTGTATCCATTGTACCATAGAATACGTAAGATGCATACGAATATTCCGTATCAATGCTCTTGCTGCTAATATACTGCGTATTCTCCTGCGGCTTATGCTCTTTAACATACATTTCGCGCTTCTCAATCACAACTTCCGGATACTTAGTCTTAAGAAATTCTTCCGCTTCCTGTGCCGCTTCCGGAGACACCTTTGCTGTGCGATTCTCCTGAACCTTAGATATCACCGGCTTAATGAGTAGTATTACTGCAATTACCACAACAATAAATACTGCAAATACAATAGCCAAAGTCACCCTTTTCTTAACAACATTTTTTATCATCCATAAATCTCGCCCTCCTTTTTCAATGTCTCTTATTAAAAATGTGCTTTTTATTTACCACAATTATATAACACGAAACTTACATCATTTTACTTGCCAATCTCATGATAATCTGCTAAACTACACAGGCTGTTTTATGACACAGTAACAAATAGTGTGTTCGAGACCTTCCACACGTAAAACAAAAATAAAGGAGAATTGAATATGAAGAAAAAAGAATGAGTGTGAAATTCATCACACAGGCCGCTGTAATTGCAAAGCAATCTACGTAGTACTTGTAGTAATCTTTAACTACATCAGTTTTTGACCAGTCCAGTTTCGAATCGCAGAGGCACTTACAATACTGCCTTTTACTTTACACCTGCAGCAATCCCTGGATTATTTGTTGGATGTATAATTGCTAATATTCTTGGTGGTGCAATCGTATGGGATGTAGTATTTGGAAGTATTGCAACACTTATCGGTGCAATCGGAACATACCTGTTAAGAAAGCATAAATGGATTGCACCAGTTCCACCAATTGTTGCTAACACAATCATTGTACCATTCGTACTTAAGTTTGCTTACGGCTCAGAGGGCATGTTTGCAATGTTCTTCGTTACAGTTGGCGCTGGCGAGATAATCGTATGCGGAATCATCGGCATGATACTTTTATATGCACTTACACCAGTAAGACATGTAATCTTCGGTGATGCAGAGTAATTCGCACAACACATAAAACACAAGGCAGAAGAACTACCTAAGAAATTCAGGTAAATCTTCTGCCTTTTTTTCAATATCCTTATTCACCCTTTCACCATATACTCACATTCCCCATCACAGCCACAAGCACAATCACCGCAGACCATAAGAAGCACAGACACAGCCCTTCCGCGCACCTCAGAAAAAACGGCTGCACAGTACATATAACTGCAAATGTAATGAGCATGGCAATCAGTCTCACAATCAGGCGGATTACCATAAATGTTCCAACAGTAATATGAAGTCCGCAGTCCCTCATGAATGTAAGGCTCATAAGCGGTGCGTCCGTGTACGGCATGCCGTAATAGCTTCGCAAATGTATCATATCAATTCCATACACAAAAAAACCTTAACAGTGTTCTTTCCGCTTGCAGCATTGACAATATATTTAGTTCCTGTGCTTGTCTCAATTCCGATATTCTCAGAGACAATAAGCACAACAGACACAAGCAGAGCCATAAGAATCACAATCTCTCTTGCCTTTCCATACTTGCCGAATATTTCCTCGTATCCTCTGTCCGACATCATATATCCGTCAATTCCAGTCTCTTCCTTAAGTGTATCTAGATATTCCTGCTTCTGCTCAAATTCCCTCACCGCAAACATAACGCGACGCATAAATAGAGACTGTCGAATTAATATCAGATAATTCATCAATTCCAATTTCACCATTTTCATACTGTTCAGAAGCTTCCATACTTTTCTGAACAGCCTGCATGTAATCAGCTCTGCGTTCATCAATCAAGGCAGTTATCTGGGAATAATCAGCTCCGCCCTTTTTTTCAATATATATCCTGTCACGTTCTCTTGAATTGTCCGAAAAAGCCATCTTTCCATAACTTATAAAATACATAACAACCAGCATAAGCACTACAATAACCGTAATACCCCTGCTTGTCACAAAGCAGCTTGTGAAGCTCCTTGAATACAACAGGCACATTTGCAAAAAATATGCTGATATCCGTCATACAGCTTATCAGTAAGCCGTGTCAGCACATTTTTACCCTGACTCGGACGCATAAACACAGTTCCCACTACCGCAACAGCCACGGACACAACAAGAATCACCATAAGCGCCCAGAACATAATAGCCGACTCAGATATAACAAAGCTTCCCCTTCCGCGGTTCGCATATGTGCTGATGACCGCGTTGACCTTCATAAGACGCACAATATTAATCTGTTTAAATGCACTGTAAATGCTGTGAAGCCCTATTCTGTAATACATAAGCACTTCCAACCCCACAACTACTCCAGTCAGAATAAGCGCATGATTTCGCTTCCTGTTGACAACGAATACAGTCCATAATGCCACGCTAAGAACCACTACCGCCAGCGCACTGTATACATAATTGTATAGCACGAACCCAATCTGGCTCATCGGCATAGCAAATCTTTCAAATGCCTGTATAGACTGAACCGGCGCATTGAGCGCACCTGCTCCGCCGTATAACAGCAGCTGCTGCTGCAAATGTTGTAAAATACAGACCCGCTGTTATAACCACGCCAGAGCCTGCGATAATAAACAGTCTGTGTAACGCAAGCCGAAGCCTTCCGCTTCCTGCCGAATGTACAATCCCCCACATTCCATTATCACGCTCACCCGACAGACCATATATTATGAAAACCATCATAATCAGCGCGAAGTAAAATGTGTAATAATAATTCACAAAACTGCCTGCTTTGCTTTATTATTAACAAGATAAAGCGATACATCAGCTACTTTTTTCAAAATCCTTGCCAGTCTTTACAATATTATTATATGTAAAGCTGTTCTTATCTGAAAATATAGAGAAAGTCATAAGCTGCTGTGCATTAGTCTGAATCTGCTTCATGTCTTCAGGATACTTCTTTATATATTCCAACTGGCTTTCTATATCCCTTAATACCGTCAGAAACAGAAGTCTGCTCACTCTCAGACAGTGCCTTATATTTCCCCAAAACTTCGGTCTCCGCACCAGCCTGTACCTCGATTCCGCCACAGTCCCCTGCTTATCAGCCTTCCTGTAACTTAATATCCTCTTTATATCCGAATCCACCGCATTTATCGCAACCTCAATATCATAATTGCCATAGTAATCAACACACCACTGCCGCTGCGCAGTTTCAAACCTTAATTCCTTAATCCCTGCGCCCTTTTGTCTGCTGATACACATACAACGATACATTAATAATAATTAACGCGATAAAGCCAATGCCAACTTTCCTGTTAATCAGTCTCCTAAACTCGTTCATATTCCGCCCTCACTGTGTAAGCCCACTTCAAAATCACTTAACAGGAACTATCTCCACACTGCTGCTAATATTGCTCTTATCAATATACGACAGCTTATTAGAGTAGCCTATGAACAGGTACTTGTCGTCGCCGTAGTACAGATTACTCATTTTCCTTCTGTCGAGTTCTATAGTATTGACAAGTGTTCCGTCTGGATTGAGTACAAATATTTTTTCATCAATAAAATTAGTAATCTGGGTTGCACTTCCTGCACCACCGTTACACATATATATGTACTTTCCATCATATGACAAGGCTGCCATTACTATTGAATCATCAGCCTTATACAACAGTTTGCCATCATTTTCATTAAGCTTTCTTGAATAAAGCCCTTATCTATCACGAAATAGTACAGAATTCCATTGTCTGTATCAACATAATAATCAGATATATTCTTATCAGATACCAGTTCTGCGCTGCCTGTGGCATAATCATAACAATAAAGCTTGTAATTAACGTCTGCCGTTAATGTTTCTTTATCAATTGAATTATGATTTATCAGGAAAACAGCTTATCACCGAAGCTTCTTGCCTCGTTAATAGCGTTATTTGCTCCCTCATATGAGAACACTTCACTTGTCTTTCCATTTGCAAGTTCTGCCTTTACAATCACTACTTTATCAGTATCTTTGCTCTCAACTGCCCCCATGTGTCCAATTCTGTCATATGCATATACACAATCATCATGGAATACTAAAGACACTGTTCCATCATCACTGGCAAACAGATCTGCAACATCCTCTCTGCCGCTTCCATCTTTCGCAATTCTTTCTAACTTAGCCATACCGCCTTCCACTTTAACAACATATAGACTTCCCTTATAGTAATGAAGCGGAGAATTGTCGTAACTGCTGTCTAATACTGCATTACAATCTGATGAATTATGCTGACATTCAGCTGTGGCACACACTGGAATAATCTTATGTGTACTGTCATCATGATACATAGGCGTTGTAGTCGCATCAGTATCACTCCAGTCCAGATAATAATATCCCGACTCCGCTTTAGCCACACGATGTCCGTCAGTTCTCCAGCTGCTCATCTCGTCTGACTCTGTTGCATTGCCGACATTAATTGTTTTGTCTGATTTCCCTCTTCTCATCCCCAGAACTACTGCCACCACGATTCCAACAACTACAACTGCTTTTGCAATAATACCTATAATAACCTTTTTCTTACCCTTCATATGAGACACCACCCTTCTTCAATTCATAACTATAATTATAGCACTTTTAGTTATCTATTAAAAGACATATTGAACGAAATAACATAAATACTGCTTAAAATGCATCATTTTGATTAATTATCCTGTAATCTCACCACACAGACTATTACCCTAAGCGGTGGGTACTCTTACCGCTTTCCAAAGTTACCCGGTAAACCTACTATTTCATCAATTTTCACAATCTGGTAGGTCTTTTTTTTACATTGTAAGTTGGATTATGATGCTTCTTTCCATCTTAAATGCCTACTAAATCTGTCACATCTCACACTTTAGTAGGTCTTTTTCTGATATATCTGTAATATTAGTCGCATCTCGTCAGCTAAAAGCCTACTATTCTCGCATAAATCACAACTTTAGTAGCCAATTTTCTTTAGCCACTTTAATTCCCATCAAAATTTCTTTTTCAAAAGACCTACTATTTCATCTCATTTAGCAACATTAGTAGGCTTTTTACCAACTACTCAAGCAATTTCCTGTCAGAACACTTAACTTATACATTATTTGCCTCTCCACAAATAATAAATTCTTTCCTTTCATCAATAAATTTAGAGTATATTAATTAACTTCCGCCTTTTAAACTCATAATTTCCCAGAATATCCTTTTTATCTATATATACAAGTTCTCCTCCCGTTTTTTGCAAAAAACATATATCTGTCATCTCCAAAATATGCTGTTCCTGCATTCTTGTCGAGTGCAATTGTATTAACAACCGTTCCATCAGTTTTCAGAACGAATATTTTTCTTTCTATCTTCCTGCTGTAATCAGTCGCACTTCCAGCCCCACCATTAGACATGTATAGATAATTTCCATCATATGACATTGTGGCACGTACTATTGTTTCATCTACTTTATACAGCAATGTTGACTCTGTATCGTTAAGTTTTCTTGAATACAGACCTTTTCCAATTACAAAATAGAACAATATCCCATTATCTTCATCTACATAATAATCCGATATATTCTTATCTGAAATCATACTTGCCTCTCCTGTATTATAATCATAACAATACAGCAGAAATGATTCATTAATCTCATGTTTATCTCTGTCTAACGAATAAGTGAATATCTTAAAAAATAATTTATCCCCAAAACTTCTTGCTCCTGATATAGCAGCATTTTTGCCTTCATATGAAAATGCTTCTTCTGATTGTCCAGTCTTTAAATCTATCTTTTAATAACTTCTTTTCCGACTTCATCACTTGCTGTATGTCCCAGATGATCATAAGCATATATGCAGTCACCATGAAAAACCATTGATATTGATGTAACACCATCATTAGCAAACAATTCTGCCACATCTTCCCTCTTGCTTCCATCTTTCTCTTAACCTTACCATATATATGTATCCTTTATAATAATAGACAGGTGTCGAAAGATAATCCATTGAATAAAATGCATTACAATCAGAGCTGTCATGTGTACAATCAGGCTTTGCACATACAGCTATAGACTTCTTTGCAGTATCATCAAAATATCTCAAAGTAGTTCCATCAATATCATATGTGAGATAATAATAACCATCCTCTGATTTGGCAATTCCGTGAATATCCGATTCCAATAGCTCTGTTCATCTGTTTCTTCGCTGCTCTTGCCTAAGTTTATTGACTTTTCCTTCTTTCCCCTCACCATTACCAAAGCAACGGATAATGCAGCCACACAGATTACAGCCACAATAATTATCATAAATAATTTCTTTTTTGACATAAAAAGCACCTCCCCCAATTTATGATCATAATTATAGTACTTTTTAATTATATATTAAAAAACATATTGAACGAAATAACATAAATACTGCTTAAAATGCATTATTTTGATTAATTATCCTGTCATCTCACCACACAGCCTATTACCTAAGCGGTGGGTACTCTTACCGCTTTCCAAAGTTACCCGATAAACCTACTATTTCACCAATTTCCACAATCTGGTAGGTCTTTTTTCTGATACGTCTGTACTATTAGTCGCATCTTGTCAGCCAAAAACCTACTATTCTCGCATAAATCACAACTTTAGTAGGCAATTTTCTTTAGTCTGCCTTAATTCCCATCAAAATTTCTTCTCAAAAGACCTACTATTTCATAACATTGAGCAACATTAGTAGGCTTTTCACCAAATTATGCACTGGTTTCATATGCTATTTGACACTGCCCCAACAATAACATATACGAAAAATGTGCCTAAAAAGTTTTAATTATCCCCAACAATCTTTCCATCGCTTATAGTAATTATCCTGTTCGTCATCTTAGCAATCCCCTCATCGTGGGTTACTATAATGACAGTCTTTCCCGACTTGTTGATTTCCTTAAGAAGCTCTAACACCTCATGTCCTGTCTTCTGGTCAAGCGCTCCTGTCGGTTCATCGGCAAGTATGATATCTGCATTAGTAACCAATGCTCTTGCTATCGCAACTCTCTGCTGCTGTCCGCCTGACATCTTTCCCGGAAGCTTGTTTCTTTCCGATAATATTCCAAGATGTTCCATCTGTTTTAATATAATTCTCTTTCTTTCCTTGCGCTTAACATTGGGCTGCAAGAAGCGGAAGCTCTATATTCTCATATGCCGTATAATAATCCATCAGTGCAAAATGCTGGAACACATACCCGATCTTTTTCCTTACGCAGCTTTATGTACCTGTGAACGGCTTGCCACTGTCACCTCGGTATTATCAAGGAAATACTTTCCTGCTGTAGGTGTATCCATGCAGCCGATAATCTTAAGAAGCGTACTCTTTCCGCTTCCTGACGCTCCCATGACTGCAACGAATTCTCCGTCCTCTATCTTAAGACTTACATCATCAAGCGCCTTAGTATCATCAACCTTTTCATTGTATATCTTTGTAATATTCTCTAATCTTATCATTCCATATCCTCCAATGTAACAGCCGGGTTCATCTTCATTATCCTGTATACAGGAACAATTATTGTACACACAAGAGCCGTAAGGTTAATAAACAGTACAGACGCTATAAGCCTTAAGTTCCAGCTTATCGTATACAGCTTTATTCCAAGAACTCCCACTGCAAACAGATGAACCAGAACATATATGACAAGCGATGCCACACCAAGTATAAGAATATCCCTTGCAATTCCTCCGATTAATCTTAACTGCCCGAAGCCATAAGTCCTCTTTATTGCAAATTCCTTATTTCTTTCTATAATCCAGAATTCAGACATAAGCATACAGTTAAGAATACAGAAAATATACACGACTTTATTTATCTTGATATTCTCTTTCTGGAGAGTTTTTTCAACTGTACTCTGTCCGTTTCCTGATACTGAACGGCTCTCAATTGCACAATTAATATCCGCTCCGTATACATTGTTATATACCTTTTCATATGTATCATTAAGTTCAGTTGTATTACTATCAATCATAATTGTGTATTCCTTCAGCTCATTGACAGATTTTCTTACATTATCTCCAAGACATCTGTTATCGCACACAATCATGTTGTCAGAATAATCAGAGCCTTCATTGCCGATTATACCTGTAACCTCATATGTTTCATTCTCAAATGTTACATAATGCTTTCCGTTTTTCTTCATACGCATATCTGTACTGTGACCTTCCGAGAGCTACGAGTCTCTTTCCATAATCTTCTTCTGATGTTCCGGGAATCCTTCCACTCTCCATCACATATGGCAGTTCTTCGTTCACTGCCAGTATAATCTCCGGTGCAACAGTGGAAGATTTTTCTTTCCGTATAATATAATCCTACCTTCTTTTGCCCTTATATTGCCTTCTGTAACTCCGTCCGTACATGCCGATAAAATGTCCGATTTATTCAATGATACAACTGGCATCTCTATACGGTTCTTATACAGTGCAGCAAAGAAGCCTGTCCGCTTCCTTCTGGTATGCCTTGTTATATATTCCCAGTGCCCCGAATATCGTAACGTACATTATAAGCTGTCCTATTATGAAAAAAGCATGCTGTAAGTCTGTATCTGAATACATTCTGTATGATTCTCTTTATTATATTCATACCTCACGCCACCTCATTTTTCATAAGGTCGATAAGACCTTTTCCATGCAGATACACAACAGGTACTATGCACGATATGACTGTCATAATCACAGCCTCTGCTGCAATAATAATAGGAACATATATGCAGTGTGCCATTATCTTTGCTGTATAATTTAATTCATTCCCATACTCACCTGCTGTCTGTACTATTATCTTTCCGAATGTCTCCCACTGACAGTACAGCCATGCATCAAGAGCAGATACTATAATCAGTATCAGATTCTTAATCAGTATCATCGAATAGACAGCTTTTCTGCTGATTCCATTAATTATGAATATTGCATAATCTCTTCTGTTAATAAGACACTCAATAATCGTAACTGCTGATATCGCAACTATTGCTATAACATACAGAAGCACCGATGCTATAAATGTCTTGTCATTAGTTATTGAATCGTCTTTAACATCCTTATCAAGTCGCTCTCCTTCATTAATAATAGATGCCCTTATCCCTTTCTCAGCCTGATAATCCATAAGCTTACTCTTTATTACATCATTGTCTTTATAATCTGCGACATAATAGACAGGTGTCGTGTATTCCAGACTCTCTCCCCAGTCATACTTAGATGTATCCTTTGTTACCACAAGTCCACTCTCCGACAGATCCGGTTTCTCAAGTGTTATTGTCTCATTAACAAGCCATTGTGCGTCGTCCTTAAGAAATCCCACAACTACACATTCTGATGCCATTGTCTGGCATCTCTGTCCTATCTCATAGACTCCCCTTATATGAACTTCCAATCCATACAAGGTCATATCCTTCCCACTCTGCCTGCTTCTGTTCAATATCTGCCCTGCTTACTCCTGTATTACACATGTCAGCTATATCAGAATCACTTATTACAACATTTACATAACCATTATCAAACTGCACATCATTTTTTATAATCAGTCCATATGCTGATATTTCTTCTATTGAAGCAAGTCCTTCTAGCATGTCACTCTGCTCAGCATGAACACTTCTTGTAGAAAATTTAATCTTATTAATATTATAGGGACTTATACTGTAAGCCTTCCGTTTTATTCCAGTCTCACATCTGTTCTTCGTATATGTATTCCATGTCCTGTCTGTCATATAGAAGGATATAACACATATGAACATAAGCATTATCGTTACAAATGCTCTCTTTATATACTCCTGTATATAATAATAAATTTATTAACCAGTTTCATCTATTGTATCCGCCCCCCTTTGTCTCAATCCCATCTACTATTCTATGAACTTAGCCTTATTGGCTTCCTTCCATGCGGCATATGCAGACTCCCCGCCTTCATCCATTACATATCCCATTCCTTCACTTATATAAAATGAATACTCACATGGAATATCTTCCATCTCAAGGACCATAAGAAACTGTTTATATCTGTTATCCTTATTAAACCCGGCATAATCCATATAGTATACATCTGTAGTCTTTATTTCCCTGTCCGCTATCAGGTCACACTCTGAATAGCCGTTGCTTCTAAAAGCTTCAAGCATTTTAGTATTCTGATCCCTTGAATATCTGTCATCCGCTGAAAGATACTTATTCCACACCTCATGTGGTATGCCATATATACTCAGCTTAATATCCGGAACACTTTCAAAAAGTCCTCGTATATTGCAAATGATATTGCCAGCACATCAATTGCAGAAATCTCATGTGGTAATATTGCATCGTTTCCTCCGTCACGATTTCCATCTTCGATTGTTTCTGGATCAAAAACACCTCTGTTACTGTATAATTAAATTCATCTACTTGCTTTTGCAATTCTTCACTATATTCACGATATGGCATACCAATACCAAATCCGTCTGCATTCTTTATTTTCATGCCATCGGGCTTATTAATCTTTTTATGGATTTCATATAGATCCATATCTAAAGAGTAGGCATCATCTACATATTTAACGCCTCTTTTTTGTCAGCTTCTGCAATATCCGGAAGATACAATTCCAAATCCCCAAACTGGATTTTCTTAAATTTCCCCGCAGAAGTACTGTCAGAATCTGCACTTCCGCTTTCTAATTCCTTAGCTGATGCCTGTGTAACCTCTGGTTTAGCAAGCAATTCAGAACTTTCATCCGATACAACATCTTTGTTTTCAGAACATGCACTGAATGTAAGCATAACTCCCAATAATGCTGCTGTTAATAATCCCCTTCTCATGTGTTCCCTCCATACTTTTTAATACGACATTATACACAAATTTATTTTACTTTATACATTTAATTATAGCTGATTTCATGTTCTATCTGACACTATCAATACATATACACAATTAGTATCCGCCCCTTTGTCTCAATCCCCATCTTCTATTCTATAAACTTATCCTTATTATCCTCTTTCCACTTAGCATAATCCTGTGAATTACTTATGTTATAATTCATGTCATCATTTATAGCCACTGCATAATCAACCGGCATTTCATCAAATTCTGCCACTATGAATAACTGCTTGTATATGTTATCTTTGTTATACTCACTGTAATCCATATAATATACACCGCTCTTATCAATTTTCCTGCTGGCAAGTTTATCACAGTCCGAATAATTATTTTCAGCCAGTGCTGTCATCATGGCTTTAGTATCATTAATAGAATATACATCATCTTCTGGCATGTATTTATTCCATGTTGAATAACTCATTCCATAAACATTTACTGTAAGATTAGGTATTGTTTCATAAAAGCTCTCATATAAAGCAAATGACACTGCCTGTACATCTACATGTTTGAACTCATGCTTCATTTTTTTATTTCTATCAGCTTCTTCATCTCTTTCATAACTTACATTTGTTTCTTCATCTGATTCTCTATATGCCCTTGCCACTTTGTCTTAATCAATTCATTCTTTTGATTTAGCCATTTCATCTCTTTGTAATTTGCTTTTCTTCCGAATCAACCGCAAATTCTGGAAACGCTGCTGCACAACAGCTCAATTGCGTATTACCTTCTACTGAAGAAGTTCCTTCTGGACGATTTATAGATTTATGTACATTTACATTTTCCGCAAAATACGCGTCATACAGATACTCCACGCCTCGTATTTTGTCACTTTCTATTTATTGAAAATATAATTCATATATTCCATACTGGTTTTCATATTTTCCCGTCTCATCTGTTTCTGAATTATCATTAAAACTTTCGCCTTCTTTGGTTGCTGCCTGTGTAACCTCTGGTTTTGCAAGCAATTCAGAACTTTCATCTGATACAACATCTTTTGTTTCCTGAACATGCACTCACTGTAAACACAGTTCCCAATAATGTCATAGTTAATAATAACTTTTTTTCATAGATGCCCTCCTTTAACTAAGCTGTCTGCCTAATTATTAATCATCTGCTCCGCATGCGCCTTCTTCCACTCCGAATATAACTTCTCATCGCCTATCTTATATCCGCCTGCTGCACATGCCTTCAGATATACCTTTTTCCCCTGCATCTGAAAAATTTATATTCTATTATATAATTAATGTAGTCTCCTTCTTATTAAGCTGGGCATAATCAACATAATATACACCTGTTTCTGTTATATCCTTTGAACAAAGTAAATCACAATCTTTATAATCGTTTTTCTTAAGCGTATCCTTATATTTCAGAAATTCATTTGCTCCAAATGTTTTTCCAAATTTTTTCTTAAAAGAGATTTTGGGACTCCATATACCGATATATTCATCTTTTAGGGATATCATCAAAAATCTTCATACATTGCCACTGATATTGCTCCAATGTCAAGACTCACCATCGTATCTGATGTAGATTTATTCGAATTATTTTAGGTAATAACTTCCAATACAGGTACATATGGTGCCCAAAGCACTACTTGTCTGCTTATTATATAATGCCATCTGGAATATGAATCCTCCAGATCACCTTGTTACTCAATCCGTATCCTTATCACCATTGTTACTGTCGACGTATAACCTTCATCTGTTGTTGTAGTTTCATACCCTGAATAATAATCAGGGTCAATAAGTGTCTCTGTCTGTCAGATTATCTTTCACAATAAGATGGTAGTGAGAAAATCATCATTCCTGATAATGACACCCATGCTATTTTCTTACCTATTCTTGTTCATAGACTATCCCCCCAGTCACAATCACGAACTCATTTATTTTTCCTGATATACATATATATGAATCTGTTTTGAAAAAGTTGAAACAACTTTACTTATTTCATAAATCCTCCATAATAAAAAAGCTATAACCAATACAACCTGTTTTTCACAATCTCTGTTACATTAATTATAGCT
>VOFG01002924.1_pt1 | contig 22529 bp, 24 predicted proteins | sample 5384171 | NCBI WGS metagenome assembly VOFG01 (sample SAMN12384726, study PRJNA508395) | human gut metagenome | isolation source: healthy gut F | host: Homo sapiens | reverse complement strand
TGTGTGTAAAAAGTGGTGTAAATGGGGTGGTTCTTTTGGCTTGGGATAAGTCCATCTCGCCACCCATGCAAAACCACAAATCACAATGTTTTTTACTCCATTTTTTAACCCAGTATTGCCTTCCTACGAATCCATCCGCAACGACCATTCTTTCCTCTCCTCGGTATTCAAAAACGCCGTGGAAGAAGGCACCGCCGGCTGGAACCCCTTCTCCTTCCGGCTGGGCTTCCTCCAGCGGGAGCCAAAAAAAGAGCGGGAGGCCCTCACCCCGCAGCAGCAGGCCGCCCTCTTGGAATTCATGGAGCAGGATACCTACTGCCGCCGCTACCGCGACCTGTTTTTGATCCTCCTGCATACCGGTCTCAGGGCAGGGGAGTGCGCCGGGCTCACGGTCGAGGATATCCACCTGCACAGCGGCTATCTCCAGGTCGATCACCAGGTCTACTACTCCCCGGAGCAGGGAGGTATGGTGTGGGCGCCCCCAAAAACCGAAAAAAGCTGCCGCAAGATCCCCCTCACCGCCCCCGCGGCAGAAGCGCTCCAGCGGCGCATCCTCGTGGCCCGTCAGTTCGGCCGGTGTCAGGTCATCGGTCAGCGGCGGCATTTTTTATTTCCCTGCCTCAATGGCTCCCGCCCCTTGCATGGCGTCGATTTCGACCGCATCTTCCGCAATGTCCATCGGCGCTACGCCCAAAGCGGCGGTATCCCCATTGCCGCCCTCACCCCGCACATCCTGCGCCACACCTTCTGCACCGGCCTGGTCCGCCGCGGGCTGGATGTCAAAAGCGTGCAGTACCTCATGGGCCACGCCTCGGCCGGCGTCACCCTGGATGTTTACAGCCATGTCAATTATACCGATGTAAAGGAGAAGATGCTGGATCTCGCCTCGTAACCCCGGGCGCAAATGGATATAAAAAACGGCAAACCCCCAAATGCAGGGAAATGGCTGCATACAGGGGGATTATTTTTTTACCCTTTTTCAGTTTTCATCGGGGGCATAGCCCAGCACATTCCGGGGCTGGCCGTACACATCCCGCAGGATAGCCACCCGCTCCAGTCCGGCGTTTCGCAGCAGCGCGGCCACCGCCTCGCCCTGCTCCTCGCCTATCTCATACAGCAGCAGCCCGCCGGGGGTCCAGCATCCGCGGGTAAATGTCATTAAACCCCCGGTAGAAGTCCAGCCCGTCGGCTCCGCCGTCCAGTGCCATGCCGGCTCCTGCCGCACCTCCCTTTTGCAGGGTGGGCAGCTCGCCGCTGGCAATATAGGGCGGGTTGCTCAGGATAGCGTCATACGGCCTTGGATCGTCGGGGGAGGGCAGAGGGCGTCGCCCTGCACGGCGGTCACATTGTCCGCCTTATGCCGGGCCATATTGGCCCGCAGGTACTCCATCGCCTCCGGGGATAGCTCCAGCACCGTCACATTGGCCGCAGGCAGCGTTTTCGCCACCGTAATGGCAATACACCCGCTGCCGCCGCAGAGCTCCAGCACGCGGCATTCTGGCCGTTTTCGCAGGTAGTCTATGGCCGCCTCCGCCAGCTGCTCGGTTTCCGGCCGGGGGATCAGCACTCCGGGGCCTACCGTAAAGTCCCGCCCCATAAAGTCCCATTCCCCCAGGATATACTGTACCGGCTCCCCGGCGGCCCGCCGCCGCAGCAGCGCAAGGTATTCCTCCCGTTCGGCCTGCGGATAGCGCTCATCCTTTTTCAGGGGGTAGTTGGTGCGGTTCAGCCCGCTCACCTTTTCCAGCAGCAGGAATGCGTCCGTCGCGGCATCGTCGCAGGGGGCTGGGTGCACCCGCCGCCGCAGCAGATGCTCCCCTTGCCGCAGCAGCTCCCGATAGGTGCCTTTACCAGCGGTCGGCATTTTCGTCCTCCGGTATCACCGCCTCCAGGGCGGCAATGGCGCACTCTATCTGGCTGTCGTCCGGTTCGCAGGTGGTAATGCGCTGCAGCCACATGCCGGGTGCCGAGATGATGCGGGTCAGAATCCCGTCGGAGCGGCCCGCCAGCTTGATGAGCTCATAGCTGATGCCCACCACCACCGGGATAAGCGCCAGCTTCAGCAGCATCCGGATGGCCGGGTTATCCCAACTGATAAAGGAGCCCACAATGATGGAGATAAACACCACCAGGAACAAAAAGCTGGTGCCGCATCTGGGGTGGAACCGCCGCTGCGGCCGGATATTTTCCACCGTCAGGGGCAGTCCGGCCTCGTAGCAGGCGATGGATTTATGCTCCGCCCCGTGGTACTCAAAGACCCGGTGGATCTCCTTCATGCGGCTGCACAGCCACATGTATCCCACCAGGATGATGACCTTGATGAGACCCTCAATGAGCGAAAGCCCAATGCCGGCGCCCAGCAGCGGCTTCAGCAGGGAAGAAAGCCCGGTGGGGATAAAGATAAACAGCACCGCCGCCAGGGCCACCCCCAGCACCACGGCCACACCGCTCAGTACCTTCATCAGGTTATCGCCCAGCTTTTCCTCCAGCCACTTATCAAATTTGGTGGGCTCCTCCTCCACGCCGGCCTTTTCGGCGCTCTTCATCAGGCAGCCGTAGCCCACCACCATCGAATCCACCATATTGAAGATGCCCCGCAGAAAGGGCACCCGGCGGGTCCAGTGCGCCTTTTGACCCCCCTTGTGGGTGTTCCAGGTCTCCACATCTATGCTGCCGTCCGGCAGCCGGGTGGCCATACTCGTCAGGAACGGTCCCCGCATCATAATGCCCTCAATCAGGGCCTGTCCGCCTATGGAAGTTTTCTTCTTTTCGTTTGCCATATGGGTATGTTTATTTCCTTTCTCAGCCCCTTGCCAGCGGCAGGGTAATGGTCACGGTGGTGCCCTCTCCCTTGCGGGAAGTAAGCTTCAGGCTGCCGCCGTGCATATTGATGATCTCATCCGCCACCGCCAGCCCTATGCCGGAACCGCGGCGGGAGGATTTTCCTTTGTAAAAACGGTCCTTCACCCTCGGCAGCTCCTCCGGCGCGATGCCGATGCCGGTATCCGCCACTGAGATAACGGCGCTGCCGCTTATGGTGGTCAGCGTCACCGCCACGGTGTCCCCGCCGTCGGAGTACTTGATGGCGTTATCCAGGATATTGATAAACACCTGCCGCAGCCGGTTGCGGTCTGCATAAACGATGATGACGCCCTCCGGCTCCTCGTACAGCAGGGTCTTGTTTTCCCGTCGGGCCCGCTCAGTGTACATCAGCACCACATCGCTCAGCTCCGCCGCCAGGTCCACATTCTCGCGGGTAAGCACCATCCGCCCGCCTTGGATGCGGGAAAAGTCCAAAAGCTCCTCCACCATCTGAGAAAGCCGCTCCGTCTCCCCCATGATGACCTGCATACCCTTCCGCCTTGTTTCGGGGTCCAGGTCGTCGTCGCTCAGCAGCGTTTCGCCCCAGCCCCTTATGGCGGTCAGCGGGGTGCGCAGCTCGTGGGAAACCGAAGAGATGAAGTCATTTTTCACCTGCTCGGCGTTACTCAGCTCCTCCGCCATATTGTTGATGGAGGCGCACAGCTGGCCGATCTCATCGTCATTGTGGGTATCCAGCCGCACATCAAAGTCGCCCTGGGCGATCTGCCGGGCGGTCCGGCTCACCTCGCCCACCGGCGCGATGATGGAATTCATGAAGTAGCTACTGGTATACAGCACAAACAGCAGAATAGCCAGCGCCACCAGCGAAGCGAATACCGTGATGAGGGTCAGCTGCCGGTCAATGGCCTGCATCGAGACCACATACCGCAGCCCCAGCAGGTCCTCTCCCGAAAGAGAGGAAAGCACGGTCACAGCCATAATTTTCTGGCCGTCCCATCGCCCGGTAAAGGAGCCGATACCGCCGTTTGTTCTCGAGTCGGCCAGGTCGGGCATGGCGGTATCCTGCGGCAAAAACCCGCTGGAGGTAAGGAACACCGTCCCTTCGCTGTCTATGGCCATCAGCTCTATGCGGTCCCTGTACTCAAAATCCTGTACCAGCTCATACAGCCGGGCATTAAAGTCGCTGCCCGCATCGGCCGCGGCGCTTTCCAGGCGGGCGCTTACCGCGGCCGCCCGCGTGCGGATGTACTGGGAGGCACTATTGTAGTAGAAAGAATGCATGGCGGCGGAAACACCGATGACCATGGCCACCATGATGACCACGATAATGCCAAAGCTATTCAGTAACCACCGCTTGGTGATGCTGCTGCGTGGTGCCATCGGCTTTCCGCCTCCTTTCTTCCGCTTCGTTTTTTGGGACGCTCCGTCCGGCGAAAACCGGCGCTGGCGGCGTCAGAGAGCCTCGACAGGCATCAGTCCGCCTTCGCCGGACAAGAGCCTGCCTGCGGCTCTCTTTCTTGCCATCCTCCGTTTTTCGGCCGGCCGCGGCTTATTCCACCCACTTGTAGCCAAAGCCCCACACCGTGGTGAGGTATTTGGGGTTGCTGGGCTCCGGCTCTATCTTCATCCGCAGCCGGCGCACATTCACATCCACTATCTTGTCATCGCCAAAGTAGCTGTCGCCCCATACAGTGGTCAGCAGGGCGCTGCGGTCCAGGGCCACATTGGGGTTGCGCATAAAGTGCTCCATCAGCTGGAATTCCACCTGCGTCAGGTCGATCTTCTGGCCGTCGCGGGTCAGGCTGCGGCTGCGGATATTGAGCTGGAACGGGCCGGAGCGCAGTTCTGTCTCCGGCTCCTGCTTGGCGCTGCTCATGCTTACCCGGCGGTAAACGGCATCCACCCGGGCCACCAGCTCGCTGGGGCTAAAGGGCTTGGTGATGTAGTCATCGGCGCCCAGCATCAGGCCGTTCACCTTGTCCATCTCCTGGCTTTTGGCGGAAAGCATGATGATGCCCAGGGTGTTGTTTTTCTCCCGGATATGCTTGCAGACGGCAAAGCCATCGATGCCGGGCATCATGATATCCAGAATGGCGACCGAAAAGCTGTCGCCCTGCTCATCAAAGACACGGATGGCATCCTCGCCACAGCAGACATCCACGACCTCGTAGCCGCTGCGCTGCAGATTGATGACCTCAAATTCACGGATGGCGTCCTCGTCCTCACAGATGAGAATTTTGCGGGGTGCTGCCATAAGTTTTACCTCCTGTGTGTTGGTTTTTTGGGAACCCCATGGGGGAGAATTGCGATATTTTTTCCGGCTTCTGGTTTTACTGGGGGAGGGGATTGGCCATCTCCCGACGCAGGGCGGCGATCCCAGTAGGGAGAACGCTGTTTTTCCCCTGGCCGCGGCCGACGGGCTGCCGGTTGGTTTTTAGCGAGCCGTTTTCCCTCTGCTTGAATTTTAAGCCCAATAGGGGATCGGCTGGCGCTTTGCCGGTTTCCCGGTGCAGGGCTGGGACAGCAGTTATCCCAGCAGGGAGAAGCCTTCTTCCACCTGTGTCATGCTGATGGGGCTGCCGGCCGGCAGGAAAGCGTAGTAGGCAAATTGACCGCGGGTGGCCAGCAGGGTGTAGCCCTCCGGCTCGGTGCCCTCGGCGGCGGAAACCACCCGCAGCCGCAGGTATTCCTCGCCGGTTTCATTCAGGCTGCCGGTGTACCGCCGGAAAATGACCTCCCTGGTTTCGGCCCGGCGGGAAAGGGTCAGGGCATCCATCCAGTACTGGTCGTACAGGGCGGGCGGCAGGATAAAGCGCCAGCCATCGGTGGTATTCTGGTAGCAGGCGGCCACGGTGGAATAGCTGCCGTACTGCAGGGTCCGGTACTCGGTAAAATAGCGGGTCTCTTCCCGGCTGCTGCCGGCGGAGCCGGGCACAACGGCGCTCCAGGGCAGCTCTACTATGCCGTCGCCGTTGATATCGGCCGGGGAGGCCCCGGAGTAGCAGTAACCATCGGCATAGCCGGCGGGGGCTTCCTCCTGCGGGAGGACCAGCCGGCCGTTCTGCACGCCCACAAGAAGGGAGGCAGTCATATCGGCATTGATGCGGCCGGAGAAAACGGTGCCGGGCAGCTCCTGCGCGATGAGGCCGGTGACCGATTCCAGGATGTTCTGCAGGCGCAGGGAGCTGTAAGCGGAATCCAGCACCGAGATGCCGACGCCGATCCAGCCGATGTACTGCAGGGTGACGCCGCCATCCACGGTGGCCGCTATGAGTTCTTCATAGCCGTCGCCGTCAAAATCGGCAATGGCCATGCCATCGCAGCTGATGTGAAATTCCTCCGAGAGGGCGGCATCCCGGTAGCGGTACAGGTACAGGGTATCAAATTCCCGGTCGGGCTCACGCCAGCCCACCAAAAAGGTCGGTGGCGCCATCGCCGGAAAGGTGCCTGAAATCCACGAAGGACCTCGCCCTCGGTGCCGGGCAGGGCATTGCGGGCCCGCCAGCGGCCGTCGAATCTATCCAGAATTTGCAGGTAGACCAGTGGCTCATCCTCCACGGTGTAAAAGACAACGGCTTCCTGCTCTTCATCGCCGTCCAGATCGGTGAAAATGTAGGGGGAGCGGTAGCTGCCGCCGGCGGGGTAGCACAGTCGCAGCTCCTGGCCGACCACATCCCGCAGGGCTTCATCCACCTCGGTTTGCAGCTCGGAAAGGACGGGAGGTGTGAGGAGGGAATCGACATCGGGCTGGTAAAGATCGCAGCCGGAAAGGCCCAGCAGCAGGCCGGCCCCCAGGGTCAGAGTACAGATGAGCTTTTTCATGGCGGTTCCTCCTTTCCGGCCATTTGGGTACAAACACCCAATCTACCATCTTCCATTGTAGTCTTTTTCCAGCAGCCTGTCAATGAACGGGGTGTAAATTCGGCGGGCCGAAAAAGGAAAATTTTCTACGAAAAGGAAGCAGGAATTTCCGGGGGAAATTGCGTATCGCGCGTGTGCGCGCAGGCGGGCATGGGTACGCGCGCGCGGGAGAGGTTATCCTAAAAATGGAAATATGGGGCGGATAGCGCAAGGCGGGCGGGAGATGATCGATCTTGCGGGGAGGGGGCATGAGCCGTCACGCCCCAGAGGTTCCGCGGCGCCGAAGGCAAGATGAAATTAAGGGATAGTTTTTGCAAACAATCCCTCCGGCTCATTTCATTCGCCACCTCCCTTTACACAAGGGAGGCTGTTGAGTGATGCACTGAAGCGAGCAGCGCGAAGTTCTTTTCGGGTACCACAAGGCGGGCGACCGAAGGGAGCCCACAGAGGGACAAGGCCACGGGGAGGGGCGGCGGAGCCGCCGCCGGGCGCAGCCCGGCGGCCCGCGCCCGTAGGGCGCGGGGGCGCGCTGCAGAAGCAGCGCGCAGCAGGCTCCGCCGTGGCCGGCCGGCTGCGGAAAGCGGTGGAGTAAAAAGAACTCCCCCGCTGGGTGGCGGGGGAGGGAAGAGTTGGATCATTATTTGCGGTCGGTGGGGGCATTGGCGGCCAGCACCCGCTTTTCGGCATTGGTGACAAGATTGAGCAGGGAGGTGGCGAACAGCGGGTAATCCCGGCTGAGGGATTCGGTGGAGAGAGCCAGGGCATCCGGGTGGGTGATGGGGTCCATGCCCTCGGCAGGTTTACCGGCGGCGATCTGCTCGGCATTGGCTTGGCAGACCTGCATCATAGCGGCGGAATAGGGATGGGCGATCAGGCGGTTCAGCTTGAACATGGCGGGCTGGTTCTTCTCATTGGCGCCATGCAGGACGCGGAATGCCCGGTAGACCGCGAGCATCAGGAAATCGCTGACCTCGGTGACGAGGGCGCGGCTGCCGCTGCGGTTCAGGAGATCAAAGATGATATTAAGGGAATTGGTGATAAGCTTTTTATTAAGGGTGCACTGCACGCCATTGCGGAAGCTGTTCTCCTTGCCCGCAGCATCACTTTCCGGCAGCTCCTCGATGGTGAGGGTGAGGCCGTTGCGGTCCGGGGTACGACCCAGGATGTAATCGCAGGAGACCCCGTAGAAATCGGCGGCGCGCACCAAAAAATCAAGACCGCATTCCCGGATGCCGTTTTCGTAATGGGAAAGCAAAGCCTGGGAGACCCCAAGCTGCTGTGCGGCACTCTTTTGGCTGATGCCCTTTTCTTTTCTTAGGAGAGTAAGCAAACGGGAAAATTCCGCGGCCACGGCGTACACCTCAAATCTAACATTATTACAGATAGTATAAATCATTATAATGGGGAAAGGGACATTTGTAAACCAAAAATGTCGAAGAAATGAAAGTTTCCTTAAAGTTTGTAAAATCCCATCAGAAATGCCCCGAAATTTTGTGATATTAAATAATGAGGAGTTCCTTTCACACCAAAACTGTGCTATAATATTATCCGGAAAAAGGAAAGAACGCAGGAAGGAGAGCAGGCATGAAGAACTATGTGCTGCACTTTATACGGCACGGCCGCACCGAACACCAGCGCCAGGGCGTCTATATGGGACGGCGCACCGGCTCCGAGCTTTCGGCTGAAGGGATAGGGGAGCTGCTGGCGTTGCGGCGGGAATATGACTACCCCTCGGTGGAGGTGGTATTCAGCAGCCCGCTGCCGCACTGTTTGCAGACGGCGGATTTTCTCTACCCGGAGAGCCGGCTGATGGTGGTGGACGAGCTGGCGGAGATGGACTTCGGCGTCTATGAGGGCAAGAGCCTGGAAGAGCTGAAGGACGACCCGGAATTTGGCCGGTGGCTGGCGGATTCTCACCACCAGAAGCCCCCGGAGGGGGAAAGCGGCGAGGAGTTCTTGATAAGGATCCAGGCGGCGGTGGCCGCAATGATAGATTACATGGCGCAAAATGAGATCTTTGAGGCGGCGGTGGTGACCCATGGCGGTGTCATTGCTACGCTGATGTCCACCCTGGGGCTGCCGCGGCAGCCGCTGCAGTTCTGGAAAACCAGCGGCGGGCGGGGCTTTACCTGCTTTGTGCATCCGCAGATCTGGCAAAACGACCACCTAATGGAGGTGGCGGGCATTCTGCCGCACGGGGCGGCGACCGCCTGCGATAATGGGACCAAAAGAAAGGATGAGACGCGATGACTCTGAACAAGGCCATAAAATTTAACGCGAAAAAGTGCCTGAGGAATAACTGGGGACGGGCCATTCTGATCTTTGTGATCATGGCGGCGGTGAGCGCGGTGCTGGGCGCCTTGGATAATGCGATTTTTTCCGCCTTTGGCTTTCACCGGGTGGAGATCAGCATAGACCTGCTGCGGGGCGGCTATATGGAATGGTGGCTGGCGGAGGGCGCCGATGTGACCTGGTATGAGGTGGCGCTGAGCATCCTGCTTTCGCTGGTGCAGCTGTGCATTATGGCACCGCTGACATTGGGCGCCGCCAACTGGGCGCTGGAGCTTTCCGATGGGCGTAGCAATTCTATTGGGGAGCTGTTCTGGGCCTTTGATAACGCAGCGTGGTACCGCAGCGTATGGATGAGCATTACCGTGGCGGTAAAGACGGGGCTGTTCGCTATCGCAGTGGAGGCGATCCCGACGGCGATGATGGCGATAGGCGCGGCCAACCTGTGGGAGAATCGCTCCCTGGGGGTGCCGCTGGTGGTCATCGGCAGTGTGCTGATGCTGGTGGCGCTGCCCTTTACCTGGTGGTTTGGCACGCGGTACATGGCGGCCAACCTGCTGCTGTGCGACCGGTACTACTACACCGTAAAAGAGGCGACAAGGCTTTCGGTAGCGCTGACCCGCGGCCGCCGCTGGCAGATCGTAGGATTTTACCTTTCCTTCCTGCCGTGGTACCTGCTGTGCTGCCTGGTGCTCCCGCTTCTGTATGTCATCCCCTATGTGGCGGTGGCCGGCACCATGATGGCCCGGTATCTTTTTGAGGACTATCTGCTGGGGCAGAAGAAGCTGGATGTTTCCGACCCGGATCAGCTCATCATTGATGATGTGGCGCCGGAGGATTACCACAAGGCCCGTGAGGAGCAGGGAATGGAGGCTCCGGCCCCTGCCGAGGAGCCGTTCACCGCGCCGGAGGAGGCCCCGGAGGAGGATAACGGCGGCATAGCGGAGCTGTAAACCGAATAGATGGCAAAAAGGAAGAGCCCCTGTGAGGGGGCTCTTTTTTGCAGTTTGTAAAAGGGGATGGGGCCAGGCGGCGCGGCGAAGCGGGGGAGGGCCGTGCCGCCCCGCAGGGGCGGCGGCCCGAGAGACAGCGCAGCCGAGCCGCCGGGGATTACATGAGGGGGGCCAGCAGCTTAAGCAGGGCGCACAGGGCACTGGTGCCGCGCAGTTTGCTGCGGAGCTCCTCAATGGTGATGAGGCGGCTTTTTTCCAGGGTCTCTTCGATGTCCTTTTTGATCTCGGCAAGGACGGGGGTATGGTACAGCAGCACGGCGTTTTCGTAGTGGAGGTACAGGCTGCGGTAATCCAGGTTGGCGGTGCCCACCATGGCTGCCTTGTCATCGCACAGGCACATTTTGGCGTGGATGAAGCCGGGCTGATATTCGTAGATCTTGACGCCGCTTTGGATGAGGGTCTGGTAATAGGAGCGGCTGACCATGTGGACATACCATTTATCCGGGTGGGAGGGGGTGATGATGCGGACATCCACGCCGCTTTCCGCCGCGGTTTTCAGGGTGGTGACAAATTCATTATCCAGGATGAGGTAGGGTGTGGTGATATAGACATAATGGTCCGCCCGCTGGATGAGGTGCAGATAGGCATTCTCCGCCACATTAAAGTGATCCAGGGGGGAATCGGGGTAGGGCTGCACATAGCCCTGCGCCGGGAGCGCCCGCGCGGTGAGGTATTCTTCCTCGGGACGATCGAGGGTATCGCTGCCGGCGTTCAAGGTCCACTGCTGGAGGAACATACGGGTAAGGCTGCGCACCGCGGCGCCACGCAGCAGCACGGAGGTATCCTTCCAGTGGCCGAAACGCTCCACCTTATTGATGTATTCATCGGCCAGATTGATGCCGCCGGTGAAGCCACCTGGCCATCGATGACGCAGATCTTGCGGTGGTCGCGGTAATTAAGGCTGGGATCCATGCTGGGGCGCATGGGGTTATACGGAACAGCCTTGATATTAAAGCCGGCCAGTTCCTTGGGATAGCTGGCGGAAAGCCGCTGAATGCAGCCGAAGTCATCGTAGATGACGCAGACCTCCACCCCGGCGGCGGCCCGCTCCCGCAGAATTTCCAGGACGGAATCCCACATCAGGCCTTTTTCGAGGATGAAATACTCGAGGAAGATGAATTTCTTGGCCTTGGGCAGCTCCCGCATCAGCTGGCGGAAGAAATCCTCGCCCAGAGGGGCGTATTCCACCTGGGTGCCGCCATAGGCCGGAAGCCGGAGATATTGCGGATATAATCGGTGAGGACGCGGTGGTGGGGGTATTGCTCCAGCAGGGCGGCGGTGTCGCCTTCCTCAGCGGTAAAGAGCGCCGGGTGGGCCGCTTCATTGGCGGCAATCTTCTCCCAGTAGCGGTGGGGCAGTGTTTTATTGCCGAACTTGAGGTAGAAGAACCAGCCCACCACCGGCAGCGTCATGATGAGGATGATCCAGGTGATCTTGTAGGAGGGGTTATCATCCTTGGCGACCAGCCAGATGACAATGATAAGGCTGAACAGCACAAAGGCGGCGTAAAGATAGGTGGAGTAGCTGCTGATATTGAACAGGATAACGGCGAAGATGCCGATTTGGACCACGATGAGCAGAGAGAACCAGAATACCCTGCTGATGAGGAAGCGCAATATTTTTTTCATGCCGCACCGCCTTTCCCGAAAAATGCCGAATGACTATATTACAAGTGTTATAATATGCTATATCTATTTTACATCAATTAGAGGGAGCTTGTCAAACCACAGTGAGGGGCTGGTGTGCCAAAGGAAAAGGTGTATAATAGGCCAAGAAACGCAAGGGAGGCGGGAATATGCCGTGGAGCGAATGGATAAAGGAGCCGGTATGCTGGCTGGTGTGCTATCTTATTATCGCCAATTTGGCGGGCTTTGCTATGATGGGAATCGATAAATATAAAGCGAAGCATGAGCGTTGGCGCATCCGGGAGCGGACGCTGATGCTGACGGCCGCTTTGGGCGGCTCGGTGGGAGTGTTCTGCGGGATGCGGGTATTCCACCACAAGACGCTGCACAAGCTGTTCCGCTGGGGCGTGCCGGCCATTATGGCGGTACAGGCGGCGCTGGCCGTGTATCTTATCTGGTTCCGGTAAAAAGGAAAGGAATAAAAGCAACAGAAAAACCGCCGCATCGCTGCGGCGGTTTTTCTGTGCTTGTGACAATTGTGTGATAGAGGTAAGAGAGAGGTTAATGTGTTGACTGTAATCTGAGGGTTTTTGAGGAGGTCAGCTAAGGGTTTTTGTTCCCTTGCTGTGATTTTATTATAGAGCATCGCAAAGGAAAAGTTGTAAAGCGTTTATGAACAATAAATGAAACTTTTTTGGGAAATTTAACACAAAATCGTGAACAAGGCTATTCGGAGAGATTTCACAAAGGAAAATGGCGTTTTGACTAAAACATAACAAGCATTTTGCAGCAAATTATATGAAAAACAAGGATTGACAGCGGGCCGCGGCGTGATTATAATGACTAATTTGTTAGAGGAATAAAAATGCGAAAGGCCGGGGAACGGCCTGTGGAGTGAAGAATATGAATGAGAAAACAGCCCAATTTTCCCTGCGGGGGCTTTTTCAGCCGAGGGACCTGACAGAGGGCACCCCCTGGAAGACGATCCTGGCCTTTGCGCTGCCCATTATCATCAGTTACCTGCTGCAGCAGGTGTATACCATCAGCGATGCGGCCATAGTGGGGCAGACGCTGACGGCCGGTGAGGTGGCCGGGGTGAATGATACCACCTCCATCATCTTTATCTTTTTGCAGTTCGCGTTCGGCGTCAGCGCGGGTTTTTGCGTGGTGACGGCCGCGGAGGTGGGCGCCCACCATGAAGCCGGGGTGCGGCGCTCGCTGGCGGCGCAGATCCTGCTTTCGGCGGCGCTGACGGTGCTGCTGACCGGGCTGGCACTGCTGCTCTTGAAGCCGATGCTGGCGTGGATCAATGTGACGCCGGAAAGCCCGGAGGTGTACCGCGCGGCCCATACCTACTGCGCTATCATCTTTGCGGGCATCGGGGCGCAGCTTTTCTATAATTTTATCTGCTCCTTTTTGCGCAGCATGGGGGATTCGGTAACGCCGCTTTTGTTCCTGCTGTTTTCCACCATCCTCAATATCGGGCTGGACCTTTTGTTCATTGTGTCCTTCCATTGGGGTGTTGCCGGGGCGGCCATTGCCACGGTGGCGGCACAGCTTATCAGTACGGTGGGGTGCTTTCTCTACGCCTTTGTAAAATACCCCAAGCTGCGGCTCCACCGGGAGGACTGGCAGGTGACGCTGGGGGATATGCGCCGGCACCTGGGGCAGGGTATCCCGCTGGGACTGCAGTTTTCGGTGCTGGCTATCGGTATTATCGTGATGCAGAGCGTGGTGGTGAAGTTCGATATCCTGGAGGGGGAGATGATCTCCAACGCGGCGCAGAATGGCTTTGGCGCGGCGAATAAGCTGAACAATCTGCTGATGACCCCGATGAACGGCCTGGGCACGGCCATGACCAGCTATACGGCCCAGAACATGGGCGCCGGGCAGCCGGAGCGCATCAAAAAGGGAACGCTGCAGGCGCTGGCGATGGTATCCATTCTGGCGGGCATCTCCATTGCGATTGGGCTGGGGCTTTCCTTTGGCGGCAGCTACCTGCGCATCTTCCTGAGCGTCGATAAGGTGACGGCCGAAACGATGCGCTATGGCAACACCTATCTATATGTGGATCTGGCGATGTATCTCTTTTTGGGGTTCATCTTTGTGGTGCGCAACTGTGTGCAGGGCATCGGGCTTTCGCGGTTTATCCTGGGGGCAGGTACCGCGGAGCTTCTGGCCCGGGTGGCGGTGTGCCTGCTGCTGCCGGCGGCCTTTGCGGGCGGGGAGGTAACAGCGGCGGCTCCGGCGATTTCCTTCTACGCGCTATGCGCGGCGGACCCTGCGGCCTGGATGGCGGCGGATGCCGTGCTGATGATCCCCTTCCTGCGGGATATTATGAGAAAATGGCAGTGAGAGCTGCCGTTTTTTTATCCGCTGGGAGGAAAAAATTTCTTCTTATTTTGGTAAAACAAATGTTTGCAATTTAAGAACATATGTGCTATACTACTTTTAGAAACAGATAAGGGAGGCCGTGCTATGCAGGAAATCAGCCAAAAAGCCCGCCAGGTGCTGGAGTATCTGACCCAGAGAGAGAGCAGCATTCCGCCCACGGTGCGGGAGATCGGTGCTGCTTTGCAGATCAAATCCACCTCGACCGTCCACAAGTATCTGACGGAGCTTGCCGCCGCCGGGTACATCGAAAAGGGCGATAAGATGAACCGTGCTATATCCCTGCCGCAGCAGCAGAGCGCCAAGGTGCCGCTGCTGGGCGTGGTCACCGCCGGCCAGCCTATTCTGGCGGTGGAGGACATTGAGGGTTATGTGCCCTACCAGGGCGGCCGTTACCCCGCCAATGAGCTGTTTGCGCTGCGGGTCCGCGGCGAGTCCATGATCGAGGCGGGGATCCTCAGTGGGGATATTATTATCGTGCACCGTACGCCCGCGGCCCAGAACGGGGAGATCGTGGTGGCGCTGGTGGAGGATGAAGCCACCGTCAAGCGCTTCTACAAGGAAAACGGGCATTACCGCCTGCAGCCGGAAAACAGCACCATGGAGCCCATTATTGTGGATTCGGTGCTGATCCTGGGCAAGGTGGTAGCACTGCTGCGGGAATACTAAGAAGAAGTCCGCAAAAAAGGCGGGCGGCGCGGCGGCGCGGCGGCCGTGCGAGGGGCGACCGGAGGGAGCCCCGAGGAGAGCAGAACCGCGATGCCCGGTAAGCGTGCCGCTATTTTGAAAAGCTGAATAAAAGGAAGCCTCCTGCCAAAGATGTGAGTATCTTACGGCAGGAGGTTTTTATAATGGAAAGCATGATGGAAAAGCTGTGCGGCACCCGCACCGAGGAAAATCTCAGAACAGCCTTTGCGGGAGAATCACAAGCAAGGAACAAGTACACCTACTACGCCAAAAAGGCCGAGGAGGACGGCATGAACCAAATCGCGGAGATCTTCCGCATTACGGCGCTTAATGAGGAACAGCACGCGAAGATCTGGTTCAAGCTACTGAATGACGGAATAGGCTCCACAGAGGAGAACTTGAAAAACGCCGCGGAAGGAGAGCACTTTGAGTGGGCGGAAATGTATGCCGATTTTGCCAAAACGGCCGAAGAGGAGGGCTTTGCAAACATCGCGCGGCTATTTAGCGGGGTGGCGGCCATAGAAAAGAGCCATGAGCAGCGATTCCTAACGCTGGAGCGCTCCGTCCGGGAGGGGGGAGTATTCCAAAGTGGGGAGGAGACCACTGTTTGGATCTGCCGCAACTGTGGGCATATCGCTGTGGGTAAGACAGCGCCGCAGGTTTGCCCGGTGTGCAGCCATCCACAGGCGTACTTCCAGCGCCGGGCGGAAAACTACTGATGTGAGAAGGCGGGCGCTCCGGAGCGGGCAAGGGCTACCCGCAGCAAAGCGGAGGGGCAGCCATGAGAAGCGCAGGGGCGCCCGCATGGCTAATCCGGCCGGTAATAAGGAAAAGCCGCCCCTTTGCAGGGACGGCTTTTTAAGTTAGCTTATTGCAAGGATCAAGCCTTGAACATGAGCAGCAGGAAGCCAGCGGCTACAGCGGAACCGATAACACCGGCTACATTGGGGCCCATGGCGTGCATCAGCAGGAAGTTGGTGGGGTTGTACTTACGACCCTCGACCTGAGATACACGGGCAGCCATAGGAACGGCGGAAACGCCGGCAGAACCGATCAGAGGATTGATCTTGCCGCCGGTGAGCAGGCACAGCAGCTTGCCCAGCAGTACACCACCAGCGGTGGAGAAGCAGAAGGCAGCCAGACCCATTACGACGATACCAATGGTCTGCAGGGAAAGGAAAGTCTGACCATCGGCGGTAGCGCCAACGGTGGTACCCAGCATGATGGTAACGATGTTGCAGAGAGCGTTCTGCGCGGTGTCGGAAAGACGCTCAACGCAGCCGGCCTCACGGAACAGGTTACCCAGCATCAGGCAGCCGATCAGAGAAGCGGTATCGGGGATGAGCATGATAACAACGCAGGAAACAACAATGGGGAAGATGACCTTCTCTGCCTTGGAAACCTTGCGCAGCTGGCCCATCTTGATGACGCGCTCTTTCTTGGTGGTAAGAGCCTTCATGATGGGGGGCTGGATGAGCGGGATCAGAGCCATGTAGGAGTAGGCAGCTACTGCGATGGCAGAGAGCAGCTCGGGAGCCAGCTTATTGGTAACAAAGATAGCGGTAGGACCATCCGCGCCGCCGATGATACCGATGGAAGCAGCCTGAGCAGCAGTGAACAGGTGCTCGCCGCCGACGGTGATGGCATTGGCGAAGATGAAGGCAATGTAGATACCCAGCTGAGCGGCAGCGCCGAGCAGCAGGGAGATGGGGTTGGCCAGCAGCGGGCCAAAGTCGGTCATCGCGCCTACGCCCATGAAGATGAGGCAGGGGAAGATGGAAGACTTAACGCCGCGGTGGATGATACGCAGAACGCCGGAATCATACCAGTGAACATTGGCCAGCTGGGACTGGGCAGCAGCCAGTTCCGAGACAAGCGTTGGGTTGGTAGGATCGGCGGCCAGTGCGGCCGAAGCATTCTTTACCGCAAGGGTGGCGGCTTCGGTGGCATCGGTCATAATACCGGTATCAGGCAGGTTGGCCAGCATCATACCAAAAGCGATGGGCAGCAGCAGCAGCGGCTCAAAACCCTTTACAATGGCGCAGTACAGCAGCACAAAGGAAATGAGCAGCATGACGCCCTGCTGCCAGCTGAGATTAGCAAAGCCGGAGCGAGCAAAGGTCTCGCTGAGAATTCCTAAAAAGTCCATTTAGTATATCCTCCCTCTATCAAGAAAGAGTAGCAAGAACATCATCGGTGTTAACAGAAGTGCCCTTGGCAGCGACGGAAGCAACGGTACCATCGCAGGGAGCAACGATATCGTTTTCCATCTTCATAGCCTCCAGAATCAGAATGACATCGCCGGCCTTTACAGCGGTGCCAACAGGAGCGACCACATTAAGTACAGTGCCGGGCATGGGGGCGGTTACATTGGCGCCGCCGGCGGGAGCAGCCGCTACGGGAGCGGGGGCAGGAGCGGGGGCGGGAGCGGCTACAGGTGCGGGAGCAGGAGCAGCCTTGGGAGCGGGGGCAGCAGCAGGAGCGGCAGCCGCGGTGGTATTGGTGATCTTAGCAGTATTCTTCTCAACTTCTACTTCATAGTTCTTGCCGTTGAGAGTAACAACATACTTGGCCATTTGGTTTTTCCTCCTCTAAAAATTAGCAAGCTTTGATGGATTTGATGGTGACGGTATCCAGCGTAAAGCCGTTTTCGGTGGCGCACTTGGAAACCAGCTCAGCAGCCTCCTCAGGCTTCAGGCCGCCCAGATTCTCAGGCAGCTCGATAGCGCGGATCGCACGGAAAGACAGCTCAGAGGGCTGAGCTCCCAGCTTATCAGCGGTGATCGCCATGACCATGGCAGCGGTGGGCTCATCCACGCCGCACAGGGCCAGAACAGGCTTCAGAACATTGTAGCCGGCAACGAGGGTACGCACGGCAGCCGCCGGTGCAGCAGCCTTAGGAGCAGGCGCAGCAGCGGGAGCGGCTTTGGCAGCGGGTGCCGCGTTACCTTTTTTTCCAGCAATGGAAGACACGACCTTGCCCATCAGCATGATGATAAGAGCCAGAATGATCAGCTCCATGAATACGACCAGCATACCGATACCAGCCATAGTGAGCGACTCGCCAAAGGTCAGGTTGTAGCTGCCGCCGTTGGCTACGCGCTCAGTCAACATTTGTACTAACATCAGTCTTTACCTCCTTCTTGTGTTATTTTACCTCACGGATAGAAAAGTGAATTTCGTTATCATCCTCTTTGCGGTCACGCTTCTCAAAGTAAGCCTCCGCCTGCGCGGGGAACGCAATGTAGGAAAGAACATCCTCATCGCTGTGGGCACGCTCTCCCAGCTCCCGCTTGGCTTTCTCAAAGCCGGGCTCCAGCAGGTCGGCGTAGCGCTGGGTAATGGGTTTTTCGTCACCCAGCACCAGCTTCTGTACTTCGGGGTCTATCTTGCCCGGAGCGCGGCCATACTCGCCTTTGACATAGGCTTTGATCTCTTTGGAAACATTCTTATAGCGTCCGCCGGTCAGCACATTTACCGTGGCCTGAACACCGACCATCTGGCTCATGGGCGTAACGAGCGGAGGATAACCAAGATCTTTGCGTACCTTCGGTACTTCCAGCAAAACGGCATCCAGCTTGTCCAGCGCCTTCTGCGCGGTAAGCTGGGCCACCAGGTTGGAGAGCATGCCGCCCGGCACCTGATAAATGAGGGCATCGGTGGCATTGCCCATGACCACGGGGTTCAAGAGGCCGTTGGCCAGGTACTTGGCCCGGATGGGCTTAAAGAAGTCATTGATCTTCTTTACCACATCATCCTTGACGGAGATCTCGTAGCCCATTTCACGCAGGGCGTAAACAAGGGTCTCCGTGGGGGGCTGGCTGGTGCCGCCGGAGAAGCAGGAAACAGCGGTATCGATAACATCGGCGCCGGCTTCCACAGCCTTCATCAGCGTCATGGGGCCCAGACCCGTGGTATTGTGGGTATGGATGACGATGGGAACCTTGATCTCTTTCTTGAGCGCGGTCACGAGGTCATAGGCCTCCTTCGGGCTCATAATGCCGGCCATATCCTTGACGCAGATGGATTGAACGCCCAGCGCCTCGATCTCCTTGGCCAGCTTCACATAGCTTTCCAGGTTATGAATGGGGCTGATGGTGTAGCAGATGCAGCCGGAGGCATGCGCGCCACACTTCAAGGTCTCATCCACGGCCACTTCAATATTGCGGATATCGTTGAGAGCATCAAAGATACGGATGATATCAATGCCGTTTTCCACCGACTTGCGGACGAACATGCGCACCACATCATCGGGGTAGTGCTTGTAGCCCAGCAGGTTCTGGCCGCGCAGCAGCATCTGCAGCGGGGTCTTGGGGCAGGCCTTCTTTATCTTGCGCAGCCGCTCCCAGGGATCTTCGTTGAGGTAGCGCAGGCAGCTATCAAAGGTGGCGCCGCCCCAGCACTCCAGCGAATAATACCCTGCGTTATCCAGCTCGCTCAGGATCGGCTCGAACTCATCAAACGCCATACGGGTCGCGATCAGGGACTGGTTGGCATCGCGCAGCACAGTCTCGGTGAACTTTACGGTTTTTTTCATGACAATCCCTCCTGCGGTTTTAGTTTCCTGCATCAGTTTAATACAGAATAGGAATGACGCGGCGGGGATAAACGGAATACGCCGAGCACAATCCGTTATGCTCCCATTTAACGCTTACCTTGGTATTATAGTACATTTTCGACCGAAAGTGCAATACCTTATCGATTTAATTTAGGGAATTTTTCATAGCAAAATTATCATAAGACTTTTCGGCGACAAATCGGCGGCTACTATTTTATTTATATTAACGAAATCTTAGTGCGCATGACAAAATTATAACACAAACGGGAAGGATCGGCTCCTCCCCGTTTGTGAATTGTTTACATATCCCGGCTGGCCACAAAGTTGATGCCCGTTCCGCCGATATCGGCTAGGATGACCTGTCCGCAGGCCACCGGAGCGGTCACTTCCACCGTATCCAGCATCCGCACGGCTTCTTCGCACCAAGGAACGGGGCAGGGCGCCATCGGTTTTTACCGGCAGGCGGGGGTGAATGCCCCCAGTGATCCTGACCGTGGAGGTGACCACCCGGGTGGGGTTGGTCATCTCCGCCACGCCGTACTGCTGCCCGCGCGGGCAGCCATAGCCCGCGATCTGCCAGCCCTCGGCCGTCTGCTCGGCGGTCAGGTGGCAGCCCTTGGGGCACACGATGCAGATAAGCTCCTGTTTCATCGGTTAGCCTCCTCCTTTGCTATCACAGAGATGGTGACGCTCCCCACGGCTTTTTCCAGCAGGGGGCGGGGCAGCGCGATCTTTTCCATCTCGCCGGGGGCCATGTGCTCCCGCGGGAAGCGGCAAAGCAGAGTGCCAGCCTCATCGGTCACGGTGATGACACGATCCCGGTAGACATTATTCACCCGGAAAAATACTTCGCACAGCTTATCCACACCCTCTACCCGGATGTGCTGGGGCACGGTATAGTTGACGGCATTGCCGTTTTTCAGCTCGATGCACCGGCCGCCGATCTCTTCGCCCAGGGCGTAGCGGGCCGCGGCGGCTCCGGCCTTTTCACTTTCGGCCGAAACGAAATCCACCAGGTCATGCACATGCACCACATTGCCGCAGGCAAAGATACCCGGTGCCATGGTCTCCATGTTTTCGTAAACGACGGCGCCGTTGGTGCGGCGATCCATGGGGATGCCGGCGCCGCGGGTCAGCTCGTTTTCCGGGATAAGCCCGACTGAAAGCAGCACGGTATCGCAGTCAAAGGTCTGCTCGGTGCCGGCGATGGGCCGGCGGGCCTCATCCACCCGGCTGATGACCACCTGCTCGACACGCTCCCGGCCCTTGATATCGGTGATGGTGTGGGAAAGATACAGGGGGATATTGTAGTCATTCAGGCACTGGACGATATTGCGGTTCAGGCCGTTGGAATAGGGACAGAGCTCGACGCAGGCCAGCACCTTGGCGCCCTCCAGCGTCATGCGGCGCGCCATAATAAGGCCGATATCGCCGGAGCCGAGAATGACCACCCGGCGGCCGACCATGTAGCCTTCCATATTGACATAGCGCTGTGCCGCGCCCGCGGTAAAAATACCGGCAGGCCGGTCGCCCGGAATGGCAATGGCCCCGCGGGTGCGCTCCCGGCAGCCCATGGCCAGCACCACAGCCCCGGCCTTCAGCTCCTGGTAGCCATCCACGGTATTGATGCAGCAGACCCGGCGGTCGGCGGTGATCTCCACCACCATGGTATCCAGCATCACTTCCGCCTTGGTTTGCCGCAGCAGCTGAATAAAGCGCCCGGCGTATTCGGGACCGGTCAGCTCCTCCTTAAAGCGGTGCAGTCCAAACCCATTGTGGATACACTGATTGAGGATGCCGCCCAGCTCTTTGTCCCGCTCGATGACCAGGACTTTCTTGGCGCCCTTTTCGCAGGCGGCGCAGGCGGCAGCCAAGCCGGCGGGTCCGCCGCCGATGACAATGACATCGTATTTTTTCATTGGGCGTCGCCTCCTTTTTCGGCTTTGGAGCCGGTCTTGGTCTCGCCGCACAGCAGCCAGCTGCCTTCCTCATCCATCAGCACCTGCTCTTTGGGGAGGCCCAGCTCCCGGGCAATGATCTCGTGCACACGCGGCCCGCAGAAGCCGCCCTGACAGCGGCCCATGCCGGCATTGCAGCGGCGCTTGATGGCATCGATAGAGGTGGGAACGATGGGCCGGTGCAGCGCCTCCACAATCTCCCCTTCGGTAACAGTCTCGCACCGGCAGATGACCCGGCCGTACAGAGGATTTTCCTTAATGAGAGCAGCCTTTTCCTTGGGGGAAAGGTGCCGGAACACTGTGCGCTTGCGGGTATCGGTAAAGTGCTCTTTTTCTACGGTTTCCAGGCCGCAGCCACGCAGCAGCTCCACCGCCTTTTCCGCTATGGCAGGCGCGGCGGAAAGTCCCGGGGAACGGATCCCGGCCAGATTGATAAAGCCAGGCGCCTGTTTGGATTCCTCTATAATAAAATCCTCCTGCTGGGTATAGCAGCGTACCCCTGAAAAATTGCGGATGCTCTCCCGGTAATTGAGATCCGGCACGCTGCGGGCAGCCGCGGTGCGCACCTCCTCCAGCCCAAAGGCGGTATTGGCTACGCTTTCCACATCCTCCACAGCATCGGCGCTGGGCCCAACGATCAAATTCCCGTGAACGGTGGGGGAGACTAGTACGCCCTTGCCCCTTTCATTGGGACATTGGAAAATGACATGCTCCACCACATGTCCCTGCGATTTATCCATTATATAATATTCGCCCCGTACGCCCTTCACGGTAAAGCCGGCGCCGCCCGCCATCTCGTGCACCTTATCGCAGTGCAGCCCGGCGGCATTTATAATATAGCGTGCCTCAAAATTCCCCTTGGGGGTATGCAGGCGGTAGCCCTCCCCGGAGCGGTCTATGCCGGTAACGGGGGCGGAAAGCCGCAGCTCGCAGCCGTTCACCACGGCGGTCTCGGCCAGCGCCAGCGCGTATTCCCACGGGCTTACGATGGCGGCGGTGGGGGCGTACAGCGCGGCGGTCACTTTGTCGCTCACATTTGGCTCCAATGCGTGCACTTCATCAGCGGTCAGCAGCTCAATGCCGGGCACACCATTGGCAAGGCCCTGCTGGTACAGCTTCTCCAGGTGGCGCTCGTCCTCTTCGCCAAAGGCCAGTACCAACGAGCCGATCTCCTCCCGCTCCACATCCAGCTTTTCACACAACTCCTTGGCCAGCGCCACGCCGCGCACATTGGTCTCAGCCATCAGGGTGCCGGGGGTGGGGTCATATCCCGCGTGCAGAATAGCGCTGTTGGCTTTGGTGGTCACATTGGCCACATCGTTTT
>VOFG01004011.1_pt1 | contig 22532 bp, 31 predicted proteins | sample 5384171 | NCBI WGS metagenome assembly VOFG01 (sample SAMN12384726, study PRJNA508395) | human gut metagenome | isolation source: healthy gut F | host: Homo sapiens | reverse complement strand
CGGCAGGCTGTCGCGGAGAAGATCGTCATGGTCGCTGAGAATTTCGTCCGCAGCAACATGGGTGAGCAGTGGATGCAGATGGTGCCGTTCATCTCTGCGATCTTTGCGCTGTCGCTCGGCTCGAGCCTTGCCTCGCTTCTGGGCTTCTGGGCGCCGACGGCGGACGTGTCGGTGCTGCTGGGATGGGCGCTGATCGTTTTCATCCTCATTACCTATTATAAGATCAAGACCAACGGCTTCTTCGGTTACCTCAAGGGCTTCTGCGAGCCGGTGTTCGTGATGGCGCCGTTCAACCTCCTCGGCGAGGTGTTCAAGCCGATCTCGATGTCCTTCCGTCATTTCGGCAAACGTCCTCTCCGGCATGGTCATCAGCTCGCTGGTCTACGCGGCGCTGATCCTCGCAAACCATGCGCTCTTCGGCTGGCTCCCGGGCTTCCTCGGGACGCTGCTCGGGAATATCCCGTTTCTGGCCGTCGGAATTCCGGCGGTGCTGTCGCTCTACTTCGACTGGTTCTCCAGCGCGATGCAGGCATTTATATTCTGCATGCTGACGATGATCTTCATCAAATCGGCTACGGAATAAGAAAATAAATGTAAAAAACGGTAAATCAAAACGTATTTCACAGGAGGAAAAAAACACATGGAACTTGCAAAGGCTTTGATTCTCATGGGCTGCGCCATCGGCGCCGGCATTGCGATGATCTCCGGCTTCGGCCCCGGCATCGGCAGAAGGCTACATTGCCGGCAAGGCAATCGAGGCTATGTCCCGTCAGCCGGAAATGAAGGGCGAACTCACTTCGACCATGTTCCTTGGCATCGCCTGCGCGGAGACGACCGGTATTTACGGCTTCGTCATTGGTCTGCTTCTGATCTTCGTTGCCCGGGCCTGTTCACGAAGCTTCTGTAAGCCCCCGCATATCATAACCCAATCGGAAGGAGGACTGCAGCATGGATTTTCAGTCCCTCGTGGAGCTTGCGCCGTTGGACGACCATTGCGCAGATCTGCAATCTGCTGCTCCAGATATTCCTGTTCAAGAAATTCCTTTTCAAGCCCATCAAAAGATCTTCGAGCAGCGGCAGGCCGGGAGGTCGATTCCCCTTTACGCCGACGCCGAAAAGGCCAAGCTGGACGCCGAGACGGCCAAAGACCGTATGAAACGCATCTCCAGACCGCGAAGCCGAGGCCAGCGACGATCACCTCGCGGGCCATCGCCTCGAAGAATGCGCCGGCGAGCAGATCGATCTCCACCGCGAAGGCGGAGGCCGACGCGATGCGCGAAAAGGCCAGCCGCGAAATTGAACTCGAACGCCGCAAGACCATGGAAACGAGCTGAAGAGCGAGATCTCCGTTCTCGCCGTCGAGATCGCGTCGAAGGTCGCCGAAAAGGAGATCGGCGAACAGGACCATGAACCCTCATTGAAAAATTCATCGACGAGCTGGGGAAGGATCATGACGAGTAAAACTTCGATCACCTACGGCGGCGCGCTCTACGACCGCGCAAAGGACGAGGGCCTGATGCGCGCAGATCCTCGCGGATCTCGGCGCGTTCGCCGCCGTGTTCCGGGAAACCCGGACTATCGCAGGCTGCTGACGGAGCCGTCGATTCCCAGGAGGCGGAGCGCGGGCGCTGCTCGACGAGGCGTTCGGGATGCGCTGCATCCGTATACGCTGAACTTCGTCAAGCTGCTCTGCGCCAACGGCACAGTCTGCGCAGCTTCCGGACTGTGAGACGGTCTATCGCCGCGCCATCAACGCAGGACAACAACATCCTCGCCGTCACCGCCGTGTCTGCCGCGCCGATGCGCGAGGAGCTGCAGGAAAAAGCTCCGGCAGAAACTCGAGGCCAAGACCGGCAAGCACGTCGAGCTGACCGTCAAGGTTGAACCCGATCTCATCGGCGGCGTGAAGCTGACGAGGCGGCGTGCAGTATGACGGCACTGTCCGGCACCATCTGGACGAGCTCCAGCGCATCCTGCAAACAAATAGTAACTGAAAGCTGGTGAAGCTATGGAATTAAGACCGGAAGAGATTTCCCGCATCATCCGTTCGCAAATCAAACACTACGAAACAAAAATCAACCAGTCCGAAACCGGCACGGTCATTCTGATCGGCGACGGCATCGCCCGCGCGGCCGGACTGGACAGCTGTATGGCCGGTGAGCTGGTGGAATTCTCCAACGGCTCGTATGGCATGGCGCAGAATCTGGAGGAAAACTCCGTTTCCATCGTCATGTTGGGCAGCGACGTACGGCATCCGCGAGGGCGACGTCGTCAAGCGCACCGGCAAGGTCGTCTCCGTCCCGGTCGGCAAAGAGCTGATCGGCCGCGTTGTAGACGCGCTGGGTCAGCCGATCGATGGCAAGGGCCCGATCGACGCGTCCGCTTCGCCCGATCGAATCCCCTGGCGCCCGGCATTCTCGAGAGAAAGAGCGTCTCCGTGCCGCTGCAGACCGGCATCAAGGCCATCGACTCGATGATCCCCATCGGCCGCGGCCAGCGTGAGCTGATCATTGGCGACCGCCAGACCGGCAAGACGGCCATTGCCACCGACACCATCCTCAACCAGAAGGGCAAGGACGTCATCTGCATCTACGTCGCCATCGGCCAGCGCGGTCGACGGTCGCGCAGCTCGTCGGCATGCTCGACGCTCCCGGCGCGATGGACTATACCATCGTCGTCTCCGCCACGGCGTCCGAGCTTGCTCCTCTGCAATACATCGCACCCTATTCCGGCTGCACAATGGGCGAGTACTTTATGAAGCAGGGCAAGGACGTGCTCGTCATCTACGACGACCTCAGCAAGCATGCCACCGCGTACCGTGCCCTGTCGCTGCTGATCCGGAGACCGCCTGGACGTGAAGCCTACCCCGGCGACGTTTTCTACCTGCATTCGAGACTGCTCGAACGTGCGGCGCGAATGGCTCGACTCGCGGCGGCGGCGGTTCGCTGACCGCGCTGCCGATCATCGAGACGCAGGCCGGCGACGTTTCCGCCTACATTCCCACAAACGTCATTTCCATCACTGACGGCCAGATTTTCCTCGAAACGGAGCTGTTCCACGCAGGCATCATGCCTGCCGTGAACCCCGGCATCTCCGTGTCCCGCGTGGGCGGCGACGCCCAGATCAAGGCCATGAAACAAGGTCGCGGGCCGGTTGAAGCTGCTCTACTCGCAGTACCGTGAATTGCAGAGCTTCTGCGCAGTTCGGCTCCGACCTCGACCGCGACACGCAGGAGCGTCTGGCGCAGGGCGAGCGCATCGTGGAAGTCCTGAAGCAGGACCGCAATGCCCCGGTCGACGTGGCGCATCAGGTCGCCATCCTCTATGCCGTCATCGGCGGCTATCTGAAGGATGTGCCGGTCGCGAAGATCCGTGCGTTTGAACAGGAGCTTGTATCCGTGGATGGACAAGAACGCCTGCCGAGCTGCTGGAGAATCATCCGCACGACCGGCCAGCGACGAGGACGAGGCCGCGCTCAAGACCGCCATCGAAACTCGCGGATCGCGGCAATTCCTCGAAATCTGTAAGGCAAGGAGGCGCCCCACATGGCCGGATTATCCACAAAAGCGATCAAGACCCGCATCCGGAAGTCCATGGCCTCCACGAGACAGATCACGAAAGCCATGGAGCTGGTCGCGTCCTCCAAGCTCCGCAGCGCGCAGTCCCGCGCCGTCGCCTGCCGCCCGTATTTCACCGCGCTCTACGAGGCGATGAACGAGATCGCCGATTCGAGCCGCACTTCGTTCGAATCGCCCTATCTCCGGCGAGGCAGGAGGCAAGACCATCTACATCGTCATCGCGGGCGACCGCGGTCTCGCCGGCGGCTATAACAACAACGTCCTCAAGCTGGCCTTCCGCCAGATGCCGCAGGACGCCGTTGTGCTGCCCATCGGGAAGAAAACGGTCGAATTTTTTCCAGCACCGCAGCTGCGCGAGATCCTCACCGAGGAGCTATCGCGAGGCGGCGTCCGTCTCCATTGGCGACTGTTATAGCATTGCAAAGCTCGTCGCAGACGGGTTTTTGCAAGACGCGATTCAAAACGTCGTTCTGGTCTACACGAATTTCGTCTCGCTCCTCGCGCAGACGCCCGCCGCGAGCTGGAATTGCTGCCGCTGACCGATTTCGGCGGAAAAGGACCGCAAACGCGCAAAAAATGATCTCTATGAATCGGCCCGCGAGGCCGTGTTCAACGCGATCGTGCCGGAATACCTCGGCGGTATCCTCTACGGCGCGCTCTGCGAGTCCCGCTTCCGAGCAGGCGGCCCGCCGCATGGCGATGGATTCCGCCACCAAGAACGCCGAAGATATCATCGATGACCTCTGAGTCTCAAGTATAACCGTGCCCGCCAGGGCGCGATCACGCAGGAGATCACGGAAATTGTCGCTGGCAGCGAGAACTGACCACCGGGACGCGAGGCGTCCCACCCCATTTGATTCAAAAGGAGGCAGTCCCATGAATCAACAACATCGGATCCGTCGTTCAGGTCATCTGGCCCTGTTCTCGATATCCGCTTTGAGGACGGTCAGCTGCCCAATCTGTTAAACGCCATCGAGCTGGAGCTGAACGGCAAGAAGCTCGTTGCGGAGGTCGCGCAGGAGATCGGCGACAACGTCGTGCGCTGCATTGCCATGAGCTCTACCGACGGCCTCCAGCGCGCATGCAAAGGCCGTCGATACCGGCGCGTCGATCACCGTCCCGGTCGGTGATGCGTGCCTCGGCCGCATCTTCAATCTGCTCGGTGAGCCGATCGACGACCAGCCCATGCCGAAAAATGTGGAGGCCCGCTGGCCCATCCACCGCGAGGCCCCTCGTTTGAGGAGCAGGAATCTTCCACCGAGATCCTCGAGACCGGCATCAAGGTCGTCGACCTGATCTGCCCTTATGCCAAGGGCGGCAAGATCGGCCTGTTCGGCGGCGCGGGCGTCGGCAAGACGGTCCTCATTCAGGAGCTGATCTACAACATCGTCGACCGAGGACGTTGCCTCGTCGAGGATCAGCATCGGCGCATTCTGGAGCATCGCGCGGGCGATGGTCAAAAGCTGCTTCTGTCCCGCCGAGATGGTCGTGCTCTCGCTGAGCACGGTGTCAAAGCCCTGTGGCAGCGAGTGGACAAATTTGTCGAGGCCGCAGGCCTTGCAGACCGTTTCGAGCTGCTCGTCCGTGATACCCTCCATGTTATAGACCAGGTTCTCGCGGATCGTGCCCTCAAAGAGCCACGTATCCTGCAGGACCATACCGAAGAGCTTGTGCACATCGGGACGGCGCAGGTCGGTCGTCGGCACGCCGTCGATCGTGATGTGGCCGCTGTTGACCTCGAAAAAGCGCATCAGGAGGTTCACCATCGTGGTCTTGCCCGCGCCGGTGGGGCCGACGATGGCGACCTTCTGGCCCGGATGGACCTCAGCGGAGAAATCCTTGATGATGACCTTGTCGGGCGAATCGGGGTAGCTGAAGCGCACGTGGTCGAACGTTACCGCGCCGCGCACGGCGTCGAGCTTCTCGGTCTTGCCGCTCTCGTCGCCGAGCTCTTCACTTTCGAGGAAGTCGAAAATGCGGTGCGCGGAGGCGGAGGCCGTCTGCAAATTCGTCATGCCCTGTGCGATCTGCGTCAGCGGCGTGGTGAAGAGGCGCACATACAGGATGAACGAGACGATGACGCCGAATTCGATCGTGCCATTGATGGCCAGCACCGAGCCGAACACGCACACGGCAACGTACGAGAGGTTGCCGATGACGTTCATCAGCGGCTGCATGACACCGGACAAGAACTGCGAACGCCAGTTCGCATCATAGACCGCCGCGTTCAGGCCGTCGAAGTGGTCGAGGACCTTATCGACCGCGCGGCTGATGCGCACGACCTCATGGCCGGAATACATCTCCTCGACATAGCCGTTGAGCTCGCCGAGGCTCTTCTGCCGCGCGGTGAAGTAGCGCTGCGACTTCGACATGATGGCGACGATCAGCACCATGCCAAGGAGCGTGATGCACAGTGCGACGAGCGCCATGCGCCATTCGGTCACGAACATCATAATAAGGCAGCCGACAAACTGTGTCGCGGCGCTGATGATGGTCGGCAGGCTGTTGGTAAGTCCCTGCTGGAGCGTTGACACATCGTTTGTGATGCGGCTCAAAATGTCGCCCTGCGAGGTGGTGTTGAAATACTTCTGCGGCACGCGGTTGATCTTTTCCGAGAGCTCACCTCTCATGCGGTAGGACATTTTCAGCGTCACGACCGCCATGATATAGTGTTGGATGAAGCCAAACAGTGCGCTCAGGCAGTAAATAATGGCAAGGAACACGCCGATCTTCGCAATGGCGGCGAGGTCAATGCCGGTGAACAGGCCGTCGGACATGATGGTCGCCATTTTGCCGATCTTGTCGGGGCCGATGATCGTCATCACGGCGCTCAGCGCCGCCAGCACGAGGGCAAAAATGATAATGCCCATGCTCGAGCTCATATACGCGCCCGTGCGCTTGAGCGCGCCGACGGGATTGCTGTTTTTCTTTTTCATCTTCTCTCGCCTCCTTTACGCGAGCTCCGCGGCGCTGAGCTGGGAGGTCGCGATCTCGCGGTAAACGTCACAGTTTTTCATCAGCTCTTCGTGCGTGCCGATGCCCACGGCCTCGCCGCGGTCGAGCACGATGATCTTGTCTGCGTGGCGGATGGTGCTGATGCGCTGCGCGACGATGATCTTCGTCGTGTCATGCAGCTGCTTGGATAGCCCCTCGCGCAGCTTCGCATCCGTGCGGTAGTCCAGAGCGGAGAACGAATCGTCGAAGACGAGGATCTCCGGTTTTCTCGCCAGCGCGCGGGCGATGGAAAGGCGCTGCTTCTGGCCGCCGGACATGTTGCGGCCCATCTGCGCCACATGGTGCTGCGTGCCGTCGGGGAGCTTGTCGACAAACTCCTTCGCCTGCGAAAGCTCGACGGCCTGCGCAAGGCACTCATCGTCCGCCGGCGCTTCGCTCTCGCCAAAGTAGACATTGTCGCGGATGCTGCCGGCGAAGAGCACCGCCTTCTGCGTCACGTAGCCGAGCTTGTTGTAGAGTGTGTCGAACGTGTAGTCCCTGACGTTCACGCCATCGACAAGCACCTCGCCCTCCGTCGCATCGTAAAAGCGCGGGATCAGGCTCACAAGTGTCGTCTTGCCGCTGCCCGTCGCGCCGATGACGGCAAGCGTCTCGCCCCTGTTCACACGGAAGCTGATGTTCGAAAGCTCATCCTCCGAAGTGTGCGGATAGCGGAACGAAACGTTTTTGAACTCCACTGTGCCGTGCTCTTTGCATTCGCTCACGCTGCCCTCGCGGATATTCGCCTTGCGCTCGAGCACCTCGTTGATACGCTCGGCCGAGACCTGCGCCTGCGGCAGCAGCATGAAGATCATCACGAGCATCATAAAGGACATGACCACGTAAGTCGCATATGTGCTGAACACCAGCACGTCGCTGAACATCGTGAGGCGCGCTGCGGAATCGGTCAGCGCGATGTTGTTGACGAGCGCCGCACCCAGCCAGTAGATCGTGAGCGCCAGGCCGTTCATACCGAGCGTCATCGTCGGCTGGACGAGGGCGAAGAGCTTCTGGTTCTTTACCTGCACATTCATCATGTCAAGGCTCGGCTTGTTGAACTTGTCGTTCTGGTACTGCTCGGCGTTGAACGCGTGCACCACGTTGATGCCCGTCAGGTTTTCGCGCGCCACACGGTTGATCTGGTCGGTCAGCTTCTGCACGATGCGAAAACGCGGGATGCAGATGCTCATTACCGTTATCACCGTCACGCAGATGACCACGACGAATGCCGCTGTCACGGCGGAGAGCTCCCAGCTCTTGCCGAGAATTTTGATGATGGCCCACACGGCCATGATCGGCGATTTGATCATCATCTGCAGGCCCATCGCCACGATCATCTGAATTTGCGTGATGTCGTTCGTCGTTCTCGTGATGAGGCTGGCGACGGAAAAATCCTGCATCTCCTCGCTGCCGATGTCCATCACGTGGCGGAAGAGCTTTTCGCGCACCGTGAAGCTGAAGCCCGACGCCGCCTTAGCCGCAAGATACCCGCAGCCCACGGCCAGCACGGCGCTTGCGAGCGTGCAGCCAAGCATTTTCACGCCGACGGACAGGATATCCGCCGTCGCCCCCGACGTTTTGATGAGCGTCGTCAGATCGGTCATGTAATCCGGCAGCCGCAGGTCAAAGTAGACCTGCACCGCCACAAGCACGGTGCACAGCAGCACCATGAGCACCTCTTTGCGGCGCATGTTTTTGAGTAGTTTGATCATTATTGTTTCTCCTGATTTCTTCTTTGGGCCCTCAGCGCTTTTCCTTGCAGATGCCGTTCAGATTGCCATCCATTCTTTCAAGGCAGCGGCGCATCGTCGCCAGATCCTCCTCCGGGATGCCCTCGAGCAGACGTCTTCCGAACTGCCACTGCACCTGCCGTCCGCGCTCAATGAGCGCTTGCGCCTGTTCGGTGCAGATAAGCCGCGTCTGCCGCCGGTCGCCCGGCATCTCCTGCCGCTCAAGAAGGCCGTCATTCACCAGTCTTTCCACGTGCACTCTCGGCATCCGCGGGCGCGGACGATGTGCAGGCGGTCAGGCCCAGCAGCAGGCAAGGCCCAGCAGCAGGGCGATCAGGCATTTCGTGTGCTTCAAAGCGATGGTCTCCTTTTTCATTTGCATTTTAGTTCGAGTGCTCTAACCATTGCCAAAAGTAAAAGTTAGATTCCTCTAACCGCTGTTTATCATAGCACAACAGCCCGCTCCTGTCAAGTCCCATTTTGTCCCAGTCGGAAGACTCTCCTTGATTGCATCAAGGGGCTGGCGCACAGCGCCTTGCCTCGCATCATACCGCGGGGTATGCCGGGCGCGTTCTATTTTGGACTCCATAAAGATCTACGGGATTGCTGCGCCAGTGTGCGCACTGGTTCGCAATGACGCTTCTATTTTGGGTAGGCAGCGTCGTCCGCCCCTACGAATGGGAAGGAAGTGCAACAGAAAAAATTGTCCCGGTTTCGATCTGAAACCGGGACGTCTTTTACTTTTTGCGGGAGCCGAGATGGAACGGCGGCTCTTCGCCGCGCAGCAGGCGGCGGATGTTCGCCCGGTGCATCACAAGCACGAGCAGGCCCGTGAACACGGCGAGGGCGATGAGCATGGGCTCCTTCGTGAAAAAACGGTGTTCCTGCGGCCAGAACAATGGCCGCAGTCATGGAGCAAACGGACGCGCGCTTCGAGACCAGCGCCATCAGGCCGAACACCGCAACCAGGATCACAAACAGCCGCCAGTCGATCATCAATCCGACCGCCGCCCCGGCGGAGACGGCCTTGCCGCCCTTGAACTTGAAGTAGATCGGGAAGCAGTGCCCGAGCAGGCACGCGGCTCCGCCGACAGCCAGCCCCGTCACGCCGCCGAGTCCGCGGCCGAGGAGCATCGCCAGGATGCTTTTCGCAAAATCACCCGCGAATGTCAGCACGCCTGCGCCAAGCCCATAGACCCGCGCGGCATTTGTTGCGCCGGCGTTGCCGCTGCCCTGTTGGCGCAGATCGGCATGGAAGATGTATTTCGTGACCAGAATGGACACGCTGATCGAACCGAGCAGATAACCGGCGATCGCGCAGAGCAGCAGCTTCATAACAGACTTCCTTCCGCTGCAAGCACCGCGAGAAAGCGGCAAATTAACGGGAACTTACAGCTCATTCAAAATTTCGCGCGCGACAAAGACGCCGCTCGCCGAGGCATGCGACAGCGAATGGGTGATGCCGCTGCCATCGCCAATGATATAGAGGCCCTTCTGCGTCGTCTCCAGCCGCTCGTTCAGGGCGACCTCCATGTTGTAGAACTTGACCTCGACGCCGTAGAGCAGCGTATCGTCGTTGGCCGTGCCCGGCGCGATGCGGTCGAGCGCGTAGATCATCTCGATGATGCCGTCGAGGATGCGCTTCGGCAGGACGAGGCTGAGGTCGCCGGGCGTCGCGCCGAGCGTCGGCGTGACGAGGCCCTCTTCGATGCGCTTGACCGTGCTGCGCCGTCCGCGCACGAGATCGCCGAAGCGCTGCACGATGACGCCGCCGCCCAGCATGTTCGAAAGACGGGCGATGGACTCGCCATAGCCGTTGGAATCCTTGAACGGCTCGGAGAAGTGCTTCGCAACGAGCAGGGCAAAGTTCGTGTTCTCGGTCTGCATCGACTTGTCCTCGTAGCTGTGGCCGTTGACGGTGACGATGCCGTTGGTATTTTCGTTGACGACGATGCCGTTCGGATTCATGCAGAACGTGCGGACATTGTCCTCGAATTTTTCGGTGCGGTAGACGATCTTGCTCTCGAGCTCGTCGGTCAGATGCGAGAAGACGACGGCGGGCAGTTCGACGCGGACGCCGAGGTCGACGCGGTTGGAGAAGGTCTCGAGGCCCAGCTCGTGGCAGACGGTCTCCATCCACTTGCTGCCGCTGCGGCCGACGGAAACAACACACTTGTCGGCAGGTATGCGCGCCGGATTCGCACTCGATCCGGAAGCCGCCGCCCTCGATGGTGCGGATGTTGTGGACGGGGGCATCGAAGAAGAAGTCGACCTTCTGCTTCAGCTCCTCATAGAGGTTTTCCAGCACAACGAAGTTGATGTCCGTGCCGAGATGGCGGACGGAGGCATCGAGCAGGTTGAGCTTGTTCTGGATGCAGAGCTTTTTGAAACGGGAGCCGGCGGTGGTGTAGAGTTTGGTGCCCGCGCCGCCGTGGGTCATGTTGATCTCGTCAACATAGTGCATCAGCTCGAGCGCCTTCTTTTCTTGCCGATGTGCTCGTGGAGCGTGCCACCGAAGTCGTTCGTGATGTTGTACTTCCCGTCGGAGAACGCGCCCGCGCCGCCGAAGCCGCTCATGATCGAGCATGTCTGGCATTTGATGCACGATTTCACGCGCTCGCCGTCGATGGGACAGCGGCGCTTGGCGAGCGGATGGCCCGCCTCGAAAACGGCGATCTTCAGGCCGCGGTCTTCCTTCGTCAGCTCGTAGGCGGAAAAATGCCGCCAGGGCCAGCGCCCACGATGATGACATCATAATCAAAATTCTGCATAGTGTTCCTCCTGCCCTCTGGCAGCTGTGATCGATGACGGATGCAGGGGACGGGCTTTGCCCGCCCCCTGTGGTGTATTATTCTACGGTAACGCTCTTGGCGAGGTTGCGCGGCTTATCATCGTGTCGCAGCCGCGCTGCAGCGCGACATAATAGGCGAACAGCTGCAGCGGGATGACGCCCAGCGACGGAGGAAGGATCCTCCGTGTCGGGGATGGTCATCAGCGCGTCCACGCGGGAGGCCATCTGCTCCTTTGCCGGACTCGGTCGTCAGGGCGAGAACGCTCGCGCCGCGCGACTTGACCTCGACGACGTTGCTCATCGCCTTATCGAACAGCGGCGCATAGGTGCCGAGCGCGATGACGAGCGTGCCCGGCTCGATCAGCGAGATCGTCCCGTGCTTCCAGCTCGCCGGAGGCATAGGCCTCGGAATGGATGTAGGAGATCTCCTTCAGCTTCAGCGAACCCTCCATGCCGGTGGCATAGTCGAGATTGCGGCCGATGAAGAAGATGGAGTTGTGGTTGAAGAAGCGCGAGGCAAAATGCTGGATCTCGCTCTGCTCCCTCGAGTACCCGTGCGGCTTTGTCGGGCAGGCGCTCCAGCTCGGCGACGAGCGCGGCGTATATTGCGGGCGTGATGGTGCCGCGTGCTGATCGGCCATGTAGATGGCCAGCTGCGAGACGACGGCCAACTGCGTGGAATAGGCCTTCGTGGTCGCGACGGCGATCTCCGGCCCCGCCCAGGTGTAGATGACGTCGTCCGCCTCGCGGGCGATCGCGCTGCCGACGACGTTGACGATCGAGAGCACCCGCGCGCCGAGCGCCTTTGCCTCGCGCATGGCGGCCATGGTGTCGAGTGTCTCGCCGGACTGGCTGATGACGATGGCAAGCGTGCCATCCTCGACGATGGGATCGGAATAGCGGAACTCGGACGCAAGGCAGACCTCAACGGGGATGCGCGTCAGCTTTTTCCAGCGTGTATTTTGCGACCATGCACACGTGCAGCGACGAGCCGCAGGCGATCATGTCGATCTTTTGATCTTCGTCGCGTCGAGAGACAGGCCCTCAAAGACGATACGGCCCGTCGTGGATGCGCGGGCTGATCGCGCGGCGCAGCGCCTCCGGCTGCTCCATGATCTCCTTGAGCATGAAATGCTCATAGCCGCCCTTTTCTGCCGCCGAGATCTCCCAGTCGATGTGGTGGTGTTCCTTTTCGATGGGCTGTTCCATCGCGTTGTAGACCTGGATGCCGTCGGCGAGAGGACGGCGACCTCGCCGTCTTCCATGTAGACCACGTCGCGCGTGTACTGCACGAGGGCTGTCACGTCGGAGGCAAGGAAATTCTCGCCCTTGCCAAAGCCGAGCAGCAGCGGCGCGTCCTTGCGCGCGGCATAGAGCCGGTCAGGGCTCGTCGGCGCAGACGATGCCGAAGGGCGTATGCGCCCTCAATGCGGTGCAGCACCATGTAGATCGCATCCGGGACGGTATTGGTCTCCGGCAGACCGAGGCAGTATTCGAGCAGCTGCGCCCACGACCTCGCTGTCGGTCTGCGAGACGAATTTCACGCCCTTTTTCCTCAAGGAAGGTGCGAATTTCGAGATAGTTTTCGATGATCCCGTTGTGAACCAGCGCAATCTTGCCATTCTGGCTCAGATGGGGTGGGAGTTGATGTCGTTCGGCTCGCCATGGGTGGCCCAGCGGGTGTGCCCGATGCCGAGCGTGCCGGGCAGGAGCGCGCCATGTTCCGTTTTTTTCTTCGAGGTTGGCAAGGCGTCCTTTGCATTTTTCCACATGCAGCACGCCGTCCGCCGCGACGCAGATGCCAGCGGAGTCATAGCCGCGGTATTCCAGGCGGCTGAGGCCGTTCAGCAAAATGGGCGCCGCCTGTTCGCGGCCGATATATCCAACGATTCCACACATAATAAAAAAGGCCTCCTGATCAAAAAATTTACGCACAGCGATCAGCCGGGCGATCTGTGTCCGCCTGGCCGTTTGCTGCATGGTCGATTTTCTTCTCAGAACAAACCTCGCAGTCCTTTTGTCTGACACTCTGCTCACAGCCCTTCTGTTTTGCGGTCGCCCGCATATTTCTGACTGTGTTACGCGCGCAGAGCAGGCACGGAGACGCATCCGCCGAATCTTCGATCACGTCTCGCCTCGTCGTCCGGGGATCTCCCCGGCGCTGGCGCTTGCTGATGGACGGGGCCATATCCTCCTTTCCTTCTGCGAGTATCCCTATTATACGCGAGAACGGAGAAAAAAGCTACATTTATTTTCTGGTCAAACAGGACGCAAAACGGGCGGCTATTCGCCGCCCGCATTGTGATTCAGCTGAGATATTCGCGTTCGAGATCGCGCACCATGCGGACGTATTTCGTCTTGCATCCGGCGAGATCGCCCGCCTGCAATGCGTTGTAGCAGGGCTGGAGATACTGCTCGCGGATGGCGGCGTAGCGTGCGTCCCGGTCTCCGCAGACGTCGATGCACATAACAATCGTCGGCGCGATGCGGTAATACTCCTCAATCAGGGCCGCGCCGTCGGGCTGGGCCTTGAGGTATCCGTCGCGGAAGGCGCGGAACGCCGTCAGCTCGGCGCAGTCATCCGGCTTGCCCTCGGCTTCGCAGACCGCGGTCGTGATGAAGCAGAGACCGAGGAACTTTTTCTTGCGGAAGCCGCCGGCCAGCGTTTCGTAATCGCCGACGTAGAACGGCGACTTTGGATACCGCTCGACCCAGACGGCCTGCAGTGTGTCGGCAAATTCACGGCCGGACGGCAGCTTCTGCCGCAGCACCATCGGCACGAAGAAGAGCGCGACGACGTATTTGTCTTCGTCGAACAGGAAGCGGCTGCCCTTCCTGGCGGCCCAGTCGACAGCCAGATCGTCGATCATCCGTCCGGCTGCGGCGCGGAGCTGCGCAGCGCGCGCATCGGCGGGAAGGCCGGCCAGCCCGGCATCCAGCCGGACGACCACGGCGGGCAGCCCGCCTCATATTCGTCAAAGGCAGGGACATAATCGGTCTTTGTCACCCGCTTGTGGAAGCCCGGTAGTTCCGGATACATCCGGACAGTTCCTCCAGCGCAGCGGCATAGGCATCCGCATCCGGCGCAGCAGGGCGTCTCTGCCGCTTCGGTCACAAAGGTCGCTCTGCGCAAGGCGCGCGCCGCAGTACATGCAGGAAAACTCGGCAAGCGACGCCGGGACTCTCAGCTCCTGCATACATTTTGGGCATTTTCCGGTCAGAAATTCCTGTTCCATAGTATTACCAATCGCTTTCTGCGTTTTTTGTTTTTTCTATTTTTTCATAAATCGTGCGCCCTGTCAATCCTTATTTTCCGCAAAAAACACGGAGAAAACCGCCGCACCTGAAAAATCGACACGAAGAGGCGAAAAATCAGACTGAAAATAGGGGCGGAGCGCTTGGCAGAATATGCGCGTAATCCAAATGAAAGGAATGATACGTCATGGAACGTTTTGAAATGGAATGGACCCGCATTGCACAGCAGCGGCCGCAGACCCCATCTGGGCGCGGGACGCGGAACTGGAGCGCAGTGTCTCCCACAGAAGGAGCTTTTGGTCGCCGCTTCGCGCGCTGCGTCGGAGAAAAACAAGATGAAGCGGGAAGAGAAACCACACTCCCGCTTCGGACGGGCGCGGCAGGCTATGAACTCCGCGCCGCAGAGCGGACGGAAGGGACGCTCGGCTTCTGGTGGTGTGGACGGTACGGCATGCACCGCTGGGCAATGCCGATTGCGCCGATCGATGTTGATCTCGCGAAGTATGCGCACGTGACGATCGTCTCGCCGATCTGGGTGTTTGCGCTGGCCGCGCCGATGCGCGCCTTCTGCGGCGAGGCCGCCGGGAAGATCCGCGCGGCGGACTATATTCTGGTACATCACACGCGCGGGCAGTATGAAAACGCAGCGCGTGAGATGGACGCGCTTGGCATCCATCACACGGCGCTGCGCAGCGTCCAGTGCAAGGTCGGAAGATATCGCGAAATTCCCACAAATTCGCGCTGTGGTGGGAGCGATCAAAGATTGTAGTCGATGGCGCCGCGCGATTCGCGGATGGACTTGCAGAGCGTAGAGACGGCAACGTGGCGCGGGTCGTTCTTATAGCGGCTCAGGGCCTCCAGATCATCAAAATCAGCAATCAGGCAGGCGTCGTAGGTATTGCCGGGCTTGCAGCTGCGGTGGATCTCCATGTGGCGGATCTCGGGACCACGCCGTCCAGCGCCTGCAGGCCGGACAGGAATTTTTCGCGGTTTTCTTCTTCGCCCTCGCGGAATTTCCACATGACAATATGACGGATCATTGTTGTTCCTCCCTATTTGATACGATATTCGAAATTTTCACAGATGAGCACCATGCCCTCGCGCACGCCGTCTGGCAGCAGCGCGAGCGCCACCTCGGTCTCCACGCCGCTCTCGCCGACGAGCACGGCATAGTCGCCGCGGATCTCTTTGACGGTTCGTTCAAAAATCATCAGAAGACCTCCTTTTTCATATAGTATAACATAGATCAGCCGCCTCTGCACATCCTATTGGAAAAAAGGAGGCCGATTTTTATGAACAACGATACCATTTCTCTCTGCAGGAATGTTCCGCGGGCGCGAACATGGCAATGTCTGCGATCGATCAGGTGCTGGAGGGCGTGGGAAATCCGGCGCTGCGCGACGCCCTCGACCGAGAGCCGCCGCGTCCACGACCGCATCGGCGGCGAGACGCGCAGGTCTGCTCCGCGCGCAGGGCCAAGAGGGCAAGGCGGCCAATCCCGTCGCGCAGTCGATGGCATGGCTGAAAACGAACTGGAAGCTGACCGTCCGCCCCGGCGACGAGACCGTTGCCGACCTGATCGTCGACGGCTGCAACATGGGCGTCAAATCCCCTGACGCGCTATCAGAATCAGTATCCCGCCGCCAGCGGCCACGCCCGTGCGCTGGCCGGGCAGCTGATCGACGCGGAGGAGCAGCTGTCAAACGAGTTACGGCGCTATCTTTAACAGAATCGCACAAAAAATTTCGTTGTCAATTTCGCAAAATTGGTGTATAATGGAGCCACCAAGAAAGGGGGAGTCCATATGACCAACAAAGTTATCACCATCAGCCGTCAGTTTGGCAGCGGCGGCCGCACCATCGGCAAGGCCGTTGCAGAGAGACTTGGAATTCCCTACTATGATAAGGAACTGGTCGATGCGGTCGCGAAGGAGAGCGGCTTCTCGCACGAATTCATCGAAGAGATCGGCGAATACGCCACAGTGACGAGCAGCTTTCTGTTCAACATCGCCGTCTCGTCCCATCCGATGGGCCTGATCGACACGATGTCCGTCTCCGATAAGCTCTATGTCTGCCAGACGAATGTCATCCGCGATCTTGCAGACAAGGGTCCGTGCGTGATCGTGGGCCGCTGTGCCGACTTCATTTTGAAGGACCGGCCCGACTGCCTGCATGTCTTCATCCCTGCGACAACGCGCACCGCGCGCTGCGCGTATTCCGCGAACGCTACGGCGAGACGAGCAAGCCCATGGAAAAGCGCCTGCAGGAGAAGGACAGCAAGCGCAAGGTCTATTACAAGCACTACACCAACCGCAACTGGGGCGAGGCCGAGAATTACGATGTCTGCCTCGACAGCGGCACGCTCGGCGTTGACAAGTGCGTCGAGATCGTCTGCGATATCGCGGAAATGGCGTGACAAAAGCCGGGCGGGAGCAGAAACACTGAAAGCCTCCTGCGCAGGGATCCCCCCGCGCAGGAGGCTTTTTGACGGCAGTGTGTACGCGGAACAAAAGATTCTCCGGCACGTCTGAAAACATCAAAAAGAAATGGAAAAAGGAGTACATAACATGGGACTGATTAGAGCGGCATTGGGTGCGGCTGGCGGCGTGATGGCCGATCAGTGGAAAAGTATTTTTACTGTGAATCCATTCCGGAGAACGTGATGGCCGTCAAGGGCCTGCACCGCTCTCTGGGCGCAGCAGTAACTACAAGGGCAGCGGAGAACATCATTTCCAACGGCTCCGTCATCGCGGTGGCTGACGGCCAGTGCATGATCATCGTCGATCAGGGCAAGGTCACCGAGCTCTGCGCGGAGCCGGGCGAATTTGTGTACGATTCTTCGACGGAACCGTCCATTTTCTCAGGCCAGCTCGGCACAAGCATCCTCGACACGTTCAAGAATATCGGCAAGCGGTTTACCTTTGGCGGCGAGCCCCCGAAGGACCAGCGCATCTACTACTTCAATACCAAGGAGCTGATCGGCAACAAGTATGGCACACCCTCGCCCGTTCCCTTCCGCGTCGTCGACCAGAGAGCCGGCATCGACATTGACATCGCGATCCGCTGCTTTGGCGAATACAGCTACCGCATCTGCGACCCGATCCTGTTCTACACGAACGTCTGCGGCAACGTAGGTGAGGAATACACAAGAGACCGCCTCGACGGCCAGCTGAAGACCGAGCTTCTGACCGCCCTTCAGCCCGCGTTCGCGAAGATTTCCGACATGGGCATCCGCTATTCCGCTCCCCGGCCACACGATGGAGCTGGCCGACGCGCTGAATGAAGTGCTGTCTGGCAAGTGGCGTAATCTGCGTGGTCTGGAAATCGTCTCGTTCGGCGTATCCAGCGTCAAGGCGAGCGAGGAAGACGAGCAGATGCTCAAGGAGATGCAGCGCAACGCGGCCTTCATGGACCCGACGCGAGCCGCAGCCCACCTGGTCGGCGCACAGGCGGCCGCCATGCAGTCGGCCGCGTCCAATCAGGGCGCAGGCCCCGCGATGGCATTCATGGGCATGAACATGGCAGGACAGATGGGCGGCATGAACGCGCAGAATCTCTATCAGATGGGCGCGCAGCAGCAAGCCCAGCAGGCGGCGGCGCAGCCCGCACCGGCAGCGCGGCGGCTGGACGTGCAAGTGCGGCAAGACCGGCAACACGGGCAAATTCTGCGCCGAATGCGGCAGCCCGAAGCCGGCAGACGACAGCTGGACGTGCAGCTGCGGTGCGGTGAACCACGGCAAGTTCTGCGCCGAGTGCGGCAAGCCGCGCCCCACGGGCCCGGCGAAGTGCGCCGGCTGCGGTTGGGAAGCCCCGGAGGGCCAGCACCGAAGTTCTGCCCCGAGTGCGGCCGTTCAAGCCTTTCGCCTGAGCGAACGGCACAGCGCGTGAAAGGAGAGAACACCATGCCAACACAGGTGACCAATTACCAATGCCCCGGCGTGTACCGGCCCGCTGCATTTGTCGGCGCGTCCGGAAAGCTGGAATGTGACTACTGCGGCTCGACCTACGACGTGGCCGAGATCGAGGCGCTCTACGCGGAAAAAGAGGCGAAGGCGGCCGAGACGCAGCAAAAGGAAGAACAAAAGCAGACGGCAAAAAACAGGAGGCCGCGGAGGGCGGCTGGGACACGTCGGACATGAGCGACGACTGGGGCGACGACGCGGACGCGATGCGGGCCTATTCCTGCCCGTCGTGCGGGGCGGAGCTGATCTGCGACGAGACGACGGCGGCAACCAGCTGCCCCTACTGCGGAAACCCGACGGTCGTGCCGGGAAAGTTCGCCGGGGCGCTGAAACCGGAATATGTCCTGCCGTTCAAGCTCGCGAAGGAGGACGCCGTCAAGGCGCTGAAGGCGCACTACAAGGGAAAGCCCTTCCTGCCGAAGGCGTTCTCGGCCGAGAACCACGTGCAGGAGATCAAGGGCGTCTACGTCCCGTTCTGGATGTTCGACGGCGAGGCCGAGGGCTGGGCCAACTACAAGGCATCCCGTTCGCATACACACCCGCGAGGGGCGACTATGAGGTCACGCGGACGGAGCATTTCGACGTCTACCGCGAGGGTTCGCTCGCCTTTGAAAAAGTTCCGGTCGATGCGTCGAGCAAGATGCCGGACGATCACATGGACTCGATCGAGCCGTTTGATTACAAAGAGCTGAAGCCGTTCTCCACGGCCTATCTGCCGGGATTTTTGGCGGACAAATACGACGTCAGCGTCGAGGACAGCCAGGAGCGGGCGGACAGCCGCTGCGCGGGCACGCTGGTTGACGCGATGCGCGACACGGTCGTCGGCTATGACGGCTGCTTCGTGGAAAATCAGGACATCAAGCTGAAGCGCGGCAAGGTACATTATGCGCTGCTGCCGGTCTGGATGCTGACGACAAAGTGGAAGGATAAGGACTATCTGTTTGCAATGAATGGGCAGACCGGAAAACTCGTCGGCGACCTGCCGACGAGCTGGGGAAAGTTCTGGGCGACGTTCGGCATCATCACCGGTGTGCTGACGGCGGCGCTCACGGCGTTTTCCTGCTGGCGTAAGGAGGTGGACGGAATGAAACGAAGACTTGCCTGTATCGTGCTGGCCGCGCTGCTCCTGCTGGGGCTGTGCTGCACGGCCTTTGCAGAAGCTCCGGCCGCGACGGAACCGCAGCTCTGGAACATCACGGACACCGTCGGCCTTCTGACGAGCGACGAGGATCTGACGCTGGAGAAGCGGGCGGAGGAGATTTCCGCGCAGTATGGCGTCGGGATCTATCTGCTGATCCTCGAGGACTATTCGGAATACTATGACGACCCCTACGAGACGGCGTATGAGCTTTACCACCAAAACACACTGGGCATGGGCGAAGACCGGGACGGCGTGATCCTGCTGATGAGCATGTCGAACCGGAAGTATGCCACGTTCTTCTATGGGCCGAAGGCGGAATACGCCTTTGACGCCTACGGACAGGAATTGATGGAGGAGGAGTTCCTCGACGATTTCCGGACGACGACTGGTACGACGGCTTCGAGGATTATCTCGAGGTCTGCGACGAATATCTGGCCAGAGCCGAGGCGGGCGACCCCGTTCGGGGACGATTCTTCGGCGGGCGGCTCCGACGGCAGCGGCATCGGGACGACGATCCTTGTCTGCCTGGGCATCTCCGCAGTCATCGCAATGATTGTCTGCCTGATCCTGCGGGGCAAGATGAAGTCCGTCCGCAAGGGCACGCACGCCGATGCCTACGTCACGGGCAGCCTGAACCTGACGGCCAGCCGCGACCAGTATACGCACACCACCGAGACGCGCACGAAGATCGAACACGAATCGTCTGACAGCGGCGGAGGCGGCAGCTCTGCCTGCTCGGGCGGCGGCGGCTCCGGCCGCAGCGGCAGCTTGAGTTCAAAAAAGTCAAAAAAGGCGGGCGGCCAATGGTCGCCCCGCCTCTCCGATTTTTTTGCCGCACCATGTAGGGGCCAATGCACCAAACACGGTCGAGCAGCATATCATGATGGGCAGGGAGGGATGCTGATGGCGGGTTCGGGACCATTGTGATACAGATCTACATCGGATGCGCGGCTGCCGTTACAAAGACGCCTCGATTGCCGTGACGCGGCACGGCGCGGCAGGCACGGGCTGGTCGCGTTCCGCGTGAGCAACTACGACGGGATGACCGAGCCGATCCGGGTGGAGACGCCCGACTTTTCCGAGAGCCAGCAGTCCGGCGCTGCGGAGCAGCCATTCGCCAGCGTGGACATCGAGGCCGAGGCCGTGGGCTATGGGCGCATTTTCATCCGCAACGCGCAGATCTTTGCCGACCGGCAGACTGTGCAGCCGCTGCGCCTGATCCGACGCCGTCTCTGCCGGAGAGAGCTATACGCGGACGCAGATCGTCGACGTGACGCCGCAGGACTTGTAAGGGAGGTGGGAGCTTGCCGAGCGTTTATCCGGTCATCCCGGAGAGCATCGTCGTACATCTCGGCGCCCGACGGCGTATGCCGAAATGTGACGGTTGCGTTTCCGGACTACATCAAGAACGTGGTTTGCAGCGAAATTTACCCGACGTGGGAAGAATCCGCCATCGTGGCCAACACGCTGGCGATCATCTCGTTCGCGCTCAACCGCGTATACCGAGTATTATCCCAGCCGGGGATACAGCTTCAACATCACGAACTCGACGGCCATCGATCAAAAGTACATTCAGGGCCGGAGCCTGTTTGAAAACGTGGTGCAGATCGTGGACGAAATTTTCAACAGCTATCTGCGCTACGCGGGCTTCATCGAGCCGCTGGCCGCAAAATTCTGCAACGGGACGACAAGCACGTGCGACGGCCTGAGCCAATGGGGTTCTCAGAGCCTTGCGCAGAATGGCGCGACGACCGCCGAAATCCTGCGGAACTATTATGGGGACAATATCGAGATCGTGCGGAACGTGCCGGTCGAGGATGTGGGCAATTCCTATCCCGGTTCGCCGCTGCGGCAGGGGGACATGGTCAGAATGTATCGCGCATCAGATCGAGCTCAACCGCATTTCGCAGAATTATCCGGCCATTCAAAGGTCGAGATGGACGGTGTGTTCGGCCCGGCGACGGACGCGGCGGTGCGCGCGTTCCAGTCGATCTTCTCGCTGACCGTGGACGGCATCGTCGGGCAGGCGACGTGGTATAAGCTGATCCTGCTCTATGTGGCGGTCAACAAGCTCGGGGAGCTGCGGTCAGAGGGGCAGACGTTCCTCGGCTTTTCATGGGAATATCCGGCGTCGATCGAGCCGGGCGAGACGGGCGGCAAGGTGACGCATCTGCAATACATGCTGTCGGTGATCGCGGAGTTCATCCCGGAAATTCCTGCGCCCACCATCACGGGCCGCTATGGCGAGGAGACGGAGCAGGCCGTCGCGGCATTTCAGACCTATGCGGGCCGCGAGGCGACCGGGACGGTCGACCGCGAAACGTGGGACGAAATCTATGCGCAGTATCAGGGCATCCGCGTGACGGTGTTCGGCGACGGGGAGCTGTTCCCGTTCTCGCAGTTCCCGGGCGAGGCCGCTGTGCCCGCGTTCGCGCGTCAAAACGGAAATCCCGCGCGGAGCCGGTATCAGGATTCGACGCGCTTCGTGCAGTATCCGGGCATGGTGCTCTCAAACGGGATGCGCGACCAGGAGGTGGACGGATGAACGACGCGGACTTCTACATTGGAAAGCCCATCCGGAGCCTGCAAACCATGCTCCGCGTGATCGCGGCGGCAGATGAAGCCATCCGCAGGTCGTGCCGGACGGCATCTACGGCCCGGACACCGAGGCCGCCGTGACGGCGTTTCAGGCCCGGCATGACCTGCCGCCGACAGGCGAGGCCGATCAGGCGACGTGGAACCGGGTCGTGGACGCATATCTGAAGCTCGGCAGCTTCGTCCTGCCGATCGCGGCGCTGCGCATCCGCTGGCAGCCGCAGCAGAGCATCGACGCCGGGGAGGAAAATCTGCATCTGTTCCCGATTCAGGCGATGCTCGCGGTGCTGCCGACGCTACTGCAACCTGTCTGCCCCGCCGGTCGACGGGACGCACGGCGCGGCATCCGTCGCCGCCGTGCGGCAGCTGCAAACGCTCTGCGGTCTGCCCGCAAACGGCAGCGTCGACCAGACGACATGGGACCATCTCTGCAAGCTCTACGCCCTCGTCAGCGGCGATGGGGATGTAGTAAGGCTTTGACTATCTTT
>VOFG01004432.1_pt1 | contig 22567 bp, 33 predicted proteins | sample 5384171 | NCBI WGS metagenome assembly VOFG01 (sample SAMN12384726, study PRJNA508395) | human gut metagenome | isolation source: healthy gut F | host: Homo sapiens | reverse complement strand
GTCAGCTTGAAAGACATTCAGGAATGGCTGGCATAGCGACATTTCCACAACCTCAATCATCTGAAAACTCCCAACGCACCCGGACAGCGAGTTTTGCGGTGGCGTCATTTTTCCTTTGAAATACGTCAGTATTCCTGCGAAAAAAAATGTCTTGCGCAACGCAAAATCCCTCGCTGCCGGTCACATCATGAGTTTTCAGATACACCCTACACGCATCTGGATTACAGTTCCAAGGTGTCCTCTGCAAACGCGATTCTGGACTGTTTTCCAGCATAAAAAATCGCCGCGAACCTGCACAGTTCGCGGCGACGGTGTGCCATGTGAACACTATGGATCAACTGCCAAATTTGGAATACAAACCCGCAATCCAGCGAAGCGATTGCGGGTTGAATTTGAAAGACCTTTGCTGTCGAGATGAACGCGCTTGCGCGGTCATCTGACATACAAAGGTCATTTCTGAGTGGTGCCGGTGGTGGGACTCGAACCCACACGAGTGTTACCCCAACGGATTTTGAGTCCGCCTCGTCTACCATTCCAACACACCGGCATTGCTGTGTTATTATACAGCATGGCACGCGGAAATTCAAGAAAAAACTTCCGAAACTGTGTCATTTTTCGGATTTCATCTGCTCGTTGAGGTGTTTGCAGAGCAGGGCGAGGGAAGCAGCCATGTTTTCGTTCTGGACGAGGATGGTCTGGCACGTTCAGGTGCTTGGGGCGAAATTCCAGATGGCGAGGATCCCGTTGCTGATGAGCAGATCGCAGACGCTCTGGGCCTGCTCTGCCGGGACGGTGATGATGCCGATCTTGATCTGGTCGCGGCGGCAGACCTCGCCGAGGCGCGACAGGTGCATGATGGGCTTGCTCTTGGAGGTGCCGATGATAGCGTCGTTTTCATCAAACGCCGCGACGATATTCAGGCCGTATTCCGCGAAGCCGGCAGCGGGGGCGGGAGTGACGTCGCTCCCCGCCGATGTAAAGAATTTTTTCGCGCCGCACCAGGCCCAGGAGCATCAAAAAGCGTTTCAGATTCATAGACATCTCCAATCAATAAATTCGCCGGTCTGCGAGACCGGCGTCGGCGAAAAGGCAACTAATTTTCCAGGTTTTCCGCTTTTTTCCTGCTGATCTGCGGGACGGCCAGCGCGAGGCCGGAGACCGTGCCGACCGCGCGATGAGGGGATCGGAAAAGCGACAAAATGGATACTGTTCGGAAGGGAAGCGAACAGCCCGCGGGATCGGCGAGCGACGCGTGCTCAGCCCGGCGTCCGGCAGAAGCTGTGCAGCAATGCCCCGTCCACGACGAGGACGGAATCACCGGTCAAGGGGTCTTTAAGGTGTTGCCGGTGTCGAGCAGCCGTGAGGGACGGTGGCATGCCGGTGCGTGCCGATGCGGAGCGTGAGCGGGATTAGCCGTCACCGTGAGCGGTAACGGCGAGAAAAATCACTGCGATGGAGTCCGCAGAGCGAGCGCGGCCAAAAACAGAATCGCCCGGCGGCGGAAGGAGCAGAACATGCCGCCCGGAAGCAAAGCAGCTGATCGTGAGCCGCAGGAGCCGTGCGCGGTTGCAGCATCGCGGCCCGGCCAGCGCGGCGCTGATCGCAGAAGAGAAGGGCGAAGCGGACGGTCTGCCGCCGCGCGCCGAAAGCCGGGGCTGGCGACGCGAGGACGGCCTTCATCCCGGCGCGTGCGCAGGAAGGCGAAGCGCGGGCACGAAGCGACGCCGCCGCGTAGAGTCCGCCGAGCGCCGCCGCCAGCAAAAACCGCCCGCGCCGCAGCGCGCGCGCGCCAGATATGCTGCCGAGAGCAGCAGGAGATAGTTGACGGAGCCGTTGACCGCAAAAGGCCGTGTCGAGATAGACGGTCACCGTATCACCTCCTATCTGCCGTCCGGTTATCCATGGACAAAGTATAAGCGCGGCGGGCGCAAAAAACAGAGTCGCAATCCCTTCCGGGACTGTGACCTGTCGTTCGTCATTTTCGGGCGTGTTCCGCGGGGCACTCAGACGGGCGCACCGTCGCGCAGGACCTGCCGGATGTTCTTTTTCGGCCTTGCTGCGCGGAGCATGACCTCGTGCCCGCAGCCGAGGCAGCGGGAGGCGGAAGTCCATCCCGGTACGCAGCACCCTCCCAGCGCTTGTCCCCCGCAGGGAGTGCGCCTTTTTCATGACGAGAATATCCTGAACGCGAATATCCGCAAAGACCTCACTCTCTTGCCGCGCCAAAGCGGGCGCGGCGGCATGCGTGGTACAGTTGATGCAAGGGAGTTTGATGAAGGACTATTTGCCGGAATCGATGCGCCGCTGTCCGCCAGGATATGCACGCGGTGAACTGGAACGGGCGATGGAGAAGGAACGATTCTGACGGCGCGGGCCGTCCGCTGTGATGAAAACGCATGATCTGATCATTGACCTCGAGCTGCGCCGGGGCCGCATCCCACGGCTGGAGGCGGCGGGAGGGCATCGCCGACGGACGGACGCGGGAGATCGCGATTTTGCGCTGCGTGGGGCGGCCGGTCTGCGCGTGTGTGACGGAGATTACGCCGGAGGAGCGAAATTGTGTTCTCGCGGCGGAAGAGCGCAGCAGCTGGCAATGGATCATCTTCTGCGGGAGAGCCGCACCCGGCGACATCCTGCCTGCCGTGGTGACGGGCTGTACAGCCTTCGGTGCGTTCTGCGATGTGGGGCTGGGGGCAGCGGCACTGCTCGGAACGCAGCAGCTCTGCATTCGCGGCTGCGCCACGCGGGCGAACTGCTCACGCCGGGGCAGCGCATCTATGCCGCGATCCGGACGCTCGACCGCGTGCAGCGGCGCGTGTTTTCCTGACGCAGCGCGAGCTGCCGGGCACATGGGCGGAGACGCCGCGCGCTTTCTGCGCCAGGGGGCAGACCGTGACCGGCGTGGTGCGGAGCCTGACGGATTACGGCGCGTTCATCGAGCTGACGCCGAATCTCTCGTGGCCGAGGACGACGGGACGCTCCGCGTGGGCGACCACGTCGCCGTGTAGCATCCGGGCCATCGTGCCGAGACACTGAAGATCAAGCTGAGTGTGCTGCACCGCGTGGAGCCGCAGCCGCGCGAGCCGCTGCGCTATTTCCAGACGCATATTCGCCAGTGGCGGTATGGGAATGAACACTTTGCCAAGTGCTATACGATCTTTTTAGGGCGTGCCGTACTGTATGTAGAAGCCCGCCATCATCAAGATAGCGTGCGGCGCTGCCTACGGAAAGGTGACTTGGGGCGGGCAATGAGCGGGCAACTGAGCTGTTACATTCATGGCGGCACGATTTGCGCTCCCGGTTTTGAAAGTCTCTTTCTTCTACTGAGCGCGGCGGTTCTTTTATCTCTCAAAAGAGAAAAGAAAAGAATGCGCAGGCGGGGCGACCATTGGTCGCTTACGTTTAGAATCGGAGTGCGGTAGAAGGACGTAGGGGCGGGCACTGCCCGCCCGACAATCCCCTCCGTCAGCTTCGCTGACACCTCCCTTTACACAAGGGAGGCTTTGGCCGTGCAGGGCGAAAATCATTTTTGATCTCGGACCAATAGCGTTTGGCGGCCTGTTCGGTCTTTATTGTCACCGTAGGTGTAATATTTTCGATCCTATACCTCGTCGGGCAGGTATTGCTGCTTTCACCCAGTGGCCGGGGAAATTGTGCGGATAGAGATAGCCCTGATCGCGCTCGAATCCAGCGCCGTCGGCGTGGGACGTTTTGCAGCTCACGGGGACTTGCCGGTTTTGCCGGCTGACATCGGCAATCGCGGCGTCGATGGCCATACAGGCCGAGGTGGACTTCCGGCGCGGTGGCGAGCAGGATGACTGCGTTGGCCAGCGGCAGACGGGCTTCGGGAAGCCGAATTGAGCGCAGGGAGTCGACACACGCCTTGACGATGGCGATGGCCTGTGGATAGGCAAGGCCGATGTCTTCACTGGCCGAGCGAGGATGCGGCGGCAGGCGCCGGGCAGGTCGCCGGACTCCAGAAAGCGGGCGAGATAGTGCAGCGCGGCGTTCGGGTCGGAGCCGCGGAGCGACTTCATCAGGGCCGAGAGGTCGTCATAGTGGTCATCGCCCGCGCGGTCGTGCGCATGGCGGAGACCTGCGTGAGCTGCGTCGCGTCGGCAAGCGTCAGGTGGACCATGCCGTCCGGCTGCCGTCCGGCGGAAGAGCAACTCGACGGCGACCAGCCGCTTTGCGGAGGTCGCCGCCACGCCTGTGCGATGCGCTCAACGCCCGCCCTCGCAGACGGCAGTGACGCCGTCCTTTTTCTTCGAAAGTGAACGGCACGCCGGACGCGCCAGGGGCTTCCTCCGCCGTGATGGGCTTGAACTCAAAAGACCGTGGAGCGGGAGAGGATCGCGTTAGACATAGAAAGGGATTTTCTGTTGTGGAGGCGATCAGCGTGATCTTACTGCGTTTTCGATGTATTCCAGCAGCGTCTGCTGCTGCTTTTTGAAAATACTGAATTTCGTCGAGGTAGAGCAGCACACCGTTCGGGGCCAGGAACGTGCCGAGCTGGGCGTAAATTTCCTTGATGTCGGCGGTAGAGGCCGTGGTGGCGTTGAGTTTATAATTTTCGCTGCGTCTGCTTGGCGATGATGTGTGGCGATGGTGGTCTTCCCCGGTGCCGGAGGGGCCGTAGAAGATCAGTGTTCGGGATCTGCCCGGATTCGATGATGCGGCGCAGCAGGCCGTTCCGGGCCCAGGATGTGCGTCTGTCACGCAGACGTCGTCAAGCGCCCTGGGGCCGGATGAGGTCGGCCAGAGGCTGATACATGGCGATCTCCTTTCGGGAGCTTCTGTATTTTTCTCTATTATATTGCCTTTTTGGTTCTGTTTGCAAGTCGTGCGCGGGTGTGATATACTGTCGAAAAGGCATCGGAGGGACGAAGTATGGAGATGCAGGAACGGGTGGCGGCGTGATCGCGGCGCTCCGCTTGGCAAAGCGGTTCATTTTTTTCATCATTCCTAGCCGGCGGGGAAGAAAAACGCCGGACAAGAAGGAGACAGTATGAGAAGAAGATGGATGAGCGCAATTCTGGCCCTGACCATGGCTCTGGCCCTCACCGCCTGCGGCGGCGACAGCAGCAGTTCCTCCAGCAATGACAGCACCCCTGCGGAGTCCACCCCCGCCGCTCCCGCCGTGGAGATCCCCCCTGTGGAGGATCTGACCGGCACGGACACCAGCACCATTCCGGGTCTGGAGGACGGTGTGCTCACCGTTGGCATGGAGTGCGCCTACGCGCCCTACAACTGGACGCAGATGGACGATTCCAACGGCGCGGTGCCCATTTCCAACGTCCCCGGCGCTTACGCCAACGGCTACGATGTAATGATTGCCCAGCGCATCTGTGAGACCTACGGCTGGGAGCTTGAGATCGTGTCCTCCGCGTGGGATTCCCTGTGCCCCGCTGTGCAGTCCGGCACCATGGACGCCAACATCGCCGGTCAGTCCATGACCGCCGACCGCATGAATGAAGTGGATATGGCCGGCCCCTATTACTACGCTACCATCGTAGTCCTGACCACCAAGGACAGCCCCTATGCCAACGCAACCTCTATTGCCGATCTGGCCGGCGGCACCTGCACCTCCCAGTCCGGTACCATCTGGTATGATTCCTGCCTGCCCCAGATTGAAAACGCCAACCTGCTGGCTCCTGCCGACAGCGCGCCCGCGATGATCATGCAGCTCCAGACCGGCGCTGTGGACTATGTCTGCACCGATATGCCCACCGCTCTGGCCGCCGTCGCCAAGGACGACAATCTGGTGATCCTGAACTTCTCCGGCACCGACGGCGACTTCCAGTTTGCTACTGAAGAAGAGCGGGCCGAGAACGTGAACATCGGCATCTCTGTCCAGAAGGGCAACACCCAGCTGGCCGACGCCATCGACACCGTCCTCTCCGTTCTGAATGAGGAGCAGTTCAACGCCCTGATGGATCAGGCTATTTCCATTCAGCCTGAGATCTGAGTGATCCGCCGGGGGGCTCCGGCCCCCCGGTGATCCCAAGAAACGCCCCGGCGCGGGGCCTCGCTGATTATTACAGATGATTGGAGACTGACCATGGATAAGTTTGTGAAGCTGGGACAGGATATGGTCCTGCTGTGGAGCAAGTACAAGGTGATGTACTGGGCCGGTATCTGGAATACACTGAAGCTGGCCTTCCTCGCCACACTGATCGGCTGCTTCATCGGACTGCTGTGCGGTGTGCTGAATACCATTCCTTATACGAAGAAGGACCCTCTGCCCAAGCGGTTCCTGCTGAAGCTGCTGCGGATCATCATCCGCATTTATGTAGAGGTGTTCCGGGGGAACCCCCATGGTGCTGCAATCCGTGTTCATTTACTACGGCCTGCCCTACTTCTCCAATAACGCCCTTCGGTTCGACAATATTTTCGCCGCCGCACTTTTGATCGTGGCCATCAATACCGGCGCGTACATGGCGGAATCCGTCCGGGGCGGCATCATTTCCATTGATCCCGGCCAGACCGAGGGGGCCAAGGCCATCGGTATGACCCATTTCCAGACCATGGTGAACGTCATCATGCCCCAGGCCCTGCGGAACATCATGCCCCAGATCGGCAACAACTACATCATCAACGTGAAGGATACCTCCGTTATGTTCATCATCGGCTTTACGGAGTTCTTCGCCCAGCACCGCTACATCGTGGGCGTCAACAATATGTACTTCCCCTCCGCCACCATTGAAATGATCGGCTACCTGACGCTGACGCTGGTCGCATCCCTGATCCTGCGGCTGGTGGAAAAGCTCATGGACGGCTCCGACAGCTACGAGCTGGCTCAGGGAGATCAGCTGGTGATGGCGGCGGGCACTTACAGCCATCCCGACCGGGGAACACCCTTTGACGAGGTCAACCGGGAATACACCGGCGAGGAAAAGAGAAACCGCATCCGCATCGGCCTGAAAAACCGCAACGGCAGCACGAGAGGAGGACGCTGATATGAGCGAGAATATCTTAGAGATCCGTCACCTCGGCAAGTCCTTTGGCACCCATGAGGTTTTGCGGGATATTGACTTCACCGTCAAGAAGGGCGACGTTATTTCCATCATCGGCGCTTCCGGCTCCGGCAAGATGCTTCTGTGCTGTGGAGGGGTGTATTACGTTTCCTGGATCATTCTTTGCACTGCGATCGGGCAATATTCCGGTGACAGCAAAAATAGCCGGTATTCCGTCCCGCTGCCGTCCAGGGTACACGTTCCGGCGCGGTTCTGCGCATTCAGGGGGAGCACACGGTATGCGGTCATCCGTCCGCCGTCATATCGTGCAATACAGAGCACCGCACCGTCCTCCGGCAAATCTTCCGAACGCGCATAAGCAACATATGTCACATTCCCGTCTGCCGCCGATACCGGCAGAGGCTCGCCCTCGGTCTGACCACATTCCGTGCAGTGTTTCGCGGCACAGCAGCTTGCCGCAGCCCAGGTGTGCCCTTTGCAGGAACTGCCGTCTGTGCCGCTAACACGGCATTGCAGCTGCCGCAGTGACGGCCGGCTGTTTTGCCTGCCTCGGTACACGTCGGCGCGACCGCCACATCCACGATCACATTCTGATGCGATCCTGATCGTTTTTGATTGGCACGAACGTCAAATGGAGACTATTATAGCGCTCATTTGTGAGCCTCTGTACCGCCGGAGCAGGTATGGCCTACCAATACTGCGGCGGAATTGTAGGTATTGATCGGATGGCCCGACTGGTTTCCAGAAAGTAAAATCTGACGTTTGGGTCGGTAAAGGTCAGGCACAGACTCCCTGAGCAGCCTTCGAACGGAAAAGGCCCGATAAGCGCAGTCCAGCGTTGCTGCGGAAAGGCTTTTGCAGCCGCCAAACATCCGGTATCCGCTCCCGGCACCGCGATAGGTTCCGTTCATCTGAACCGTGGAGGGGATGGTCACGCGGCTCAGCGCTTCACAGGATTCAAACACGCAGTCTCCAGGAACGATAGTTCCGGTTCCAGCAAAATCGATTCGTTTTAATGCGGGGCAGGCGGCAAATGCGTAGTCGCCAAGCGTCAGATCCACGCTGTTTTCAAAACGAACGCGTTCCAGATACTGATAACGCCAAAAGGCTCTTTCGCCAACGCTGGTGCGCCCCGATCACGATCGATTTGATATTTTGGGAATAATACGCAGGCCATGGCAGCGTTACACTTGTCGCATCGGGATCGCGCCGCTGCCGCTGATGGTCAGCGTCCGTATCCATCCAGCCGCCACGTCAGGCCTGTGCCTGAAACCGTTCCCCTGCCAAGATCTGGCAGGGACAATGGTAAATATAGCTTTTTTGCTTTCGGCATCATAGATTAGATAGACGTCTTCCGTGCTGTTTGCCAGTTCGAACTGACCTTCCTCCGCGTCTGTGACGATCGCCTGCCCAGCCAGCTTGGCACTCCTGTCCGAAATATACAGCATAACAGGCTTTGACGTCTCAAACGGCTCTGTTCCGCCCCGCGTTGGCACAGATCGTGCCGTTACCGATCACGTCGATCCGGTCCAGACCGTCGATCCTGCCGTGCAGCTGCAGCGTACCGCTGTTCAGAGAAATATCCGCACTCTCGCCGGAAACGGTGCCGCCATGATCTCTACATCAGAGGAGATGCTTTTGATCGCGTATTCCGATGCCTGCACCACCGTATTCCGCAGCGTCAGAGAATTGCGACTGACGATGATCGCCGTTTCCGAGGATGAGATGTTGGAATCTGTGATTTTTGCCTCGTATCCGTCATCTCCGTACAGAAATGCTCTCTCATCACTGCGGTCACATTTACGGCTTCAAAGGTTCCGCCGCAGTTCTCTACGCCCCAGACACCGGAGAGTTTGCAGCCATTCAGCAAAAGCGTTCCGGAATCCTCATCCTCATCGTCGTCGTCCCTACGAACCAAAAAACAGGTCGCTGCGGTTTGCATCAGTCCCCTGAATGCTTCCGGTTTTCCTTTTGAACAGTCGCAGATCGTGATCGTGCTCTCCCAGTTGACAAGTATGGCCTGCTTTGATGCATACAGTGTATGGCCGTTCAGGCAAATGGATATGTTTTTCCGATATCCGTGCTAAGCGGCTGATCCACTGTGTAATCCGTTGTCAGGTAATAGTTGCCCGCCACCAGCTTCGTACCATCGGTCGGCAGAGGTTCCCAGACCAGCTCCTACTCGAAGCTGGCAGCGGGTGCCGATGAATCTCTGCATCTGCCGCATAGGCTGTCCCAATCAGCAGCACGAGCAGCAGACTCAAAAGTCCATTTTTCAGCCATCTGTTTTGGCATAGCTTCTCCTCCAAATCAAAAGCGGAAAGAGACATCTTTTCCGCTTTTGAATCTGTATGTCCCGTGCCGCAGGCATCTTATTCTGTTCCCAGTTATGCCAGACGTTCTGACGTCATCATCATCCTCGAAGATGTCGAGCATTTTTTCCATGTTGGCGATATCTTCGGGCTTATCGAGCTTGATAGTTCTGCGGCACCATTCGATCTGCGCGGACTCGAACTTGTAGCCCTTGTCCTCGAGCGCCTTGGCGACGTCGTTGAAGTCGTTGGGGTCGGTATAGACGGTGAAGCAGCCCCTTCCGGCTGGAAGTCGGCGGCGCCCGCGTCGAGCGCGTCCATCATCACGGCATCCTCGTCCAGCTCTTCTTCCTCGTTGTCGATCACGATGACGCCCTTTTTGTCGAACGCCCAGCTGACGCAGCCATTGACGCCGAGGCTGCCGCCGTATTTGTCGAAATGATGGCGGATGTTGCCTGCAGTGCGGTTGCGGTGGTCGGTCATGGTCTCGACGATGACGGCGACGCCGCTCGGGCCGTGGCCTTCGTAGGTGATGGACTCATAGCTGTCGCCCTGACCGGCGGAAGCCGCCTTTTGGAGAACGCTCTTGATGTTGTCGTTCGGCATGTTGGCCGCCTTGGCCTTGGTGATGACGGTCGCGAGGCGGGAGTTGTAAGGCCGGGTCGGCCACGCCGCCGCCCTCTTTGACCGCGACGATCATTTCCTTGGAAATCTTCGTAAAGGCCGCCGCACGCTTTGCGTCCTGCGCGCCCTTCGTTTTCTGAATGTTATGCCACTTGGAATGTCCGGACATGGAGTTTCTTCCCTTCATATCAGTTTTCTGCCCTATATTTTATCATAGGTGGCCGGTAAAAATCAACCAAAAATTGGGTCTCGTTGCGATGTACCGTCGATTTCAGGACGCGCAGCTCCGGAAAACGCTCCCGCAGCAGCATGGCCAGCACCTCACAGACCGGATCTTCGGTCTCAAAGTGGCCCGCGTCGATCAGATTCAGCCCGCGCCAGCGCGCTTCCTCAAACTGATGGTATTTGAGATCCGCCGTCACGAACGTGTCGCAGCCCGCCGCAAGCACCTCATCGATCGCGCTGCCGCAGCTCCCGCCGCCAACGGCGACACACCGCACCGGTCTTCCGGCGTCGGCGAACCGCAGCCCCGGACAGGCCAGCTTTTCCTTCACAAACGCCGCAAACGTCCGCACATCCGTCTGTTCTGTCTCGCCGATCCGGAGCAGGCCATAGGGCTGTCCTGCATCGTCCTCGCCCGCCGGGTTCAGGACTCGGACGTTGTCCAGCTCCAGCTTCGCGGCCAGCGCGTCATTGACGCCGCCGGGTGCACAGTCGAGATTCGTATGCAGATTGACTGCTGCGATGCCGTACTCGATCAGCTCCAGAACGGAGCGGCCCGCGAGCGTCGTCTCATTGATGGCGCGCGGCGGGTCAAAAAGCGGATGGTGCGTCACACGATGCACTTCGCCCCCACTTCCACGGCCTCGGCGATCACGTCCGGCAGCGGATCGAGCGCCACGAGCACCGTCTCCACCTCCGTGGAGAACCGGCCGCAGAGCAGGCCAACATTGTCCCAGTCGCCCATCTTCATGCGCTCCGGCGCGAAGGCAAAGAGGGCATCATAAATTTCCCGTACCGTTCTCATCGTTCTTCCTCATTTCTTCGACTTCTTCCAGCGCCTGCCGGTAATAGGCCAGGCGCTCGGGCCGCTGATGCTCCGCGCCCATCAGGCCCTTCACGCTCCGCCGCAGCGCGTTTTCGATGCGCTGCAGGTACGCGCGCCGAGCAGCGGCGAACCGCTTTGGCGCAGCCACGGCGAGACATACTGCGCGCCCGGCGAGAGGATCGTACCCTCGCCCGGATGCGCCCGGAGCACCGTGTATAAAAACTTTCCATCCTGCACAAGCTGCTCGCACTCGATGGCAAAGCCGTGCTCGCCAAGCCAGCGGCGCAGCTCCTGCCCGGCAGACTGCGGCTGCAAGATAAGCGTGTAATTCCGGTCACGCAGCCACGGACAGGCGGATAAAATTTCGACGATCAGGTCGCCGCCCATGCCCGCGCAGACGATGGTATCGGCCTCGTCCGGTGCGATCTCCGCGAGGCCATCCGACAGACGGAACTCCATCTGTCCGGCAAAGCCGAACTTCGCCGCGTGCAGCTTTGCTGTTTGCAGCGGCTGCGGACGGAGGTCGGCAGCGAGGACATGGGCGGCGAGGCCGTTTTGCAGCAGATAGAGGCCCAGATAGCCGTGGTCGGTGCCGATGTCGGCCACGCGGGCCCCCTCCGGCACCAGCTGCGCGCGCAGAGCCGCAGCCGTTTGAAATTGGGATCTTCATAGGTTCTCCGTTTACTCAAAAAAGCGGCCAAAAGGCCGCTTTTTGCTGAATACCGTTAAATTACTTGTTTGCTTCTTCGTTTGCTTCGATGAAGCGGTTGACCTGCGCAAGGAACTCGTCGGCGTTCACGCCGTGAACCATGCAGGCCTCCTCGACGGTCTCGCCGCGGGACGCCGGGCAGCCGAGGCAATGCATACCGATGGCCATAAACAGCGGCGCGGACTCCGGCGCGATGTCCAGAACGTCGCCGATGATGGTGGACTTTTCGATCTTTGCAGCCATAAAAATGACCTCCTGTCAATATTCTGAGATTAGTATACCCAAACTTTCGCCAAATTGCAAGCCTTACCGCATCAAACCGACACAGTCGTAATACGGTTTCGCCGCGATGAGATCCTTGTGTGCTCCTTGAACTTGTCGTGCGTCAGAGTGATGACGGCGTAATCGCACGCGGCCATCGCCTCTTCCAGCGTGTGGTTCGGGAAGCCGGCGACGTCGCCCTCGATATACGGCTCACAGGCAATGACCTGATAGCCTTTTTCCTCGAGGAGCTTTGCAAACAGGACGGACGGGCTCTCGCGCGTGTCGTCGATGTTGGCTTTGAAGCTCATGCCGAGCACGGCGACCTTCGCGCCGGGCTTCACGTCGCGGCCGATCCGCTCCACGACCCATTCGGGCTTCGTGTCGTTGACGTGCCGCGCCTCGGCGATCAGCGGCGTGATGTCCTCAAATTTCTCATGGATGAACCACGGGTCGACCGCGATGCAGTGCCCGCCGACGCCGACGCCCGGCGTATGGACGTTCACGCGCGGATGGCAGTTGGCCAGCTCGATGAGCTGGAAGACGTCGATGCCGAGACGGTCGCAGACTTTGCTCAGCTCATTGGCATAGGCGATGTTGATGTCGCGGAACGTGTTCTCCGTCAGCTTGCACATCTCGGCGGTCAGATCGTCGGTCAGGCGGATCGTGCCCTTGGTGACGACCTTTTCATAGATGGACTTGGCGTACTCCGCCGCCTCGGGACGATTGGAGCCGATGATGCGGTCATTCTGCCGCAGCTCAAGGAGCATCCGCCCTGAATGATGCGCTCTGGGCAGTGCGCCGTCATAAACTCTTCCGGCTTCAGGCCGCTGACCTCGGAGACGATCTGCTCGACGAGCCGCGTCGAGCCGGGAGGCGAGGTGGATTCCAGCACGCAGAGTCCGCCCGGGCGGATGACGCTGCCGACCTCGCGCGCCGCGGACTCGACAAAGCGCATGTCGGACACGCGCTTCTTCTCCGGCGTCTCGCGGTTAGGGCGTCTGACGGCGATGATGAACACATCCGCCGGTTCCGGCGTCGTGGTGAAGTGCAGGCGGCCCGTCGCCATTGCCTCGGTGAGCGCCTCCTGCAGGCCGGGTTCGACAATGTTGATCTTGCCCTGGCTCAATATTTTCAACGGTTTCCGCCTTGACATCGAAGCCGCAGACCTCATAGCCCGCGAGCGTGAACGTGACGGCGGTGGGCAGGCCGATGTAGCCGCAGCCCATGATCTCAATTTTTCTTCATAGTTCTTCGCTCCTTTGACAAGAGCATCATACTCTATTTTACGCTTTTGCAAGCAGAGCTTCGGTCATATCGACCGTTTCCCACGGAAGATTCAATTCTTCACGGCCAAAGGGCCGTAGGCCGAGGTCTGCACATAGATGGGCCGCCGCAGGCCGAGCCTTTTCAATGATGGCCGCCGGGCGCAGATCGAAGCAGGCGCGGACGAGATCAGAGAGGCTGCGTCGGAAATTTTGCCGGTGCCGAACGTCTCGGCCAGCACGGACACGGCTGCGCCACGCCGATGGCGTAGGCCAGCTGGAGCTGGCACTTGTCGGCGAGACCTGCGGCCACGATGTTCTTTTCGCGATGTAGCGGGCCATGTATGCGCCGCTGCGGTCGACCTTTGTCGGGTCCTTGCCGGAGAACGCGCCGCCGCCGTGCGCGGCATAGCCGCCGTAGGTGTCGACGATGATCTTGCGGCCCGTCAGGCCCGAATCGCCCGCAGGGCCGCCGATGACGAAGCGGCCGGTCGGGTTGACATAATATTTCGTCTTCTCGTCGAGCAGACGGGACGGGAGGTTCGGGCTGGATGATTTTTTCGATTACCTGCGCGCTCAGGTCTTCGATTGCAATGTCGGGCGCATGCTGCGTCGAGACGACGACGGTGTCGATGCGTTCCGGCGTGCCGTCGGCGGCATACTGCACGGAAACCTGGCCCTTGCCGTCCGGGCGGAGCCACGGCAGCTCGCCGCTCTTGCGGCAGGCCGTCAGGGCTTTCGTCAGGTTGTGCGCGTAGGAGATCGGGGCCGGCATCAGCTCGCGCGTTCACGGCAGGCGAAGCCGAACATCATGCCCTGGTCGCCCGCACCGATCTCGTTCTTGTCGTCGTAGGAGCTGTCGACGCCCATCGCGATGTCCGGCGACTGCCGGTGCAGCGCGACCTGCACGGAGCAGCTGTGCCCGTCATAGCCCGCCGCCGCGTTGTCATAGCCGATCTCGCAGATCGCTTTGCGCGCGATGTCGGCCACGTCGATCGTCGCCGTCGTGGTGATCTCGCCCATGACGAGCATCAAGCCCGTCGTCGCCGCGCACTCACAGGCCACGCGCGCCATCGGGTCCTGCGCCAGCGCCGCATCGAGCACGCTGTCGGACACGCGGTCGCAGACCTTATCGGGATGCCCTCGGTCACAGATTCGGAGGTAAAGATCCGTTTCTCGTTGTTCATAAGTCCTGTTCCTTTCCATTCGTCGGGATATGAAAAAAGCGCCTCTGTCAGTCATCGACAGACGCACTTGGAAGTTCATTCCTCATCTTTCGATCACATCGCCGGATTTGGCACCTTGCCTTCGCAGGTTGCCGGGTTTCATCGGGCCGTTCCTCCGCCACTCTCGATAAGGATTCAATTGTCTCGCCTTATAAGCATATTTATTATACGTGCTTTTCGGCAAAGTCAACGGCTTTTTTCGGACTAATTCAAAATATTTTGTCTATACTTTTCCACAGAGTTTACAGTTTGACCATAGATTTTTCCGCGCCGTTCCTGTATCATACAGATATTCGCAGCAAAGGAGTTTTTACATCATGAAAAGAGCTGCAGGCGGTTCGACCGCTTGCCCTGAAAAACCGCAATAAGGGCATCCCAAATCTGATGATGGTCATTGGCATCGGCAATGTCATCACGTACATCCTCTCGGTCATCGACCCGAGCCATGTGGTCTATTCCCCTGCTCTGCTTCAGCCCCACAAAGGTGCTGCATGGGCAGGTCTGGCGGCTGTTCAGCTATCTTCACCTACCTGCTCGACGCCCTCGAGCTGGGGCGTGCTGCTCGCGGCCGTCTCCCGCTCTACTGCTGCTATCAGTTCGGCAAGATCCTGGAGAACTACTGGGGCACGCTTCGCTTCAACCTCCTACTACTATCTGGTGGGCCTTCTGATGACCGACCTCGCTGCCCTCCTGATGGGATATCCGGCGACAGCCTCGGCCCCGAACCTCAGCAGTTCCTCGCCGTCGCGACAATCGCACCTGATCTGCGCGTCTATCTGATGTTCATCCTGCCGCTCAAGCTCAAGTATCTCGCGTGGGTCTATCTCGGCGTCACGGCATGGAACGTCGTCCAGATGCTGCTGTCCTACTCGCTGCTGCGCTTACTGGCTGATGCCGCTTGTCCTGCTGGCGAACTATTTCCCTGTTCTTCGGCCCGCGATTTTTCTCAATCTGTTCCTGGATTCGTGGCGGCGGCCGCACCGCAACTACCGCACCACAGCCGGGCCTAGGCCGAACGCGAACTGGGCCAATTCCTACCGCCCAAATCCGGCGAAAAAGCCCTATCGGCACAAGTGCGAGGTCTGCGGCCGGACGGATACGGACTATCCTGACCTCGAGTTCCGCTATTGCTCAAAGTGCAATGGCTACCACTGCTATTGCATCGACCATATCAATAACCACGTACACATTCAATAATACTAGGCCCCCTCTACCAAAGGGAGCTGTCTGCGCTCCACGCAGACTGGGGGTTTGAAACCATTCTTTTTCTTTCTGTGCCAGAAAGAAAAGAATGGTTTCAATCTTCCAAGAAAAGAAAGAGGGCAAGGTGCGTACTGTTGTCCTGAATTTGACTCAAAAATCCCAGCCATCAGCTGTCCGTCGCGCCAGACCCTACCGCCCGAAAGGTCTCTGCGCTCTGCGCATCGCCTTCGGTACAGCTGCACAGCAAAAACGAACGCTTTCAGCCGATGAGGGCATCGTCCCCACAAGAAAATTCCAAAAATTAGGTGGACGATCTGTCCGCCTAAATTTTTTCTTCCATTTTTCAACGCGATGTTACAATATTAAATTGTGAGAGTTTGATACGGCGGGCCTCCCCGCGCGGGGAGGATGGGAGAAGAAAATGAGTATTTTCATGTCATCGCACTATTCGGCGGATTGGCGCTGTTCCTCTACGGTATGCGCATGATGGGCGATGGGCTGAAGCACGGCTCGTCCGGCGCGCTGAAAAAGCAATGGGCAAGGTGACAAACAGTCCCATCGTCGGCTTCCTGCTGGGCCTCTGCGTGACGGCTGTCATCCAAAGCCCACGGCGACGATCGTCCTGACGTCCGACTCGTCGGCGCGGGCATCATTACACTGCACCAGTCCATCGGCATCATCCCCGGCGCGAACGTTGGCACGACGGTCACGGGCCAGATCATCCGTTTGCTCGACCTGAACGCGGGTGCGAATTCCTTTCTGAATGTTTTTCAAGCCCTCGACTCTGGCCCCGCTCGCGGCCATCCTCGGCATATTGCTGATCATGGCCTTCCGCTTCCACAACTCTGACACCATCGGCACGATTGCGATGGGCTTCGGCATCCTCTTCACCGGGCTGATGAACATGACCGCCGCAGTGGAGCCGCTGTCGCAGTCGCCGACGTTTGCGCAGCTGTTTGTCGTCTGGCAGACAAGCCGCTGCTCGGCTTTCGCGGGCGCGGGTGTCGCGTTCTCCATCCAAAGCCCTCGGCCACCATCGGCATCTTACAGGCGCTGTCCGTCACGGGGCAGCTGACGTTCGGTTCGGTCATCCGATCCTCGTCGGCATCTACCTCGGTGACTGCGTCACGACGGCCATCGTCTCGCTCCATCGGCGCGAAGGCCGACGCCAAACGCACCGGCATGGTCCACATCCTCTTCAATCTCAGCGAGGCCGTGCTGGTCTTCGCGGCGGTCAACATCCTGCACAGCGCCGGGGCGCTGGACCGCATCTGGGCCGCGCCGATCACCTCCGGCGGCATTGCGAACACGCATACGCTGTTCAATCTGGCCTGCGCGGTGCTCCTGCTGCCGCTCTGCGGCCTGTACGAAAAGCTCAGCCGCATTGTCGTCCATGACGATGTGCGCCATTCGCAGGGCGTGGAGCACGAGCTTCAGCTGCTCGACGATAAGTTCTTCACCTCGCCGGAGCTGGCGCTTTCCAGCTCGGACGAAGCCATTGCCACGATGGCGCGCCTGGCCTGCAGGAGCGGACAGCGAGATGGGCACGCTCGGCGCGTATGACCGCGCCGTCATCGAGACCATGCAGGAAAATGAGCAGTCGATCGACATGCTGGCCGACGCGGTCAACAACTATCTGGTGCGCCTGTCCGGCCACATGGAGGCCGATGACAACAGCGTCCTTCTGAACTACTATCTCCAGTGCTTCTCCGAATTTGAGCGTATCGGCGATTACGCCGTCAACCTCACTGAGAGCGCCGAAGAACTGCACGCACGCGGCGCACAGTTTTCCACCACGGCCCGGCAGGAGCTCGCCGTGCTGCAGGGCGCGCTGCACGAGATCATGGGCTACGCGGCGGACGCCTTCACCACGCGGCAGGCCCGCGTCGCCCGACACATCGAGCCGGTGGAGGAGGTCATCGATGACCTTGTCGAGACGCTCCGCGCACGCCATACGCGCCGTTTGCTAGACGGCAAATGCACGGTCTACGGCGGACTCGGCTTCCTGAATTCGCTGACAAACATCGAGCGCATCGCGGATCAGTGCTCCAACCTCGGCATCTACACCATTGCACTGACCGACCCGGAGATCGCCCGGACGCACCACGATTACATCCAGCACCTGCATCAGGGCGACGATTCGTTCTTCAACGCCGAATACCGGGCCGCACACGAAAAACATTTTGGCCGGCTCGCAGAGCTGGACGGCTGAGCAGCACTGAAAGCCCCTCTTGATAGAGGGGGCTTTCTGGCGTTGTGGCGGAACGTGAGCAGAGTCACGCCCTTACAAGCACATCGGAACACCCAATAAGATCCACTGGGACCGCCGAACCAGCCTGCGGGCTGGTTCGCAATGACGCTTCGATTTTTAAATTTATGACCGCTGCGCCGGGAGGCGGGCGATCAGCCGCTCCGGCGTGCCGTTCGCGTCGAATTCCTGCCTCATATCTGAGATCTCGCGCGTTGCTGTGCCAGACTGCGGCTTGTCTACCCGCTTGCGCTTGCAGACAACCTGAAATGCGCCCCGCTTTTCAATTCTGTAATCCATTTTGCTGCCTCTCAAAATATCTTTTGTGCAATAGTACTGAAACAAGCTCAAAACGAACTTTTGCGGCAACTATTCGATCAGGTATTTCAACATTTTTTGATCTTCTGTGCGCTCTGGTGTCAGAAATGGGAAGACTGCCGGTGGAGCATATTTAATGCGGCACAGAAAAACCAAGAGAGATCCACACTACGGCGGCCTTGCAAAACAGGTCGGCATATGCTATGATTTTTACGATGGTTTGTTCGTATTCGAAAGAGCAAAAAAGGAGGCAACAGAAGATGTCGATTCCAAGAAGAATTTCAGTAAGCTGCCCGAACTGCGGAAAAAATTTTGAGACGACCATATTTGAAAGCCTGAATACGGATTTTGCTCCGGATGTGATTGAAACGGTAATCAGCGGGGAACGCTTTGCCGGGAAATGCCTAAATTGCGGATTTGAAGCGCATCTTGAATATGACATGCTGTACCATGATATGAAGCATGGCGCAGCGATCTGGGTCGTTCATGATAATGGCCCGGAATACGCGAGAAAAGTTGCCGAAGTGCGGGAGACAGAGCTGCTTCCCTATGCCATGACCAGAATTGTGCCCCAACATGGATGCGCTTCGCGAAAAAGCGGCCTGTCTGGAGTCCGGAAAGGATGACAGGGTCGTCGAGCTGTGCAAGGTGTTTCTGGTGTCGCAGACGAGTCAGAAGATGCCGGATTTTGAATTCAGAAATGCCTTTTACACCTATTGCAATGGGAAAAGACATCGTATTTCTCTATGGCGCTGCCGGAGAAGAGATCGCATACCAGTTAAGCGACAGGGTCTATGGCGCGATCGCGGAGCGGTTCAAACAGCCTTTGGCACAAATGGTACAAACACCCTATCAGATGATTGATTATGATTGGGCGGCGGACTTCTTTTGAAAAGCTGCATTGAACCATTAGAATACAGGAAAAGAGGGTGAGAGGATGAGCGTTACGGTGGCGGATCTGCTCAAACTGCCGTCGCTGCGGCAGGCGAAGGTGATCGGCGGAGCAAAGGGACTTGGGAAAACCGTTTCGTCTATTTCGGTGCTGGAATCGGTCGATCCGGGCGTGCTGGTGCAGGAGGTATTTCCGCACGACAAATATTCCGGAAGTGAGATCGTCATTACCGGCTTTTTGAACTGCATCGAAGATGTTGACCGGCAGTGTTCCAACCTGCTGCGGCTGATCGAGGGCGGGGAAGTGGGACTGGTGCTGTATTACGTGGGGGTGTATCTCCCGCGTGTGAATCCGAGGCTCATTGAGATCGCAAATGCGCACGATTTCGTCCTGATCTGTATGCCGGAGGGCCAGCGGCACCTCCGTTACAGCGACCTGATCACCGACGTGACAGAGTGCATTTACCGCGACCGGGCGGCAAACGTCTCGCTCGTGTCGGACATTCTGGCGCGGATCTCGACCACGCCGCACCATCAGCAGACAGTGGGGACGGCCTTGCAGATGCTCTGTGCGGAGCTGGGCTGTTCGGCGGTGTTGAGCACGCACGAGGGTCGAATCCTGAATCTTGCTGCATGGCCGAGCGGAACGGAGGACAGCATCCGCGAGGGATCGAGCGGTGTTTGCCGCTTGTGGATGGAGAGACGACCCCGTGTCCGTTTCTGCCGGATGCGGCGTTGATCTGCAAGCCGATCTGCGCCGATCTGCCGCATCCGTTGCAGCTGACAATGATTCGAGTCGGCCAGCCGCTCAGTGAGCAGCTGGCGGAGCAGGCAGCGGATACCGTGCGTATCTGCATCAACATCTGGGGCAGACAGCACGGCGCAGTCGCGATCCACGAGCTGATCCGCGCCATTTTACAGGACGAGCCGCTGAAAATGCGGCGGCTGGCGGAGATTTTCCGTGTCGATGTGGCCGCGCTGCACGAGATCTGGATGCTGCGCGGGATCAAGGAGGCGGAAACGATTCGGATGGAGCAGCTCCTTGATGCCGCGCGGCAATGCGCGGACAGCGTGATCGGCGCGGTCTATGACGGGAATCCGGTCATGAGCCTGAGCACGCCGCGCTCGCTGCGGGACACGGAACGGGCTATGGAGGAGATGCTCCGGCAGGTTCTGCCGGAGCACCCAGAGGCCGTTTTGGTACGATGCAGCGGATTGTCCAATACGACAAGATGCCGAAAAGCCTATTTGTTGACATTAGACAATTTGGAGGATGCAAAATTCATCTATCCGCACAAAAAAGAATTTTTCTGCAAGGAGAGCTGGAGCTGGCGGCGATGTGCCGCAAACGGATCAGCGAGGGCGAGGCGGCGGCCACACGGCGGATTCTGCCGCTGGCCGCGTTGCAGGCGGACCGGGAGTATCAGGAGCTGCTGAACACGGCGTGCGTGTATCTTCTGGACTGTGACAGCAGCGTTACCCGCACGGCACAGGCGCTGTTTTTACACATCAACACGATCAAATACCGCTTGCAGCGGATCTCGGATCTGCTGGGCTACCGGCTCGGGAAAATGCCGGAAACGATCGAGCTGTACCGCAGCGCTGCCATCTACCGCCTCCTCCATGCGCAGCATGAGGCATAGAAATGAATCAAGCCCTGTGCATTGTCCGTTCGGACAATGCACAGGGCGTTTTTTTCTGCCGATTCGACAATATTCTTTTGCGATTTGCAGTGATATCATTGTGCCATTCTTTGATACGTCAAAGAGATTTCTCAGGAGAGAGGAGCAATTTCTATGAGTGAAAAAAAAACGAACGGATTCAAGATCGAAGAATCGCAGCGGCAGAGCTGGCTGTCCATCGCGGCGGTCTGGGCGGGCGGCATGATCTGCGTGCCGTGCCTGATGATCGGCGGCGTTTTGGCCGGCGGCGGGCTGAGCCTGGGGCAGATCATTTGTCGATCCTGATCGGATACGGAATCATCTGCGCCTATATGATCTTTTATTGGGATGCAGGCCTGTAGACACGGGGCTGCCCGTTTCGGTCATGGCCTCCGGCGCTGGGCGAAAAGGGGCGCGCGGTATATCATCAGTACGCTGCTGGCCATTGCCTGCGTGGGCTGGTTCGGCATTCAGTCTGCGACCTGCGGCAGCGCGTTTGCAAGCATGGTTTGCGAGCATGATGGGCAAGGAGGCGACGCCTACATTCGTGACGATCAGCTCGATCGTCTGGGGGCGTGATCATGCTGGTGACGGCGTGCGGCGGCTTCAAGGGGCCTGAAATGGCTCAACTACATCGCGGTTCCGCTGCTCGTCATCGTCTGCCTGTACGGCTTGTTTGCCGGGATCGTGTCCAACGACGGCGGCAGCGCCATTGGAACTATGCGCCGGAAGTGTCCTCCGGTATGGTGTTCGGTATTTCGATGGTCGTCGCGTCCTTTCGCACTCGGCGGCGTCATCTCTGCGGACTACTGCCGCTTTGCCAAGAGCCGCGGCGACGTGGTCAAATCCTCCATTGTGGGTGTCATCCCCGCGGCCTGTTCATGCTGCTCACCGGCGCGCTGATGAGCATCGTCACGGGGCAGTATGATATTTCCGCCATTCTCGCGTCTCTCGGCGTGCCGTTCGTCGGTCTGGTCGCGCTCGTGCTGGCCACATGGACGACCAACGTCACGAACGCCTATTCCGGCGGCCTCGCCCTCAGCAATCTGCTTGGCTTTGACGAGAGCAAGTTCAAGATCACGACCGGCGTGGCCGGCGCCATCGGCACGCTGCTGGCAGCCTTCGGCCTGCTGAATGCCTTCCAGGGCTTCCTGTCCCTGATGTCCGCCCTCATTCCGCCGCTAGCTGGTGCTGATTGCAGCCTACTGGATCGTGGGCAAGGGGCAAAAGGAGAACTTTGAGGTTCACCCCGGTTTCTCGGCGGTTGGCGTGATCTCGTTTGCGGTGGGCGCAATCTTTGCCTGCATCACCGGCGGTACGTTCGCAAGCTTCCCCGGTCTGGTAGAGGCGTTGCCGTTTTGAACTGGCCGTTCTTTGTTGGCCCGGTCAACGGCATTAATAGTTTCGCTGGTGCTGTATGTCATTCTGGCGAAGGCGTCCCGGCAAAAACAAGTACTTGATTTTGGGGCATGGGCATTGCCCGTGCCGCCGGAATCGTAAAGAAGGGAGTATTGTTATGCGGGAAAATCGTGGTATCCCGAAATTGAAGATATTGCGACCGGCGCGGCCCTGCTCGGCGCGGGCGGCGGCGGCGATCCCTATGTCGGCAAGCTCGTGGCCATCGGCGCAGTGCAGGTGCGGCCCGGTGACGCTGCTGGAGCCGGAGGAAGTCCCGATGATGCGCTGATCGTCCCGATTGCGATGATGGGCGCACCGACGGTATTGGCGGGAGAAGGCCATCGGCGGCACGGTATCAGAAGCTCTTTGACAGGTCTCGAAGTTCTTTTGGGCAGAAGATTTACGCCTTTCATGCCCATTGAGGCG
>VOFG01004423.1_pt1 | contig 22576 bp, 30 predicted proteins | sample 5384171 | NCBI WGS metagenome assembly VOFG01 (sample SAMN12384726, study PRJNA508395) | human gut metagenome | isolation source: healthy gut F | host: Homo sapiens | reverse complement strand
CCGGCAGCGCGTCGAGCAGTGTGATGAGAAAGGCGAGCAGCAGGGAATAGCTCTGGCGCATGAGGAGAAAGCCGATAAGAAGCTCTGAAAACGTGATGAGCGACAGCGTTGCCTGCGCGCGCAGCCACCGCGCAAGCGAGCGCATTACGCCGCCGCGAAAGAGCCGCAGCTTTGCCATCGCTTCTTCCGGCACGGCGTGTTCGAGTGCCGCGCAGAGCTCGGGGTACGACGCGGAGGTGAAGAAGATCGCAAGCACGCCCGTCGCGATGGCGAGCACGCCGCCCGGCAGCGCCGCGGCGGCAGAGCCGAGCCACGCCATCGCGCGCGAAGACAGCGAGCGCAGCAGGCTGTCCGCGTCCGTGACGGCCCTGAAAAGCTGCTCGTGCAGATAGCCGCTGAGCCATTCGGGACTCGACGCGCTGAACTGCTCCAATCGGGAGAGCAGATCGTCCGCTGCGGCGGGGATCGCGTCGAAAAACGCGGGCGCGGCGGCGAGCAGCGCGTTCGTCTGAGAAAGCAGCGTAGACCACAGGAGCGACAGCAGCCCGCCGAGCAGAAACAGCAGCGTCAGCGTCAGGATCAGCGCGGAAAAGCCACGTTGAAAGTGAAATTTCCGCCGCAGATACAAAACGACCGGTTCCAGCAGCGCCGCGACGAGCAGCGCGAGCAGAAACGGCAAACACCACGGCAGCACATAGCGAAAGCAGACATAAAAGAGCGATACGCCCATGAAAAGCGCGAGCGATAAAGTGAGGAAGCGTCTCAGCCGTTCTTCATTCAAATTTTGCAGACCTCCTACCGAAAAAAGTGTTGCAATATGCGTTAAGATATGCTAAAATCCTGCCATATAAAGACAGATGACCGCGAAGGAGAAACATTATGGCGCCTGCAACGAAATTTTATTTGGTCTCGGCAGAGGCCCTTCCGGAAATTTTTATCAAGGTGGCGGAGGCGAAGCGCATGCTCCAGTCCGGCGAGGTGCGCACCGCGGGCGACGCCGCCCGCACCGTCGGCATCAGCCGCAGCGCATTTTATAAGTACCGCGATGCGGTGCGCCCCTTCAACGATATGAAGACCGGCCGCATCATCACGTGCGCTGGCCCGCGAGGGCGTGCAGCTGGCGCTGGAATCGGGTGCGGAGCTGATTCTGGCGGTCGGCGGCGGCAGCGTCATCGACACCTGCAAGGCCATCGCCCACGGCGCGGCCAACCCCGGCACAGATATCTGGGAGTTCTGGAAGCGCCGCGCGCCGCTGACAAGATCTATGCCCGTCGGCGTTGTGCTGACCATTCCGGCAGCGGGCAGCGAGACGAGCGACTCCGCCGTTCTGACCAACGCGGAGGCAGGCGAAAAGCGCGGTCTCAACACCCCGTTCAACCGCCCGGCCTTCGCCATTCTCGACCCCCTGCTCGCCGCGACGCTCCCGGTGCATCAGGTCGCGTGCGGCGTGAGCGACATTCTCATGCACACGCTCGACCGGTATTTTAATCCCGTCACCGATAACGCTCTGACGGATGAGCTGGCCGAGGCGCTGCTGCGCGTCGTGCTGGAATACGGCCCCGCCGCTGTGCGTGACGCGCATGACGAAACGGCCATGAGCGAGATCATGTGGGCAGGCTCCCTGTCGCACAACGGCCTGACCGGCCTCGGCGGCAGGAAGGACTTCGCCACGCACCAGCTCGGCCACGCGCTGAGCGAAAAATTTGACGTGTACCACGGCGACAGTCTGACCGCCGTATGGTCAAGCTGGGCGCGGTCCGTCATGGATGCAGATCCGGCACGCTTCGCCCGCTTCGCGCGGAACGTCTGGCACGTGGAGGAGGCGGACGACACCGCCGCCGCGCTTGCCGGTATTGCAAAGCAGGAGGCATTCTTCCGGTCCATCGGCATGCCCGTGCGTCTGGGTGAGCTTTCCTGCGGCAAGCAGGACGAGGCGGGTCTTGCCGACCTTGCCAGCCGGTGCAGCTACGGAAAAACACGCACGATCGGCACGTTCCGTGTGCTGGACTATGAAAGCATTCTTGCGATCTACCGCAGGGCCAACGAAGCGTGAGGAGGGCCAACATGAAAAAGCTTGCCATCCTCGGCCCCGGCGTCGTCGGCGGGAGCTGTGCGGAGATCTTGCTGCGGGACGCAGATCTGCTCGAACGGAACGCGGGCGAACAGCTGGAGCTTTCGTATGTGCTGGCGCGCCGCGCGCTGCCGGACAGGCCGTATAAAGACAAGGTCGTCACGGATTTCTCCGTCATCGAACACGACGCAGACGTGTTTCTCGTCATAGAAACCATCGGCGGCTGCGGCGCAGCGCTTGAGTATGTCCGCCGCGCGCTTGCCGCAGGCAAGCACGTCGTAACGGCCAACAAGCAGCTCATCGCCGAGCACGGCGCGGAGCTGCTGGCGCTTGCGAAGGCGAATGGCGTGAGCCTTCTGTTTGAGGCCTCCGTCGGCGGCGGCATTCCGGTGCTGCATCCGCTGAGCCAGTGCCTCGGCGCGAATGAAATTTATGAAGTGCGCGGCATTCTGAACGGCACGACGAATTTCATCCTCACGCAGATGCTCGAACACGGGCAGAGCTACGAAGCGGCGCTCCGTGACGCGCAGACGCGCGGCTACGCCGAGCAGGACCCGACTGCCGACGTCGAGGGCATCGACGCGGGCCGCAAGGTCTGCATTCTGGCCGACATGATGTTCGGTAAAAACGTCGACCCGTCCCGCGTCCGCATGACAGGCATTTCCGCCATCACGGCGGAGGACGCCGCGTTTGCAGAGGCAGCCGGGATGAAGCTTCGCCTGCTCGGCCGTGCGGTCCGGCAGGGTCAGTCGCTCACGGTTTTTGTTTCGCCGCATTTCATCGCGGGCACGCAGCCGCTGGCCCCCGTCTCCGGCGTTCTGAACGCCGTCGAGGGAAAAAGGGCAGCAGCGTCGGCGATCAGATCAACGAGGAGGTCCGCGATAAGGAGCTTCGCGTGATCGGAGCCAATGGCGACCAACTTGGTATCATGTCGTCTGCCGACGCGCCGCGCTGGCGGAGGAGAAGGAGCTTGACCTTGTCAAGATCGCGCCGAACGCCGTTCCGCCGGTCTGCAAGATCATGGACTACGGAAAATTCCGCTTCGAGCAGCTGAAGAAGGAAAAGGAAGCCAAGAAGAATCAGCGCGTGGTCGAGGTCAAGGAGATCCGTATGTCTCCCAGCATCGATACCAACGACCTCAATACGAAGGTCAAGAACGCCATGAAGTTCCTGAAAGATGGCAACCGAGTCAAAGTCACCGTCCGCTTCCGCGGCCGCGAAATGGCGCACACGTCGCTTGGCGAGGTGCTGCTCAAGCAGTTCGAGAGAGCTGCGCCGAGGTCGCAACGGTCGAAAAAGGAGCAAAGCTCGAGGGACGCAATATGTCCATGTTCCTGAGTCCCAAAAACTCAAAATAAACGTAAGCAAGAATCGGAAGGAGAACTACTATGCCCAAGCTGAAATCCCATAGCGGCGCGAAGAAAAGATTCAACCTGACCAAGAACGGCAAGGTCAAGAGAGCGCACGCATTCAAGAGCCATATCCTCACCAAGAAGACGACCAAGCGTACCCGTAACCTTCGCAAGAACGGCTATGCCGACGTCACTGTGGAAGATATCGTGAAAAAGATGATTCCCTACAAATAAGCAGGGATTGACGACACATAGGAGGATTAAAAATGGCAAGAGTTAAAGGCGCAATGATGACGCGCAAGAGAAGAAATAAAGTTCTGAAGCTGGCGAAGTCTTATTGGGGCTCCAAGTCCCGTCACTTCAAGATGGCCAAGCAGGCTGTCTAGAAGTCCGGCGTTTACGCATATGCAGGCCGCAAGCAGAAGAAGCGCGAGTTCCGCAACCTGTGGATCACCCGCATCTCCGCGGCTGTCGCTCCCTACGGCATCAACTATTCCCGTTTCATGTACGGCCTGAAGAAGTCCGGCATCGAGATGAACCGCAAGGCTCTGTCCGAGCTGGCCATCACCGATCCCGAGGCGTTCAAGGTTCTCGTTGAGACCGCGAAGAAGGCTCTGTAATTTATAGCGAACATAAAGCGGCCGCAGGCGATGCCTGCGGCCGTTCAATATTTTCCGCAGCCCCGTCGGAGCGCTCCGGCGGGGCTGAGAAATGGATGAAAACCTTTATGATACGCTCAAGCTCCCGTCCACGGCTGTGGGCGGGAGCTTCTGCATACGAATATATATCGGCAGCTTATTCCTTTGACGGTGCCGTCGGCGTTGAAAAACGGGGAGCTTTTCGAGATAGGTGATGTCGCTGCGATCCTGTGCGTCACCCTCGGCCAGAACAGCCATGCGTCCGGCCACGGTGCCGCCGGCCTCCGCGACCAGCTCCTCCATCGCCTTGAGCGATTCGCCGGTGGAGATCACGTCGTCGACAATCAGGATGCGCTTGCCGCGAATGAGCGCCGCCTCCTCACCGCCGAGATAAAGATCCTGCTCATGCTGGGTGGTGATGGAGTGGACGGTCACATGGATGGCATCGGTCAGATAGACCTTGAGGCCCTTGCGGGCGATGAAGTAGGTCTTTGCGCCGCTCTGACGGGCCATTTCGTGGATCAGGGGATGCTCTTGGCCTCAGCGGTGAGCAGATAGTCGTAATCCTTCGGCGCGCGCGCCAGAAGCTCGCGCGCACAGGCAACGGTCAGCTCCGCGTCGCCGAACATGATAAAAGCGCCGATGTAGAAATTGTCCGAAACCCTGCACAGGGGAAGCTCACGTTCCAGACCGGCGATGTTCATTTTATATTTCATGATTCCTCGTCTCCTTATGCCGGTCAGACCGGCGAATATCCATACATTTTATTATAAATGTTGATGGAAGAAAAGTCAATCACAGACCCCGCGCGGAGGGCGCTTTTGCGTGAGATCTGTCGGAAGAAAAATTTTTTACATGGGCTGCAACCAACGGCGGATTTTTCCGTCTTATAGAGCAGAACACAAAAGGAGGCACACAGGATGAAAAAAGCCATCGCGCTGGCGCTGGCGGCAGCGCGCTGCTCACCGGGCTTGCAATCTCCGCAGTGCTCCGGCAGAGGACGCCGCGGCCGGAGCGGCTGACGGCGCAGCCCACTTCCAGGGAGATGGTGGAGCTGGTGCGGACGCTGCGCGGGAAATCTTAATTATTCTGAATTTCCGAAGCTGCCGCTTCCATTTTTCTGGTCCGTATGGTATGATTCCATCGTAAAAAGTATCCAAACTTCATTTCAGGAGGAAAATAGAATGACGAAGAGAATCCTGGCGCTCCTGCTGGCGGTCTGTATGCTGGCAGGCGTCATGGCCGGCTGCAATAAGACGAATGCAGACCCCAGCAAGCCGGACAGCAGTGATTCAAACAATGGCGGCGGCACTCAGAAGCCCGATTCCCAGACGAGTGACGCGACAAAGCAGACCAGCGCGAAATACGTCTATACGACGGATTACGTCAATCTGACGCTGGAACTGGCGGAGGACGAGAGCCTCAATTACCTCAACACGCTCTGCGTGTCCGGGAACTACCTCTATGTCACGGCGGACATCTCCAAGGGCGTCCCCGGCGGCACCGAGGGCGGCGATGACGACATGGGCATAGCACCGCTGGATGACGGCTTTGCAGCCAATGCCGAGGGCGGCGACATGACGCTGGTCGGCGGCGAAGAGGCTCCCATTGAGATGCCGGTCGTCGGCGACGAGGTCGCAAGTCAGCCTGCCGATATCGAAACGGACGGCGAAGAGCCGGCCACGGAAGAGCCGGCTGAGGAGCCTGCACCCGACGAGCCGACGATTGAGCCGTCTGATCCCGGCGAGTGGTACACCTCGGAGACACGCTTGTATCAGGTCGATCTGGCGACCGGCGTCGCGACGCAGTTTGCCGGTTACACCACGCCGGAGATCCCGGAGGGCTATCAGGGCTATACCAGCATCAATCAGATACTGACGGGCGCGGACGGCACGATCTGGATCTATGACACGATGAACTGCTACCACTACAACCTTCCGGAGGACTTGATCCTGAGACGGAGAACGAGTGGGACTACTATGAGGACGGCCCCTCGACGTACCGCCTCCAGCTTTACGGCGCGGACGGCACGCTGAAGCAGACCATCGACCTGTCCCCGGAGAATGGCGACGAGAGCGGAAACTCCAAGAATTTTGCCTTTGTGGATGGAAAGAGCCAGCTCTATTTCTACGACTGGAACACCAATGAGGTGACGATCGAGAATGCAGACGGCAAGATCCTCAAGACACTGGAGGTTGGCGACAATGGCGGCTATATCTCCAACTTCTGCGGCAAAGCCGCGCTCCAGAGCTATACGGATACCGGCACGGAGCTTCGACTGATCGACCCGGATACGTTCGAGCTGAGCGACCCGATCGAGACCCCCGCGAACGCATGGACCTTCCTTGCCTCCTATGACGAGGCCTACGACTATTATTTCCTGCTCAACGGCGACGTCTACGGCTACAAGCAGAAGGAGCAGGTCAGCGAACAGGTCGTCTCCTGGATGGACTGCGATATCAACTCTGACAATATCTGGGGTACATATTCGCTGGAGGACGGCCGCATCCTCGGCATCCTCAATGAGAGCGGCAATGACATGATGCTCGACGGTGCGATCAGCGGCGTTGCCAGAGCGGAAGCGGCCACAAATGCGGCAAGCGGCTACTCACTGGTGTTCCTCACAAAGACGGACGCTGCGAACGTCAAGCCCAAGACGGTGCTGACCATGGCCTGCATGAATGTTCCATGGGAGCTCAAGAGCCGCATCGTTGAGTTCAACAAGTTGAGCGAGGATTACCGCATCATCATCAAGGATTACAGCCAGTACGCCACGAACGATGACTACTATGCCGGCCTGACCAAGCTCAACACGGAGATCATTTCCGGACAGATCCCGGATATCTTCTATACGGCCAACATGCCAATCACACAGTACGCCGGACAGGGCATTCTGGAGGATCTGAGGCCGTACATCGACAAGGACAGTGAGCTGAGCGGCGATGCGCTCATGACGCATGTTCTGGACGCGGCAAGCATGGACGGACACCTGTAGCAGGCGTTCAGCGCCTTCAGTATTCAGATGGCCATCGGCCTGACGAAGATCGTCGGCGACTATGACGAGTGGATGCTTGCCAATATTAAGGACGCCATGACGAAGCTTCAGCCAGAAGCGACGGTGTTCGACGTGTACTACACCCGCGACAGTATGCTCCAGAACTGCCTGTCCCGCAGCTACAGCTCGTTCGTCAACCGGGTGACCGGTGAGTGTAATTTTGACGGCCAGGACTTCCGCGACCTGCTGGAGTTCATTAACTCGTTCCCGGTCGATTACGACTACAGCAATTACGACTATAACAAGAATCCCGGCGGCGCAGAATCGATGAAGCGCGGCTTGCAGCTGCTGATGGACGCGGGCGTTTTTCGCTCGACTCCTTCCTCTACACGCTCGCTTCCTTCGGCGGCGAGGGGTCTCCTACGTCGGCTATCCGAGCACGACAGGCAACAATAATGTTTTCTCCCTTTATGACGGCCTGTGCATTTCCTCGACCTGCGCGGACAAGGATGGCGCATGGCAGTTCGTGCGGACGCTTTTTCACCAAGGAGTATCAGGAGGAGAACAGCTACTACGGCCTGCCGACCAACGCGGCGGTATTCAACGAGCAGATCAAGAATCTCATGACGATCGAATACCAGACCGATGCGGACGGCAATCCGCTCCTCGACGAGAACGGCGAGAAGCTCGTCAACCCGAAGGCAAGCTACTGGTTTGACGAGAACAACCAGTATACCATTGATGTTATGACGCAGGAGCAGCTCGATCAGATCATGGCACTCTACAGCAGTACAGAGCTGGTCAGCCAGAACGACGAGGAGGTCATGAACATCATCAAGGGCGAGACGGAGGCCTACTTCGCAGGCTCCAAGACCCTCGACGATACTGTTCGCCTGATCCAGAACCGCGTCAGCCTGTACGTGGCCGAGCAGAAGTAATTCAAGATCAGAAAGCAGCCCCGGCGCTCACTTGAGCGCCGGGGCGTTCTGTTTGCGTGCGAAAAAGGAAGCGTCAGTTGACAAGGCCACATGCTTGCGGGTCGGCTTAGGGTGTATTCTTCCAACTCCCAACGCACCCAGACAGCGGGGCTTTTCACGCTGCACTGCGTCATTTTTCCTTGAAATACGTCACGCCCGCCAACGAGGATAACGATGCCTGACGTCGTTTTGCCCCGTGAAAAACCGTATGTGCCCTTGTCAGCTGACGCAGGAAAGACTCCCACTGGATGTATCCAGCGGGAGCCTTTGATGTCCCTTGTGCGGAACGTCCATCGGCGCTCCGCATTTCGGTTGGTCATTCAGGAAGCCTTGACGGTGAAGTCCACGGTGGTGGAGAGCTTGCGGTTGAAGTAGATCGAGCGTGTACTTGCCGGGTGTCTGCGGTGTGCGCGGGAAGGAGCCGGTACACTTCTTGTTTGTCCACATATCCTTCCAGACGGCGCTGGATTCCTCCAGATCGACGACCTTTCCGTCGGGTTGTTGTGGATCACGGCCAGAATGCTGACCGAGCCGTCGTTCGACGGGATATCGGAGGTCGCCTCCAGAACGTAGGCGATCTTTTCCGAGGTGCTGAACTCGGTGCGGGCCGCGCCGAGATTCTGGATCGTCCAGTCCTCCTTATCCGGGCAGAGGAAGAGGCCTGGGTAGACGCTGAGGCTGTGCTTTTCGGCCTCCTGCGTGGAGAAGCCCAGCGTGGAGGGATAGCCCTCGAGCTTTTCGCCGCTGACAAGCGCCAGCGTCACGGTGTACGGCGCATTCGGGATCAGCGTGTCCGACGGGAAAACATAGGATGCCGTGTCTGTCTCTACGCTGACCGGCTCCGCACTGTCAACACCGTCGAGCTGATAGGTGATGCGCCATTTGTTCTCCGCCGGATCGACCTTACATGTCCAGTCCAGCCGGATGCCGCCCGTTTCCTCGTCGAGTGCAGCCTCAAAGGAGGTCAGCTCTGTAACGCTGGGCGAGACGGTCGCCGTACAGCTCTGAAGCATGTTGGGCGCAGAGATCGTAACGGTATAGTCTTCGCCGGACACCAGATCTTCAAAGGTGGCGGTCGGCGCGGTGACGACCTGTGTCTCGGAATAGTCGTTGGGGCCGGTGAGTGTGACAGTCCAGCTCTCCGGCGCGTCGCCCTCGTAGTTCCAGGACAGAACGACGGAGGAACTGGAGGTGGCGATGGCGAGGCTGCCGACGATATCAACAGTCGGAACGGTCGAGTAGGACGCGGTCAGGACGCCGCGAAGGCGCGTGCCCTCCGGCTCCTGAAGCTCGAAGGTGTATTCCTTGCCGGATTGCAGATTTGCAATGGTGGTGGAATGACCGGAGAAGGTGGCTGTGATAGGCTCTACGCCGTCGGCGTAATAGCTTACCGACCAGATGCCGGGATCCGGGCCGTTGAGCGTCAGATTCAGCTCGACCTGTGAGATGGAGACACCCGTTGCATCGAAGCTCAGAATGTTGGTCTCGGGAACGGTCGTGGCGCGGGCGTATAGGTGCCTGTCAGCCGTTCGCCGTTGGCAGGCTCGGCAGTGATGGTGTATTCCGTGCCGGGCGTCAGCTCCGTGAAGAGGACATCCTGTCCGGCGGTGTAGCCGGCGCGCGTCGTGTTGCCGTAGGCATCGGAGCAACAAGGCTGAACGTGCCGGACTTTTCATTGGTATCGACCTTTACGGAGATGGCGTTCGTATCGCGGGTGACAACGGAAATGCCGTTGATGTGCAGGGTGGCAGGGCTGTAGATCAGGAAATACCATGCCGCCGCGCCAAGCGCCAGCAGCAATACAATGACGGCCGTGATGATGGGCCACTTTTTCTTCGGCTTACGGCGCTTGCGCGGCTTGGAGGACTCTCCCTCCGGGAGCTTGTCGGTCTCCTCCTGCGGCTCGAGCGAGTTGAGCAGCGCGCCGGGCGCTTCGTCGATGTTCTGGTGAACGGACTCGATGATGGAGCTGAGCATATCGGTGTCGGGGGAGAAATTCTGCTTGAAATCCTCGGGAAGGGCCTCAGCATCGGCAAACTGCACCGGCTCGACCTCTTCCTCGGTCTCCGTTGTGTCGATCGGCTCGGGATCGGCGACGATGGGCGGGACGATCAGCGTGTCCGTCAGCTGATTGCGCTTCATGTAGTCCACGAGCGCCTGCCGGAATTCATCCGGCGTCTTGTACCGGTCCTCCGGCGAACGCGCAGGCCTTGAGAATGATCTCCGCCATCTCGTAGTCGGCGTACATCGGCGCGGGAAGCGCCTCGCCTGTGACGCGGAGCTTGTCCGCCGCGCGCGGCGTGGTCTTTTCATCCTCGAACGGGCCATGGTTGCCATTGAAAATGCGGTAGAGGATCAGACCGGTCGAATAGATGTCGGTCGTGGGATCGATGGTGCCGACCAGCTCGAAAAGCTCCGGCGCAGAGTAGGAGCTGAGCATGTTCTCCGGCATTGAGCAGTATTTCAGCTCTTCGATCTTCGCAATGCCGAGATCGCCGAGCACGAAATGGCCCTGCGCATTGAGATAGATGTTGGACGGCTTGACGTCGCGGTGGATCAGACCCGCCGCGCGCAGATCGACCAGCGCATTGCAGAGATCCATGCCGAGATTGACGGCGGTGAGCTGCGTCATGGCGTTGTCGTTCAGGTATTCGACAAGCGTTTTGCGCTGCTCAGCCAGAAGATAGATGTCAAAGCCGACGGCGTCCTCCTTCGGCTCGATCTGGTAGCTGCGGTAAGCCGCCAGATTGGGGCTGCTGGAAAGCGACTCGAGCGTTTCCAGCTCCTTTTGATAATCCGCTACGACCTGCTCATAATATTTCTGGGCCTCCTCGGCAGACGCGGCGGCACCGGTATAGATCAGTGCGTCTACCTGCGTCTGGGATTCCGGGACGGAAATATGCTTGAGAATGTAAATCTGGCCGCTCTTTGTGCTCCGCATGGTATATACGGAGGTGCCGCCGCGGGTACTGATGCACTGCACGACCTCCATGTTGGACAGCAGTGGGGAAATGAGCTTGAGTTGGGCCAAATAGTTCGCCTCCTTGCCTGCGCGCGGTCTCCGCCGCGCGGCGTGGCGCGGGCCGTCTCCCGGAGGGTAAACGGCCTGAGCCTATGATGCTTCTTATTTTAGGACATTTTTAAGAAAAATGCAATACGATATATTGTGTTATCCACTTGGAAAATGGGGAATTCTGTGATATGATAAATTAGATTTGTCAGCAGACGGTCACTTTGACGCCCCGGAAGCCTTTTCGGGTGCGCAGGTTTCAGATATGGAGGTTATCAAATGGATCTGAGGGTCTGTGAATATTGCGGAATGGAGTACAGCGCGGATGCGTCGGTCTGCCCGATCTGCGGGCGGCCGGCGACGCCGGGAGCCGCAGTGCATCCGGCGGAGACCGTGGCGGATACGGGCGCGCGTACCGCGCCGAAGAAGGGCGGCAAATTTGCCGCGAAGAAGGGAAGCGGCGGAAAGAAAGCCGCGCCTGCGCAAAGCCGGCGGAGCCGGGCAGAAATATCTACGCGATCCCGAAGTGGATGATGGCCGCGATTTGCGTGATCCTCGGGCTGGCGGTCGCGGCGGGCGCGGTGTTCGCGCTGTACCAGATCGGATACCTTGATCAGAGCTTTGTTTCACTCAAATTCCAGGATGAGAGCACAGCACCGATCCCGAAGGAGACGGAGGAGCAGCCGCAGAAAACGCCGGAGCAGCGCTACACCAACGAGGAGGACTATCACGCGGACCCGGTCGAGGAGGAGCAGAAGGATCTGAGCGTTCCGTGTACTGGCGTGTCGCTGGACAAGACCGCGATCACGTTCCAGGAGACGGAGCAGTTCTCAATGTCGTCGTCCGGACAGAGCCTGCCGGATGCACGGAGAGATCACGTTCACGTCTGCCGATGAAAGCGTTGCGACCGTGAATCAGCAGGGCAAGATCGTTGCGGTCAACGGCGGCTCGACGGAGATCACCGCGACCTGCGGCGCGTATTCGGCGGTATGCCTTGTGACCTGCGATTTCGCCCGCACCGAGGATGAAAACGAGGCGGACGCGCAGCTGCCGGCGCTCAGCAGCGACGACATGACCTTCACCTATCCCGGCGAGCAGGCCACGCTTCTGGTCAGCAACGTGCCGGAGGAGGCGGAGATCCTGTTCTCCAGCGCGGATGAAGGTATTGCGACGGTCTCGTCCAGCGGCGTCATTACCGCGATGAGCAGCGGCACCACCACGGTCACGGTTCAGACGATGGGCCAGACGCTGGAATGCGTCGTCCGGTGCAGCCTGAACGGTGCGGGTGCGGACGGCGAGGAGACGGGCTGCACGCTCAGCAACTATGACGTTACGATGGGCTATAAGGGTGAATATTTCCGCCTGACGCTCAAGGATCCCGAGGGCAAGACCATCACGGGCCTTGTCTGGACATCCGGAGACACCAGCGTCTGCACGGTCGATGAAAAGGGCGTCGTGACGTATGTGGCGAAGGGCACAACCGTCGTCAGCACGACCTATGAGGGAACGACCTACGAATGCATCGTGCGGTGCATCGTCCGGTAAGGCAGAATACAAAGGAAAAACGATCAACGCCGGGGCGCTCGAAGGGAACGCCCCGGCGTTTCTATATACGGCGGAGCCGCTCAGAGACGGCTTGCCAATCTGTCAGGGCGCTTTCGAAACGCGAACGCGGGAGTGGATCGCTCCACTCCCGCGCGGTGTTTTTCTGTTCCGAAAACGGATCAGAGCTTATTTGTCGTACATTTCGACCAGCTTGAGCAGGTGCTCATAGCGCTCCTTGGCGTTCTCTTCGTTCTTGGCGAACAGGACGGTGGCACGCTCCGGGAACTCGCGGGTCAGACGGCTGTAACGGGCCTCGTTCATCAGGAATTCCTGATAGCCGCCGGCGGGAGCCTTGGAGTCCAGCGTGAACTTCTTCTCCGCAGCCGGGTTGAAGCGGAACATGTTCCAGTAACCGCAATCGACGGCCTTCTTCATTTCCTTCTGGCAGTTCTGCATGCCGCCCTTGATGGAGTGCATCTCGCACGGTGCATAGCCGATGATGAGGGACGGGCCATGATAAGCCTCGGCCTCCTGGATGGCCTTCAGCGTCTGCGCGGCGTTGGCGCCCATGGCGACCTGGGCCACGTAGACATATCCGTAAGTCATCGCGATCTCGGCCAGAGACTTGGACCTTATCTCTTTACCGGCTGCCGCAAACTGCGCGACCTGACCGATGTTGGAGGCCTTGGAAGCCTGACCGCCGGTGTTGGAGTAGACCTCGGTGTCGAATACGAAGATGTTGATATCCTGACCGGAAGCGAGAACGTGGTCCACGCCGCCGAAGCCGATATCGTATGCCCAGCCGTCGCCGCCGAAGATCCAGACGGACTTCTTGCTGAGGTATTCCTTCTTTGCGAGAATCTCTGCACCCAGCTTGCAGGCAGCGCAGTCGCAGTACTTTTCGCCCTTGGCCTTGAGCCTCGGCAGCGTGCTCGGCAAACTGCGGGACCTGTGCCAGCTCGTCAACGGTCGCGACGTTCTCTTCCAGAGCGGCGACGTAAGCCTTGGTGGCTTCGGCGTTGGCGTTCAGATCGTCAACCGTGTCGAGGTACTTCTGTGCGGCGGCCTTGAGGTCGGCGTTCGTCCACTCGACGGCGAGCAGTTCCTTGGTCTTTTTCGATCAGGCTGTCGCGGATCGCCTTCTGGCCGAGATACATACCGAAGCCGTGCTCGGCGTTGTCCTCGAACAGGGAGTTGCACCATGCCGGGCCGTGGCCTTCGGCGTTCGTGCAGTACGGAGAGGTCGCGCCGGGGTTGCCCCAGATGGACGAGCAGCCGGTGGCGTTGGAAATATACATCTTGTCGCCGAACAGCTGGGTGACGAGGCGGGCGTAGCTGGTCTCGGCGCAGCCTGCGCAGGAGCCGGAGAACTCAAGCAGCGGCTTGCGGAACTGGCTGCCCTTGACGTCGGCGGTCTGAAGCTCGGGCTTGTCGGTGACCTTTGCAACGCAGTAGTCGAACACATCCTGCTGGGCGAGCTCTTCTTCCTGCGGGACCATCTTGATGGCCTGAACCTTCTCGGGGCAGACGCTGACGCAACGCCGCAGCCCATGCAGTCGAGCGGAGAAATGGCCATCGTGAACTGATAGACGCCCTTGCCCTTGCCAGACTTGACCGGAACGATCTTGGCGGCTGCCGGTGCGTTCTTGGCCTCTTCCTCGGTCAGAGCGAAGGGACGGATGGTCGCGTGCGGGCAGACATAAGCGCAGTTGTTGCACTGGATACACTTGCTGGAATCCCAGGTCGGGACTGCGACGGCGACGCCGCGCTTTTCGTAAGCGGCTGCGCCCAGCTCGAACTCGCCGTCGACATGATCCATGAACGCGGAAACAGGCAGGCTGTCGCCGTCCATCTTGTCGATCGGGAACAGGAGGTTCTTGACCTGCTTGACAAGCTCGGGCTTGCCTTCGAGGTTGTGGTCAACGACAACGTCTTCTGCATTTGCCCAATCGGCGGGAACGTCGATCTTGACGTAGGCGGTCGCGCCGGCGTCGATGGCCTTGTGGTTCATCTCAACGACGTCCATGCCCTTCTTGGAGTAGGACTGCGTTGCCTTTTCCTTCATGTACTGGATGGCCTCTGCCTCGGGCAGAACCTTCGCCAGGGAGAAGAATGCAGACTGGAGGATGGTGTTGGTGCGCTTGCCCATGCCGATCTTCTGTGCCAGGTCAATGGCGTTGATCGTGTAGAGCTGGATGTTGTTCTTCGCAATGTAGCGCTTGGAGGCAGCGTCCAGATGATGGGCGAGCTCTTCCGGCGTCCACTGGCAGTTGATCATAAACACGCCGCCGGGCTTGACGTCACGGACGATCGGGAAGCCCTTGGTGATGTAGGACGGGTTATGGCAGGCAACGAAGTCAGCCTTGTTGATGTAGTACGGGCTCTTGATGGGCTTGTCGCCGAAGCGCAGGTGGCTGATGGTGACGCCGCCGGTCTTCTTGGAGTCGTACTGGAAGTACGCCTGAACGTTCTTGTTGGTGTGGTCGCCGATGATCTTGATGGAGTTCTTGTTTGCGCCGACGGTGCCGTCGCCGCCGAGACCCCAGAACTTGCACTCGATGGTGCCTTCTGCCGCGGTATTCGGGCAGTTGCGGTCTTCCTCAAGAGAGAGGTTCGTGACGTCGTCGACGATGCCGATAGTGAACTCATGCTTGGGCTGATCCTTCTAGCTCGTTGTAAACAGCGAAGACGGATGCGGGGGGCGTGTCCTTGGAGCCGAGACCATAGCGTCCGCCGATGACGGTAGCCTGCACGCCGGCGTTTGCCAGTGCGGTAACAACGTCCATGTAGAGGGGCTCACCGAGGGAGCCGGGCTCCTTGGTGCGGTCGAGAACAGCAATCTTCTTGGCGGTTGCCGGGATGGCTGCAACCAGCTTGTCGGAACAGAACGGACGATACAGACGGAACTTGACGAGGCCGACCTTCTCACCGTGTGCGTTCATGTAGTCGATGACTTCTTCTGCCACGTCGCAGATGGAGCCCATGGCGATGATGATGCGGTCTGCATCGGGCGCGCCATAGTAGTTGAAGAGCTGATAGTTGGTGCCGAGCTTTTCGTTGACCTTGCCCATGTACTTCTCAACGACTGGCGGGCAGCTCATTATAGAACTTGTTGCAGGCTTCACGATGCTGGAAGAAGATATCGCCGTTTTCGTGCGAGCCGCGCATTGCCACAGGATGCTCGGGGTTCAGCGCGTGCTTGCGGAACGCCGCAACAGCGTCCATGTTGCACATTTCCTTGAGGTCCGCATAATCCCACACAGCGACCTTCTGGATCTCGTGGGAGGTACGGAAGCCATCGAAGAAGTTCAGGAACGGAACCTTGCCTTCGATTGCAGCCAGATGCGCAACGGGGCCAGGTCCATGACTTCCTGCGGGTTCGTCTCGCACATCATAGCGAAGCCGGTCTGGCGGCAGGCCATCACGTCGGAGTGATCACCGAAGATGTTCAGCGCGTGCCTCGCGATGGTACGTGCCGACACGTGGAACACGCAGGGCAGCAGCTCGGCAGCGATCTTGTACATATTGGGGATCATCAGAAGAAGACCCTGAGATGCGGTGTAGGTGGTGGTCAGCGCGCCGGCGGCCAGAGAGCCGTGAACGGTACCGGAAGCGCCGGCTTCGGACTGCATCTCGAAGACCTTGACGGTGGTGCCGAAGATGTTCTTGTGCCCGGTAGCAGACCACTGGTCAACCAGGTCTGCCATGGGGGACGACGGCGTGATGGGGTAGATGCCGGCGACTTCGGTAAACGCATAGGATACATGAGCCGCAGCATTGTTGCCGTCCATGGTTTTAAATTTACGAGCCAATTCAATTACCTCCTAAAAGTAATTACATAAGGATACAAGTTAACTATAGCACAAATTACTGTCAATGTAAACCGGAATTCTCATTTTTCTGTAGAAGTTTCACAAGCAAATTGCAAATTTTGCGCATTTTGTATATCATTTTTTTGCGAATAGGCGTTTTTTTTTGGTTGGTTTTTACAGGAAAATGCGATATGATAAAGAAAAAAAACAAGAGGGCTGAGGCTTATGATGGGTCATGTTCGCTCGATGGGTCTGCGCGGGCTCGACGGGTATGAAATTTCCGTAGAATGCTATATCACAAACGGACTGCCCGGTTTTGACGTGGTGGGTCTGCCGGACGCGGCGGTCAAGGAGGCCAGAGAGCGCGTGCGCGCGGCCATCAAAAACTGCGGGTACAAATTTCCGGTCAGCCGGATTACGCTGAACCTTGCCCCGGCGGGTACCAAAAAGACCGGAACGCTCTACGATCTTCCGATCCTGCTCGGCATTCTGGAGGCGTCGGGGCTTGTAAAGCTTCCGAAGCAGCCCTGCGCGTTTCTGGGCGAACTGAGTCTGGAAGGAAGAGCTGCGTCCGGTGACGGGCGTTCTTCCGATGGCGCTGGCGGCAAAGAAGCTCGGAGTCGAGGCGCTCTACGTGCCGAAGGAAAACGCGGCGGAGGCGACGCTTGCCGAAGGGCTCACGGTCTACGGTGTGGAAAGCGTTCCTGCGCTCACGGCGCACCTGTCCGGCGCGGCGCCTATTGCGCCGGAGAAGCCCTGGAGACCGGAGCGGAACGACTCGGAGCTGCCGGATTTCCGCGATGTCAAGGGGCAGGAGAACGTCAAGCGGGCGCTTGAGATTGCGGCGGCAGGCGGACACAACGTGCTGATGGTGGGACCTCCGGGTTCCGGCAAGAGCATGCTGGCAAGGCGGCTTCCGTCGATTCTTCCGGATATGACGGGGCAGGAGGCCATCGAGGTCACGAAGGTCTATTCGGTCCTCGGCATGCTGGATGCAAAGAATCCGCTCATTCAGACAAGACCCTTCCGCAGCCCGCACCATACGATCTCGGCAACCGCGCTTTCCGGCGGCGGGCAGATGCTCCGTCCGGGCGAAATTTCCATGGCGCACAGAGGCGTTCTGTTTCTCGATGAACTGCCGGAATTTCACCGCGACACGCTCGAGGTGCTGCGCCAGCCGTTGGAAGACGGCGTGGTGTCCATCTCGCGCGTGCAGGGCTCGGTGCGCTACCCAAGCCAGTTCATGCTGGTGTGCGCGATGAACCCGTGCAAATGCGGCTGGTACGGAGACCCGAGCGGCCGGTGCAAATGCCGGCAGGCGGATATCGACAAATATCTCGGCAAGGTCTCCGGACCGCTGCTTGACAGAGTTGATATAATTGTAGAGGTTCCCGCGGTAAAGTTTGAGGCGCTCAGCCGCAACGACACTGCCGAGCCATCGAGCGAAATCAAAAAGCGGGTGGACGCAGCGCGTGAGATTCAGAACCGCCGCTTTGCCGGAACCGCCGTCCGCTGCAATGCGCTGATGGACCCGGCGGCGCTGCGCGAGAGACTGCGCGCTCGACGAGACGTGCACGGCGCTGATGAAAACGGCGTTTGAGCGTCTGCAGATGAGCGCGCGGAGCTACGACCGCATCCGCAAGGTTGCGCGGACCATCGCCGATCTCGACGGTAGCGCGGACATTCAGCCGCAGCATATCGCCGAGGCAATTTCTACCGCTCGTTCAAATTCGGTCCGGAGGACCAGAACTGAACTTGAGGCAGTGCAATTTGTTGATTATTAAATATGGATAGGATAGATATGATGAAAGAACTTTTTTTTGCTGAAGCTGGGCGAAATCGTCCTGAAAGGACAAAACCGCCGCGTCTTTGAAGACAAGCTCAAAACCAACACCCGCAGGCGTATGTCGAAATTTGGCCAGTTTAAGGTCACCATCACGCAGTCGACCCTTTATGTTGAGCCACTGAACGACGAGTGCGATGTGGACGGCGCATGGGAAGCGTGCGGCGCGATTTTCGGCATCGCTTCGATGTGCCGCTGCCGCGCCTGCGAAAAGGACCTCAACGCGATTTTCAGAACCGTTGTCGAATATCTGGGCGACGAGCTTTCCCTGCAGAAAAGCTTCAAGGTGGAATCGAAGCGGTCGGACAAGCGGTTCCCGCTGAATTCCATTCAGATTTCGCAGGAAATCGGCGGCAGAATTGCCGAGGAATTTCCGCAGGTTGCGGTCGATGTCCACAACCCGTCGTATGTCGTCAACATCGAGGTCCGCGAAACGGCTGCCTACGTCCACGGTCCGGCAACGCCCGGCGCGGGCGGTCTTCCCACCGGCACGGGCGGGCGCGCGGCGGTGCTGCTGTCGGGCGGCATTGATTCGCCGGTCGCAGGCTATATGATTGCCAAGCGCGGCGTGGAGATTGAGTGTATCCACTTTTTTCTCCTATCCCTATACCTCCGAGCGCGCAAAGGAAAAGGTTCTCGAGTTGGCGCGCATCATGACGCGCGCTACTGCGGACGCATGACAGTCGACGTGGTCGGCTTTACGAAGGTTGCAGGAGGCAATCCGTGATCACTGCCGCGAGGAGTATTTTACGATCATCATGCGCAGGTTCATGATGCGCATCGCGCAGGCGATCGCGAAAGATCATGGCGCGAAGTGCCTTGTGACGGGCGAAAACCTTGGTCAGGTTGCGAGCCAGACGATGGACGCGATGGCAGTCACGGGCGCGGTCGTCGATATTCCGATGTTCCATCCGCTTATTGGCATGGACAAAGAGGAAATCGTGACGCGCGCGAGAAAAATCGGCACGCTGGAAACCTCGATTCTTCCCTATGAGGATTGCTGCACGGTCTTTACGCCGAAGCACCCGAAGACGAAGCCGGTCCTTGCGCTGGTAGAGGCGGAAGAAGCAAAGCTGGATGTCGACGCACTGGTTGCGGACGCGCTGGCAAACACGGAAAAGGTGGCGATTCGCTACTATGAAGACTGAAGAGCTGGCGCGTGAGGTCATCGCCCGGCTGAAGGGCGAGGGCAAAGACACTTGCAACCGCCGAGTCGTGCACGGGAGGCTTGCTGGGAAAGCTTCTGACGGATGTTCCCGGCGCGTCGAGCGTGTATAAGGGCGGCGTCATTTCGTATGTGAACGAGGTCAAGCACCGCCTGCTGGGGTTGATCAGCAGACGCTGGATGTCTGCACTGCCGTTTCGCGTGAGACGGCGCACGAGATGGCAAAGGGCGCGCGCGAGGTGGTCCGGTCGGATGTCGGCGTCTCCACGACCGGACTGGCAGGTCCCGACGGCGACGGCACCGGAAGACCGGTCGGGCTGGTCTATGTCGCGCTCGACATGGAGGGCTTTTCCTACTGCCGCGAGCTGCACCTCGCCGGAGACCGCGCGGAAATCCGCGCCCGGGCGGCGCACGAGGCGCTTTCCATACTGCTGGAATTCCTGTAATCGAATATGTCTTGAGCCGGGCAGGTAACTGTCCGGCTCTTTTTTGCGCCCTGTTCGGAACGTGTTAAACAAATCTTAAAGAAATCGACGGCTGAATTTAAAGCCCGGTTTAAAACTTCCATGGTCCGTATCGTTATACTGTAGAAAAACAGAGAAACGAGGGAGATACCATGCAGCAAGTGATTTCCGGGGCGATGCTGGCTTTGAAGCTGGTGAGCGCCTATTTTCTGGTCGTGGCGCTGTTCGCGCTCAAAAAACCGAAGCCAATTCCGCGGGCAAACCCTAACATGCGTTTTGCCTGCGTGATTGCCGCGCGCAACGAGGAGCGGGTCATCGGGGAATTGGTACAGAGCCTTTTGCGGCAGAATTACCCGAAGACGCTTTTTGATATCTACGTCATGCCGAACAACTGCACCGACCATACGGCGCTTGCCGCCATCCGCACGGGAGCTGCCATCTTAAAGCCGCGCGGCGAGATCCGCTGCAAGGGCGACGCGCTGCACGAAGTGTTTGAGACGCTGCTCAGAAAAAGACTACGACGCCTTCTGCGTCTTTGACGCGGACAATGTTGTGGACCCGGCGTTTCTTTCCCGCATGAACGATGCATTCTGCGCGGGCGCGAAGGCCGCAAAGGGCGCGATGCGCGTCAAAAATCCGCAGGACAGTCCGCTTTGCGGCTGCTACGGGCTGTATTTTACATGCTTCGATTTCTTTTTTCAGCCGGGCACGTATGAACTGCGGTTTGTCCTCCAAGCTTGTCGGAACGGGCTTTGCCGTGCACAGGTCGGTGCTGGAGAAGTCCGGCGGGTGGAGCAGCACGACGATTGCCGAGGATGCGGAGTTTGCCGCGTATCTGGCGGAAACGGGCACGCGCGTCTGGTTCGTGCCGGAGGCGGTTACATACGATGAAGCGCCGGCGTCAGTGCTGGTTTCGCTGCGGCAGAGACGGCGCTGGTCGAGTGGCATCATGGACGTGGCGCAGGCAAGAGCGGGCGCGCTGGCAAGAAGCGCGTTTGCTGGCGGCGGCATGCGCGCGCTGGACATGCTAGCGATGCTGACGCAGCCGTTTTGTCAGGCGGCGGGCTTTTTGCTCACCTGTGCGTTTGCGCTTTCGCAGACCGGCTGGAACCGGGCATTGGCGCTTCTGCCGCTGGGGCTTCTGGGAGGCTATCTTGCCATGAGCGCGTTTGCGCTGCTGCTGGCGGCAATCTCGAAGCAGAATGGGACTTTCACTGGTGTTTCTGTTTTACCTGTCCGGCGTTCTGGCCGTGACGGGGATTGGCCGACCGTTTGATTTTTCCCGCGGCTGGCTTTGGTCCCGTGCGTGGACATGATCAAGGCCAGTAAATACGACGCTGAATGTGCTGCTGTTTTGCCGCTGGGCGTGTTCCTGCCGATTTTGTACGCCGAGTTTGATGGAATCCGGCAAAATTGCGCTCTGTGCGTTTGCGCTGTCGCTTGCCATTGAGCTGACGCAGATGTTCGGCTTCGGGATCACGGACGAACGATCTGATGACAACCACGGCGGGCGCGTGCCTCGGCCTTTTCCTTTACCGCGCGGTTTGGAGCGGAAGAACGCGGAGCAAAAACGAAATCTGCAAGCGGCGAGCCTCCGCGAATGGAGGTCCTGCTGCTCACAGCTTCGGTGTTTCTTTCTATGATGGTATTCGCGCCCGCGTGGCTCAGATGAGACTTACATCCCGCCCCTGCGAAGCTTTTTGTTTAATTGTACCACGACCACCCGGCTTCAGCGGCTGGGCGATGGAGCAATAGACGAGATCTTCCCCGCTTCTGCAATTGCAGCTGCACCTGCTCGATCTCGCTCAGCGCAGAGCGTCGCGACCACGCTGCGCACCGCAAGCGAGGCCGCCTCGCGCCCGGTATCGCAGGCGGAAATTCTTCGACAGCACAGCCGCACAGCGTTCCCGTCACACGCACGTCCAGAAGCTTCGTCCCGGCAGGTACCGGCGATTGCAGCTGGTCGCCTTCGGCCCGCTATGAGCGCCTGTAATGTATTTTCCAGCAAATCCTCCGGGCTTTCATAGGAAATTGCGCGCTTTTCAGCTTGCAGCTTGCCGTTTGCCCCGGCAAAATACAGCTGCACCGTCCGCTCGGGATAGAGCCACGACGTGTCTTGCAGCAAAATGAATCCCGCGTCCAGCGCATGGAAGCTTTCCGAGCAGCGCGCCGGAGGGGCGTGCGGATCTGCACCGCGTCCACGCTGTCCAGCTGCGTGAGCGTCATCGTCAGCCCCGCCGCGGCAAGCGTCCGCGCATAGCCGGTCAGCGACGCATACATTTCTGTTCATTTCCAGCGTCAAAACGTCTCTTCTGGAGCTTCTGTCCCCGTGCAGATCGTCCCGTCCGGAAACAGGGAAACAAGCCCCGTCCTCCGGCGGCTGAAGGTACGCTCAGAACTTCCTCCACGCTGACATCGCCCCAAGCGTCACCCGCTTTTCCGTGAGCGCGCCTGTTTCCCACTTGCAGCCATCGTTCGTGCCGTCGGCGCGCCGGTAATAGAACGTATGGTTCTCCCCTTCCGGGATCCTGCCCCGTGCATCCGCAAAGAAGCGCAAGCAGAAGAAGGATCGCCAATATCCTACGCATCGTCGTCATCCTCCTCCAGCTCGTAATACGGCATGCGAACGGTAAATTTCGTCCTTCCCCCTCCTTGAGGAAACCTCGATCGTTCCGGAATTCCGCTCTACCAGCTCGTGGACGAT
>VOFG01003937.1_pt1 | contig 22580 bp, 32 predicted proteins | sample 5384171 | NCBI WGS metagenome assembly VOFG01 (sample SAMN12384726, study PRJNA508395) | human gut metagenome | isolation source: healthy gut F | host: Homo sapiens | reverse complement strand
AGCGCCTGCCGCTGCAGGCCCGACAGCGTAGGATGACGGTACTGGCAGGCATCCTTGGTGCCGGTGATGGACTCGAAGCCGTCGCGGGTGCCGGAACCAGCTTCACGGCCGATGAGAACGATAGCTGCGTCATTGCCGCCAACCTCGGACCAGTTCGTGATCTTGCCGGTGTAGATATCGGCGATCTGTTCGACTGTCAGGTCGGAAACGGGGTTTTCAGGGTTCACGATCATGGCGATGCCGTCGAGCGCAACGACGTTTCGGTCAGCGTTGCCTTTTCATCATCCTTCAGCGCGCGGCTGGACAGGCCGATGTCGCAGCGGCCTTCGGAAACAGCCTGAATGCCGGAGCCGGAGCCGGTGGGGTTATAGGTCACGTCAATGCCTTCTTTTTTCCTTAAATGCTGCGGCCATTTTATTGGACGTTTTACCACACGGGTATTACACCGCCACGCCGTGCCACCCGGCGCGCCGAGAAATTTCCGCGCGCCTCAACTGCTTCGTCGATGCGGTCGACCGGCGCTTCGACCTGTCCGACGCTGTAACCGCTCCGTGCTCGTGCACAGCCTGATCGGCGGCACAACGGCCGCCGCCGTGAAGCAAAACTTCTCAGCGGGGAATACTCCGACGATCCGCTCACCGTCCACACGATTTTGAAAGCGATCTTCCAGCCCGTCTTCTCGCCATTCTGGACATCTGAACCCAGAGCCGATCCCCATCCGCAGCCGCGCGACCGTCCGTTCGGGATAAAGTCAAACACAACGATCACAAAAGCGGCAGGTTTTCCACGAGAAAACCTGCCGCTTTCTCGACTCTTTTGCCATTCTCACTGCCTATAAGAATGCTTCAACGATTTAGAGCGTTAAATCAAACTTGAACCAACAAATTCTGTCACCGCGAGGCCGCGCCGCGGCAATCTTTAAGCTAAAGGCATGGGATCCCTTAGCGAAGCACTTTTGGCTGGAAACCGTGCAGAGATATACTGACGCACTGCCGCGCCCGCATGATGCCAGCGCAGAAGGGACGCTATGGCGGGTATCGCTCCGCGACGATTCAAACATTTCGGAAATGAAAACGGCAGGTTTTCCACGAAAAACCTGCCGTTTCTGCAATGTCGTGCGAGGTAGCCGGCGACAGTGGCAATCTTAAAGATCACAAAGGCATGGCATCCACTTGGCGAAGCACGGGAGCACGAAGCAAGAAAGGAACACTTATAACATGAGCTTCGCCGCGCTCATTCCGCGTCCGCGCTCTTCCTTCAAGGCTTTGTTTCGTTCCGCCCTGCCATATTTCGTTCCGTCAAAGCTTGCCGCGACGGGCACAAAACTTTCATGCGTGAGCATCCGCACCACGAAAATGCGCAAATGCCGGTGCATGAAGTTTTGGCGATGCATCCGATTTGCGCGCGCCCGCAGAAATGGCACATTTCTTATTTTTGCTATGCTTTGCGCCAGCACGCCTCTGCAGAGCTTCTTAAACGCTCCGCAGCGCGTGATCACTTTGCCTCGGCTTGGCGGCAGACCTCGCGGCCATTGTGGGTACCGCATTTCTTGCAAGCTACTGTGGGGCGAGACGCGGCTCGCCGCACTTGGCAGCGGCCACGCCGGGCACGAGACCAGCTTCCAGTGAGAACTACGTCTCTTATCCCGTCTTGCCTTGGAAACCTTACGCCAAGGACAGCCATGAATGACACCTCCCTCGGTCCAGAGTTGAAATTTTCTACTTCTTATCCTTCAAAAGCTGCCCGGGAGCAGCAGCCAAACGGGGATCAGGTTCCGCGGCAATCGCAATCGCCGTCGTTCAGATTCTTTCCGCAGCGGAAGCACAGACCCTTGCAGTCGAGGCCTGCACTGGCAGCGCAGGAATCCATTTGCAGCACGAACGCAGTGGTCAGCACCTCGTCCAGGATCGACGCAGTCGTCCTCGAGCGAAACGTCCATTCGTCCGCCTCGTCCTCGTTCTCCAGACTGCGCGTCAGCACCGGCAGGGTGAGCTTCGCAGAAAGGGCGCGGCGCAGCGGTCGCAAATCGCGTGGAGCGTGGTCGTGAGCACCGCCTCCAGGATCAGGACGCCCGCCGTGTTCCGGACGTTCCGACCGCCCGAACCGGCTCCGAACGGGCTTCTGCCCGCCGAAATCCAGCTCGAGAGATCCAGCGACGTCTGGCTGCACGCCGTCCGGCGCTTCTATGAGCCTTTGACAACTTAACAGCATAGCAAACCTCTGCATAGTCGTGCGAATGATATTATATCCGCTTTTCCGTTTGTCAAATGCGGCCCGACCGCTTTTGGCCAAGGCCGTGCCACGCTTCTGCCCGTCTCTGGCGCAATGCATTGCCCCATCCAAAGCGCAACGGCGCGCAGGCGCAGCGCGACCCGCCTGCTGAGAACGCCCATTCTGCAACATATCAACGACGAATTTTTCGACGTGCCCACGGCGGACAACGCCTATCTGACCGTCGCCGTGCCGCGCCTGACGGTGGTCTACGAGGATAAAATCTGTTTTTGTCGACAAGCAGCCCGGCATCCCCGGTGCACCCGCACGGCAGCGCGGGCCAGCCGGACGCTCATGACCACATTCTGGCCCCACCTTTATCAAAAAGCGAGTGGCGCCCGCGTGAGAGCCAGCTTCACCCCGCTCTGCAACCGCATCGACCGCAACACCGGCGGCATCGTCATTGCGGCCAAAACGGCCGAGGCGCTGCGCGTCATGAACCAGAAGATCAAGGATCGCGAGCTGGACAAGCGCTATCTGGCGGTCGAGGGCACGCCGAGACCGCGACGGCGCGCTGAAGGAGCTTTCTGTTCAAGGACGCCGTCCAGAACCGCGTCTATGCGACCGCCGCAAAGCGGGCGCGCAGACCTGCGAAACGCGCTACCGCACGCTGGAGAGCCGCAACGGGCTGTCGCGCAGGCGAAGGAAATCAAGGACATCAGCGGCCTTACCCACGGCATCGGCTGGTGCGCGCCGCAGCAGGGCGCCTGCAAGCTGACGCTCAACATCAAGGACGGCATCATTGAGGAAGCGCTGGTGGAGACCATCGGCTGCTCCGGCATGACCCACCCGCGGCCATGGCTAGCGAGATCCTCATCGGCAAGACCATTCTCGAAGCGCTGAACACCGACCTCGTGTGCGACGCGATCAACACCGCCATGCGCGAGCTGTTCCTCCAGATCGTCTACGGCCGCAGCCAGACGGCGTTCTCCGAGGGCGGCCTGCCCATCGGCGCCGGTCTGAAGACCTCGGCAAGGGCCTCACGAGCCAGGTCGGCACCATGTACGCCACCAAGGTGAAGGGCCCGCGCTATCTGCAGCTCACCGAGGGCTACGTCACCCGTCTCGCTCTCGACGAAGAGGACCAGATCATCGGCTACGAATTCGTCAAGACCGGCCCCATGATGGAAAAAAACATCAAGAAGGGCATGGACGCCAACGAAGCCGTGAAGAAGGCCACCGGCAGCTACGGCCGCTTTGCCGACGCCGCCAAGTACATCGACCCGCGTCACGAATAAGAGAGGAGGACGGAAATAATGGCACTGTTTGAAAGCTACGAAAGAAGAGTCGACAAGATCAACGCCGTCCTCGCCGAGTACGGCATCAACTCCATTGAGGAGTGCCGCGCTATCTGCAAGGAAAAAGGCTTTGATCCTTATGAGATCGTCAAGGGCGTGCAGCCCATCGCCTTCGAGAACGCCGGCTGGGCGTACTGCGTCGGCGCGGCGATCGCCATCCGCAAGGGCGTGAAGACCGCCGCCGAAGCCGCCAAGGCCATCGGCATCGGCCTGCAGAGCTTTGCATCCCCGGCTCCGTCGCCGACGACCGTAAGGTCGGCCTCGGCCACGGCAATCTCGGCGCGATGCTGCTCCGACGATACGAAGTGCTTTGCCTTCCTCGCCGGCCACGAGTCCTTCGCCGCCGCCGAGGGCGCGATCGGCATCGTCCGCAACGCGAACAAGGCCCGCAAGGAGCCCCTGCGCGTCATCCTCAACGGTCTTGGCAAGGACGCCGCCCAGATCATCAGCCGCATCAACGGCTTCACCTATGTCCAGACCCAGTTTGATTATTACACCGGCAAGCTGACCATCGTGCGCGAGATCCCCTACCTCCAAGGGCGAGCGCGCCGCCGTCCGCTGCTACGGCGCGGACGATGTCCGCGAGGGCGTTGCCATCATGCACAAGGAAGGCGTGGACGTGTCCATCACCGGCAACTCCACCAACCCGACCCGCTTCCAGCACCCCGTCGCAGGCACTTACAAAAAGGAATGCATCGAGCAGGGCAAGAAGTACTTCTCCGTCGCCTCCGGCGGCGGCACGGGTCGTACCCTGCACCCGGACAACATGGCGGCAGGCCCGGCCTCCTATGGCATGACCGACACCATGGGTCGTATGCACTCCGACGCGCAGTTCGCGGAAGCTCTTCTTTATGAAGGACGAGGATCTTTACGGCAAGGCCATCAACGAGATATGGACCGACGAGGTGTTCAACTCCAACTTCTGGACCTACTGGCGCACGATGTTCGCTTTCAGGATGAGCACAGCGCGCTCGAAGTCAAGAAGTACGTCCAACGCTTTATCCACCATATCGGCGGTCTGCCCACGCTCAAGGCGCTGAAGTTCACGAAGTACAACCAGTATGAGTCCATGATCCTCCCGATGATAAAGTACCTGCGCGGTCACGGCGTGAAGTTCATGTTCAGCACCACCGGCACCAATGTTATTTTCGACATCAACCATGCCCGCAAGGTCGCCACAAAGATAGAGTATCTTGAAAAGGGCGAGCCTAAGTCCATGGACATCGACGAGAACACCCTCGTGTTCTTCACCAACGGCTCCAACTGCTCCAACGCCACCATCGGCGATCATCACACCGCCCCCGGCTTTGATACCTCCGTCGGCGACAGCTGGAAGATGTGGCAGAACATCGCCCGTCAGGATCCCAGCTTCGGCCATCCGGATGAGTTCCTCAAGGATCCCGAGCTCACCCAGTGGGAGTCCGCAACGCTCACTACGCTCGATGAAGAGATCATCCCCTACATGGAGGCCATCTGCAAGCGCGACGTCAAGAAGCGGCAAGGTAGCGACCGGCGGCATCGTCACAGCGCGTGACTCCGGCTGGCTTATGAGCTGGACTGTCAACCGTCAGCCGCACTTCAAGGTGCAGCCCAAGGATCAGTGTGTCGTCTGGATATACGGCCTGTACACCAGCCGCATGGGCGACTATGTCAAGAAGCGCATGCGCGACTGCACCGGCGAAGAGATCGCCCGCGAGTGGCTGTACCATATCGGCGTGCCGTGGAGCGCATCGACGAGCTGGCTGCAAACTGCAACTGCGTGCCTGTTATGATGCCCAGAGTCACCACCTACTTCATCTGCCGCAAAAGGCGTCCGCCCCGACGTCGGCCCCAAAGGCGTTGTCAACTTCGCTTTCCTCGGCAACCACGCCGAGACCTTCCGCGACACCGTGTTCACCACCGAGTACTCCGTGCGTACCGCGATGGAAGCCGTCTACACGCTCTGCCATGTCGACCGCGGCGTGCGTCGCCGCGCTGCCTTGCCAGCAGCTCCGCCGCAAAGGGTCACGTTGCGCAGCGCGGTATACTGCGGAAACAGATTAAAATTCTGAAAACCAGCCCGAAATGCAGCCGGGTTTCGCGCTCGCGCTCTGCTTTCTCGGCGCGGCGGCGTCGAACACGACCCGGCCGTTGACGCAGATCGTCCCCGTCCGGTGTCTCCAGAAAATTGATGCAGCGCAGCGGCGTCGTCTTGCCGCTGCCGGACGAGCCGATCACGGCGACCGTCTCGCCCTGCTCGAGCGTGAAGCTGACGCCGCGCAGCACCTCGAGCCGCGCCCGAAGGATTTGGTCAGGTCCCTGACCGCTAATGTCGCCATGGTGTCCCCTAACCCGGAAATAATCCAGCTTTTTTCTCGAGCCGGCCGAGCAGCGTCAGCACGCTGAAGATCAGATAATACACGCCCGTGAAGAGCAGCGGCGTCCGTCGGACTTGGCGAAGGCCTGCCGCCCAGATGATCTCCTGCAGGCGCGATGATGCGCGGAGCGAGGTATCCTTGACGAGGGTGATGATCTCGGGCGTGCGCGATGACCTGCAAAAGCGTCACGCGGAAGAAGATCTGCGCCCGCGTCATGCCGAGCACAGCCCCGGCCTCCTGCTGGCCGACGGAATGGAGCGGATGCCGCCGCGGTAAATTTAATAGCAGGCATAGTTGAACACGAACGCCACGACCGTCGCCAAACCGGCCGCCCTCACCGCCGCCCCAGATGTTGCTGCCGAGCAGACCGGGCAGATAATAGAGAATGAGGAGCTGGAGCATCAGCGGCGTGCCGCGCACGACCCAGACCACGACGCGCACCAGCCCCTGCAGCGGCCTGGGGCTCATGGAGCCGAGGGCGATCACCATTCCCAGCGGGATCGCCCCGGCAAGCGTCAGCGCAAACAGCTCCAGCGTGGTCAGAAAGCCGGAGTTCAGCGCCCGAATGACCATGCCAAAAGACGGTGTTTGTCGGCCAGCGCCTGAGCTGCCGTCGGCGCGGTATTTCTCGAGCAGCTCGTTGACCATCGCCGTCAGATCCGAGCCGGGGCGGAAGCCGATGCCGTATTCCTCGTCGCACAGGACAAAGGCGACCGCCATCGACGAATAGCTCTGAATTCGCCGGTCATGGCCTCGGCCATGGTCTTGTCGATGCCAACACTTCGTCGAATCGGAGGGATCGTGCTTGCCAAAGCGGATATTCCGCGTGCTTTATGCCGCGCATTTTATCTCGCAGACAGCCTTCTCCATGCTGACGCCGGCCGCGCTGTTCATCGGTCTGGGCTGGTTTCTGACGCGGCGCTGCGGCTGGGGCAAGTGGGCGATGGTCACGTCGATCATACTGGGTGTCCTGACCGGGCTTTACAGCATTCGCGGTGCTGATCGCGCTGGTCATCGCGCTGAAAAGCGCCCGCTTTGACCCTGTGGCCACGCTGCTGCCGCTGTGCTTTATGCGCATTGCCCTGTTCGCCGCAGAGCTGATGCGAAAAGAAATTCCGAAAGGAGCGTTTAAAATGGAAGGAATCGGAAACCACCGAGATCCTGCTCGAGTTTTCGTTTTTCGGTCTGTTTGACGTCTCGATCACGCAGTCGAGATCGCGCAGCCGATCTCCATGTCGTTCCATCACTTCGGCAACATTGCCGGCGGCGGCGTGCTGACCTCGCTGATCTCACGGCGCGCTGGGTGCGCTCAGCTCCCCTTCGTGCTGCGATGGATTCCCAATGAGATCATCCGTCAGATCCCCCTTTTCAGGTGGGCATTCCGGCGTTTCTTTCGATTTATTTCGATCTATTCTCCGGCTTCATTCAGGCGCTCGTGTTCTGTATGCTGACGATGGTCTATGTCGGAGCAGCCTGCCCGCCCCCGGCGGAGCAGACCGCAAAGCAATAAAACCGCAAAAATATAATTTTTCAGGAGGATTTTCAAAATGGAACAACTGGTCAAAGGTTTGATCGCGATCGGCGCAGGTCTTTGCATGGGTCTCGGTGCATATTCAATGAGATGAAAACGGAGATCTCCGATATCGCCATCGAGATCGCCGAAAAGGTGACGGAGAAGGAGATCGACTCGGATAAGCATCGTGAGCTGATCGATTCGTTTATCGACCAGATCGGAGAAGCCTCATGAAGGACGCGGCAAAGATATACGGCGAAGCGCTCTATGAGCTGGCGCGCAGCGAGGAACTGGACAGCCAGCTGCTGCCTCAGCTTCGCGGAGCCGCAGAGCTGCTGACAGGCGCACCGGAGTATCAGTATATTCTCAGCAGCCCGGCCATATCCAAGGCCGAGCGCACAGGATTGCTGGATCAGGCCTTTTCCGGGCAGGTACACCCCTATGTGCTGAATTTTATGAAGATCCTCTGCGAGGCCGGAGCCATCCGGCTTCTGCCGGGCTGCCTGCGCAGCTATGAAAGGCGGTACGATCAGGATCACAATATCCTGAAGGCGCGCGCCGTGACAGCTGTGGAAATGACGCAGGAGCAGCAGGAGGCGCTGCGGCAGAAGCTCTCCGCCGTCACCGGAAAGACCATCCGGCTGACCTGCCGGACAGACCCGGATTGTCTGGGCGGCGTCCGTGTGGAAATGGACGGCCAGCGGCTGGACGGCACCGTCCGCAGACATCTGGAGGATATGAATGATCTGCTGTCGAAAGCAGTATTTTTGATCTCAAGGAAGAGAGTATGTAAACTATGGAATTAAGGTTAGAAGAAATATCCAAGATCATCCGCTCCCAGATCAAGCACTATGAAAGCACCGTTGAGCACGATGAGACAGGCAGCGTCGTTCTGGTGGGCGACGGTATTGCCCGTGTGTCCGGCCTTGACAAGTGTGAGGTCAACGAGCTGGTGGAATTCCCCAACGGCGAATACGGCATGGCGCTGAACCTGGAGGAGGACACCGTGGCCGTCGTTCTGCTGGGCAGCGACGTGGGCCCCTGACCATTGAGCCCACCGAGGAGCAGAAGGCCGCTGCCCGCCGCAGTCAGATCCTGTACAAGCCCAGCAGCGAGGAAGTGTTCCGCGCCATCATCCCCGAGTATGTGGCCGGTATCGTTTATGGTGCCGTGTGCGAGAGCGTGGCCAGTGAGCTGGCCGCCCGCCGCACCGCCATGGATGCCGCCACCAAGAACGCGGGCGAAATGATCGACCATCTGAATCTGTATTACAACCGCGCCCGTCAGGCTGCCATCACGCAGGAGATCACCGAGATCGTGGCAGGCGCAGAAATCTAAAAAGGAGAATAGCCTATGTCCGAAAAACACATCGGCAAGGTGATCCAGGTCATCGGCCCGGTGCTGTGTGGGTGCCTTTTTAAATTTATCTTACCCCGGTTCGCCTTCTCGATCAGGGTGCGGATGTGGTGCGCCAGCATCTCCACAGCGGTGCTGTTCTCGCCGCCGTTGGGCACAATGATGTCCGCGTTGCGCTTGCTGGGCTCTACAAAGGCCTCGTGCATCGGCTTGACCGTGGTAAGGTACTGGTTTATCACGCTGTCCAAGCTGCGTCCACGCTCCTTTACGTCCGCAGGATGCGCCGCAGGATGCGCTCGTCCGCGTCCGTGTCCACAAAAGATCTTGTAGTCGAACAGGGCGCACAGCTCCGGCTCTACAAAGGGCAGAATACCCTCTACGATCAGCACCGGGGCGGGCTCGATGTGCTGCACTTCGTTGCTGCGGTTGTGGTTGGAGTAATCGTACACCGGGCAGTCGATGGCGCGTCCGGCCTTCAGCTCCTGCAAATGGTAGATGAGCAATGCGTTATCGAAGGCGTCCGGGTGGTCGTAGTTCAGCTTGCAGCGCTCTTCTCAAAGGGCAGCTCGTCGTGGCGCTTTGTAGTAGCTGTCGTGGAGATCAGCCGCACCTCGTCCTCCCCAAAGCGCTCCTTCAGCCGCAGTGCAAGGGGTGGTCTTGCCGCTGCCCGAGCCGCCCGCGATGCCAATGATCAGGTTGTTCATGATGCAAACTCCTTCTGCACAAAATCTGCCGGTTTCTGTGGAAAAACCGGCGGGAATGGATTATAATAGATTTGTATATATTCTGCTGTCCCGGGGCTGTTGCCGCCCGGCAGCAGTTCTTCCCTTTATCATAGCACAAAATGTGTCGTTTGGACAGGGTTTGCAGGCCATCCGCCGACACATTCCAAAAAAAAGGACGGTCAAAATGTCAAAAGAAACATTGCAGCACACCATGAGAAGCAAGGTCCGGGTATTTGAGGACGGCGGCATCCGTCTGCTCCGCAAAGGCCAGAAAGGGCTCATCCACGCCATCTTCAGCCGCTTTGGGCTGGTGCTGGTGCTGCTGGTGCTGCAATTCGGGGCGCTGTTCAGCCTGGATGCGCTGGTTCAGCGACCTGCTGCCCCACTACTTGGGCGGCACCTTGCTGGTCACCGCGGTCATGATGGTCTACCTGCTCAATCAGGACATGAACAACAGCGTGCGCATCCCGTGGCTGGTGGTCACGGCGCTGGCCCCGGTGCTGGGCGTACTGCTGTTCTGCTACACCAAAGAGGATGTCGGCCACCGGATGCTCAAAAAGCGCCTGCTGGAGCTGGAGGGCAGACCCGCAGTCAACTGCCGCAGAACAAAAAAGACGGGCAAAGGCGCTGGATGCCGACTGCCCCGGCGCGGCCTCTCTGGCGCAGTACCTGCGCGGACGGGGCGGCGGCTTCCCGGTGTACGGAAAACACGCAGGTGACCTATTTCCCCAGCGGAGAAGCCAAGTTTGCTGCGCTGCTGCCCCAGCTGGAAAGCGCCACCCAGTACATTTTTCTGGAATACTTCATCATCGACGAGGGTCTGATGTGGGGCGCATTTTGGAGATACTGGCACGCAAGGCCGCGCGGGCGTCGAGGTGCGCGTGCTGTACGACGGCACCTGCGAGTTCTCACCCTGCCCCAGGACTACCCCAGACGGCTGGAAGCGCTGGGTATCCGCTACAAAGTGTTTGCGCCGGTCACGCCCTTTGTCTCCACGCATTACAACTACCGCGACCACCGCAAAATTTTGGTCGTAGATGGCCGCGTTGGCTTTACAGGCGGCGTGAATCTGGCCGACGAGTACATCAACCGCATTGCGCCTACGGCCGCTGGAAGGACGCCGCTGTCATGCTGGAGGGGCGATGCCGTGCGCAGCCTGACGCTGATGTTTTTGCAGATGTGGGCATCCAGCGTGAGCCGGAGTTTGCCCAGTTCCTTACCCGCCCCCTCCGGAAACGCAGGCAAAAGGGCTTTGTCATCCCCTACGGCGACTGCCCGCTGGACGGCGAGCGGGTGGGCGAGATGGTGTACATCGACCTGCTCAACCGCGCCCCGGCTATGTGTACATATCATCACGCCCTACCTCATTCTGGACGGCGAGCTGGAGACCGCCCCTGCGCTTTGCCGCAGAGCGCGGCGTGGATATTGCACCTGATTTTACCCGGCAAGCCGGACAAGTGGTTTGCTTATGCGCTGGCTAAGACCCATTACCTGCCGCTGCTGTCCTCCGGTGTAAAAATCAGCGAGTGGACCCCCAGCTTCACCCACGCCAAGGTGATGATCATGGACGGGCAGGAGGCGGTGGTGGGAACCATCAATCTGGACTATCGCAGCCTGTACCACCACTTTGAAAACGCGGTCTGGATGCGCGGCGTGTGGACTGTCTGCCCCGTATTGAGGCTGATTTTTCAAAGGATACACTGGCACAGTGCCGCACGGTAGAGCCCACCCGCCAGAGCGTCTGGCAGGGTAAAAAAGCTGCTGCATCTGGTGGGCATGATGCTCCAGTTCATCGCCCCGCTAATTTAAACGAAAAACGCCCCCGGAAACGCTGTCAAACGTTTCCGGGGCGTTCTGACCTCCGTAACGGTCCAGCATCATCGTACTCAAAATTTGTATGGACGTACTCGATCTGTTGCTGCCGCATTGCGTCCGGGTACTCCCTGTGCGCATTCTCGCTCCAGCGCCCGGGCAAGGTCATCCGTATCCTCCGGCGTAAAGGCCACACCATAAATGTCGGTCACGACCGTATTCTCAGGGATATCGCTCACCAGACACCGTGCACCGATAGACAGCGCCTCCAGCAAAAGAAAGGAAAAAGTCCTCGGTGTGGCTGGGCAAAACGAACAGCCCGCAGTTGCTGTAAAAAGCTCCTTCAGCGGGTCGCCCACCACATAGTCTGTCATGATGATATTGGGGTCATCTGTGCCTGCTGCTGTACCGCTCTGCAATATTCGGGGCGGGCCGGCAGTACAAGCTTTTTCCCCTGTCTTGGCCTTGCGGTAGCCCTCCACCAGATCCATCGTGCCTTTTCTGCGCCCCACATACAGGTAATATTTTTCCCGGATCAGACTGCAATCGTCCATAAAAGTGGATAGCGGGGATCAGAATGGAGGCGCGGTCATATTTCTGCAAAAAATAGTTCCACTCCGTCCAAAAGCACCACCAGATCATCCGCATTTTTGCGGCGATCCTCTCTCCCAGCTTCATGTAACGGGCCAAGCCGCGCCCGCTTTGCCGTGCACCGTACGCCCCGGTGTGCCCACCAGAGCGGTACGCTGGGTCCGATAGCGTGGTAATGGATTTTATCAAAGCTTGGAACAGCGCGCGTCAAAGTTTCGTGGCCTTTTGCAGGGCAAAGCACCGTCGTGCGTGAATGCCGTCCAGATGGTAACGTCCCGCGTTCCACATACTTCTGGCCAGGCCAACCATGACCTCCACACCGCCCGAGCTGACTTAACTATCTTCGGCACAAGTAAGCTTAACTTCTGTGTTCGGAATGGGAACAGGTGGGGCCTCACCGTCATCGACACCGACCGATCTGACTGAATCAGTATAACACATTTCTGTGTTCCTGTCCAGTGTTTCTTAGAAGGACGTGCCTTCAAAACTGAATAATCACTGCTAACATTTTTCGTTGACTTAAAAGTCTCAAGCGAATTGTGGTCAAGCCCTCGACCTATTAGTACACGCTTGCTGAATGGATCACTCCACTTACACATCATGCCTATCAACCTTGTAGTCTTCAAGGGGTCTTACTTGTTTGAAACAATGGGATATCTTATCTTTGGGTCGGCTTCACGCTTAGATGCTTTCAGCGTTTATCCGATCCGTACATAGTTGCCCAGCTATGCCCTTGGCAGAACAACTGGTGCGCCAGAGGTACGTCCGCTCCGGTCCTCTCGTACTAGGAACAGCTCCCATCAAATATCCTGCGCCCACGACAGATAGGGACCGAACTGTCTCACGACGTTCTGAACCCAGCTCGCGTACCGCTTTAATTGGCGAACAGCCAAACCCTTGGGACCGAATACAGCCCCAGGATGCGATGAGCCGACATCGAGGTGCCAAACCTCCCCGTCGATGTGGACTCTTGGGGAGATCAGCCTGTTATCCCCAGGGTAACTTTTATCCGTTGAGCGATGGCATTTCCACTCACATACCACCGGATCACTAACTCCAACTTTCGTTACTGCTCGACCCGTCAGTCTCGCAGTTAGGCTCGCTTCTGCGTTTGCACTCTTTTGCTTGATTTCCGTTCAAGCTGAGCGAACCTTTGAACGCCTCCGTTACTTTTTAGGAGGCGACCGCCCCAGTCAAACTGCCCACCTAACAATGTCCCCGCCTTGATTCAAAGGCGCAGGTTAGAATTCCAATATCGCAAGGATGGTATCCCAACGGCCACTCCACAAATGCCAAAGCACTTGTTTCCCTGTGTCCCATCTATCCTGTGCATGCAACATCGAAACCCAATATTAGGCTACAGTAAAGCTCCATGGGGTCTTTCCGTCTTGTCGCGGGTAACCGGCATCTTCACCGGTACTACAATTTCGCCGGGCGGGCTGTCGAGACAGTGCCCAAATCATTACGCCTTTCATGCGGGTCAGAACTTACCTGACAAGGAATTTCGCTACCTTAGGACCGTTATAGTTACGGCCGCCGTTCACTGGGGCTTCGATTCAATGCTTGCACATCTCCTCTTAACCTTCCAGCACCGGGCAGGCGTCAGCTCGTATACGTCATCTTTCGATTTAGCACAAACCTGTGTTTTTGGTAAACAGTTGCTTGGGCCGATTCTCTGCGGCTCCATCTCTGGAGCACCCCTTCTCCCGAAGTTACGGGGTCAATTTGCCGAGTTCCTTAACAACCCTTCTCCGTTGGCCTTAGAATCTTCTTCCTACCTACCTGTGTCGGTTTGCGGTACGGGCACCGCAGAAATACACAGCTTTTCTCGCCATCTTCCATCCCGGACTTCGGTACTAACTTCCCTCGATCGCTACCGGAACCAACACCCGGCTCCGAGACTTCAAATGTGTCCCTGTGTTTAACTCTTTTTTGGTGGTGACGGAATCTCTACCGTCTGTGCATCGGCTACGCCGTTAGGCCTCACCTTAGCTCCCGACTAACCTGGAGCGGACGAACCTTCCTCCAGAAACCTGAGGCTTTCGGCCATGCAGATTCTCACTGCATTCGCGCTACTCACACCGGCATTCTCACTTCTATACAATCCACAGCCGCTTACGCTACTGTTTCACCGCGTATACAACGCTCCCCTACCCAATGTATTGCTACATTGCCTAAGCTTCGGTGCCAGGTTTAGCCCCGTTAAATTCTCCGCGCAAAGACGCTCGACCAGTGAGCTATTACGCACTCTTTTTGAATGTGTGGCTGCTTCTGAGCCAACATCCTGGTTGTCTACGTATCTTCACATCGTTTTCCACTTAACCTGACTTTGGGACCTTAGCTGTAGATCTGGGCTGTTTCCCTTTTGACAATGACATTTATCTGACACTGTCTGACTCCCAAGCATCAATACTCTGGCATTCTGAGTTTGATAAGCTTCGCTAACCTCTCGGCCGCTAGGCTATTCAGTGCTTTACCTCCAGGTATCTAACTTGAGGCTAGCCCTAAAGCTATTTCGGGGAGAACCAGCTATATCCGGGTTCGATTGGAATTTCACCGCTACCCACAATTCATCCGCCGCCTTTTCAACGGAGGTCGGTTCGGCCCTCCATGGAATTTTACTTCCACTTCAACCTGACCATGGGTAGGTCACCCGGTTTCGGGCCCATTGTATGCAACTTAACGCCCTTTTTCAAACTCGCTTTCGCTTCGGCTCCAGACCTTAAGTCCTTAACCTTGCTACGTACATACGCTCGCCGGACCGTTCTACAAAAAGTACCCGATCACACTTTGACGTGCTCTCGGTGCTTGTAAGCTCAGGGTTTCAGGTTCTTTTTCACTCCCCTCCCGGGGTGCTTTTCACCTTTCCTTCACAGTACTATACGCTATCGGTCACTGGGTAGTATTTAGGGTTGGAGGGTGGTCCCCCCTCTTCCGACCAGGTTTCACGTGTCTGGCCGTACTCTGGAACTCGCTCAGCTCTTGTCGTTTTTCACCTACGTGGTTCTCACACTCTCTGACCGGCCTTCCCATGCCGTTCGATTAACAACTTAAGTCCTAAATGCGCTCCGTACCCCGAAAGTATTTCTACTCTCGGTTTGCCCTCTTCCGCGTTCGCTCGCCACTACTTACGGAATCTCGTTTGATGTCTCTTCCTCGCCCTACTTAGATGTTTCAGTTCAGGCGGTTCCCTCGATATACCTATTTTTAAGTTCAGTATAACGTACCTGAGTATGAACCCAGGTGAGTTTCCTCATTCAGAAATCTCCGGATCAATGCTTATTTGCAGCTCCCCGAAGCTTTTCGCAGCTTATCACGTCTTTCATCGGCTCCCAGTGCCAAGGCATTCGCCCTGCGCCCTTGTTCGCTTGACCTTTCAAACGTTCTTTAAGAACATTTGCTATCCTCTTGATTCTCTCTTGCCAACGAAGATTATTGTTACCCTTCCTTTTGAAATTGTAATATTTCTTAAAAAAAGAACTTACTATAATCTTTGTTTCGCAGTTATTATTCAGTTTTCAAGGTACGTCTTGTCCCCCCGGCTCTCATGGTGTGACGGGCGGTGTGTACAAGGCCCGGGAACGTATTCACCGCAGCATGCTGATCCACGATTACTAGCAATTCCGACTTCGTGCAGGCGAGTTGCAGCCTGCAGTCCGAACTGGGACGTTGTTTCTGAGTTTTGCTCCACCTCGCGGTCTTGCTTCTCTTTGTTTAACGCCATTGTAGTACGTGTGTAGCCCAAGTCATAAAGGGCATGATGATTTGACGTCATCCCCACCTTCCTCCGTTTTGTCAACGGCAGTCTGGCCAGAGTCCTCTTGCGTAGTAACTGACCATAAGGGCCTACCTCTGCACTACTCAAGAAAAACAGTTTTGAAAGCAGTTCATGGGTTGAGCCCATGGATTTCACTTCAACTTGTCTTCCCGCCTGCGCTCCCTTTACACCCAGTAATTCCGGACAACGCTTGTGACCTACGTTTTACCGCGGCTGCTGGCACGTAGTTAGCCGTCACTTCCTTGTTGAGTACCGTCATTATCTTCCTCAACAACAGGAGTTTACAATCCGAAGACCTTCTTCCTCCACGCGGCGTCGCTGCATCAGGGTTTTCCCCATTGTGCAATATTCCCCACTGCTGCCTCCCGTAGGAGTCTGGGCCGTGTCTCAGTCCCAATGTTTCAACCTCTCAGTCCGGCTGCCGATCGTCGCCTTTGTCCCAATGCTAATCGGACGCGTCTCAAAGCCTCCTTTTCCCCTGCTCGATGCCGTCCTGTGTGAATTACTTTGTTTGGAATTGTTTACCGTGTTTTTCCAAGAAAATAGGTTCCGTTACAAGTTTTTCGATATTGTTCAATTTTCAAGGTCCTGTCAGCGCCTCAGCCGACCGGCTGACGACTTGATTATTTTACCACAGAAGTGATTTTTTGTCAAGCACTTTTTTTAGAAGTTTTTGAACGTTCTGAACTTGATGTTTCAGAAATCTCTCAAATCTCTTTGGGATTTCTTAACGTCTATTGGTTCTTTTCAAGGGCTTCTCGCTGAGGCTTTGAAGTCATTCTTTTGCCTCAGCGCTTGGCGCTCAAGTATAATACCACACACCGGGCCATTTGGCAACCCCTTTTGCAAGTTTTTTTTGACTTTTTTCTTTTTTGGGCCTTTTGCCCAGTTTTTGTATCAAACTCCACCGGCGTTTGACATCTTCCCGCCCGTGTATCCCTTTGCCTCCCGCCAGACTCCTTTCTCCCCTATTATAAGGTAATATAATAAAGGGGATCCCATATGGGAACCGTATAGAGGACAGCGGATATTACCCTGCCGGAAAGGTCCTGCTTTCAAGACTGCCGTTTGTCAAATTTTGTCCCTGAAAAAAACGCAAAATATAGTGGTTTTTCCATTGACATATCACTAGATAGTGATAAAATAGTATCATTCAGTTTGTTGGATATCGTTGTGCGCGGGCGCTCTTATGCCAAAGGGACGCCCGTTCAAATTGCCTACTGTATCGTCAGGAGGAAAATGAATGAAGATCATCAAACGCAACGGCGCAGAGGTGCCCTTTGATATCACCAAGATCATCACGGCAGTGACCAAGGCCAGCGATTCCGTGGGCGGCAAAAGCCGTCTGACCCGGGAGCAGATCACTCAGATCGCCGCATCGGATGTGACCGACCAGTGCCACGCTGCTCAACCGCGCCGTCAGCGTGGAGGAGATCCAGGACATGGTGGAGAACAAGCTGATGGACATCCGTGCCCATGACATTGCCCGCCACTATATCACCTACCGCTATGTACAGAGCCTCAAGCGCCAGACCAATACTACGGATGAGCGCATTCTGATCCTGATCGAGTGCCAGAACGAAGAAGTCAAGCAGGAGAACGCCAATAAGAACCCCACCGTGAACAGTGTCCAGCGCGACTACATGGCCGGTGAGATCTCCAAGGACCTGACCGCCCGCCTGCTGCTGGACCCGGAGATCGTCAAAGCCCATCAGGAGGGCCTGATCCATTTCCACGATTCGGACTACTTTGCCCAGCACATGCACAACTGCGACCTGGTCAACCTGGAAGACATGCTGCAGAACGGCACCGTCATCTCCGGCACCTATATTGAAAAGCCTCACAGCTTTTCCACCGCCTGCAACATTGCCACCCAGATCATTGCACAGGTGGCCTCCAACCAGTACGGCGGCCAGAGTATCAGCCTGACGCATCTGGCTCCGTTCGTGGATGTTTCCCGCAAGAAGATCGCCGCCGAGGTCGAGGCCGAGATGGAGGGTCTGGATGTTTCCGCCGAGCGGAAAAGAGATCGTGGAGCGCCGCCTGCGCAACGAGATCAACCGCGGCGTCCAGACCATCCAGTATCAGGTCGTCACCCTGATGACCACCAACGGTCAGGCTCCGTTCATCACCGTCTTCATGTATCTGGGCGAGGCCCGCAACCCGCAGGAAAAGGCAGACCTGGCCATCATCATCGAAGAGACCATCCGCCAGCGGTATCAGGGCGTCAAGAACGAGGCCGGTGTCTGGATCACTCCCGCGTTCCCCAAACTGATCTATGTGCTGGAGGAAGACAACATCCGCCCCGGCGCCCCTTATTACTATCTGACTGAGCTGGCCGCCAAGTGCACCGCCAAGCGGATGGTGCCCGACTACATCTCCGAGAAGAAGATGCTGGGGATGAAAGTGGACAAAAACGGCGAGGGCCACTGCTACACCTGCATGGGCTGCCGCAGCTTCCTGACCCCTATGTGGACCCCGAGACGGGCAAGCCCAAATATTATGGCCGCTTCAATCAGGGCGTCGTCACCATCAACCTGGTGGATGTAGCCCTCTCTTCCGGCGGCAACTTTGATAAGTTCTGGAAGATCTTCGACGAGCGTCTGGCCCTCTGCCACCGTGCACTGCAGGCCCGCCACCAGCGTCTGCTGGGCACCCCAGCGATGCCGCGCCCATCCTGTGGCAGTACGGCGCACTGGCCCGCCTGAAAAAAGGCGAGAAGATCGACAAGCTGCTGTATGGCGGTTACTCCACCATCAGCCTGGGCTATGCCGGCCTGTATGAGTGCGTGAAGTATATGACGGGCAAGAGCCACACCGACGCCGGTGCCAAACCCTTTGCCCTGAGCGTGATGCAGCACATGAACGACAAGTGCAGCGAGTGGAAGAAAGCGGAGAATATAGACTACTCTCTCTACGGCACCCCGCTGGAATCCACCACCTATAAATTCGCCAAGTGCCTGCAGAAGCGGTTTGGCATCGTGCCCGGCATCACCGACAAGAACTATATCACCAACAGCTATCACGTCCACGTCTCGGAGCAGATCGACGCCTTTACCAAGCTGAAATTTGAGAGTGAATTCCAGAAGCTCTCCGGGCGGTGCCATCAGCTATGTGGAAGTGCCCAACATGCAGGATAATCTGGAAGCCGTCATGAGCGTGCTGCAGTTCATCTACGACAACATCATGTACGCCGAGCTGAACACCAAGTCCGATTACTGCCAGTGCTGCGGTTACGACGGCGAGATCAAGATCGTGGAGGACGACGGCAAGCTGGTGTGGGAGTGCCCCAAGTGCGGCAACCGTGACCAGAACAAGCTGAATGTTGCCCGCCGCACCTGCGGTTATATCGGCACCCAGTTCTGGAACCAGGGCCGCACCCAGGAGATCAAGGATCGGGTTCTGCACCTGTAAACCTCTCAGTCACGCTTCGCGTGCCAGCTCCCCTAGCAGGGGAGCCCTTGGCAAGCTCCAAAAAGCACAACAAATTGTAAAGCAAAGCAGCGTGCCTTGCTTTCAGGTTTGATATATCATGAATTTTGCTACAATTAAAGATTACGACATCGCCAACGGGCCGGGCGTCCGCACCAGTGTGTTCGTCTCGGGCTGCCGGCACCACTGCCCCGGCTGCTTCAATGAGGTGGCATGGGATTTCGGTTACGGCAAGCCCTTTGATAAAGCCACCCGCAACGAAGTTTTCGCCTCCTGCAAGCCGGACTATATCACGGGTCTCTCCCTGCTGGGCGGCGAGCCGTTCGAGCCGGAGAACCAGCGGGAGCTTCTTCCCTTTGTCCGCAACTTCAAGGCCCTCTACCCCAAAAAGACGGTCTGGTGCTACTCCGGCTACACCTGGGAGCAGCTGACCGGGGCGGTTCCCTGCCACGCCCAGTGCGAAGTCACCGACGAGCTGCTGTCCATGCTGGACGTGCTGGTGGACGGCCGCTTTGTGGAGGCCGAGCACGACATCTCCCTCCGCTTCCGGGGCAGCCGGAACCAGCGGCTGTTGGATGTGCCCAAGTCCCTTGCCGCCGGAGAGCCTGTCTGGTGGCAGGACGAGCAGGTCTTTTCCACCCATACGATGTAGCCCTCTCAGTCAATGCTCCGCATTGCCAGCTCCTCCTCCCTCTGTCGCTTACGCGGCATCTCCCTCCGGCCGGAGGGAGTCTTTCAAAGGAGAGCCCTTGGCAAGCTTCAAAAAGCACTGCAAAATTGCAATGCAAAGCAGCGTTATAAAAAACGTTCCGTTTTCCACATCCGATGCAGGAATCGTGGAAAACGGAACGTTTTATTTTTAGCGGCTGCTGACGGCCTCCTCGATGGCGGCGAGGAAGATCGTGCCGTAGCGGGCGGCTTTCTTCTCGCCCCACGCCGGTGATGTTGAGCAGCTCGTCGGTGCTGAACGGCTTTTTCTGTACCATCTCCCGGAGGGTGGCATCGCTGAACACGAGATAGGCCGGGATCTTCTGCTTGCTGGCCAGCCGCTTGCGCAGGGCGTAGAGGTCGGCCAGCAGCTTTTCGTCCTCGGCGCTGAGCTCCACGTCCGCCGGGCGGCGGCGGGGCTTTTCAGCCAGACGGCGGGCGCTGGCGGCGGCCCGCTGCTTGGCCTCGGCGGCACGCTGTTCCATCTGCCGGGCAGCCTCCTCGGCCATGAGGCAGTTGGAGCAGTTGCCGCACTTGGCCGGGGCCGCCTCCCCAAAATATTGGAGCATGAACCCCCGCAGGCAGCGGGGCGTGGTGGAGTAAAAAGGTCATGTACTTGAGCCGTTCCTCCGCCTTGCGGGCGGCTTCCGCTTTTACGTCGGCGGGCAGGCCGTTGTCGGCTTCCTGTTCCTTGTCGATGAAAAAGCGGATGGTCCGCACGTCGGTGCCGGAGTAGAGCAGGATGCAGCGGGCCGGTTCGCCGTCCCGCCCGGCACGGCCCGCCTCCTGATAGTAGCTTTCAAGTCCTTGGGCATGTTGTAGTGGATGACAAACCGGACGTTGGGCTTATCAATGCCCATGCCAAAGGCGTTGGTGGCCACCATGATCTGGACACGGTCATAGAGGAAATCGTCCTGGTTCTTCCGGCGCACCTCGGGGTCCAGCTTGGCGTGGTAGGCCGCCGCCCGGATGCCCCGGCTCTGCAGCAGGCGGGCCGTCTCGTCCACCTGTTTGGTGGTGGAGCAGTAGACGATGCCCGCATGGTCTCCCTCCCGCAGGACATAGTCCAGCAGGACACGGGGCTTCTCGCTGGGCAGGGCACGGCGGGACTCAAAATAGAGGTTGGGGCGGTCAAAGCCTGTCGTCACCTCATAGGGGTCTTTCAGGGCCAGATGGGTGCGGATGTCATCCCGGACGTGGGCCGTGGCGGTGGCCGTGAACGCCCCCACCACCGGGCGGCTGGGCAGGCTGTCCACAAAGGCTTTGACGCGCAGGTAGCTGGGGCGGAAATCCTGCCCCCACTGGCTGATACAGTGGGCCTCGTCCACCGTGACCATGCTTCCCGGGCCCGGTGGAGCATCAGGGCTTTCTGGTTGTCGGTAAGGCTGTTGTTCAAAAACGCGGCGGCCACGCCTGCCTGCACCAGGGCCCCCACCTGGTCTTTCATCAGGCTGACCAGCGGCGATACCACAAGGGTGATGCCCGGCAGCAGCAGGGCCGGCACCTGGTAACAGATGGACTTGCCCGCGCCCGTGGGCATCACGGCCAGCACATCCTGCCCGCCCAGCAGCCGCTTCACGATCTCCTCCTGGCCGGGGCGGAAACTGTCGTAGCCGAAAACTTTTTTAAAATCGAGCGCTGGTCTTCCATCAAACTGTCTCCTTTGTTTCAACACTGGCTCCAGTATACCACAAAACCGCCCTGAGTTGCGAATTTTCGGTGGGATTTTGTGGTTTTGATAGCTTTTCGTGCGCCAAAATGCTATAATAAGAATACATATCTCCATCTAAAGATTCTTAGCCGCAGCCCGCGTGCTCCGGCTTCCGTGATTAAAAAGGAGTACACTATGCAAAAACTCATCAGCTTTGCCGTCCCGTGCTACAACTCGGCGGCCTATATGCGCCACTGCATCGAGACGCTGCTCTCCGCCGGAGAGCAGGCCGAAATCATCCTGGTGGACGATGGTTCCACCAAGGACGACGACACCCCGCCATCTGCGACGAATACGCCGCCAAATATCCCACCATCGTCAAGGCCGTCCATCAGGAGAACGGCGGCCACGGCGAAGGCGTCAACCAGGGCATCCGCAATGCCACCGGCCTGTACTATAAGGTCGTGGACAGCGACGACTGGCTGGACACCGACGCCCTGAAAAAGGTCCTGCCCGCCTGCAGACCCTCGTGGCCCGCGGCACCGCCCCCGGACCTGATGATCTGCAACTATGTGTATGAGCATGTGGAGGATGGCACCAGCCATACCGTCCGGTACACCAACGTCTTCCCGAAAGACCGCCTGTTCGACTGGGTGCATGTGGGCCATTTCCGCCCGGACCAGAACCTGCTGATGCACTCGGTCATGTACCGCACCGAGGTGCTGCGTCAGTGCGGCATGGTGCTGCCCAAGCACACGTTCTATGTGGACAACATCTTTGTCTACCAGCCTCTGCCCTATGTCAAGAGCATGTACTATATGGACCTTGACCTCTACCGCTACTTCATCGGCCGGGCCGACCAGAGTGTCAACGAGAGCGTTATGGTCAAGCGGGTAGATCAGCAGCTGCGGGTCACCAAGCACATGATCGACTGCCAGGACCTGGACGCCCTGAAAAACCAGAAGCGTCTGCGGGCCTACATGCTCCACTACCTCTCCATCATGATGGCCATTAGCGACATCTTCCTTCTGCTGGACGGCAGTGCCGAGGCCAGGGAGAAAAAGACCCAGCTCTGGCAGTACCTCAAGGA
>VOFG01002525.1_pt1 | contig 22594 bp, 25 predicted proteins | sample 5384171 | NCBI WGS metagenome assembly VOFG01 (sample SAMN12384726, study PRJNA508395) | human gut metagenome | isolation source: healthy gut F | host: Homo sapiens | reverse complement strand
AGAATCCCCACAGTAGTAGACCGATTGCGCAACAAGCCATAACCAAGTGTTGACGCCGATATACGAGCGTCAGTTTTCCAAGACAAAGTTACGGGTTCCGTCCCAAAAGGGTTGCCATGATGCTCCGTAAGGCGCAAAGATAGTGAGTGAAGGTTATATATATGTAGTCGACCTCGACCTTGAACGCTTTTTTCGATACGGTAAGTCATAGCAAGCTGATAGAAATACTCAGCCGTACCATAAAGGATGGAAGGGTAATAAGTCTGATACACAAATATCTTCGTAGCGGTGTAATAAACCGAGGAATGTTGAGAGGAGTACAGAAGGAACTCCCCAAGGAGGTCCTCTAAGTCCTCTGTTAAGTAATATCATGCTCAATGAATTGGACAAGGAACTGAAAGACGTGGACACCCCTTTGTCCGTTACGCAGACGATGCGATGATATTTTGCAAATCCAAACGTGCCGCCAAACGTGTAAGGGAATCGATAACTCTGTTCATAGAAGGGAAACTCTTCCTAAAGTGAACCATGAAAAGACGGTCGTATCTTATGTGAAAGGAGTAAAGTTCTTAGGGGTACTCCTTTTATGTGAAGAAAGCGGACTGTATTCTACTTGTACACTCAAAATCCAAAAACAAGATGAAATCAAAACTCAAAGAATTGACAAGTCGGAGTAATGGATGGGGATATGAGAAAAGGAAACAGAAACTCAAAGATTACATAAGAGGATGGATTGCCTACTTCTGCCTTGCACAAATGAAAAGGCTTTGTATTGAAACCGACGAATGGCTAAGACGACGTATTCGCATGTGTATCTGGAAATCATGGAAGAATGCCAAAACCCGAGTAGCAAACTTAAAGAAATGCGGTGTCTCTGAGTGGCAGGCATATCAATGGGGGAAACACTGTCTAGGTTATTGGCGTGTCTCGAACAGCCCAATCGTAACCTTTGTAATGTCCAATGATAAATTGCGTAAGGCAGGCTATATGGAGTTCATGGACTGCTATCTCAAATGGTGCCCAAAATAGGAACCGCCGTATGCCGAACGGCACGTACGGTGGTGTGAGAGGTCGGAAAACGAAAAAGTAGGAAGAATACCAATTCGTTTTTCCTCCTACTCGATTACTTATTCTAATTGGCCAAGCGATACACGGAACCAATCTTGTCGCACATCCTATCCGTATCTTCCCCAACCTTCGGATTGATCAGTTCAGCATAGACTTGTGTGGAAAGAATCGATTTGTGTCCTAATACTTTTTGCAAAGTTTCTAACGGCATGCCTTTCAATATAGCCAAAACTGCAAAGGTATGTCTCCCGATATGAGGGGTGATATTTACATTACAATCACACTTTTTCCCTAAAACCTTAAAACTACTTTTCATGGTTTGATAATCACCGACGGGGAAAACGCAATCAGAAGAATCTTTCTTTTGTTATCACCCTTATACTTTTCTACAAGTTCAATTGCTATAGGTAATAATTTCACGACGTATGCTACGCCTGTTTTTATACGGTTTCCCATGAGCCATGTGCCACCATCAGAATCTGTATGGATATTCTTATAAGTAATTGCTTTCAGATCTGCGAAGGCGAGGCCTGTGAAGCACATGAAAAGTAGCATGTCACGCATAGCCTGCTGACGTTTATACCTCAATTCTACATGTATAAGCCTCTGCAGTTCTTCTTCAGAGAGAAATGAACGTCTTTTATATCCCGGCTTACATCCAAAACCCGTGAAGGGATGAACTTTATTAAACCTTTCTCTTGAGCGATATGCATTAGCCATTTCATGGTATTAACACGTCCGAATGCTGTAGAACTGGCCGAGCCGCATGTGCCCAACATCCAATTATAATAGTCTTCAATAAAATCTTTGTCAAGTTCATCAAGTGCAATGTCCTCAACATTCTTTTGTCTTTCAAAAAAAGCAATGCGCTCTTATAATCGGCTACTAAACCAAGATAGGTGCTTTTTTGCCTTTTCCTTGCCTACTTTCTCCTTGTATGACTCAAGCTGTTCCCTGAAAAGCTCCATAAGGGTGTGGGAATCTTCTTTAAAACCGACATAGCGGCTATAGACTTTCTTGGCTGTGACAAAACTGTCATGATCGCATATGTATTGGTAATGCTTGGCAATTTGGGCTTTGGCATTATCAAGTTCCTGGTTTAACATTCTAGCTTCTTCGGATTTCCCTTTTAGCCCTATTAGCTTTGGGTCCCATAAAGAAATAGACACCTCCTTCTTACAGCTAAAGCAAGCTGTGGTCTTGTTGATGGTAATACGTCCCATTACAGGTACTTTTACCATTCTTAATCGATTGATTTTTAGTGTAAAACAACACTCTGAATGTACTTCTCATAACTCAACTTTTTTAGTTACAAATTTAATTACTGTTGAGGTATTTGAAGTTATGAAGAATAATGCAATATATTGAAAAACTAATGCCTTATATCCGATTAGTAGGCAAATTGGAAGAGGTAACAGATAAGTAACATAACTCACTCCCAAATATGCTCTATTTAGCTTTATTCACCACATCCGATTAAAACATTAGTTTTATAACTATTTGAATTTTAATAGGTTTGCACTATATTTGCGCATCTTGAAAAAAACACTTTGTTTCGCTACTTAAAAGAAAGCATTCCATATCTTTTGTATCTCTTTTATTGCACTTCTGCGTGGATACATCTGTTCTACCATTTGTCGGCTCCACGGTTGGGTGAAGAAAGCAGTATACTTCTCATTGGTCGGGTTAATAATAAATTCTATATCATCTTTCCATTCACACCGGTTCAGCATCAAGTCTCCTTCGGTGAGCCATAACAATTTATAGGTCAGCGATTGATAAGGAAGATAATTGAGAAATAATTCACCATAATTATTTTCATAGTTTCCCGGCATTCTCGACTTCTCAAAAAGAATCAGTTTGTTGTCCAGGTGGAGAATAATCCATTTATGTGATTTCTTGGGGAAAAGAAATTCTCCCAGCAGACTGGGCGTTTCCATATACCCCCTTTTGGCAACTCTGCATTGTTCGCGGATAAACTCGGCAGGATTTTCCGCGTGCTCAAGTACCTGGTTACAAATAACATAATCAAATTCTTTATCTTTAAAGGGGAAGCTTCTCCATTCGCATTAATAAACTGCTGATGTGGATAAATCTTCAGATTCCCGCATCTATGGTAGTTAGAGTCTACAAATAAGTCCACAAGCACGTTTGAACGAAACGTAGGGCTGTGTCCCGGCCCCACTTCCAACACCTTGTCTTTCTTGCCTATTTTCAGGTTATCTCTATCGTAAGGAGTACGCGTTATCATAATAGCATTTGTTTTATTTGTTTTTATCAGATTATTATCTTCGTCTTTATATTCATTTTTCCTGGTAAACATACTGCCTGCTCCTTTGAACGCTTTGACTAGTCTCGTTTTTGAAACTATTAAAGAGCGAACCGTCGTTATTTAGAGTGCCATATCCTGTCATGACCCTGGCTTTTCCGGGATGGATAAAGACCAATTTTCCATAAGGCTTCATTGCCAAAGCCAGTGACCCGTCCTCGCCCCGGATAATATCTGTCCGGAAACCGAATCTTCTGCCCAGCTCGGTGTTGAATCCGAATGTCATACCACGAACACAGAGTTCCGGACGTTGTATCGACTGAATACGCAAATGAAGATCCTCAATGCTTCGTACCACCACAGTCCCGTGGCGGAATGGCGTTCATCGGGAATAAAACTCCACAGGCTGAACGTGCAAGCCACTCCCGGCTTCATCAGTTGCTTTACGTGCGTCTTTATATAACGGGAAGGATATATCGTATCAGTATCGATGCAGATATGATACTTTCCTTTAGCCTGATTAAGTCCGCATTGGCGGGCGTGTCCGGGGCCCTTCTTGGTTTCATTGAAATAAGTCACTCCCAGCTGTTGCATCACCGCTTCCGTGCGGTCTGTGGAGTTGTTGTTGACCGCTAAGATTTCTATCGGGAAATCACATTCATTGTCGCAAAGCGACCACAAACAACTCAACAAACGCGTTTCCTCGTTATGGCAAATGAGAACAACCGAAGCCAGCGGTTGCTTGTTTTCGGATAACTTCCGCAACTTTTTTCTTCACAAAACCGACCACCTCCGGCGGTGCCGAAGCAAATGGCTGCTCGTAAACCTGCAAATATTTCGAATACCATTTCATAATCAATTCTTTAAAGTGAGGCTTTCAAACAACTGTTTCCATTGTTCGGCAATCTGCTCTATCTTGAAACGTTCCACGTCAATTCGGGCTTGTTGTCCCATTTTCCGGCGTATTTCGTCATTCTCTATCAAGTAACATATCTTTTCTGCCAGCATTTCTATATTTCCGTTTTCTACCAGCAAGCCATTCTTACCGTCGTCAATAATGTCGCGTGGCCCGCACGGGCAAGTGAAAGAAACAGGGGAACACCGCACGACATCGCTTCGGTAATGACCATTCCGAATCCCTCATAGCGCGAGGAAAGCACAAAGATAGAACTCCGGCAATAGTTCCGGATAATGTCGGGTGTTTGCTCCTCAAGATAAAGCGTATCCAAGTGATATTTGTCTTTTTTAGGGCAAGAAAATCGCTCCTGTCTCCTCCGCCATATATTCTTAAATTCCAATCAGGATGCTTTTGGGCTACGATTCTCCATGTTTCTATTAATAAGTCAAACCCTTTTTGGTACGCATATCTCCCTACTGCAATAACCTCCTTAGCCGTGCAGTCCGACGTTTGCTCCGGATAGAAAGGCAGCGGGTTGTAGATGACGGTGGTATTATCCAGATAAGATGAGAAATTCTTCCGGTCCTCTTCCGTCAGGATAATAAACTTAGACAATTGTTTTTACTTGCCGATCCAACTGCTTCATCCAAAGTCTGGAAAGTCTGCTTTTGATGAATCCGGTATTTTTGGCTTCTGCAAGATCTCTGAAATTCGACTTGTTGACATGGATTTCTCCTATTTTCACGCTGCCGTCGTGGATAGAGTTTATAAAGTTAATTTCCCTTCTGAGCATGGATACGGTGATGTCCGGCCGTATTTCAAACAAACACTTCGTGAGGCGTTTTTTGTATAAACGCTGTTTGCAGGCATAGATGAATAACTTCTTGTACAGAGGTTTGTTCCATAGCTCGTTGAAATTAATATCCAGATGAATCAAATGTACTTTAGGCGATAAGGCGTAAAAAGGTTCCAACCCTTTGCCGTCTGTCAGGATGATGTATATGTCATATCCTAGTTTCTCGGCAAAATAGTTGGCTTTTATGGTAAGTACCCGTTCCATTCCCCCGGTATATAAAGCGAAGGAAGGCAATAGACTATTTTAATTTTTTTTATTCATCAACCATTGTTTGTTATTTATTGGGGAATACTATTCTAGTGATCCGAATCCGGCTTCTTTGATAACTTGCTGCATTTGCGCCTTCCATGATAGCGGATAGACGGATTCTCTGATCTCAAGCGGCGTCATGGTCAGCGCACGTTGAAATTCGACCAGTCCCATGATGTCAACCGGTGATTCGTCTGCGGGGGCTTTCCATACATACGGTGCGGAGTCGAAATCATCATCATTTTCCGAATAGGTGAACGCTAATCCACGTGCGGCATATTCGCGGTTTTTCAGCGTTTTAATATGAGCTATGCCACCCGGTGACGCCCTAAACTGCCAATGGCAAAATCTGCTTTTTCAAATTGTGCGTCCAGTTCTTCGCTGTGGAGAGGTCCGTGCAGAATCACGTAAGGCTCCAGATGATTGTCGCGGATGACGGGCAGGATTTCTCCCTGTTCGCGTTCGCCGGTCAGAGGTCCTACGATGTGAAAATAGACTTTGTAATCCGGATTTGTCCGGTAGTATTCGGCCAGTCCGTTAACCAGTCGGTCGCACCCATGCCAGTAGTGCACTTCTGCCACGCCGATTAAGTGCAGTTCATGTGAAGTGTTGTTCCGGTTCTGCTTCAGCGGGATAGCGTCAAAATCTATTCCGTTGGAGATGCGTATCGTTTTCCCTCCGAAGATCCTGCCGGCATTAGAGAAAGTGACGATACCGTCCAGGATCTTGGCCAACGAATGGCGGAAGCAACGGTCGACGGCCAGACTGAGTTTCATAGACCGGGTGATGTATTCCTGGTCATACGGGTAGGTCGGTATTTCCATGACAACCTTTGCGCCGATACTTTTCAGATGTTTCACCAGCCGCAGCGTGAAAGGGTTGGCGTTGTGGGCCGACCGGATGTAGACAAATTCTATTTTTTCGCGGCGTGCATATTTGATAATGGGGGCGTAGTAGATGCGTTTCCACACTTTCGCTGTGGTTCCTGTCCCGAAATCGGCAATGACTTCGTTGTCTATCATCAAACGGCGTTCGCAATGAGGGGTGATGTCATAATAACACAAGCGGGCATCCACTCCACATTCTTTGAGAGCTTTTACCTGATAATGTATTTTCTTACTAATTCCATTTGCTTTATCGAAGCCATGGAAGATAAGGAACAAGGCTTTCATTCGTTTTTAAAGTCTCTGTATATTGTTTATTCTGTCTTTTTATTTCCCTTTTCTCGTCATGCCGCGCACTTTTCCGATAATGTCAAATTCGTGCGTAGCCTGTATATATCCTCCAAAGATAATAAAACTAACAATACCTTTAGCAATAATTGTCACAAAAATATTCATTCCCTCCATTGCGTACTGCACGGGAATGAGGGCCAACACCATTAATCCGCTTACAGCAAGCGGAGAAAGGAGCTGACGGACGAACGGCAGGACGCTTCGCCGGAAAGTCACCCGGTACATCTGCCAGTAGCATTGCACGAAGTTGATAGTGAACGTCGTTACGATACAACCCGCTATTGCTGTAAGTGTACCGAAGTAGAAAATTCCGAGCACTATTCCCGCCACATTGAGAGTAGACGAGAACAGGCCGCAGATGAAAAGGCTCCGTGTGTCACCTGCTGCCTGAAAGATAGAACCCGATGAGGACAATATGATCTGAATTCCTACCGAAAGCGCCAGTATCCGGAATACAGCTACGGAGGGTAACCACTGATTACCGAAAATAATGAGTGTCACTTCCTCCGCCGTGAAAAAGAGCAGCACGCTGAGCGGCAGTCCGATGAAGGCGAGAAAGCGCAGGATCCGTTCGTAGGAGGTGGCGAGCTTCCCCTTGTCGTCTTGAAAATCGCTGAAGATCGGGTGCATCACCGGGGTGATCACTTGTGTGATATTCTGCAAGGGAAGCATCATGAGGCGGTAGGATTTCTCGTAATATCCGAGGTCGGACATTCCCATATGTTTGCCGATCAGCAGTTTGTCTAAATTCCTGCTGAAATAACAGATGACATTGAATAGAAACTGGTAGACGGAATAAGAGAAGATCTTCCGAATGGATGATAGCCCTAACGTCATGCGTAGATGTTGGGGATAGCGGTGGAATGAGATAATATAAATCAATATGCTCGACACGATCGGGGTGATGAGTAAAGCATACAGTCCCGCTCCGCTCAATGCGGCAATGATAGCTCCGGTGCCGGCGGTGATTTGAATGACAAAGCTGCGGATAGCAATGAATTTGAATTCCTTGTTTTTGTAAAACAAGGCTCCCGGCACGATATTGACCGATGCAAAGAACAGGTTGATAGATAACAACTGGCAAAGAGTGCGTAATATAGGGCTGTCGTAATAGGCGGAAATGGGCCATGAGGCTATAAAGAAGAGCAGGGCGACCGCTATGCCTGTCCAAAACGTGAACGAGTAGATGTTGGTCAGGTCGTCTTGGGTGAGAGCCTTGTTCTGTATAATGGCGGGAGACAGTCCCATATCTGTGAAAATGGCGAAAAAAGAAATGATGACCGTAGCAATGGCCACTATTCCGAAATCATCCGGCGAAAGCAGTCGTGCCAGAATACCGGCCACAACCAGTGAAATAATGATTCCGCTGTAGTTGGCTATGGCTGTATAGAATACTCCCGAAAAAAGTTGCTGTTTAATATTGTTCGTCACTTTGTTTTTCTTTAATTAGGTACTCCAGATAACTTTCCCACTGTTTGATAATGGCGGGCAGTTTTATTGATTCGGCTATCTCTAATGATACTTTTCCCATTTGGATTAACCGTTCCGAGGGAAGTTCCGTTATTTTAGTCATGGCTTCCGCCAGTTCTTCTATGTTTCCGTTTGAAAACATGAAGTGGTTGTCTCTCTCCTTGAGGAGTTCTTTTACAAAGGGAAGGTCGGAGGCTATGACAGGGAGGCTGTGGCTCATGGCTTCTGCCAGGACGAGCCCGAATCCTTCCCACCGTGAACTCAGTATATATACGCTTGCCGAGGCATAATGTTTTTGTATTTGTCGGGTGAAGGGAGAAATTGTTACCCTGTTTTCCAGCTTGTGGTGGGCTATTTGTTTCAGTAATGCAGGTTTCTCAGGGCCTTCACCGACAATTTCCAGTGTCCATTCCTTGTTGTCACGTGCAAAGATAGCAAACGCTTCAATAAGGATGTCAAAACCTTTTGTCAGATGTGACATCCTTCCTACCGAGAGGAAACGTTTGTATGCCGGACTTCCTTCTCCCTCCGGTGTCAACGAAAGGGGGTTGTATATGGCGATAGGAAAGAGGTTCAGCTCTCGTTCGTACAGTCCGCGGTCGTAATTGGTGAGCACGATGATTCCGTCCAGTTTCGTCATTTCATGTCGGAACTGATTTTTCTGCTCATATAGATAGAACCCCGGAGTGTTAAAGAAAGCGTTAAAAGAGGTGTGCATCCAGCCTACTACCCGGCGGGCTTTCAGCCGGTGGCGGATACTGGCCAGTTGGAGTGACAGAAAAGCGTGCACTCCAACGATTATGTCGTAGTTCTCGTTGTTTAATTCACCGATGAGAACTTTCCGTTGTGTGTGTGGGAATGAGCTATATCCATACCATTGTGAGGTGATAGGGATTTGTGGTATGATTCTTTTTTGTATAAATAACTGTATGTTTTGCAGGGCAAATATTCCCATTTTCCGATAGGGGGAGGCTGATGTGGCGGAAACGAATATTCCTTTGTCCCAGTTCATACATATTGAGATCTTCTTGTTCCGGTTTGTCCAGGGTCAGTATTGTCACTTCGTGTTTGGCAGAGATTGCTCCGGCTATCACTGCCAAAATACGCTGTACTCCTCCAACACTGAATATAGAGTCACAATAGAAGCATATCTTTATCATTTGGATTTTTATTCTTTACTGTTAATAGTGGGCTCAACTCTTTGTCTCAATTAGTTGAATTGATGCCTGTCTGCCAATTCTTCGTAGAGTTCGGCGTATTGTTTCCCAACTTTGTTTATACTCATGTTTCTTATCGCATACGCGTAGTTCGCTTCCCCTTTTCCCCGGGCAGACAGATGTCGTGCCTCTTTCAGTGCTCGGATTATGTCCTGTTTTTTATCGGAACGGAAAACCGGATTACCCGTATTTCTCAATAATTCGCCGATATTCCCGGAATCCGGCCCGATAACGACTTTATGAAAGAGGAAGGCAAGCGGGATATTGACTGAGTTGAGTTGTCCTTTTCGTTGAATGAATATGACATTTGAAGCGGCCATGTAGTAAGGCAGGTCGCAATTGTCGATTAGTTCGTCATTGGCACCGGCGCGTAGCTTCATCACGCGGTTGAGCAAGGACATGAGCAGGTAGTATCCGGTTTTTGAGGCCCACCGCTTGAGGAAATTTCCGCCGTAATGGTTGTGCCGTGAGAAAGGGTAGAGGCGGGGGGCTAACAGTAACTTTTGTTTTTCGTTCCACGAACGGAAGGCTCCCAACACCATACGTATCTCTTCGCAGTTTCGGAATTCCCCGAAAGCAGTGACGATAAATGCTTCTTGTGGAAGTTGCAGGTATTGCCGTGCACGCTCTACGCTGATGTCCTCTTGGTAAGTATACTGATAGATGTGATGCAGGATGACGGCATTCCGGCTGTCGGGATGTTTGCCGACGAACTCCTCCAGACTGAAACGCCCCATGTGCACCACAACGTCACTTTGCGATTCGATGATGTCGTATGCCCGGCCGATAACTTCGTTGGCGTAATGGGGACGCACATTGTGGCGGGTATAGACAAAATGTGTCCCTCGCGAACGGAAGAACGCGATTCGTTCTTCCAGCCGGCGGACGATGCCGGGGTCGTCGCACATCCGGCCCACCACTTCTTCGGGCCATTGGAAATGGATGATGTCATAGGTCTTGTCCGACTCCCAGAATTCCTTTGTGGAACATCGCACGTCAACACCTGTCATTCGGATAGCATCACACAATACAGGTACGAACAGATTGCCCGCATCTCCGTTTTCTCTAAAGACGATGAGCGCTGTTATCGACGAACCGCTTGTATCTTCACTGTCATTCATGTTTTTCTCTTTTGATATTGATTCGCTTTGCTGTGCTACAAAGGTATGAAAAGATATGATAACTCTCTCTTTTTCATGCCAAAATTGCTATGAAGCGGACAATAAAAAAATGCTGAACGGTTCTGTTTCTTCTATCAGCTTGATAATTTCTTTCGTAAGAGGGATTTTTTTCTCTTTTTATATATTGTCCAAAGAAGACACAGACTTGTGTGTATTTGAGGGCACTGATGATACAGGGATTCGGTTGGAACCAACGGTGGAAAGTAGATGTGTCGATATTAAGATGTACACATAAGTCCATGACGGTCAAATGGCACGTCTCAAGTAATTTCTTTATTAACAAAATTTTTTTGTTATAAATCTGATTTACTATTTTGTTCTCTTCTTGCTCCGTTAGCGTGTAGTTACGTTTTTGTTTCATTGTCTGTATAAATAATTAGAATTAATGGTGCAAAGTTCTGATAAAAAAAGATATGTTGTGTTGCGTTTATGCGACATACGGAATAAAAAAAAATATTCACCTTTGCCTCCGTTTCTGTTAGAAGCTGAAATATAGGTAAATAACTACGATAATGAAGAAAGATCAGTATTTTAATTTGGAGGTAAATTTGTTGAATGACGACAATATTGCCGGTATGATGTTGGAGTTGGGAGCGGCAAACGCTCTCGGAGTTTATGTGATGTTGCTGTTGCATTTGCGCACGAAGGACAATTACGAAGCGTCATGCAGACCGCTGCCGTTGAAGGCCTTGGCCAAACGCTATGATGTGGATGTGGATTTGATAGGGAGGATACTCCGCGAGTTCGATCTTTTTGAGGTGGATGAGGAACGCCAAATGTTTCGCGCTCCTTATCTGGACAGGGTGATGAAAACATTGGAGGAAAAATGGCGGATAAATGCCGAAAACGGCAAAAAAGGCGGTCGTCCGAGAAAGACTAAAAAACGCGCTGAAACGCCCGCCGGCAAAGGCGGAAAACCGAATGAAACCCAAGAGAAGAGAGGAGAAGAGAACAAGAGTATTGTTCCTGTTGTGAACAACAGCAGCAATACAGCGGGCGAGGTGCCGGGAGATGCTGCTGTTGCTGCTGCTACGAGTGGGAAGGTGGCTGCTGAGGGTAAGAAAGTGGCTGCTGAGAGGTGCAAGGCATCTGTTGAAGGTCGAAAAGCGGTTGCTGCGAGTAAAAAAGGCTGTTGGCGGGATGAAGATTGTTTCGGTGGACGAAGCCGGAGAGATTCCGTTGCAGCGAGTACTTCCGTGGGAGAAGTTGGTGGATCAGCTTGCCGCTTCCCGGTCGTACATGGAGTTGGCAGGTCAGCACTCGGGACTGGGAGCTGTTTCTCGAGCATCAGCAGCAGGTTATCGAACTTTTCAAACAGCATATTCTGCTCTACGGAAAAGGAGGTGAATTGCTGTTTCTTGAGGATGTCCGACGTTATTTTTCCAACTATGTCGCACCGGGGTCTACTACCTGCCGGATGTTGCGTGAAACGTTATTGTCGGTACTTCAGAAGGCGGGAAGCACAGCCGACAATCGTTTTGAAACTCTTTCAAACGGTCGGAGGATGTACTTGGGACACCTTATCCCGGACGATGCACCGCTGCGTCCGGATGCAGCCGCAGTGTGGGACGATGTGCGGAAGAAGTGGGGACATTAACCCCGGCTGTCAACGGACGTGAGGAGGGGGATCACACCTGTTTAACTCACGCTTTGCACTGGCTTTGCCCACGTTGCACATTGGCTTTGCCTACGCTTCGCGATAGCTTCGCCCACGCTTCGTGATAGCTCCGCGATAGTCCTCCGCTCACACTTTGCATCGTCCTCCGTCCCTACCTCTTTTGGATGCTTGCCTCCTAGTCGATAGTATTCCCATTCCCCTCCTTCGGGGAAGGAGGGGTGGCTGAAAGCCGGGGTGGTAGGTGGATACACAATGCTGATAATAACCGACTTATGCATTCACCTACCACCTCCCCTACGGGTACTCCTCCTTCCCGAAGGAGGAGAGTTGTAGAATACCACCGACTTGTCAGCCTGTCTTTTCGGTCAGCCCTGACTGAGATATTGTTGATATATCAAACTTCCTGTAAACGATAAAATTAATTAGAAAAACAATGAGAAATTTTGCCAATTACCAAGTAGATATCCGCCACCGCACAAGTGGAGTTATCAAAACGATCTGTAATCAATGTCTACCTACGCGGCACAACAAGCGTGACCGTTCGCTGCGTGTCAACATCGACACCGGCCATTGCCACTGCTACCATTGCGGAGCCGACTTCTACGTCCCCGACGACACCGAAGAACGTGAGAAAGCAGAGCGCCAGGCGGCTCGTAAGCGTCGTGCGGCAGCCGTCGTCCCGCAACATTTTCAGCGTCCTGTGTTCGACGCCTCGAAAACCACCCTTTCCGACGCCACGGAACGTTGGCTGGTCGAAACGCGCTGTATCCCGCAATCCGTCATCGCCGAATTACGCATCACCGAACAGGAAGAATTTATGCCGCAATCCGGCAAAAAGGAACGTTGCATCTGCTTCAACTATTTTGAAGGCGGGCAACTGGTGAACACGAAATTCCGCAGTGGGAAAAAGCATTTCAAAATGGTGCAGGGTGCCGAACTGATTCCCTACAACATCGACTCCGTGCTCGGACAGACTTCCTGCATCATCCACGAAGGCGAATTGGATGCCGCCTCTTCCCTTGCCGCCGGATTCAAGAGCGTGATCTCCGTCCCGGCCGGAGCCAATTCGAACCTCTCCTGGCTCGACCGTTTTATGGAGACGCACTTCGAGGACCTGGAAGAAATCATCATTGCCGTCGACACCGATTCCGCCGGAATCCGCCTGCGCGACGAACTTGTCAACCGCCTCGGTGCCGAGCGTTGCCGCGTGGTCGCCTACGGGCCGGACTGCAAGGACGCCAATGAACATCTCGTCAAATATGGCCTCGAAAGTCTCCGCATCGCTATCGAACAAGCGGTGGAAGTTCCCCTCGAAGGCATCTTCACCGCTGCCGATCTGCACGAAGATCTGCGGGCATTGTTCGACAACGGCTTCGGTCCCGGAGCGGAAACGGGCTGGGAGGAGATGGATAAGATTTGTACGTACGAACGCCGCCGCAACATCATCGTCACCGGAACGCCCGGCGCGGGAAAATCGGAATGGGTGGACGAACTGGTGTTGCGCCTCTGTATGCGGCATCAATGGAAAATCGCGTTCTTTAGCCCGGAAAATACCCCCATCGTCTATCATCTCCGCAAACTGATTGAGAAACTCACCGGCCACCGTTTCCAGAACGGCTGCGGCATGACGGAGGGACTGCTGGCACGCTCCGAGGAGTTTCTCGCCGAGAACGTCTCCCATATCTCCCTGAAAGGCAATGCCACCCCGACCGTGTGCTTGCCAAAGCCCGCGAACTCGTTGTCCGCCGTGGTTGCCGCATCTTCGTCTTCGACCCGCTCAACCGCTTCGACCACGAACCTGCACCGGGACAGACGGAGACGCAATATATCTCTAATTTGTTGAATAAATTTACGGAATTTGCCACGCAATATAACTGCCTCCTGATCCTCGTGGCCCACCCGCGCAAGATGAACCGCAACCCCACAACCGGGGCTACTCCGCGTGTGGAAATGTACGACATCAACGGCTCTGCCGACTTTTTACAACAAGGCTGATTATGGTATTGTGGTGGAACGTGACAAGGAAATCGGCATTACCCGTGTCTATGTGGATAAAGTGAAATTCAAGCATCTTGGTGTCGGCGGCGTGGCAACTTTCGTCTACGACCCCGTAAACGGACGGTACCTGCCCTTGCGAAGAATCTCACGACCCTTCTCTCTCCGCTGACCAGCGTGTCCGAAATACAATGTTCGAACGTGCCTACCTGAAAAGACCGTTTTAAAGTGACAGCTCTTGCTGGCTTCCATGAGATCCATTGTTGCGATGCTTTACCATACTTCTAAGGTTCTTCGAGTACTTCGACACTAGGGTTCTTGGAGTACTTCGACGATGAGCCGTACCTGTGCGGGGGTATATCGCCTGCTGCGTGGATTCATGCCGGTGGCCAACAGCCGCTCTTTGAGTCCCGGGGCGGCTTCTATCCATTCGTTGAAGCGCTCTACGGCGCTTTGCTGTGTGATATTGGGGAGGTAGAGTGAGGCGAGCTCGCCTTTCCCGTAGGTGTGGTATTGGAATGTTTTTCTTCTTCCTCTGCGGGAAAAATTATTGGGTTTTTAAAGTTTCATTAATTCGGTGTTTAAAAACGTGTTTATTATTGCTATAAAGTTACGCTTTTTACCGAGATGCGCAAATGCCGGGCATAGTTTTTTTATCGGTTCTTCTTGGAGAGTTGCAGATACTATCGACTATAAACTGTCTGGCTATTATTTTCCTAATTAACTTTGTTTCCAAATCTGATAAAGAGCTTTCAGTCTCTTTTATTTCCCTTTTATTCCCTCTCCAGTCTCTTTTAATCTCCTTTATTCTTTCTTAATCCGGTGTAACCCGGTGCAATCCGGCAAGTCGCCGGTGTCTTGCCGTATCTTTGTTTCACCAACAGAAAGGGAGAATGTCCTTCCTTTCGGAGAAAACAAAATTTTAAATTATGGCAACAGTAACTGTGGTGCGCTACAAGCGCAGAAAACGAATTGGAGATGAGAAGTCGCCAATGGTGTATGCTCTCAAACTCAAGTCCGGAGAGGCGAAAATCTATTCAATCGAGACGCTGGCGCGTGAAATCGAGTCAATCGGGTCGCTTTCGGTGGAAGACGTGTCGCACGTCATGAAATCTTTCGTCCGTGCGATGAAGAAGGTCTTGGTGGCAGGCGATAAGGTGAAAGTGGACGGGCTGGGGATTTTTATACCACGCTTACTTGTCCCGGTGTGGAACAGGAAAAGGACTGTACGGTGAGGAATATTACTCGTGTCAACCTTCGTTTCAAGGTCGACAATTCTCTGCGGCTTGCCAACGACAGCACGGCTACCACGCGTGGAGGGGAGAATAATGTGTCGTTCGAGTTGATACCGAGAAGAAGCCGCTTCCGAAGGAGAAGGAGGTGGCTCCGGTTCCGAGGAGCCCGGTTCAGGGGCGGTTCGGTTCCGGTGGCGGGGTGACTCCGGATCCGTCTATCTAGTTGATAACTAATTTATAAAAAATGAGAAGCTGATGATTGACAAAATCTTAGATGTTGTATTGAAATCCTGTTTTTCTTCCGCAGGAAGAGAAAAGGAAAACGAACGAAAGGGCAGGTCGATGAGGAAGATTGACCTGATTGTGATCCACTGTTCCGCCTCTAGGGCGGACAGGGATTTCACGGAAACAGATTTGAGGTGTGCCACCGCCGGCGGGGATTTAACGGTGTCGGCTATCACTTCTACATCCGGAAGAACGGGAGCATCAAGACGACGCGGGAGATTGAACGGATAGGTGCGCACGCCAAAGGGACACAACCTGAATAGTATCGGTATTTGCTATGAGGGCGGACTTGACTGTCACGGGCGGCCTGCCGATACCCGCACTGAATGGCAGATACACTCGATGAATGTACTCATCCTCACGCTGTTGCGCGACTATCCCGGTTGCCGCATCTGCGGACACCGGGACTTGAGCCCCGACCTGAACGGGAACGGGGAGATCGAGCCGGAGGAATGGGTGAAGGCTTGCCCGTGCTTCGACGTGACGAAGGAATGGAGGTAATCATCGGAGAATGTCATAGTAGACTTCTGTAACCTGCTGTGCATACTCGCCGGCTATTGAAACGTTCCTGAATGGTGGACCTCCGTAATCTTCTTTCCATTCGGGATGATGAAGATAAGCCAAATAGCATTCTGCCAATTCTTCCGGTTTCACGGTGAGTCTTTATTCTTCTCCGTTTGCTGGTGATGAATAAACTCTTTGGTACCGTCTGTCGGGGTTACTACCAACGCTTTTTTCATTGCCATAGCTTCGAGCAGGGCAATGGAAAGTCCCTCCCATAAGCTGGGTAAGCAAAAAACGATCGATAGCGTGCAATACATCCGGTACGTCACTGCGAAAAGGTGAGGTCCGGATGTGTTTTTCCATTCCATATCAGGCGAATTGCTTCTTTAGTCTCTTCTTCCATGTCACCTGACCCACTAATAGCGCCTTTATTCTTTTGTCTTTCTGCCGTGCAAGCAGCGATCCTTTACAAAGTCCAAAGGATATTTCTGCAAGGTGATCCTGCCCACAAAGCCTATCACGAATTGTGCTATCCAGCGTTTGCGCTGGTTGCTGATGGCCTCTTTTTTTTGTGTTTTTCATCGAACACAAGCAAGTCGGGCAGGTAAACGGTATAGATGCGCTGTTGCAAAAGCATGGCTTCCAATTCTTTGTCTTCACCTGCTGTCTGGAGATATTTCACATTCTGATGAAACCATTCTGCTTCGAAAGCCATTCCCGAACCGGATAGTCCGGCAGAAAGTCCTATTGCATTATGTCCGCTGCGGAAGAAGCCATTGTTTATTTCTTCGCTAGCGCTGTCGAGAACAGAAATGTCTGTGTTCAGGTTCTTTCCTGTACGGTGAGCTTGTACGGATTTTATGCCACTATCAAAAACACGGTTGATTGTGGACAGAAAGTCGGGCGTAGTCATGTTATCCGCATCCATAATGACTACAATGTCGTATGCTCCTGTATCAATGGAATCCATGGCCATGGCCAGTGCTTTGGCTTTCGAACTTTCTGTGTAATTAGCCATTAACAGGCGAATAGGAAGGGCTTGCAGAGCTTCGTTTGTTTCCGGTTTCATCTGATCGGAAATGACTATGACATCATAGAGTTCCTTCGGGTAATCTTGCTCAAGAAAACTCTCTATGGAAGCAAGAATCACACGGTCTTCCTTATAAGCAGGAAAGAGTACAACGATGCGTCGGAGCGTACGGGCTTCGGGATATTGGGGGGCGGTCAAACTTGGAGGCAATAGCGTATAGCAATAGGTAGCATACGCAAAACACCAGGGGAATGTAGAGAATCCAGTCGATAATGTTCATAGTATCTTGAGTTTTTATGCGTTTTTACTGTTTTTATTTGATGAGGACATGAATAGTCCTGTGCAGACTCCATAATAGACGGAACAAAACAGATCAAAACGGCCTTTGAAGGCGAATGACAGACTGTTTTTTTCCGGCAGCAACAGTGCTCTGATAGAGCACGGACATCAGTCGCTCCATGCCTTTCATGTTACGTCGGGCATAGAGCAGGCGATTCCGCGTCAGGAAATAGGTGCGTAGCTTGCTTAGTTGTCCGGTGCTCTGGCTTTCCTTATGAAAAACAGTGCAACGGGGCTCATACCACAGTTCATAACCGGCACGTGTCATACTTGTGCTCCAGTCCAGTTCTTCGTAATAAAGGAAGAAAATTTCCGGCATCATTCCTACCTTTTCAATCACTTCGCGCTTAATCATCATAGCTGCTCCATGCAAATAAGGAGTGGGATGGGGAGTGTCGTAACTGCCGTCGTCCGGGCAGTCAAACCCCAGCATATTATTGCGCAGGGTTACTTTCGTTAGGGGAGTAAATCCTGCAAATTGTATGTGTTGCGGCGGAAAGGCGAAACGTATTTTAGGAGACACGCCTCCGATTTCCGGACGACTTTCCAGTCGTTCCACCAAATAGGCGATTTCATCGGATTCGATATAGGTATCGTTATTGATAAGAAAAATGTATTTGCCTTTTTGCTGCACGGATTCCCATGTTATTGCCACTGGAAAAGCCTCCGTTCTCATTGCTGCGGATACAGATAACCGTTGGGTATAATTCGTGTATTTTCGCTGCTTCATCTTCACGTGAAGCATTGTCCACCACTATGATTTCATAGCTCACAGACTTCAACTTTTTGTGCAGTGATTCTATCAATTCACATGTGTCTTTAAATCCGTTGTAACAGATGGTAATAAATGATATGTCGGGAATATTGTTTGTCATTCTTGTTTGTTAGTTAGTTTCGTTATTGGATAGCTGCCTCTCTTTTCTTTACTTTCTTTTTTTCTTCACTGATGCGCTTGTCGATATGTGGAGCTGCAAAGCAGAGTGCAAAGCCTATATATACGGGTAACTGGTTGGGGTACTGCATGATGTCGTTGACATAACTAGCGATGAAAAATCCGGCATCCATACAGAGCCATGCCGCGATAAGTCCCCGCAGGCTTTTAGTTGCGTACCTTAAACATCAGTATCCAGGAGCACCAGGCGAAAAGAATACCATGTATGGAAAGGTAGAGTATCAGTCCGACAATCCCCGTTTCCACCCATACGCTGACTAGCCATGAGTCGGGAGGGTAGGGCATCTGCTCTTTGGATTCGAAATTGCCGGCTTTGGAGAGTCCGATGCCGTAACCTAGTGGTTTCTTTGCATCATTAGCTCTTTCATCCTTTGTCGGTTTTCAACACGCACCTGGTATGAAGCATCTGTAGATGGATGGAAAGATGAACGCATTTTGTGGATATATTGATTGCCGCTTCCGATATTGGTGTAGTTGAAAAACACGAAAACGCTGATGGATATGATTATACCTGCCAATAATGCTTTCCAGTTTTTTGGCAATGACGGTTATCATCAACATTCCTCCCATGATAACTCCCATGGCTGCACGGGTTCCTGAAATTCCCATTCCGTAAAGTCCCCCGATAGCAATGCAGAGGAAGTAAATGCGTAGCCATTTGGACTCCACAAAAAAAGCGGAGATGGTAAATACCACAGCGGACATGGCAGCGTGTACTCCGTAGTTTGCTGCATCGGAGAAGCAGGAGAAATAGCGGATACCTGACCAAATGATATGAGTACGCCACCCACCCAGCACATGTAAAAAATAGAGTTCTTTGGAGTTAAATCCGTAATTCTTCTGCCAGTAACCTTTTATAGTAAAAATAAGAACAAACACTGACCAGATAATCAGTAACAGTTCAATATCTTTTTACTGCGAACGATAAGTGGAACAACAAAGGCGCATATTAAAGGTATCAGCGCATAGGGGGTAAGGTTGATATTCCATGCTGCCTGCACATTGTTGGGATTTAGAATCTCCAGAAGATAGAAACATAACCAGACTGCAAACATATAGGTCATTATGTTTTGTCCCGGTTTCCAGTTTGTTTGTTCGTCATTGCTAAGTTGTACCAAACTGATAGTCGTAAACAACAAAATGCTTGCCATTGAGAACAGTCCTACCTTGATATTTATCAACATACCTCCTGCTACCAGCACAAATTGTAGAGCAAACAAGATATGGAAAGTTACTATCTTATTATTCATCATCGTCTTCTTCCTCTCTGCCTCTTTATCCTTTTTATTAGATTGAATTTGATTTTTTCTGTAAGTGACAGTTGGCTAAAACGATAGCTGATTCTACGTAACAAGGTGTATGGTGGAAGCTGCCCTGTAAAGTCTTCCTCTGCTTCACGACCGGCGTTAGTCAGGCATATGCGGAATGGAACCTCCGTTTTACCCATTTGCATCATGAGTTGTTCGCAGAGTTGCTTATCGATAGTTTTCCATCCGCGATCTGCCGGGCATATCAGAATATTGGCATTAGAGTCGTGTAGCAGTGCGGTCGGAATATTACTTTTCGACAATGGCGGGTAGGCTACGATCAGTATGTCTTCTCCTTGCAGGGTGTAAAAGTCGGTGATTTTTTTTTGCTAACAGATATGGAGATGAGTTTGTGTTGAAATCTTCTCCGTACATGATAAATCTAGTATTTAACATGCGACTTTGCAGATATCCACAGAGCATATTTCCGATTATTTCCTCACCGGAGTTTTCGCTGGTACTGAATAGGTTGATAATAAACACACCAGGCGATTTTCGCTTGGTTAGGAAGCGGAGAAGGGAATTACTTAACTCTTTGATAGAAAATTCGACATAAGTTTTGGTGAGTCCACCGTAGCGGGCTGAAGATGGGTTGGGAACGGCTCCTATTACTTTAAATCCGGTTACTCGCTTGGTTCGGTTAGCATCGCGCAATGTTCTGTCAAGCATTTCAATCAACAGCAATATAGCAATGATTATTAAAAAACTACCTACACAAGCAGCTATTATAATCTGTTTACGGTTGGTTGAATTGGGTGCAATTGGATAAGTAGGCTCATTAAGTACTTTCAATGTAGCAGAGGTCATTTCCAGATTTTTCTTTCTCAACAAGGCTTCATTGTAGCTCTGTAACACGGTCAGATAACTACGCTCTGTGAAGTTAATGGAGCGCTCTTTTTTGCTTGATGGTAGTACCCACCGGTGCGAAAAAAACATATCGGTCATTCAATTCCCGTCGGGCATTTTGTACGATTTGTAGTTCTGCTTTGGCTTTTTCAAACAATAATGTTTGTTCAAGCCATTGGTCAATAATACTGGTCCGTGATGCACCTTCTTTGGTATATTTGTGCCCTACATAGGAGGTGGTCAAATCATTCAGTTCTTGTTTAAGTTCGTTTAACCGCGTTTTGTCTCCTGTTAAGGATGCTGTATCTTTTTGTTTCGAATCCGTCATTGCTTCAGCTTCCGAAATTTTACTGGTGATGTTGGAAGCTTCTCTTAGTTTGTCCACAAACTCTATATTCTTGAGCACCTGCTTGGCATTACTATCCATGTGTTTTTCCAACTCTTCGAGCATCGACTTGGTACTATTGTATGCAAAGAGCGCATCTTGTTCTCGTAGCTCGAACTCTTTACTGATAGCTGCTATCTCTTTCGTTTCATCAAGATAGTTGATGATACGTTTCTCGACATTGTATTTGGTCAGGTCATCTTCTTCCGAATTGAGTTTTTTACCAATCCGTTTCAGTTCTTCTTCAAAGTATTTAATCACTTTGTCCGTTTCTCCATAACGGATACGGCGGTATTCTTCTACAAATTCATCCATTAGGATGCGTACCGTATTATAGGCAATGCCCGGGTCGCCGGAAGAGTAGCTGATGTCCAATAAATCACTTGTTAGCCGGCGTTGCACTTTAATGCCTTTCAAAGCATTGTAACTGTAAAAGGGGTGATTGTAGTAGAACATTTCATATATGTAGTTACCTTTTTTCGGGCGCATATATGCTTCCAGATTAGCTACCGTTTTATCCTCGCTTGATTTGTCGATCAACTTGAGTATTTCTGGTCCGTGCGGACTATTTTTTAAATGATTGTAGGTGTAATTGTAACTGGATGGGGTGACTCCATCGTTTTCGTTGTCGGGATTTCCCTGGATAAGTACTCGGGCAAATAAACGCAGGAATACTCTTTTTAGAGTGCTTTCGGCTTGCATGATACTTATCAGGTTGTCCATGGAATTCTGTACTGTTGCCCAGTCTGTACGTTTGTCGCTTTCCAGATTATATCCGGAGGCTACTCCTGTATAAAGGGTTGCTTTCACATCATATCCACCTTGCATATGGCGTGTATAATATATGACCAGCAATGTGAAGATAGAGGTCCCTATCAATATTAGCCAACGATGGCGAAAGAGGGTTCGTATGATGGAAATGATAAAATTCATATGTTGGTCTTTTATTTTCTTATTAAAGGAGTACGTGAAATAACCTCGAGTATCATCAAGCTTTTTGTTAATTCAAACTTGCTGTTTTCGTATGCTTCACGTGCAGTTGATTGCCTTTCTTTATCGGTAGCCAACTCTGCTGACTCTATTGTTCCATTTGCGAAATTTTTTCGGATATTTCATATTGCACGTTGGCAAGTACCAGACTCTCGCTCCTCATTTGAAGGAGCTTTATCTGTGAGGTGACCACTGTGTACATTTCTATAATGTTCTTTTTGATCTCATCGTACTTGATTTCCCGTTCCAGTTCCGCACTCCGCAGTGTGAGTCTTTGTCGGCTGACACGTCCTTTGAGATCAAAAAGGTTATCTAATGGAATACTTAAACCTGCGCCTACCGTGTAGCCGTTCTGTGCCTGGGTGGAGTAGGTAAGATATGGAGCGACTGCCACGTCCGTATAGGTGGACTCATTACCGAACATTCCGTATTGATAGCTCCCCCGTAAACTGAAGAAACCTAGAAATGACCATTTCTCTTTTTGGAGTAATTTGCGCTCAATTCTCGCCTTTACGTCCGCCATCTCATAAATGGGGCTGTTCTTAGCGTTTTCGAATAAAACTGATAGTGGGGGGAGAACTATTTTACTATAATCTTCTTCACTTAGTTGAGAATAGTCAGACACTTCTTGTGCAACTACACGGGTGGTAGAAATAAATATTAAT
>VOFG01003661.1_pt1 | contig 22595 bp, 54 predicted proteins | sample 5384171 | NCBI WGS metagenome assembly VOFG01 (sample SAMN12384726, study PRJNA508395) | human gut metagenome | isolation source: healthy gut F | host: Homo sapiens | reverse complement strand
AAGCGACCTCGTCTCTTTAGATATGTTCTTCAGCATATTTTGCCCCTTTAAAGGCAAGATATTGTCATTAAAATTGTTAAGGGAGTTGTATCGAAAGAAAGAAAATATTAACTTTGAATTCATGTAAAGTAAGTGTTTCTTGTAATTAGTACTTATTGTTTTGACGAAATCAGAGGATGTTCTAATAAAAAAGTTCCGGGCTGGAAATGGTGTGATTTTCAGGAGATTTTGATCGATACTATCTCCCCCGTGAAGTCGTATGGTTTCCAGTATGTCGAGGATGATGAGATTGTTGAAGATTTCGTGCAAGATGTGCTTTCCTGAAGGTGTGGGAGAAACGGGCGGACTTTTATTTTGTTGCGGCGATTAAAAGTTTCTTGTATATGAGTGTCAGAAATGCTTGTTTGGATTACCTGCGTCACCAAAAAGTGCAACGTCGCAATGAGCCGGAATTAATCCTGTGGCTCACGGAAGAGGGGGAGGAAGAATTTATTCTTGAAGAGGAGGTCCATGCGATGGTGTACGATGCGATAAAGGATTTGTCGGAGCGATCCCGTCAGGTCGTGATTCTGACGATGGAGGGCCTTTCCAATCCTGAAATCGCAAAAAGTTAGGGGTTTCCGTGAATACGGTGAAGACGATTAAATTACGTGCTTACAGGGTGTTGCGGGAACGGTTGAAGGGTATTCAGTGGTTGTTATTACTTCTTTTGGGCGTTTAAAAATTTTTTTTTTACAAAGGGTGTCACCCTGTGGGGAGGTGTTCACGTTTTAGGGGAAATTTTTGAAAAATGGAGAAAATTGATCCTAGGATAGAGCTTGTTATTTATCGTTTTTACGTGGGGGAACTCTCCGCATCTGAACGGGAAATGCTCGAATCCTGGTTACGTGAAGGAAGGCATAGGAGTTGTTCGAGAAAATCTGTAACAAGGAGAATATGCTGGAAAAGTCGTTCTATTTTGATCGACTGGATAAAGGGAGGGAAAAGACATGGAATCGTTTGGAACGGGCGATCGGATTGCGTCGTCGAGTCGTGTTGCGTCGTTGGTCGATTGCGGCTTCATTGATTGTTCCTCTTTGATTGGTGTGTTATATCTGAACGAACGTCAGATTATCCCGGAAATACCGGGGCGACAGTTGGAACGAATTGTTCCGGGAATCTCTACGGCACAACTTTATCTGCCTGATGGTAACGTGGTCGATCTCGGTAAGGATAGTGTGTGTGATTTACAGTTGCTGGAGGGAGGACGTTTTGTGAACGAACAGGGGTACATTGACTTACAAGGGGGATAGTTCGGAGGTGAAAGTGGCGCAATACAGTGAAGTTCGGATACCGAGGGGAGGAGAGTATAAGGTCGTGTTGCCGGACGGAACGATCGTGTGGTTGAATGCCGAGTCGTCACTTCGTTTCCCGACGTTATTCACGGGAAAGGAAAGAAAAGTGTATGCAAAAGGAGAATTGTATTTTGATGTGAAACACGATGATACAAAACCTTTTATCGTAGAAGTGGAGAAAGATTACTCGGTTCGGGTGCTTGGAACCGAATTTAACCTCCGCATACAGCGGTTTTCCTGTGGTAACAACTTTGGTGGAAGGACGTGTGCAAGTGAGGGGTGTGGGTAACACGGTATCGTTGGCTCCGGGACAGCAAGCGCTCGAAGTGTCAGGAACTCGTGACATTAAAGTGCTTGACGTTGATGTTGCTCCTTACGTGGCATGGCATGAGGGGAAATTCTATTTTGTTCATGCCCCATTGAATAGTATAATGGAAGAGTTGGCGCGTTGGTATGATGTAGGGTTGTGTTTGAGAATCCGGCAGTGAGGGAAGAATGTTTTACGATCGAGATGCAGCGGTTTGATGATTTTAACAAGGTGTTGAGATTAATTGAGCGAACAGGTATGGTGACCATCTCGGTGGATGGACATATCGTGACAGTAAAATAAAAAACGGGAGATCTGGATCATCCCCTTTTAAGTAAGGTGCTTAAGGCACAATGTAAAATTTTAATGCTACAAAGTTATGAAAAAATTAGAACGAGTGGGTTCTTTAGGCGAATCCATGGGAATTTTTTGTTGATGATGAGGTTGACAATGTTGTTCCTGCTGATGACGTTTGTCTCGTTGACGGCCACGGCGCTGGGTCAACGAACGACGATCAAATTGGACAATGTTGATTTGCAAGTTGCTTTTTAACGAAATTAAACAGAAAATGGGATACACATTCGTGTACAATGATCAAGTGGTGAAGAATGTGGGGAAGGTTTCTGTTAATGTTACGTCTTCGGATATAAAGTATATCTTGGCTAAATGTTTGGAAGGGACATCTCTCGATTTTTACATTGAAGATAATATCGTGGTGATTAAATCAAAAGCGGAGCAGGCCCGGGAGACGGAGAGAAAGCCGGTAACCGTGAAGGGGAAAGTGGTTGATGAGAAGAAACAGCCTTTTACCCGGGGTTACAGTTTTGTTAAAGGGTACGACTTTGGGAGTAACAACCGGGGGAGAGGGTGATTTTTCGATTGTGATTACTGATACGACCAAGGCTGAACTCGTATTTTCATTTATCGGTATGGTGTCTCAAACAATCCCTTATAAAAGTATTCCTAAAGGGGAGTGGACGATCGTTTTGAAGGATGATGTACAGGAGATGGATGAAGTTGTTGTTACGGGTATTTATTCTCGTAAAAAGGAGAGTTTTACCGGATCATCAACAACCTATACGGCAAAGGAATTGAAAACTATCGGGAACCAGAATGTGCTTCAGAGTTTGAAAACGATGGATCCCTCGTTCGCGATCGTGGAGAACAATCAGTTCGGATCCGATCCGAACCGTCTGCCGGATATTAACGTGAGGGGTAAAAACCAGCGTGATCGGTTTGACACAGGAGTACGAGGTCGATCCGAATCAGCCCTTGTTTATTTTGGATGGGTTCGAGACAACTTTAAAGACGATCAGTGATTTGAGTATGGACCGGGTACAGAGTATTACTGTGCTGAAAGATGCGGCAGCCACGGCAATTTATGGTTCGAAAGCGGCGAATGGTGTTGTGGTGGTGGAGACGAAGGCTCCCGCCCCGGAACATTAAGGTTAACGTATAACGGAAATTTAAATCTTTCTTTTGCTGATTTATCGGATTATAATTTGATGAATTCTAAGGAAAAATTGGAATTTGAACGTTTGGCCGGGTATTACGGAGATTTGGATGCTAACGGGGAAATCGAGTCTGAATATTACCAGCGTTTGTATTACCAGCGTTTGGCCGAGGTGAAACGAGGGTGGATACCTACTGGATGAGTGAACCGTTACGGTTCGCAACTTCTCATAGTCACAACCTTTTCGCTGAAGGAGGGATGACAGGATGCGTTACGGCTTGGGATTCAGTTATAACAAGACGCAAGGTGTGATGAAAGGATCTGATCGGGATGTGATTAATGGCAACGTGCAATTGTTGTATCGCTACAAGTCATTGTCATTCAAGAATTACTTGAATTTGGATTACTCGATGTCTTCACGAGAGAAGGTCATGCTTTTCAAAATTTTCACAGGCGAATCCGTACCACAGGAAAAAGAATGAGGATGGTGTGGTGGAGCAAGTGTTAGAGATTTACACTGATTCGATGCAAATTCTCCTACTTATCTTCAGGAATTAAAGAATTATAATCCTCTATATGATATGACTTTAGGCTCTTCCGATGAAACCTCCTCTTTTGGTTTTACGAATAATTTCGAGATCGATTGGCAGGTGTTTGATGGTTTGCGGGCGAAAGGTCGTTTTAGTATTTCAAAGTCAACGGACCGGGGAAGTTTTTAAATCTCCCAATGCTTCCGATTATGCTGAAACCGCTTCAACGGAACGCGGTCTTACCGGGAGACAAGAGACGAGAATTTGAGTTATGATGGAGATCTTAACGTGACCTACGCTAAATTGTTTAACGAGGCACACATGGTAAATGCCGTGGGTGGAATTCGTTTGGCTTCGAGCAAATCACAATCCAGTGGTTACGAGTCTATCGGGTTTATCGATGACCGTTATTCAAATCCTTCTTTTTCTTCAGGGTATCCTACGGGAGGTAAGCCATCGTATTTCACGAGCGAGAGCGTTCGGCTAGTTATTATCTGAATGCCGGTTACGCTTATGATGATCGTTATCTGCTGGACGTGAATCTTCGTTCGGATGGTTCCTCCGTGTTCGGCTTGTCTCAACAATTCACCACGACTTGGGCTATCGGGGTTGGCGTGGAACGTGCATAAGGAAGACTTTTTTCAGAATCAGAACTGGCTGAATTTTTTTGAAATTGCGTTTTCTATCGGTAATCCCGGAAATCAAAACTTTGATGCTTATATTTCCATGAACGTGTACAAGTACGCAACTGGTTACCCGGAATCCTTTCGGGGTAAGTGCTATTGTTTCGACTTGGGGAAATAATGATTTGGATTGGCAGAAAACAATCGACCAGAATTATGGTATTGATTTGGCTTTTTTTGAATAATCGGTTGAAAGTTACGGTTGATTATTTCTATAAAAAATACCGATCCTCTATTGGTTTATGTTCAGACGCCGACCTCTACCGGAACCTCTACTGTTCCAATGAACCTGGGTAAGCAAGTTTCTCAGGGATTGACAGCAACATTGAATTATATGATCCTGCAGCGAGAGAATATGAGTTGGAATTTTAATTTTAATGCTCGTCATATTACTTACGAGTACCGGAATATCGGGACCGCCTTGGATAAGTTTAATCAGGAGAACAGGAGTTCTAATTTCGTGAGATATTACGATGGGGAAGTCCTTCCGATTTGGGGCCGTGCGTTCCGCAGGAATTGATCCGGCTTCCGGGCGAGAGATATTCATTAAAAAGACGGGACGCAGACATTCGAGCATGATTACGCGGACGAGGTTGTTGTCGGGAATTCGGATCCGAAGGTGGAAGGGGTAATCGGTACTTCTTTTCTATTACAAGGGATTTTCTGCTTCTGTCAATTTGCGGTATCGCTTGGGAGGACAAATATTTATGTCGACTTTATACGACAAGGTGGAGAATATTTCGAAAATGCCTTGCAATATAATCAAGATAAACGGGCATTGTATGATCGTTGGCAAAAACCGGGTGACGTGAGTAAATATAAGTCTATCTCGTTGACGGACGCAACCCCGATGTCGTCTCGTTTTATCGCGGATGAAAATACTTTGAGCGGAGAGTCGATTTCTTTTGGATATGAAACTCAAGCCAAGTGGTTGCATCGTATCGGGGCATCCTCGATGACTATTCGGGGGTATATGAATGATATCTTCCGGATTTCCACGGTAAAGAATGAACGGGGATTGATTATCCTTTCGCACGTACCGTGGCTTTTTCTCTTGGGTTAACGTTTTAATGAATTAAAGAGTTTGTTTATGAATATAGTAAGAAATATAAAATCAGGTTTGATTGCTGGTGTGATGTTGTTGCTCGTGTCGTGCAATTCATGGTTGGAGGTTGATCCTGACGATAGAATAATGGATAATTCTTTGTTTAAAGACAGGGAAGGTTTTCTTGCGGCTTTGAATGGCGTGTACTCGGAAATGAATGATCCTAAATTGTATGGGGCTAATTTAACCATGGGAATGCTTGATGTGATGGCACAGTATTATAATTGCAGTTTTACGGATCATGATTATTCTGTCTATGCGAATTATTCATACACGGAAAAAGGGGTTTAAAAGTACACTGGATAATATTTGGTCCGGGTTATATTCAATGATTGCAAATTGTAATGCTATACTTGTCCATTGTGGGGATGGGGAATCCTGTTTTGTCTGATACCTATTATCGCCTTGTGAAAGGTGAGGTCCTAGGTTTGCGGGGCAATGATGCATCTTGATCTTTTTACGTATGTTCGGGCCTATTTATTCGGAAGAAAACAAGGGAATAAAATGTATCCCATATATGACGAAAGCGGATCGGAGCGTGCAACCGTTGTTGCACGCCGATAGTGTGATGTATTATGTTATCAAGGATTTGGAAATGGCGTCAAGTTTACTTTCAACGGTTGATCCCGTTATCACGGAAGGAGCTAGGAATTATGATTCGAAGCAAGGTGCGAATGATTTGTATTACAGACAATATCGTATGAATTATTTTGCCGTGAATGCATTGATGGCCAGGGCTTATTTGTGGATGGGAAATACACAGAAAGCAGGGGAATGTGCTCGGGCCGTGATCGAGAAAGTGAGTAACGAGGATAAGCCTTTATTCCCGTTAGTAGATGTCGATTATATGACAAAGAATTCGCCGGACGGGGTGTTTTATCCAGAGGTGTTGTTTTCTCTTTACAATACTTCTCGCGAGAGTAAAGTGTATAAAACTTTTTTGATCCTTCCTTGTCTATAGCCAGAATTTTGACTATGGCCGGAAATCTTTCGACGGGACGGGTGAACGGGACGTATGATGATAAGGATGATTATCGTTATAGAATGTGGGCTTCCACAATATCCAATAGTAAGGAGGTGACTTATTTGAATAAGTATAAAGATGAAACGGAGGCGGATTCCGCATATCATTATCGTTATATGATACCTTTGGTACGGGTTAGTGAATTATATCTGATTGCAGCCGAGTGTGAACCGGATGTTCCGACGGCTCTTGAAAAGTATTTTAACAAGTTGCGTTTTTGCCCGGAATTGCGTGAACCAAAATGCATCATCCGTGGAGGAGTTAAAGGGGTTAATTCGTTCTGAATACGTGAGGGAGTTTATCGGGGAAGGACAATTGTTTTCTATTATAAGCGGAACGGTTTACAGACCATTCCCGATGGTGCAACGGCAAGTGGCACGATGAACATGCAATTGGAGAATTACGTCTTCCCGTTACCGGATAGCGAGACAAGCCAACGTGCGGAATCACAAGATAATGTTTCACAAGAATAAGTAATGGTTATGAAAAAATATTATATGTTCTCGCTCTTGCATGGCTTGTTTGCGGCGTGGCGAGTTGTGAAAAAAAGTTAAGGATTACGATGGACGGGAAGGGGTTTATTTCTACGTTCAGTACGGACCGGAATGGGGGATACTACTATTTGGGCGAGCCAGTCTTTACCCCGGTAGAGTTTGTTAAAAGCACGGGTGATTACCACGATGTGAAGTTACGGGTGATGACAACCGGAAGAATTAAAGGGTATGACAGAACGTTCCGGGTTGTCGTGGATAAGGATTCGACTACTGCTGTCGAAGGGGTGAATTATGATCCTTTCGATGAATTTCAGGTGGTTAAAGCCGGAAGTCATTATGCTGATTTGGTGATTCGTTTGAAGCGGGATGAGAGTATTCAAACCGAAGAACGGGTTTTAACGTTGAAGTTGGAGCCACCGGAGGATTTTGGGATTGGGATTAACTGGTGGGGAGAGGTTCCCGGGTTGTGGTCTAGTACTGGAGGAAATGATTTTGATGCTTCCATGCACAAGATTACCATGAATGATTTTCTCGTTCGACCGGCCTCGCTGGATACCGGCAATCGATTATGAACCAGGGCAAACAGAAGGGGACTTTGGGGGCTTTTACGCGAAAAGAAATATGATTTGATTTGCGAAAAGTTTAATTTGACGTATGATGATTTTGCCTCGGAGGTGACGATGCCGAATGCCAAACGGACAATGATTAAGAATTATTTCGTGAATTATTTGCAAGAACTTTACGACAAGGGTACTCCGGTATTGAGGAAGATGGGCGTGCGATGTGGTTCATGGGGGTATCATGGAAATCAATCGTGGGACAACCTTTGGATCGGCAGAATAATGGTTGAACAATGTAAATCTGATAATTATGAAACGAGTTATATTACTTTTTTTAACGAGCGTGTTCATTTGTTTTGGCCGTGGCTTGTTATGACGACAAGGGTTCTTACGATTACAAGGAGGTGAACGAGATTGAAGTGGACAGCCTGGGAGAAATCACATAGCGTGATCTTTAAGAAAAGACACGTTGAAAATAACTCCCCTGCTGAAATTTACCGAAGATAGTTTGTCCTTGGATCGTTACGCTTACGAGTGGCTGGTGGTGCCAAGTACGTCTACCAGAGGAGCTTACCCGTGAAGTGATTGGTACGGAACGTAATTTGAATATTTCGTTGGAGTTGGAACCAGCAACTTATACTCTTGCTTTACTTGAAGGTGAGAGATAAGGTCACCGGTTTGTTGTGGATGAATTATACTGCTTGTGGTTAGAACCGCGACCAGTTTGGGATGGTTGGTTATCGGGGAAGATGCCGAAGGATTTGTGAATTTGGATATGGTTGCCATGGCGGGTGATACGATTGTGTTATATAATCAATTATCGAATAACGGTTTACCACGGTTAAAAGATCCCAAGAGTGTCGTGTACACGGGACGTGTAAGAATGTCGTCTTACGTACCCCACGAGAGATTGTGGATTGCAACCGGGGAACGTTCGTACCACGTGAATCCATCAACCTTCGAGGGAGATCTGTCAAGTACATTTGAACCGTTGGTTTACTCGTATTTTGAGTTACCGGAACAATTGAATCCCGTGTACATGATTACTAAAGCAGCGGGTGGTGGCATGATGAATAGTTCGAGAACGGTTGTTTGTGAAGAAGGACACGTGTTCCATATATCTAGTTTTTTGTCAAGTAGTGAATATGCAGATCCGATAAATCGGACAACGGTTTCTCCCAACGTTTTGTTTAAAAGCGTACCCTTATATTTTGCTTCTTTGGGATACGCTTCCGGGGGAATACTTTATGATACCGATAATAATCAATTTTTAAGGTATACGAGTTATTCCACAACTTGTTCGTCTTTATCTGATAAGGCTGACGATGCTTTTCCGTGGGTGCAACCCGAGGGGCGTACGCTCGTGTACGGGGAGAATACCATGGATACCGAGGGTGGGGGATATGGGTAATTCATTCGCCTTGATGAAAGATGCCGGGACGAACGGGTATTATATATCTATAAATTTAAGGCTGCTGGCCAGAAGGTGGGATACGAGGTAAATAAGTCGCTCGCTACGGATATAGACAAGGCCGAGTTATTCGCTTTCGCCTCAAATCGTTCCATCCTACTGTATGTGGTGGGTAAAACTTTGCATGCTTATGATTACAAAAAAGAGGGTACGAGAAGAAGTATTCGGTAGAGCTGGAAGACGAGATCACGATGGTTAAATTTGATATTTTCTCGGGATATGGAGATTATAACGATTTATACGTGGGCGACTTATAATAGTACTACGCGAGGAACTTTGCAAAAAGTACGTGTTAGAACTGATCAGAACACGTTCGAGTTAAAACCGGACGAGAAGTGTAAATGGAACGGGTTGGTGAAGGTGAAAGATATTGATTGGAAAAAAAATGGTGTTCAATAGAATGAAGATAAAATTAGTTTTGTTTTGGATGATAGCGGCAATTTTGCCGCTGTCGTCTTTTTGCCCAGGGGGTTGATTTTAAGGAGTTGACGATGCAAGAGGCTCTAACTCTTGCCGAGAAAAGAAAAAATGGTATTTGTTGATTTCTACACGACGTGGTGCGGGCCGTGTAAAAATGATGTCTTCGGAAGTTTTTACGCGATGAGCAGGTCGGGGCCTATTTTAACCGGGAGTTCGTGAATTTGAAAGTGGATGCGGAAAGGGGAGGGGAGTGGAACTGGCAGAAAAATACCAGGTGAAGGCTTACCCTACATTCGTGGTATTGAAAGCGGACGGGACGGAGGTTTATAGAACATCCGGGGGCTCGTCCAGCGGAAGAGCTTTGTCGACAAAATTCGTAAAGGGATTGATCCCAAGTGGTCGCCGGAGGGTTAACTCGTCGTTATAAAAAAGGAGAGCGTACCCCGGAGTTGGAACGAATATGCCTGTTACAAATGGAAACGGGGAATGGCGAGCTGGGAAATCAAGTGGTACGGGGAGTATTTTGGATAGGTTGTCGATAAAAGAAGGGTGAAACCGAAAATTTTTTTCTTTATACTCGTTATGCCTTAAATTACCGGGATCCGGAAAGCGGACTACATGTTTGCCAATAAAGATCGTTTTGTAAAAGAGAACGGGCGGGAGAAAGTAGATAGTTTGCTGTATGGCTGGTTGAGACAGCAGGTTATGCCTTTGTTTCGGCCCGGATAATTTCGGGTATGGAGGTAAACGAAGGGGAATGGATACGGTTGAAAGAGAAGATCCGCAATGCGGCTTTGTCGAACAGGGAGGAGGGACTGGTGGAATTGGGAGAGATCGCCGAAGTACGGTTGAAAAATAACATGAAGGATTATTTGAATATCTGTCGGAAAAAAGTTCCACAACTGGAAGAACGAGATCGTTTCTCGATATTGGTAGGTTTGGTTTTTGAAGGAACAGGATGAAGAAATTCGACAGATCGCGGCGGATTTGTTAAGGGATAATCTAAACGTGGCGGAAGGATTGAATAATCGGGTGCTTTACTCGATCATGTTGGAATTAGAAGGAAAGAAGGAGTTCCGTTTACGAGCCGCAATTGATGCCGTGAAAAAAGGGAAAAGTGATTGTGTCTTATTTTTCTAAGGAAAAATTTGTGCAGGAAGAACATGAGTTTGATAATCATGTGCTGGATATCAGTATGGCAGGGAAAAGATACTTTATCCGGGTGGGGTAAGATTTTGTGTGATGAGTTGGCAACGTCGACCGCCAGAGGTACTAAAGCAAAATCCGCATTTCAGTTTTATGATCGTGCCGGGAGAATTTGCCGTGTTGAAACTTGGTTTGGAAAAAGGAAAAGTACCCGTGGTGAAATGGGAAATGGGAGGGAGGACCTGTTTCCGTGATTTCGTACGGTTGAATTATGATTTGTTGACCCCGGAAGAAGAGGCTTACAACCAGTTAATGGTTGATAATATTATTCAAGGGGAGATATTCGTGATTATCCCGGGGAGTTTCAGCGATCGTTTGATGCAAACAAGCGGAAAACGATGGAATTTATACGAGTAATCGGATAGTTATATGCTCTTTGTCAAGTTGGCTGAGCATTATATTTGGTTTGATGAGAATGACAGAGGATATTTACAGTCGCTTCCCCGAGAATTTGAAAGGAAATCCTTATGGCCGTGTTATTGCTCAACGTTTGGAAAGAAGTCGGGATTTTAGGACGGGGAGGCCTGCCAAAATTTCGAGAAAGAAAGATATGAACGGGAAAACGGTGTCTCTTGAGAAGTTGCGGGGGAAATACGTGTTGTTGGATTTTTGGGGGAGCTGGTGTGGCCCTTGCCGGGCTCATCCTCATTTGAAAGAATTATAATGAGAAATACAAAAAGCAAAGTTATTTTATAAACGTGGCCCAAAGAGAACACGAGAGATTTGAATGAAGCCGGAAACTTTGGAAAACGGCGGTGAAAGAAGACGGGATGACATGGACTCAAATATTGAAACGAGGGACGGGAGACGTGTGATATGATCCGGTTGTTTAATATTTCTTCTTTTCCGACTAAAGTATTAATTGATCGAACGGGATTGTGGTTGCAAGGATGGTAGGAGGAATGGTGGATGCGGAGAGGTGTTAGAGAAAATGGTTGATTGAAACGAGAATAAATACCCCCGACTTCCGGCGGGGTATTTATTTTATAGTTGGTTCTACAACTTCAACGCTGTTCATACCGGTCTGGATGGCCTCGATGTTCATCGGGATCATCTTGTGGTGACGTGCGGGTAAAGATTTTTGTAAACCTTTTTTCCACGTTGTCAAGTTTCACGATCGGTTTTACTTTCAAGAATCCTCCAAGGACGATCATGTTGAACACTTTCGGGTTACCTTGCTCTGCGGCAATGGCGGTTCCCTCGATTTTGTAGATATTGATGTCTTTTCTGGTCGGTTCGTGAGTAATACCGTTCGGGTCATAAATTAAGGTACCACCCGGTTTTACCATGCTTTCGAACTTGTCCATGGATTGTTGGTTCAAGACGATAGCGGTATCGTATTTTGTTAAGATCGGTGAGCTGATGCGCTCGTCGCTCAGGATAACGGTCACGTTGGCAGTACCACCACGCATTTCAGGACCGTAAGAAGGCATCCAAGCAACTTCCTGATCTTGCATAATTCCGGGTAGGCAAGACTTTCCCCATGGAAAAGAACTCCTTGTCCACCGAATCCTCTATAATGATTTCTTCTGTCATAATCTTTAATTTACGATTTATGATTTGGGATTTACGATTCTGATAAATCTAAAATCGTAAATCTAAAATTATTAAATGTCTTTGATGTCTCCTAACGGGTATTTCGGGAACATGTTTTCTACCATCCATTTGTTGGCTTCTACCGGGGGTTACTTTCCAACCGGAGTTACATGTACTAACGATTTCCACGAAAAAGTACCCTTGTCTTTCCGGGTGTTCTCGAATGCCTTGCGGATAGCGGCTTTTTGCTTTGCGTACGTTAGCCGGGGTGTGAACAGACTGACGGGTTACGTAGCAAGTTCCATCCAGTTGTGCAAGTAATTCGGTTAATTTCATCGGGAATCCGTTCAATTTGGCGTCACGTCCGTAAGGAGTGGTAGCGGTTACCTGTCCCAAAAAGGGTGGTCAGGGCCATTTGTCCTCCGGTCATACCGTAGATCGCATTGTTAATAAAGATAACCACGATGTTTTCACCACGGTTACAAGCGTGCATGATTTCCCCGCATCCGATAGATGCCAAGTCACCATCACCTTGATAGGTGAACACGTAACGATCGGGGTGAACGCGGCTGATACCGGTTGCAACGGCTGGAGCACGTCCGTGTGCAGCCTCTGCCCAATCAATATCCAAATAGTTGTAGGCGAGTACAGAACATCCTACCGGAGATACACCGATGGTCTTGTCTTGGATACCCATTTCTTCAATTACTTCTGCGATAATTTTGTGAACCACGCCATGGGAACATCCCGGACAGTAGTGCATCACGTTATCGGTAAGCACGGGAGTTTTCTTGTAAACAAGATTCTCCTCTTTTATTATATCTTTTAATTCTACTGACATAGCTTATGCTCCTATAATTTGTTTTTCAAGTGCTTCAACGATCTCTTCCGGTGTCGGGATTACTCCTCCGAAACGTCCGTAGTGTTCTACCGGGATGTTATTGGCCACGTTCAAACGAACGTCTTCCACCATTTGACCGGCACTCATTTCTACAGTCAAGATTCCCTTTACTTGTTTAGACAAGCGTGCAATTTCTTTTTCGGGAAAGGATAAAGGGTAATCGGGCGAAGGATACCTACTTTGATCCCTTTCTCGCGGCATAATTGTACTGCTTTTTTGCAAATACGAGATGCTGATCCATAAGCCACGAATATGTATTCCGCGTCTTCACATTGGATTTCTTCAAAACGAACATCGTTTTTTCCATCGTTTTGTACTTCTCTTGAAGTTTGTGGTTGAAAATTTCTTGTTTGTAAGAGTCCAGTTCCAAAGAAGTAATCGTGTTGTGATAACGGTGTGCTTTCTTACCGGTTAAAGCCCAATTGTCAGACATCTTGTCGATTTCTTCTTGTGTCCAGCGGGGTTTATATTCGCTTAATTGCACTTTTCCATCATCTGTCCGATAACACCGTCGGCAAGGATCATGGCCGGGTTACGATATTTGAATGCCAAGTCAAAACCAAGTCCTACGAAATCATTCATTTCCTGAACGGAAGCGGGAGCGAGTACGATCAAGTGATAGTCTCCGTGACCACCACCTTTAGTTGCTTGGAAATAGTCACTTTGTGCCGGTTGGATAGTTTCCAATCCTGGGCCTCCACGTACAACGTCAATAACCAAGCAGGGAATTTCTGCTCCTGCCAAGTAGGTTAAACCTTCTTGCATCAACGAGATACCGGGGCTGGATGATGATGTCATTGCCTTTTTTACCGCAAGCAGCGGCACCGTATACCATGTTGATAGAGGCCAATTCACTTTCGGCCTGCAATACGACCATTCCTGTTTCCTCCCACGGTTTTGCGTAACATGAGAGTCTCCATGACTTCGGATTGCGGGGTAATAGGGTAACCATAATAAGCATCACATCCACAACGGATAGCAGCTTCGGCTAATACCTCGTTCCCTTTCATTAATTTTTTACTTCTGCCATTTTCGGTAGTTTTTATTCTTATTGTACATTCATTTTGTAAACGGTGATTACCGAATCCGGGCATACCAACGCACAGCTGGCACATCAATACATGCTTCCGGATTTACCATCTCGGAGTAGTGGTATCCTTTACCATTCACTTCTTTTGCCAAGTCAAGAGTTTTGGTAGGACACGCAACCACGCAAAGGTTACATCCTTTGCATTTTTCTTTGTCAACGACGACAGCGCCTCTAAATTTTGCCATAATTGAATTGATTATGATTTATAAATAAATTCTCTTTTGCCTTATATTTTGTAACACATTTACGGGATAAAATTACAAACTTAAATTGAATCATGAAATAGTTTTCCTGTATTTTAACATTGTTTTACTTTCATGTTAAGGCGATTATACCGGAGCTTTTCCCGATTCAATTTCAATTATTTCGTATGATCCGCCGCCCGAATCGTTTCAAACGTTCTTCCAGTTCCGGCATCCGGTTGAGTCCGGTTTGAGAAACACAAGCGCGAAGACCTTGTTTCTTAGACCCCGTGTCACGCAACGGATGGCTGATATACCGTAATACAGAATCTCTTTCGTGAGGTCCCTCCGAGAAGCCCGGTAGATAATCGTGAAATAGAATCCGTCAGCGATGGGTTCTTCCAAATCTCGGTCATATACGATCTCGAAACCGTATTTGGTGAACAGTTCTTTCATGGCATGGGCTCTCTCCGCGTATTCCCGCACCCCTGTCGAGGATATTGATGCGTCCCTCGTTGGCAGCTTTCAGGATAGCGGCCATGGCGTACTGGCAGGAGTGAGTGGTCCCGGATGATAAGGTGTAGATAATCCGGTTCACGATAGTGTAACCCAAGGTTCCCATTCCCCGAAACGATTGTGCAGGTTGTCGTATTTCCTGTTGTATAAAGCGTCAGAAATACACATGATTCCCCAAACGTTGTCCGGCGTAACTGAATAGTTTGGAACCGGAGATCATGACGATGTAGTTATCCGTGTATTTCCCAACTGACGGTTGGAACGGAGCTTTACCCGGTACGGAAGGTCCCGGCGGGAAGTCCATGGCGAAATAGGCCAAGTCTTCCAGCACGATCACGTCATATTTGGTAGCCAATTCCCCGATAATTTTCAGTTCATTGTCGGTAAAACATATCCAGGCCGGGTTGTTCGGGTTACTGTACAGAATGGCGGCAATGTTTCCCTTTGGAAAGGTGTTCTTCCAGTTTTTCCTGCAATTTTCACCCCTGTAATTGTATACGTCAAATGAGTCAAACGGTTTGCCGATTACTTGCATCTGTGTTTTCTGTACGGGGAATCCCGGATCAATGAAAAGAACGGTGTCTTTTCCTTCTTGCATTCCGTTACAGCCATGAATGCGGCGAAGCAAGCTTGCATAGAACCCACGGTCGGGATGATGCCTTCCGGTTTGATGTCGATGTCCACGAAGTTCTTCACGAATTTAGAACCTTCTTCTTTGAATTCCTTGTGCCCTTCGAGCATCGGATAGAATTGAGCACATCCGGCACGTAGCGCCTCAATCTCGGCATCGATACCTATTTTAGAGGGGGCAAGCCCGGAACACCCATTTCCATGCGAATGAATTTCTCCCCGCTTTCGGCTTCCACCATGTTAACCACTTTCACGATGTCGCGTATCGTGGCGTCTTCCATGTCACTGATCCCGCAAGTTTCTAGCTTCTGGTCAACGATTTTTTTATCAATTAGATTGTTTTGCATGACTACTTTATATGATTTATTCTATTTTTTTCTCAGCATGTACGCGAGTTTAATAAAAATTGTCATTATATATTCCGAAATCGTTTTAAATTTGAAGTGGAGTGTCTAATTTAGTTTGATTCTGAAATTGATTATTTCGTTTTTTCTTGTGTCCTGCAAATGATTCGATGTATTCTTGTTTAGTATCCTTTCAGGGGGGAGCAATAATAGGGTTTTCCTACTGTAAAAGTCTGTCCTCAATGTTTTACTCTCTTTTGTAATCGTTGTTGCTCTATTGGCAATGGGCTATGCATGGGCGTTGAAAGGGTGATGAAAGGGAATAGGAGGTTATTATAGTTGTATTTGTACGTTATAGGAATGGGTGAAGGATGGCTGTGTAATATAGATGGATGTATTTCGTGATTCTTAAATACTTTTTGGACACACCCTTTCGAATCTGTTTTTGTTTTCGTAGTTTTGCACGATGATAATAGCAAAATTGAGATGTTGATAGGGCATCACATTTTCAATTTTCAATTTTCAATTGTTATGAATCTGGAATGGTACATTGCGCATAGGTTGTTGAGAGGAGACGGCACGAAATCCGTGTCGGTGCCGATCGTGAAGATTGCGATTGTTGGGATCGCCTTGGGGTTGTGCGTGATGTTATTGTCGTTGTTTATTATCACGGGGTTTAAGTACGAGATCACCGAAAATTGTCGGGTTTCACGGCTCACTTGAGTGTGGTGCCTTTTGTTCCCCGGTTCTGACGAGGGGGGGGTAGTCCGGGCATCGGAGAGTTTGCTGAAAAGGCTTGAAAGAGGTGGAAGGAGTGAAGAACGTGTACGGGTATATCGAAAAGCCCTGCGATATTTAAGAGTAAAGAGGAGATTCACGGGGTGGTGTTAAAAGGAGAAGATGTGGGGTATGATGTCGTTTTTTTTCGGGAGAACTTGAAGAAGGGGAAATGCCTGATTTTAAAACAGAAAGAGCATCGAACGAGATATTAATCTCCGCATCTGTGGCGGATATGTTGGGAATCGGTGTCGGGGAAAAGTCACGGCCCATTTCGTGCAGGACCCGCCGAGAGCGAGAGTGTTTACCGTTGCCGGAATTTACGACACGGGTTTCAAGGAGTATGACGACGTGATGGTGTTGGTTGATGAACGACATCTGGCGAAATTGAATGACTGGGGGCCGGGGGGGTTTCCGGGATTGCTATCGAACTGGAGGATGTGGAGCGATTAAACGAGGTGGTAGAGGGTGGAAGAATGTCGTGTATGATGCGAGTGGAAATTACGAGGTACAGACGCTTGCCGACGTGGCTCCCGCAAATTTTTGACTGGTTGGCGTTGTTGAATATGAACGTGTGGGTGATCCTGATTTTGATTGTCGTGGTGGCCGGTTTTAATATGGTGTCGGGGTTATTGATTTTGATTCTGGATAAGACTACTTTGATCGGGATATTGAAAGCGTTAGGCTACAAAAATGTTTCCTTTGAGAAAATTGTTCCTGTACATATCGGCGGGATTGATTATTAAAGGAATGTTATGGGGAAATGTGCTGGCTTTTTGTTTTGGCAGGAATTCAGGCGATATTCCGTGTGATTCATCTAGATCCTGTGACGTATTATATGGACACGGTTCCAATTAATTTTAGTCTCGGATACGTGATATTATTGAATGTAGGAGTGATCGTGATAACCGTTTTAATGTTGATTGTCCCGACGATGCTGATTTCCAAGATTAGTCCGGTGAAGGCGATTAAATTCGAGTAAAGTTATGAGCGTGAAAAATGATATATATGCTATTAGAGATTCTCTATTGGATTGGTTGAAGGAACACCGACATGGTGTGATGGGTACGGTAATTTTTCATCTCGTGCTTGCTATCTTTTTAGTTTGTGTCGGGATTTCACGGTTGGATTCACAACAGAGAATGGAGATCGAGATCGATATGCCGGAGCCGGAAATTGTTCAGCAAAAACAGGAGGAACAGGAAAAAGAAAGAGCAGATTCTTCGTCAAAGTGCAGACGAGGAGGTGAACGAGATGTTGCGTTCGTTGGCGGTGAACGAGGATGCCGTGAAGAAAAATGCAGAACCCCGCCTCATGAACGGGTGAAAGAGTATATCGAACAAATTCAGGAAGAAATTGATAGTGATTACGGAGGACGTTACCGGGCGAATAAAAACAAGCATTACAAGGAGGATAGTATTCGTGTCCAGCGGGATAAGAAGGAACGGATGTTGGATTCACTCCAATCCACGGTTTACGTGGGGAAGAGCAGCGTGTCATATAATATAAAAGGGCGTTACAAGACTTATCTGCCGATTCCTGTTTATAAATGCGAATTCGGTGGAAAAATCGTGGTAGCGGTAGTCGTGAAACCGGCAAGGACGGGTTGTTAAAGCCGAGGTCGTGGATACGGAGTCGAATAAAGATGACTCTTTGCGGGAGGTGGCCGTAGATGCAGCCTTTGAAGTCGGAATTTAACGTTGACGAGAAGGCCCCGGAACGACAGACGGGAACGATCACGTATAATTTTGTCAAACAATGACATTGTTTACTTTCTTCTATTTTTTCCAGCTTTTTCAGGTTGTTATATCCCCGGGCGTGTGTGGTATGCGGCGACGTTCTGGTTGATGGAGAACCTTTTTGTGTTCAGCTTGTTTGAGCGGTTTACCTTTGAACGAGGGGGTTGATGAGGAGGCGGATGAGGCGCTTGCGAATGATTTGGGAGTCGGGTATTTGTACTGGTTGTTTCCGTTATGACCGGGCAAGTGATTTCCATAAATTAGTGTACGCTATCAAGTATCGTTCCAACCGGGAATTAGGCGTGTGGACCGGGAAAATGTTGGGAGAGCGGATGAAGATGACAGAGGGATAGATTGTGTTATTCCCGTACCGTTACATCCCGAACAGGGAGAAGGAACGGGGTTTTAACCAAGCTTTTATGATTGGCATGGGGATTGCAAGTGTTTTAGGAGTTCGGGTGGAGTCGGGTGTGTTGAGTCGAGTGGTAAACACTTCTTCGCAAACAGGTTTGGAGCGGGGACAGCGGGCTGATAACGTGGCCGAGGCTTTCGAGTTGCTGGGATACGGTTTGTGTAGAGGGATGCCACGTGTTGTTGGTGGATGATGTCGTGACAAGCGGGGCCACAATCCGGGCGTGTATGATTGAATTGAGTAAAATCAAGGGAGTACGGGTAAGTGTTGCTTGTTTGGGGAAGTCCGGCAGCATCTAAAAAACTTGAATCTTAAATCTAAAATTGAAAGGATTTTAGCTTTTTTCCCTAGTTTTGTAAAGTTAATATTTTTGAGGACTATGAATAAATTTTTTGGAACGGATTCTGTTTTGTTGCTATTATCGTGGCGTTGATTATATATGCCTGTGCAAACAGGGGTTACCCGCAGGGAGGAGAGAAGGACGTGACTCCCCCTCAGGTTATCAAGGAGGTTCCGGAATCTTTTTCAACGAATTTCAAGGGAAAGCAGATCGATATTTATTTCGACGAATATGTTCAATTAAAGGATATTAACAAAAAATTCGTGATGTCTCCCCGATGAAGAAGAAAGCCCGGGTGAGCTTGCGGGGAAAATACGTGCGGGTGACGTTTCAGGATTCTTTGAAACCGAACACGACTTACACGCTGGACTTTGCCGACGCAATCGTGGATAATAACGAAGGGAACCCGCTTGGTTTCTATCGGTACGTGTTTTCCACGGGGCCGCAACTGGATTCGATGGAGCTAGGAGGACAGGTCATTGATATGCAAACGCAGTTGCCCGTGCTGGGAGCCACCGTGATGTTCTATCAGAATACGGCTGATTCCGTTCCGTTGACAGATTTGCCGAGTTATGTGGCTAAAACGGATAGTGCCGGAATGTTTCGGGTGACCAATATTAAGGATGATACTTATCGGGTAATGGCAATCGATGATGCGAGAGGAAATTATTTGTTTGTGCCTTCAGAGACAAAAAGTGGGTTTCATTGATTCTTTGATTCAGCCTATATCGTTCCCCATGACAGTTTACGATACGATTCACCCGGACACAACGGTTGTCGAGGGACGGAGAACGAAGAAGGGAATGGAGTTCAAAGTGGTGTCAAAAGACACGATTGTCCGGCGTGATTTCACCATGTTTGGGCCGACAAACTTATTTATCCCGATGTTTGACGAGGAAAAGACTCAATTATATCTGGTTGATGAGGCTCGTAAGGAACGAGCGATTGGATTTTACTTTCAGTATACCTGCTGAACATCAGTTAAAGGTACGATTGCTTAGGGGTGCATTTGTTGGATAAGGTTGATCAGGATGATTGGTATATCGAGGAGCGTTCTGCCGGGAGGGATACGATTCAATTGTGGATAAAGGATTCTTTGGTGTACAAGATCGATTCGCTCGTGGCAGAGGCCAGTTATTTGCGGACGGATTCGCTTGGTAAGCGAGTGTTGCTTGCGGATACGATTAAATTCTATTACAAGGACAAACCGGAGCCCAAGGGTAAGCGTAAGAAGGAACAGGATTCCATCCCGGCAATCAAGTTTATGGAGATTAGCGCGGGGTTGGTAGTACGGTGGATTTGAATAAGAATATCACACTGGAATTTGATCGTCCGATCGTGGAGGAGGGGTTGAAGAATATCCAATTGTTGGAAATGGTGGATTCCGTTTTGACCCCGGTTGACTTTAACTTGAAACATGATAGTCTGAAAATTCGTAGGTATTACGTGGAGAAAGAATGGAAGCCGGAAACGGAATATCAGCTGTTTATCGATTCGATGGGGAATATATAGTATTTACGGGTTGTATAATAACAAGCTCGTGAAGGATTTTAAAACGAAAGCGGTTGAGGATTACGGGAATATTATCGTGAACGTAAGTGAGGCAACAACCCCGATTATCTTACAACTTTATCAGGGTGATAAGGAGATCAAGGTGCTGGAAGAACGGACGATCAAGGGAAATGGTAAAGTCGTGTTTGATTACTTGGGAGAGGAACTTACATGATCCGGGCAATTCTTGATCGGAACGGGAATGAGGAAATGGGATACGGGTAATTACCTGAAACATTTGCAGCCGGAAGAGGTGAAATATTTGCCCACGGAGATAAAATTGAAAAAGAATTTCGATGTTGAGCAAGACTTTGACATGAGTAAAACGTATAAGAGGGAAGATCCGAGTAAAAAAAGAAGAATACAGAAGGAGATAAAAAAAAGAAATAGAGCTAATCGATGAGAGCGATTATACTGATAATTACATTGTTTGTGAGCCTTCCTGCCATATCGCAGAAGAAGTTGCCTAACGTGATAGAGAAAACTGACTTACAGGGGCTATTACAACTGGAGCTTTATCTGGATTACGCGGGTTCGGTGGAAATGACCGTACAGCCTTCCGACAAGTATCCGAATGCCCAGTGCATATTTGCCGTGGGGTATTCGAACCCTTCGTGGGATTGGGTGTTCAAGTTGAGAGATACGTTGATATCGCATCATGATAGCATGACTTATAAACCTTACGAGTTTTCGAGAAAAGCGCACGAGGGGAATTACCATAAAACGTTCGATTACGTGTGGGATTATGATAGCGGGGTGATTCATGCTAATATACACCGGATCGGGAAATACCAGCGTAAAGATACGATTAAATTGTTGCCGGACACGTACGATATGTTGTCCGTGGCGTGGTATGCAAAGGGAATTGGATTTTAATAACTACAAGAAAGGAGACCAGATCCCGATACGTATTCTACTGGACGATAAAGTATACGATTTATACGTTCGTTACTTGGGGAAAGAGAAAGTGAAAACGGATAGCGGGCGGCGGATGTGTCACGTGTTTTCTCCCTTGCTCGTGGCTGGTGACGTGTTTAAAGGGGAGAGAACATGAAGGTATGGGTAAGTGATGACGAGTATCGTATTCCCGTGATGGTTGAGGCCAAGATTATCGTGGGGTCGGTGAAAGGTATCTTGGATGAGGCCAATAGTAAGTTTTAGCAATTGAAAATGCAGAATTGAAAATATGCTGTGTTTTTGATTATATATATCGTTAGGAAGGGGTTTAATTAATATTGTATTGAGAGATTCATTTTCAATTTTCAATTTTCAACTTTCAATTCTATTATTATGAAAAATATCGTATTTGTTTTCGTGATGGTTTTAATGTTAGGTTCTTGTAAGGATGCCACGAAGAACCTGATGCCTTCCGTGACAGGAAAAATCAATCAGGTATTGATTATTGCCGAGAAGAACACGTGGGATGGTCCCGTGGGTGATACGATCCGGGAATTCTTTGGACAAGATCAGGATGGATTACCACAGGCAGAACCGATTTTGATGTGTTAATTTGCCGGAGAAGTATTTCGACAAGAATATGAAGGGACACCGTAACGTATTGCAAGTCGTGATTTCTCCTTCTGTTGACTCTGCTTACGTGCGGTATGCAGATAGCCCGTGGGCCAAAACTCAGAAGTATATAAAATTGCGGCTCCGGATAGGAAAACCTTTTTAAGTTGTTTGATGAGAATAAGTTAAAATTCTTGGTATTTATGCTAAGGCTGAGCGTGATCGGCTAATATCGGTTTACAAGCGGACGGCGGATACCCGTATCTTTAACTTGTTCAAGAAAAAGTATAATATACTGTTGTATTGTCCTACGGGGTATTACGTGAACAAAGGACACGACGGATTTCGTGTGGATGTCGAGTGAAACGACTAAGAATAGTAAAGGTATTATATTTTTTACTGAAAAGTACGAGCATGAGAGCCAGTTTAATTATGCCATTATTTTTTGATCGGGTGAACGAGGGAGTTGAAGAAACATATT
>VOFG01004405.1_pt1 | contig 22601 bp, 26 predicted proteins | sample 5384171 | NCBI WGS metagenome assembly VOFG01 (sample SAMN12384726, study PRJNA508395) | human gut metagenome | isolation source: healthy gut F | host: Homo sapiens | reverse complement strand
AGTTTATTAATAGGTTCCCCTTCTCACTCCCCGTAAAATACAAATAAAAAGAAGTGATATGAAAAGTCAGAATCCTCAAAGAGGAATTTGCTGGGTGTTATCATCGCTTATTTCCTCATTTATGTAGTCTGGGGCTCCACCTATTTTTTTTATAGGGGTGGCTTTGAAGATTTTTCACCTTTTCTGCTCAGGCACTGCGGTTTACGACTGCGGGGGCTGATACTTCTTGGAATCTGTTATTTACAGGAGAACAAATCTTTAAGAAAAAGCCTGGTAAAGCGTTCTGCCGTTAGCGGTATTGTTCTGTTGTTTGTAGATATGGCTGTCGTTATGCTGGCACAGCGCTATCTGACAAGTAAAATCGTTGCTATTATAGCTTCTTCTACGGCACTTTGGATTTTACTTTTGGATGTCCCCACATGTGGCGTACTAATTTCCCATCCTTACGGCCCAGGCGGAAGGATTGGCTTCGGCAGGTAAACTAATGCTTTATGGAGCAGGCTCAATGCAAGAATAGTTTGCATCCGCAAAGTGAGCGTAGTATCTTGCTCACTTGTTTTCGGATGTATATCCTGGGCTTTGGGAACACTGTATGCCAAGTACCGTTCTTCCACGTGAGGAAGAAGTGAATGCTTTGCACGCAGGTTTGCGTGGCAAATACTTTTTGCAGGAAGGTGTGATGTTCTGGATTTGTGCTGTTGTGAACGGAGATGTTCGGGAAGCCGATTTGAGTACAGTTTCGGTCTGGTTGGTTCTCCTTGCTTTATTTCTTTGGGACCTTTACTGGCATATTCGGCGTATGTCTGGCTCTTGAAAGTACGCCCGGCGGCAGAAGGTGGGTACACATGCTTATGTCCAATCCTTTTATAACAGTCCTTTTAGGATTATCTTTTGGAAATGAGCTTAAGTTACCTTCGTTCAGGCTCCGGTTTGCTGGTGATTCTGCTGGGGGTGATGTTGATTAGCCGGAAACGTAACAAAAATGAAATCAACGACAATATCCCGTTAAGCGGAATTGATTCGGCGTCATCCCCCACAATCCGTTTTATTTATCCGGCTGGGTGCTGCGGATACTGGAATCCGATTTCGTAAGCAATTTGGCTCCATGTCTTGTTCCGAAGACATGAGTTGTTCTTTTGCCAGTTCAATCATTTTTATCCTGATATATTCGGAGACGGTTTTACCGGTTTGTTTGCGCAACCTTATCGCCAAAATAGTTGCTTGAAAAGGAATACTTTATCAGCGAAGTATTTGACCGATGGCAACCCTTAAGCGGGGGCATCTCGCTTCGAAATATTCGTTGAGCAGATGTTCGAAGCGGACAATGATGTCTTGTTTACCCGTTTCGTGTGTCGAACTGGCGTTCGTAAAAGCGCATACAGTAGTCGAGCAGCAATCCTATGTTGGCGCAGATTGTTTGGCGGCTGTGTTTGTCGATGGAATGTTCCAGTTCGATGGTGATTTTTGCAGGCAGTCCATCACTGTTTGCCGCTCTTCGGAAATGTGGAGTGCTTCGTTGGTTTCGTAGGGAGAAGAAGGAGTATTTCTTTATTTCTGTCCGGAGCGCAGTGCCACACGTATATAAGGTCGGGATGAAAAAGAATAATACCATGCGCGTTGGTTGAATATTTGGCAGCATTTCCAGGTCGGTGATTTGTCCGGGAGCGAAACAGACAATGGTTCCGGTCTGATAGTCAATATTGGCGCCCATATTTAATATCACCAATATTTACATTTTCAAGTATAGGTACCATACTTCGTAACGAAACCACGCACGTGGGCCACGGTGGATTTGGCCCGGAATCGATGATGCTGACTAACGGATGTCTGGTTTCAAGCCGAAGATTTCGTTTGTAACGGTCAACGCTGTCTATTACAATCATTTCTTTAGTATTCTCTTCCATATCACAATCTGTTTTTTAATGCGTTACAAATATAATTCTTTTTCTCTTTAAAATTTTTACTCTCCCATCAAAATCCATGATTGGGGTATAAATATCCGTAAATCGTCTATATCCGGGCTGGACCATTCCCCGTAACTTTGTAAATCGGTAATTTAACATTGAAAAGAGATAGTAATATGAAAAGATTCTATTAATTCCATTGATGATGCTGACGATGATGCCGATGGCGGCTTGCGACGGCTCAAACGCTGATCCGATTCTTCCGGAACAGCCGGGACAACCAGGAAATTCCGACGGTGGAGACGAGGACGATTCTACAAACCCGACAAACCCCATTCCGGGCGGTAACGGGCGATATTGGTACTTTTACTGTTCGCGCACCGGCAGCACGGAGCGTATGGCGCAACAGATTCAGCAAACACTGATTGCGATATCCTGGAAGTGGAACCGCAAACACCTTATGAAAGCGATTATAATGGGATGCTCAACCGTGCACAGGAAGAACTGGCTGCTATCCGTCAGGGGAATTATCCGGCGATTAAAAACTTCGGTTGAAGATTTCGGCAACTATGATATCGTGTTTGTCGGCTATCCGATTTGGTACGGTAGCATGGCCACACCGATGCAGACATTCCTGCATAATCATGCTTCGAAACTTGCAGGTAAGCGTATCGCTCTTTTTTGCCAGCAGTGGCAGCAGCGGCATCTCTGCATCAGTTGACGAGGCGCGGACACTTTTGCTCCGGTGCCACTTTCACCGAAACATTGCTTCTGACTTCTTCGACACTTTCGCAGATGGGAAACCGGATACGGACATGGCTCGAAAACACTCGGTGCGAGTCGGGAAAACAATTATCCGTCTACTTCTACGAATGTGAAGATTACAGTCGGTAACCGTACCATTACTGCCACGATGGAAGACAATGCCGCGGCGCAGGACTTTCTTTCACGTCTGCCGCTTGAAGTGACGCTGAATGATTATAATAATATCACAGAGAAAAATTTTCTATCCGTCGCCTGCACTGACTACGGCAGGAGTGCCCCGTGGCTGTGCACACTGTGCCCGGTGATATTACAATCTATGTGCCGTGGAATAATGTGGCGATCTTCTGTAAAGCGGGTCGCAAAGCAATGACTTGATAAAGATTGGGCGCATTGACGGTAACGGAATAGATGCATTGAACGTTCCGGGCAATGTGGCAGTGAAATTCGAACGACAATAAATTAGCAAAATGAAGAAGTTACTGATTATTTTTCTATGGTGCGGTTGTCACGCATCATAATCGATCCGGAACGGCTGGAAAGAGTACAATGCTTATCTGAAAGAGGAGATCGAAAGTCTCGATGCGGTTGGAACCGGGCGTATTGGTACTGTATGCCGAAGCGGAGAAAGAACGCCCCCAACCACGTGACTATTCTTGAAATCTATGCCGATGGAAGCGGCCTATAAGAGTCATATTGCCACACCTCATTTTAAAAGTACAAAGAAGGTACACTTGATATGGTGCAGATGCTCGAACTGATTGATGCTACGCCACTCATTCCCGGACTGAAGATGAAGTAAATGATAGGCAGTACTATAAATCTGTAATTTTGGTTTTTTATATCCGTAATTTGTATTATAAATAGTTGTATCAGAACAGCTAACTTTGCATTATCAGAGAGTTCTTAAATAATAAACCATGGACGTCACAGTATGAGAAAATTATTTTTTATTTTGTAACAGTCATCGGATTTCTGCAAATTCCGATGCAATCTATAAATGCACAGAGTATGAAGAAAGAAGAAGTACCTCAGAACATCAGCGCGTTTCCGTTAGGAAAGGAAAATACGGGATTCAAGCAATATTTTACAGGAGAATCCTGGCTGGCACCGCTGACCGGTAACAAAGACTTGAATGTACCCATGTCCAACGTTACTTTTGAACCCGGCTGCCGAAATAACTGGCACAGCCATACGGGCGGACAAATCCTCATTGCTGTCGGGGGTGTGGGGTATTATCAGGAACGTGGCAAAGCGGCACCGCCTGCTCCCGGGTGATGTGGTTGAAATAGCACCGGACATAGAACATTGGCACGGTGCCGCCCCCGATAGTTGGTTTTCGCATCTGGCTATCGGCTGCAATCCGCAGACCAACAAGAATATTTGGCTGGAACAGGTAGACGACCAGCAGTATGCCGAAGCTACGAAAGATAACGGAGGAACCGGATTAAGCGCCACCGACCCCGAACTGGATGCAATATTCGGCAATTTCACAAAGGAGGTGCAGCAATACGGCAACCTGGATACTAAAACCCGGCTCATGGTAACATTGGCATCCAATATTGCCTCACAGGCACAGACCGAATACCGGATGATGCTTGAAAGCGCTCTCAATGCAGGTATTACTCCGATAGAAATAAAGGAAATCCTTTACCAGGCAGTAGCCTATGCAGGCATGGCTAAAGTGATGGACTTTGTCGGCATCACTAATGAGGCGCTGCTTGCCCACGGTGTACGTCTTCCTTTAGAGGGACAAGCGGTCGTTTCTGCCGAAACCCGTTTCGACAAAGGACTGGCGTTGCAGAAATCCATTTTCGGCGAACGGATCGACCAAATGCATAAAAATGCTCCCGAAAACCAAAAGCATATCCAGCGTTATCTCTCCGCCAACTGCTTCGGAGACTACCAGACACGCGGTGGACTGGACGTGAAGACACGGGAACTACTGACGTTCTCCATCCTTGTTTCCTTGGGAGGCTGTGAATCACAGGTGAAAAGGGCACATACAGGGAAATGTCAATGTAGGTAATAATAAAGATACTTTGCTGGCTGTCGTGACGCAGAACTTTTGCCTTACATCGGCTATCCACGTACTCTCAACGCTATAGCCTGCCTGAATGAAGTGATTCCGGAAAAATAACAAAGACGTTCATATTCCCGGAAAGCAGGCGGTTAAAAATCTGTTTGGGACTTGACAAATGCTTTTTATGTTGTATATTTGTAGTTCGGGAAAGTATGAAACCAATGAATAATGAATGAAAAAATAGATAAAATATGAGTGTAAAACGAATGATAAATGGTATAATATTAGGACTAATATAACATATTTCTTTAGCTCGTTCTAGAGATCAGAAGGATAAATATAGAGCAAAGGTTGCAAACTTTATGGAGTTTGCAACCTTTTTTTTGCATAATTTTGATTCATTTCCCATGATTTTTTATTTTTTGAGTTTATAATAAACGAGGGGGGCGTTTATAATAAACGGTCACAGAATTTATTATAAACGTGATCTATGTTTATGTAGTAACTTGTTCCCTTTTTTTCGTATCTTCTTTCCTTGAAGAACAGAAATCCACGTACTTATGGTAATAATAGCTGATGTTATGCTTAAGTAATTTTTCTATGCATATCTCCCGTTTGTCGGGAACTTCGTAGAGCAGGATAATAAAACCGTTGTCGGATAACCGATTCACTGTAAGATTTGTTATCCTTGCAAAGGATTCACTTATTAAAGAGAAGAAATTATGGATATCATTGACCGTTTGAAAGGCCTTCGCCGCAATCTTCCTATCGGAATACAGAGTTTTGAAAGACTTCGTCGTGACGGTTATTTATATATTGATAAAACAGCATTTGTCTACGAACTAGCCTCCACGGGCAATCCGTATTTCCTGAGTCGCCCGCGTCGTTTTGGCAAAAGTTTGTTGCTTTCACACTGGAAGCGTATTTTTGTGGAAAGAAAGAACTTTTTGAAGGACTAGCCATCGAGCAGTATGAAACTGAATGGAACGAGCATGCTGTACTGCATCTTAATTTCAATTTTAATGCTGAGGATTACTCTGATATTGAAGGACTGAAAAATGGACTTGAATTGTAACTATGTAGTTGGGAGGGCTGATGGATGCCGCATGGTGAAAATAGGCGCGGAGTTCAGCAAGGAAGAACGCAACGTGAGTCGCTGGCTGGTGGAGGAAGGATAAATATGATGTATGTTCCATTTTTAATAATTGCATTGGCCTCGATGAGTATAAATTCCATCAAATAGAGAAAAAAGTGCATAGAATAATGAAATAATATGCAGCTTTCGGACATATTTCTGCATCTAAATAATCATTATATGCATTATAACAAGCAATGGTAAGCGTCTTTCCTTTAAATGAAACCCCTGCCTTGGTTTTAAACCAACGGACCGTTGGTCGGTGAGGAGCGTTCATTTCTTTAAAAGAATGGAGTAAAACCTCTTTTTGAGTGCTACTTTGTGCTGGAAACCTCTTTTTTATGGATAAGTTTAAACTGTTAATATGAAATCCATTTTCGTATCTACTGTTCTTCGTGAATGAAATTATGACCGGACTGCATCTTATTGCTGCATCATGACCCTTATTGTTTTTCTTTCGACAATTGCTGATGGAAATTGCAGCCGATTTTATTTTTTGTACCTCTGCTTTCACTGCATATTCTGTGTTATTTGCTTGTATGATGTTCATTATCTCATCTATAGGTCTATTTTTAATATTCCTAAGAAACAAAATAGATGTTAATTCGCCTCTTGCTCCGTGAACTAATAATTCATATTGTATGTTGTTTAAAGTGAATAACGAAATAAATGATGAACTAAAAAGTTAGGCATGAGCAAATAAAACATTTCTAATGATTTAGCAAATGAAACATTACAATTTAAAACGTATGATTATGAAGAAATCTATTATTCTATTAGCTATGGTATTGGGCGCATTTACAGCAAAAAGCCCAATCTGTTGTAGAAGGTACAAAGTTTGCAGATAATTGGTCTGTAGAAGTAAATGCAGGTGCAATCACTCCTCTCACTCACAGCGCTTTCTTTAAGAATGCACGTCCGGCTTTCGGAGTTGGTCTTTCCAAACAGTTAACTCCTGTCTTCGGTTTAGGATTTCAGGGTATGGGGTATATCAATACCACTCCAAGTAAAACAGACGATGCCTCAGATGTCAGCCTGTTGGGTAAAGTGAATCTGATGAACCTGTTTGCTGGTTACAACGGCACTCCTCGTTTGTTTGAAGTGGAGGCAGTAGCCGGTGCGGGATGGTTACATTATTATGTGAATGGTGATGGCGACCAGAACTCATGGTCAACCCGTTTCGGATTGAATCTGAACTTTAATCTAGGCGAAAGCAAGGCCTGGACATTGGGACTGAAACCTGCCATCGTATATGATATGCAAGGGGACTTTAATCAGGCAAAGAGCCGTTTCAATGCCAATAATGCAGCATTTGAACTGACTGCCGGACTGACTTACCACTTCAAGAGCAGTACAGGAAACCGTTACTTCACCGAAGTAAGAGTTTACAACCAGGGTGAAATCGACGATTTGAATGCTTCTATCAATGCTCTCCGCGGACAAGTGAACAATAAGGACGGCGAACTCAACAGCGCCAACCAAAAAATCAGCGGATTGCAGCAAGAACTGGAAGAATGCCGTACCAAGGTCGTTCCGGTGGAGACTGTAGTGAAAACTGCCCGTGTTCCTGAATCTATCATTACTTTCAGACAGGGTAAATCATCGGTTGATGCTTCACAGTTGCCGAATGTGGAACGCGTAGCTTCTTATCTGAAGAAATATGCTGATGCAAAAGTAGTCATCAAGGGGTATGCTTCTCCGGAAGGTAGTGCTGAAGTCAATGCAAGAATTGCCGCTGCACGTGCGGAAGCCGTAAAGACTATTCTGGTCAATAAATACAAGATCAATGCTTCTCGTATCACTGCCGAAGGTCAGGGCGTAGGTGACATGTTTACCGAACCGGATTGGAATCGTGTAAGTATATGTACGATTGAAGACTAAAAACAAGAGATGTAAATAGAATGGTGAGGGCTGCTCCGTAAAAGGGCAGCCCTTGCTGTATATATTCATTTATGCCCTTCTGTTTGTGAATAAGTAATAGTAATATCTGTCGTCCAGACAGGAGGTGATAGCAGAAAATCGGGCATAGTCATTGTTTGTCTGTCTAAAGTGACTACTTTTTGGCAAACCATACTATTAAGGTATGGCCGAAGATGATGAAAGAGCAGAATATACCCCAAGACAGTTTGATAGCCGGCTATCTTCCGGCAGATTATTGCGATTCTTTTTCAAGGAACGTAGTCAGTGAAAAAGCAATCACTTCCGACGAGTTCTTTGATATGGCTTTTAATCACTCTCCGGGCTGGGTGAATGGGTTGATGAAGTTAAGGAATGCGATAGTCAAACCGTTAGGTCTGGAAGTCGGTATGCGCTTTGCCGATACGATATGTGAGCAGAATGCACAGGAAGTTGTTTTCGGTATGCCCGATAAACACCTGACGTTTCATGCTTCATTATGGTGTGGAGAGAAGGAGCCCGGCGGGCAGACGTTTACAATCACGACCGTTGTAAAGTTCAATAACCGACTGGGCCGGTTGTACTTCTTCTTTATTCGTCCTTTTCATAAAGTCATCATCCGTTCTATGCTGAAAAGGGTAGCAAAACGATTGAAATAAAACGAACATGGATATAAATGATATCATAGACTCTATTTACAAGTTGCCGGATGCCTCAAAGGAGGCTTTACTGAGTGATGCTCCCGAAGTAGCCTATCCTAAAGGCTTCCATCTGTTCCGGGCAAATCATAAAAACTCTAAGTTCTATCTGATGAAGAAAGGGATGCTGCATGCCTATACCTATCAGTCGGATAAGAAGGTTACCTTCTGGTTCGGGAAAGAAGGGGATGCAATCTTCCCTCTGCAAACTCTTCATGATAATCGGGCAGGATATGAGAATATTGAACTTTTGGAAGACAGTGTCCTGTATGAACTCAGTGTCGATAAATTGCACAATCTCTATCTGGAAGATATACATATAGCCAACTGGGGACGGAAGTTTTCCGAGAGAGAATGCATCAAATCGGAAAAGTTGTTTATATCAAGGCAATTCAAAACTTCATTGGAGAGGTATCAGGAACTGATATCCGAATATCCCGATATACTTCAACGTGTGCCATTGGGTATTATAGCTTCCTATTTAGGCATCTCACAGGTCAATCTAAGCAGAATCCGTGCGAAGATAAGATGATTTTTTAAACTTTGTAAAATCCCTTTTTTACAAATGTAAAATGAAGGGCGCCGGAAATTCATGACCTTTGCAATCAAAAAAAAAAAGAAGTGTTATGAATTGGATTCTTTTGATTTTGGCAGGATGCCTTGAATTGGTCTTTACTTTCTGTCTGGGAAAAATAAACAGAGTAGTAGGAGCAGAGAAATATATGTGGTCATTCGGACTGCTGATATCCCTGTGTGTCAGTATGCTCCTTCTGATAAGGGTTACCAAAGCATTGCCCGTTGGTACGGCTTATGCTATATGGACCGGTATCGGTGCCGCCGGTACGGTGCTGATCGGTATTTTTTCTTTAAAGAGCCGGCAAGCTGGGGCAGAATTTTCTTCATCTTCACATTGATTTGCTCCATTGTAGGTCTGAAATTGGGATCACATTGATACCTTATGGTATCATAAAAAATAATTATCGATTATAATTTGGTAGTTATGAAAACAAAGCCCATATTTGCACCCCAAAAATAGGGACAGGCATAGAAAATCCTCATCGGAGGGTGCTATAATAGATAATTATAGTGCTGGATAAGATGAATGGTGTGAATCATTCAGCTTGTCCGGCACTTTTTTATTTTGTAACAAGTAAGATAAGAGGAGTAAGTATTGAAAAACTATGAAGGAGTTAAATTTGACACAAGGGAGTGTTCCGAAAGTATTACTGCAATATGCGGTTCCTTTTCTGATTGCCAATGTGCTTCAGGCACTTTATGGCGGGGCCGACCTTTTGTGGTGGGACAATACGATGATTCTGCAAGTGTGGCGGCTGTAGCCATCGGCAGTCAGGTGATGCAGACAATTACGGGGATTATTCTTGGCATTACGACAGGAACAACCGTTTTGATTGCCATCGCTACCGGAGCAAAGGATGACAAGAAAGTAGCTTTCACCATCGGTTCGTCTGTATGGTTGTTTTCAATAATCGGGGTGCTGCTTACTTTGGTCATGGTGGTTTTTCATGGTCGGATAGCAGAGTTAATGCATACGCCGATAGAGGCGATGGCGGATACGAAAAAGTTACATCCTTGAATATGTTCGGCCGGGATATTGTTTATAGTAGGATATAACGTCGTATGCGGTATTTTGCGCGTTGGGAGACTCCAAGACGCCGCTTTATTTTGTAGCGCTGGCGTGTGTGATTAATATTGTACTCGATTTTATACTGGTAGGATATTTCCATTTGGGAGCCACAGGAGCGGCATTGCCACCATAACGGCGCAGGGAGTCAGCTTCATGATCTCTGCTTTGGTTCTTATATCGGCACGGATTTCATTTGAGTTTACCGGAAAGATATCCGGCTGAACCGGAACCTGGCCAAAAAGTCATGACATTGGGAGCGCCTATTGCGTTGCAGGATGCGCTGATCAATATCTCGTTTCTGATCATCACCGTTATAGTCAATCAGATGGGAGTGATCGCATCGGCTTCTTTGGGTGTCGTAGAGAAAATTATAGTGTTTGCCATGCTGCCTCCGATGGCAATCTCATCGGCAGTAGCCACGATGACGGCACAGAATTACGGAGCCGGACTTATACAACGGATGAACCGCTGTCTGGCTTCCGGGATAGGTCTTGCACTTGTTTTCGGTATATCGGTTTGTGTCTATTCGCAATTCCTGCCGGAAACGCTTACCGCATTCTTTACGAAAGATGCTGCGGTTGTGGCAATGGCGGCGGAGTATCTGCGTGGATATAGTATCGACTGTGTACTGGTGAGTTTCGTGTTCTGTATCAACTCCTACTTCAGCGGACAGGGAAACTCCGTGTTCCCGATGATTCACAGTCTGATAGCGACTTTCCTGTTCCGGATTCCGTTGTCGTACTGGTTCAGCCAGATAGATAGTTCCTCCCTGTTTATCATGGGGTTTGCACCACCTCTTTCAACAGTGGTTTCATTGTTGATCTGTATCTGGTATTTAAGATATACCCGGAAGAAAGTTTATTTGAAAGGCACCATGATGCCTGCTATGTCGAATTAGGTGTTTTAAGTGGATATATTAACTAAAATCAATTTGTATGGAAAGCATTTGAAGAAACTCTGTTTTGAGTATCAGGTTGAAGAAAAGGAAGTGAAAGAGCTGTTGGCTCGCATGGAAAGAGTTATCTGGATAAAGGAGAAACGATTGCTTCTGCTACAATGCCCGAGCAGAGCCTTGTACATTATCGTTTCCGGTATCCTGCATACATTTACTACCCAGCAGGGAGAGGACAAAACCGTCAGATTCCTGTCCGAAGGTGACGCTATATTGTGCTACAATACAAGTAAGCATTCTGTCAAAACACTGACAAGGTGTGTGGCCTATTACATCAGCGAAGATGAGATCGAGGAATTGTGTGCAACGTCCATCACGTTTTCCAATCTGATTCGTCAGATGATGGAATATCAGTTTTACCTTAAAGAGGAAATGAGTGTGAATGCACGTAAACTGACGATCAGGGAAAGATACCTTTCTTTATTATCAGAAATTCCCGATATTCTGTACAGAGTCCCTTTGAAGTACATTACTTATTATTTAGGGGCCGATGTGACAAGTCTGGGATATCTGGCCGGAAGGCTGTAAATAAAAATGTCTCATTCTCTATATTTGAAGATATTCCTTGTTGAATAGTCTATTCTTACCCCGGTGCTTCTCAAAACCGGAAAGTCTTTGGATCATTTGATAAGGAATATTATTTTTGTAATTGAAATGAAAAATCTGATTCCCCCGATATACTTTCTATAAGAATAAGTATGGAAGTGAACTTTTGACAGATGTCGTCGAACTGAAATACGTAAAGAAGTTCCTCTCAGAGTTCTGTCCACACGCTGACTTACTATGATATCGTTTGTCACAGAAGGGGGGGGCAAGTTTTCGATAGATAATCAGACTAACGAGGCGGCTTCCCCTCAAGATGTGTTTTCTCTAAACCGGGAGAGATTCGGAACTGGGATACGCGTCACATAGTCAATGGTTATGCTTTGATCTTTGAAGATGAGTTTTATCTTCTCTTTTTAAGGATTCTCTCTTTGTGCAGCATCTTTCATTCTTCCAGTCCGGGAAAGACATCATCCAAATTACAGTTGCCGGATGAACTTTATATGCGTATCCTTCAGATATTGCACAATATTAAAACGGAGATTGATTGTACAGACAGAATGATGTGTATGTATTAAGGGCATTACTTTATGAAGTCCTGATGTTGTTGGACCGGGAATATAAGAAAGTGAATATGGAAGAAGAAACTACATCCAAAGAGGTTGGTAATATCCATATTGACAAATTTATGAAGTTGGTTGAGAGCCATCTGAAAGAGCAGCATTCTGTTCAATATTATGCGGATAAACTTTGTATTACCCCAATTATCCTGAATGAGATTGTAACCTCGGTACAAAAGGGATTAGTGCGAAGCAATATATCCGGAATAAAGTAATGGATGAGGCTAAGAGACTGCTTACTTATACAGATTTCCCTGATATCGGATATTGCGTTTGAACTTCATTTTCAACGTCTCTTATTTTATCCGTAGCTTCCGGCAATATACTGGAACAACGCCATTACTTTATCGAAGAACGCATAAACCGTAAAAAGTGATATTTCTCCCTTTCTTTCTGTTGCACTGATTGTCTTCTATATCCCTACTTTCGCATCAGATAATAACCAATTAAAATTATTGAACGATGAGAGATGCGGAAAAAAACAGTAGGGAACATGATTGATAAAAGCAGAAAACGGCCTTTATCGGTTCCATAGACAGTGAAGGATTTCCTAATATGAAAAAAATGTTACAACCCCGAAAGAGGGAAGGGATAAAACGATTTATCTGACTACAAATACTTCGTCAATGCGTGTGGCCCAATATCGTGAGAACAATCATGCCTGTATTTACTTTTTGTGATACGCGGTTTCTTTAGAGGGGGTGATGCTGCGCGGTACTATGGAAGTGTTGACCGATCCTGCCAGTAAAGAGATGATATGGCAGGAAGGGGATACGATGTACTATCCCGAAGGAGTGACGGACCCCGATTATTGTGTTTTAAAATTTACAGCGATTTCCGGAAGGTTTTACAGTAACTTTAAGTCGGAAAGTTTCGCTGTTGAATAGAATCAGTAATAATGGTTGAACAACCCGTAATTTATCTACTGTCAGATGTATGTTTCTTCCTTAATTTTTGTACTGTAATAAAATCAATTCAACTATTGATCTTGTTATTGATAAGTATGGAGGTATTGAGTTTAATAATTAAAATAGTGCATTTATGGAAACAGTAAGATTGAACAACGGTGTTGAAATGCCGATTTTAGGCTATGGTGTATATCAGGTAACTCCTGAAGAGTGTGAGCGCTGTGTGCTGATGCTATTAGTCGGTTATCGTTCTATTGATACTGCACAGGCATATTATAATGAAGAAGGATGGGTAATGCAGTCAGGAAAATGCGGTGTACCACGTGAAGAACTGTTTATCACAACGAAAGTATGGATTTCGAACGGTGGATACGAAAAAGCAAAAAAAGTTCTATTGACGAATCCTTGCGTAAGGCCTCCAAAGTGATTATGTTGATTTGTTGCTTATTCATCAGCCTTTCAATGATTACTATGGTACATACCGTGCCATGGAAGAGGCTTACAAAGGCCGGAAAAGTTACGTGCCATTGGTGTCAGCAATTTCTATCCGGACCGTTTCATTGATCTGGCAGAATTTTGTGAGATTAAAACCGGCGGTGAATCAAGTTGAAACACACGTCTTCAACCAGCAAGTGAAACCGCAGGAGATTATGAAGAAATACGATACGAAGGTCATGTCATGGGGGCCATTTGCAGAAGGACGCAATAATTTCTTCTCTAATGAAGTTTGAAAGCAATCGGAGAACAGTATGGAAAATCGGTTGCACAGGTAGCTCTGCGCTTTCTTATTCAGCGTGATATCATCGTTATCCCGAAATCGACTCGCAAAACGGATAGAAAACTTCCGATGTATTTGACTTCACCTTGTCCGTAAAGGATATGGAAGAGATTGCCGGACTCGATAAAAAAAGAAAGTCTGTTCTTCTTATGACCTGAAATGGTTAACTTTCTTTAATTTATAATAGAGGGAATATGTAGGCGGAAGATGTTTAGAAAAGAATCGTCAGGAAAGATTAATCTCTTCTCCCGATTCGGCGAAACCTTCTAGAATTACAAAAATGGAACTTTATTTCATATGTTCTCCGTATGTTTTGTCTATTTGGGTATGCTATTTTTATCTAATGTTAGTTATCCGGTTTTTAAACTTAATTGTTTTATTATCGGACAGAATCCGTTTTTTATAAAACAGATAACTTTTTTATATTTTCGGCATTATAGCCTTTATGCATATAGTACGGCATCATAAACTTATGTATGAAAAGAAAATATCTTTTGATGTGCCTCGGTGTGTGCAGGAGGGAGTGAACGTAGTCCAAGCTCTGTAATTCAATCCGTGTTGTTTCAGATAATGATTTTTACTTTCTTAAGAAGCGGTGCGTACGGGACTCAGAACCCGTGACCCCATGCGTGACAGGCATGTATTCTAACCAACTGAACTAACGCACCAAATTTTATTTAGACTAACTCATTTTATTTCTTTCCACCTCTCTAGTAAAGAAGCGGTGCGTACGGGACTCGAACCCGTGACCCCATGCGTGACAGGCATGTATTCTAACCAACTGAACTACCGAACCAGAATTTCATTTTGTTAATCTGTATCTCTCTCGATTGCGGGTGCAAAGGTAGTTGTTTTTTGTAAATCTGCAAATGTTTTGAGAAAAGTTTTTTTCAAGAAAAACGAGAAGAACGTTTAGTGCCTCATTTTGAGTACTTTTGTAATGAAAAAAAATATTTTTTTTCTTCTCTCAGGATAATGACGCTATCCGGTTGTCATAGTGACGCCATTATAATGAGATAGTGACGTTATCCGAAGACAATAGCGTCACTATCCTGAAGTTTGTCATCCTCTTCATAGAAAATAGTTCCCGATTTCTTTCTATCTGTAAGAAATCACCGTTTTTATATCAACTTTCTGCTTGAATAATTCGTAATTTTGCAATAAATCGTTATTTTTGCGGACTAAAATAAGAAAGGTGGAAAATATTCTGCCGGGAATCGTAAATTAGTAAAAAGAATGATGACAACAGCCAAACTGTTATTGCACTGTCCCGACAAACCGGGAATCCTTTGCGGAAGTGACAGACTTTATTACGGTAAACAAAGGAAATATTATCTATTTGGATCAATATGTAGACCATGTAGAAAACATCTTCTTCATGCGTATTGAATGGGAATTGAAAGACTTTCTGGTTCCCCAGGAAAAGATTGAAGATTATTTCAGAACACTTTACGGCCAAAAGTACGAAATGGATTTCCGCCTTTATTTTTCGGATGTAAAACCGCGTATGGCAATTTTCGTTTCTAAGCTGTCGCATTGTCTTTTTGATATGCTGGCTCGCTATACAGCCGGAGAGTGGAATGTGGAGATACCTCTTATAATAAGCAACCACCCCGATTTGCAACATGTAGCCGAACGTTTCGGTATTCCTTTCTATCTGTTCCCTATTACTAAAGAGACAAAAGAAGAACAGGAGCGTAAGGAAATGGAACTGCTTGCCAAACATAAAATTACATTTATCGTACTGGCACGCTATATGCAAGTGATTTCGAACAGATGATTAATGCTTATCCGAATAAGATAATCAATATTCATCATTCTTTCCTTCCTGCGTTCGTCGGTGCGAAACCATATCACGCCGCCTTCCAGAGAGGTGTGAAGATTATTGGTGCAACAAGCCATTATGTGACGACTGAGCTGGATGCAGGTCCGATCATCGAGCAGGATGTAGTACGCATTACACATAAGGACTCTATAGAAGATCTTGTAAATAAAGGAAAGGACCTGGAGAAAATCGTTCTCTCGCGTGCGGTACAGAAGCACATTGAACGTAAAGTTTTGGCCTATAAAAATAAAACAGTAATATTTAGCTGATGAAAGTAGCAGTCGTAAAATACAATGCCGGCAATATCCGTTCTGTGGACTATGCTTTGAAACGGTTGGGAGTAGAAGCAGTGATTACTGCCGATAAAGAAATACTTCAATCTGCCGATAAAGTGATTTTCCCCGGAGTAGGAGAGGCGGGAACTACCATGAACCACTTGAAAGCGACAGGATTGGACGAACTGATAAAGAACCTGCGTCAGCCTGTGCTCGGAATTTGTCTCGGTATGCAGTTGATGTGCCGTTATTCTGAAGAAGGAGAAGTGGATTGCCTGAATATTTTTGATGTGGATGTGAAACGTTTTGTTCCGCAAAGGCACGAAGATAAGGTGCCGCACATGGGGTGGAATACAATCGGCAAAACGAATAGCAAACTCTTTGAAGGATTTACCGAAGAAGAATTTGTCTACTTCGTGCATAGCTTTTATGTGCCGACTTGCAACTTTACTGCCGCTACGACTGATTATATTCATCCGTTTAGTGCTGCCTTGCATAAAGATAACTTTTATGCCACCCAGTTTCATCCGGAGAAAAGCGGTAAGACAGGTGAAAGGGTTCTGAGGAACTTTCTGGATCTCTAATAAACTATGTCACCGTTTATAATAAACTCCGCTATATTTATAATAAACTCGGTCATCGTTTATTATAAACATTTTGAGGGGATAAAAAAGCGGTGTTGAACAGATTGGAAAAGAGGTAGTAATAAGAGAACTGTAAATTGTCAAATAGCAAATAAATAATAGATGATAGAAATTATTCCAGCCATTGATATTATTGACGGAAAATGTGTACGCCTTTCCCAGGGAGATTACGACAGTAAGAAAGTATATAACGAAAATCCGGTGGAAGTTGCCAAGGAGTTTGAAGCGAACGGTGTTCGCAGACTTCATGTGGTGGACTTGGACGGAGCTGCTTCTCACCACGTAGTCAACCATCGGGTATTGGAGCAGATTGCTACGCGTACCTCTTTAATAGTGGATTTCGGCGGTGGAGTAAAGAGTGACGAAGATTTGAAAATAGCTTTCGAAAGCGGTGCTCAGATGGTGACAGGCGGAAGCGTTGCCGTGAAAGATCCCGGAGCTGTTCTGTCATTGGCTGGAAGTATATGGCAGTGAGAAAATAATCCTCGGAGCAGACGTCAAGGAACATAAGATTGCCGTAAACGGCTGGAAAGACGAAAGCGCCTGCGAGCTTTTCCCATTTCTCGAAGACTATATAAATAAAGGTGTCCGGAAAGTGATCTGCACGGACATCAGTTGCGACGGGATGCTGAAAGGACCCTCTATTGACTTGTACAAAGAAATGCTGGAAAAATTCCCCGATCTCTATCTAATGGCCAGCGGCGGGGTAAGTAATGTCGATGACATTATTGCTTTGAACGAAGCCGGAGTGCCCGGAGTAATCTTTGGAAAAGCTCTTTATGAAGGACATCTCACCCTGCAAGACTTGAGAATCTTTTTTGGATTGAGACTTTTGAAAGTCTGATTTTGAATTGTCAAACAGTAAATAAAAATAGGATTGTGTTAGCAAAAAGAATAGTACCTTGTCTGGACATCAAAGACGGACAAACCGTGAAAGGAACGAATTTTGTAAATTTGCGCCAGGCCGGTGATCCGGTGGAATTGGGACGTGCTTATAGTGAACAGGGAGCTGATGAACTTGTTTTCCTGGATATTACTGCCAGCCATGAGGGGCGTAAGACTTTTACGGAATTGGTAAAACGGATTGCTGCCAATATCAATATTCCGTTTACCGTAGGCGGTGGAATCAATGAATTGAGTGATGTGGACCGTCTGTTGAATGCCGGCGCCGATAAGATTTCTATCAATTCGTCTGCTATCCGCAACCCGCAGTTGATTGACGAGATTGCCAAGAATTTCGGTTCGCAGGTTTGTGTGTTGGCAGTAGACGCCAAGCAAACGGAAAAAGGCTGGAAATGCTACCTGAATGGTGGACGTATTGAAACTGACAAGGATCTGCTTGACTGGACAAAAGAAGCACAGGAACGTGGGGCCGGAGAAATCCTTTTTACGAGCATGAATCATGACGGAGTAAAGACCGGATATGCGAACGAGGCACTTGCCGCTTTGGCTGGACAACTATCGGTTCCTGTGATTGCTTCGGGAGGTGCAGGCTGCAAAGAGCACTTCCGTGACGCTTTTTGCAAGGAAAAGCAGATGCGGCACTGGCTGCCAGTGTTTTTCACTTCGGAGAAATAAAAATTCCCGAATTAAAATCGTATCTTTGCGGCGAAGGAATTACCATTAGGTAATTGTTGCGTTGCAAAAACAGGCTTTTAGGCTGCGGCGAAGGATTTGTCATAGGATAATTGCACATAATTAGCGAATAAGTAAATTAAGAACTTAAAATAAAATGGAATTGGATTTCGATAAGATGAACGGACTCGTTCCGGCTATCATACAGGACAACGAAACACGTAAAGTCCTGATGCTGGGCTTCATGAATAAAGAGGCTTATGATAAAACGGTAGAAACCGGAAAAGTAACTTTTTTCAGCCGAACAAAGAACCGTCTTTGGACGAAAGGCGAAGAGAGCGGCAATTTCCTTCATGTGGTATCTATCAAAGCGGATTGTGACAACGATACGTTATTGATACAGGTGAATCCGGTAGGTCCGGTTTGCCACACACAGGTACGGATACTTGTTGGGGTGAAAAGAATGAAGAACCGGTCATGTTTCTGAAAGTATTGCAGGATTTTATTGACAAACGTCATGAAGAAATGCCGGAAGGTTCTTATACGACCAGTCTGTTCGAATCTGGAATCAATAAGATAGCACAGAAAGTGGGCGAAGAAGCAGTAGAAACTGTCATTGAAGCAACAAACGGCACCAATGAGCGTTTGATTTACGAAGGAGCCGATTTGATTTATCACATGATTGTATTATTAACTTCAAAAGGTTACCGCATCGAAGACCTTGCACGCGAATTGCAGGAAAGACATAGCAGTACATGGAAGAAGCATTAATTCAATATAAAAACGTAGAAATCCATCAACAGGAACTCTGTGTACTGAGCGATGTCAATCTGGAATTGCACAAAGGAGAGTTCGTCTATCTGATCGGGAAGGTAGGTTCGGGGAAAACGAGCCTGCTCAAAACCTTTTACGGCGAACTGGACGTAATCGACGGCGATGCGGAAGTGCTGGGCTATAATATGCGCTCTATCAAACGTAAGCATATCCCGCAGCTACGCCGGAAGTTAGGCATTGTGTTTCAGGACTTTCAGCTGCTGACGGACCGTACCGTTTACAACAATCTGGAATTTGTGGTTCGTGGCACTGGCTGGAAGAATAAACAAGAGATAAAAGAACGTATTGAGGAAGTGCTTGATTTAGTGGGGATGTCCAATAAAGGCTATAAAATCCCTAACGAGCTTTCTGGCGGCGAACAGCAGCGTATCGTAATCGCACGTGCCGTACTCAATTCTCCGGCTATCATTCTGGCGGATGAACCGACCGGAAACCTGGATGTAGAGACAGGTAAGTCCATTGTAGAATTGTTGCACAACATTTGTGAATCCGGTTCGTCGGTAGTGATGACAACGCACAATCTGCAATTGCTGAAAGAATATCCCGGCAGTGTATACCGCTGTTCCGAACATCGTATAACGGATGTGACAGACGAATACATGCCCAGACAGAGAACAATAGAAATAGATTTAAATATAGATAACTAAAACAGTAACGAAAATGAAAGTTTTAAAGTTTGGAGGAACTTCCGTGGGTTCTGCTCAGCGGATGAAGGAAGTAGCCAAATTGATTACCGATGGTGAACAGAAGATTGTTGTCCTTTCAGCTATGTCAGGTACGACAAACACATTGGTGGAAATTTCGGACTATCTGTATAAGAAGAATCCGGAGGGTGCCAACGAGATTATCAATAAGCTGGAGGCTAAATATAAACAGCACGTTGATGAACTGTACGCAACTCAGGAGTATAAACAGAAAGGTCTGGAAGTCATCAAGTCTCACTTCGACTACATCCGCTCCTATACTAAAGACCTTTTCACTTTGTTCGAAGAGAAAGTGGTTTTGGCACAGGGAGAGCTTATTTCTACGGCTATGGTCAACTTCTACCTGCAGGAATGCGGTGTGAAGTCCGTATTGCTTCCGGCTTTGGAATTCATGCGTACTGACAAGAACGCAGAACCGGACCCTGTATATATTAAGGAGAAACTGCAGGCACAGCTCGAACTTTATCCGGATATGGATATTTATATCACACAAGGTTTCATCTGCCGCAACGCTTATGGCGAGATCGATAACCTGCAACGTGGTGGCAGCGATTACACAGCTTCCCTGATTGGTGCAGCCGTGAATGCTTCCGAAATCCAGATATGGACAGATATTGACGGAATGCACAACAACGACCCGCGCATTGTGGACAAGACAGCTCCGGTTCGTCAGCTGCATTTCGAAGAAGCAGCCGAGCTGGCTTACTTCGGTGCAAAAATCCTGCACCCGACTTGCATCCAGCCTGCTAAATATGCCAATATACCTGTACGTCTGTTGAATACAATGGATCCGCATGCTCCGGGGACATTAATTTCTAATGACACAGAGAAAGGGAAAATCAAAGCTGTAGCTGCAAAAGATAACATTACGGCCATTAAAATCAAGTCAAGCCGTATGTTGCTTGCTCATGGTTTCCTGCGTAAAGTATTCGAGATCTTTGAAAGTTATCAGACTTCGATCGATATGATTTGTACTTCGGAAGTCGGTGTGTCTGTCACGATAGATAACACGAAACACCTGAACGAGATTCTGGATGACTTGAAGAAATACGGTACAGTGACCGTCGACAAAGAAATGTGTATCATCTGCGTCGTGGGCGACCTAGAGTGGGAGAACGTCGGTTTCGAAGCAAAAGCGCTTGACGCCATGCGTGACATACCGGTGCGAATGATTTCATTCGGAGGAAGTAACTACAACATTTCTTTCCTCATTCGGGATTGCGATAAGAAGACGGCGTTGCAGTCGCTGAGCGATATGCTTTTCAACAACAAATAATTCCACAAATAATACTGAGCGCTTTTATTGAACTGATAAAAGCGCTCTTTTTTTAACTAACTAAACAAGTTTCTTGAATTATGAAAGGAATATTTCCAATCGATAAATTCCGTACTTTGCAGACACCTTTCTATTATTATGATACGAAAGTGCTGCGTGATACATTGTCGGCTATTAACCAAGAGGTTGCCAAATATCCTAGCTATTCCGTACATTATGCCGTGAAGGCGAATGCCAATCCGAAAGTACTTACCATTATCCGTGAAAGCGGAATGGGAGCAGACTGCGTGAGTGGCGGAGAAATCCGTGCTGCTATCCGTGCCGGATTTCCTGCAAGCAAAATTGTTTTTGCCGGAGTCGGGAAAGCGGATTGGGAGATCAACCTCGGACTGGAATATGGCATCTTCTGTTTCAATGTAGAGTCTATCCCCGAACTGGAAGTCATCAACGAACTTGCTGCTGCTCAAAATAAGATAGCCAATGTGGCTTTCCGTATCAATCCCGATGTCGGTGCGCATACTCATGCCAATATTACGACCGGCCTGGCCGAGAACAAATTTGGAATCAGTATGCAGGATATGGATAAAGTGATAGATGTGGCAGTAGAAATGAAGCATGTCAAATTCATCGGACTTCACTTTCACATCGGTTCTCAGATTCTGGATATGGGTGACTTTATTGCCCTTTGCAACCGTGTCAACGAATTGCAGGATAAGCTGGAAGCCCGTCGCATTCTGGTGGAACACATCAATGTAGGCGGTGGCTTGGGCATTGATTACGGACATCCCAACCGTCAGGCAATTCCCAACTTTAAGGATTATTTCTCAACCTATGCCGGACAACTGAAACTGCGTCCTTATCAGACTCTGCATTTTGAGTTGGGGCGTGCAGTCGTTGGCCAATGCGGTTCATTGATCTCTAAAGTGTTATATGTGAAACAGGGAGCGAAAAAAGAAATTCGCTATCCTAGATGCAGGCATGACGGACTTGATCCGCCCCGCTTTATATCAGGCATACCACAAAATGGAAAACATCACTTCTGAAGAACCGGTAGAATCTTATGATGTAGTAGGGCCTATCTGCGAATCGTCGGATGTTTTCGGTAAAGCGATTGACCTGAACAAAGTGAAGCGGGGAGACCTGATTGCACTTCGTTCCGCAGGTGCCTATGGTGAGATTATGGCATCCGGATACAACTGTCGTGAGTTGCCGAAAGGATACACTTCGGACGAGCTGGTGTAAATAAAATGTGAATGTAGTTTAAAAATGCAGGGAGCTTGGAACAATTTTAACTGAAATCTTGTTATTTTTGTAATGAGTTCAAAAGAAAACTACATTAACAACTTAATAAAAAGATACGATTATGATTTCAGAAAAATTACAGAAAGCAATCAATGAGCAGATCACTGCTGAAATGTGGTCTTCTAACCTGTATCTGGCAATGTCTTTCTACTTTGAGAAAGAAGGTTTCAGTGGCTTTGCACATTGGATGAAGAAACAATCTCAGGAAGAAATGGGACATGCTTATGCAATGGCTGATTATATTATCAAGCGTGGTGGAACTGCAATGGTCGACAAGATTGATGTCGTTCCTAACGGCTGGG